>Ga0209700_100048_pt1 | contig 158148 bp, 70 predicted proteins | sample SiratroredBW_FD_187528 | JGI IMG/M metagenome (GOLD analysis project Ga0209700, IMG submission 187528) | Root nodule microbial communities of legume samples collected from California, USA - Siratro red BW (SPAdes) (version 2) | ecosystem: Host-associated > Plants > Roots > Nodule | place: USA... | reverse complement strand
TCTCCCGTAATTCTTTTCAGCTCACTCGCTCCCTCCTTAATGCCATATTTAATCGCTTTTTCTGATTTTGCTTTTCATCGTACTCCACTATTTATTTCTTTATCGCTTTGCTCTTTTTTTTTTTTAATTTAATATACTTATTTATAAATATTATTATTGTGTTTTAAATATACAATTAATGTTCACGCTCCTGTTCTGTGCAACATTTCATTTCTTTTCTTTTTATTTTCTCTGTTATTATTAATGCATCATTTCTATTTAGTTATTTTAAAAATATTTTTATCGTTGGAAATGTCATTACCGGGAATTTAAAAGAATATCTTAAAAAACCGTCACTATATAGTTTTTATTATTTCTAGATTGTAAGATTTGTTTTAGAAGGATAACTTTATATATTTCATAATGATTATTATTTTGTGCCAAGAAGGCCAATTTAAGACAAGATATTATCCTAATAAATAATGTTAATTTCCGATCCTACGTTTACATTGCTGTGTCTATATTTATTATTGATAATAATGAATGGCTTACTTTAATAAAATAGAGAATCTTGTATTAATAATTATTTGAAATTAAACTAATTATAAAAAAAGGTATATGAATTAACAGCATGAAACTAAATTGTTAATAGAATAAATGCAGTGTATTAGTGTTAACTAAGTATTATTAATAGTGGGTATTGCATTGCTTTCAAGTTCCCCGTTTTTAGTACTTAAGTCTTCGAAATTTGATTAACGTCTAAACTCAGATTTAGATTATATTAACCGTGGTATTCATGAATCACGAGTTAGGTGGTACCTATATTTTGATCAATTCATTTTATACTTAAAAACTTTTGAACAAGTGTTATTTCTCATGTTTTTTTTAGGATTATTTCTCTTAGGTTTAAATGATTATATGCAATAGCTACATAATTAAACTTTTGTCGATATCCTTGACCTATCAAAAGGTCATTATTGTTTACTCATTGCTTATGCCCTTTTTTCTTTTTTTTTTATGAATTATATGCTATAGCAATTATAAGGACACTTATTAGCACGTTAATGGGTAGGTGACAAAAAAAAAAAAGTGTTAAGAAAATTTAATCATAAGGGAACATATTGGAGGCACATTTCTTTTAAGGGAGGTAAGGTTAATAAAAACTCACATCTTGCAAAGGTCAAGTTCTACTTCATACAATCAAAATAGAATTAAAATAGAATATTTTTTACGATAATATATTATTGTCATCGTTTTACAGTTTGTTGGAAACTTTTTACAGATTATGTTATCATTATATCCTATGGTTATGATTATGAAGTTTTATTATTCCCTTATACATATTTATTTTAGTGCCATATTTTCAACTGAAAACTTCTCGAGCTTTAGAAAACTTTTCTTAAATTTATATTTTCGTTTTTATATCATAGCTTTTAAAACAAAGAACGACAAAACACTTTCATATTTCTTCATTAGTACGAGTCAAATTGAATAGAAATAATTTTTTTCTTCGAAAGTCTCTCACCATTCCATTAATCTGCTTCAAATAGTTACATAGAGCACAAAGGAACATTTTGTGATACAATATTGCTTTTGCGCATTTCTATATGGAGTTATTGTTATATAATGAAGAAAATAAATTAGAATGTTAGATTTAATTAACCACATTTGTTATAAAAAGGTGTATTTATCCATATATATATATATATATATATATATCAATGCATTTGATAAATATTTTTTTAAATTGAAACTTTGTAATTGATTTGTATTAGATGATTATAATTATTATTATTGATAACTATTGTTTAGTCTATTTTTGTGATGAATTGCGATAGTCAATAATAATGAAGATTATTTTTATCTCTTTATTTGCTTTCATTTTTTTATACAACTTTAATCAATAATTATTGTTGATATATATTAATTTAGTTATTTTTTTCAATTTTATTAACTAATTATTATTATTATCATTATATTATTTTATTTTAATTTAAAATAAATTTGTATGTCTTAATTTTTTTGTTACGATTTTATTAATTATTATTATGTAATTGTTATTGTTAATTTTTTTGTTAATTGTTGAATGTAACAAACATAGTTTCAAATAATTAAAGAATGATTATAGAAAAATGATTTTAATTAATGTCTTTAATTGACAGCATGCAGTTATATCTTACTAGCATGAAATATATATATATATATATGAAAAAATTTATTAATTTAAAATCCTATCCAGCTGACAGAATTTATCTATTTTAATAAATATTTTTTTTATATTTTAGATATTAATGTGAAAAAGTACACCAAAATAAGAAAAAAAGTCAAAAAAACCTTTAGGATTTTTCATTTATTTATTATTTTTTTATTGTCGATAAAAAATATGATAAAATTAGATACTTGCTCAAAAAAAATTTCATAAACTTAATTAAGAAGTATATGAACAATGCATAATTTAACCAGATCAAATTAAGAATAATACTCACAAATAAGAAAGAAGAGGGAAAAAAATCAAAAATATTCCCTCTACTACCATGAACAACATTTATCCCTCTTATCAACAATCCAACCATTAAAATTTAAAATTATGTATCTACATGGAAGAATAATTTTCAAAACATGCGGATTTCTCTCTTTTTCTTTATAATAAACTAGTGTGAAAAAGTATAGAAGACAATATTTTCTTTCCCTCGATATTGTTTTTTTTTTTTTAATAAACTTTGTTTTAAGAAAATCAATCATAACTTGATCAACCAATTATATACTAAGTTAACCATTACTCAAACTTCTAACAATTTTTCATATTATAATCAATTTTGTATAAGAATTAGTTAAAATATTTGATTAATCAGTGAAATTTAGAACCGACCTTCACATTTTGCCTTACTTTGTCAATGATTTAGCATAAAAAAATAATTTATTTAAATATATAGAGAAGCCATTATTAAAAAGAAATGCAAATTTAATAGCATTTATATAATCTTAGTCTTTGAAAAATAGTGTATGAAAGATTAATCACCTATTCACATTATGCATGGATTTTTTTACAATAACACCACCATTAACCAATTTGTAGAAAGATTGGACTTCCCAACGTACTAATTAATCACTATTATTTAAAATTGAATTTTGCATATGTAAACTCAAATTTATTTGGTGACTAGTTTGGAATAATATATAATGTTATTAATTTAAAATATAAGCTGAAAAAAATTAATGAAATTATTGACCATTCAAAATAATTCTCTCCCATAAAAAAATAGCATATTAATTAAAATCAATACTGAATAATCTGACCATTTTGCACTCCCTTTCCAACATCATATAACATTAAAATACAACTGAGTTGACAGCAACTCATCTGCATCACGACAATGAAACCAATTAATCAACATATTGAAAACTTATTTCCCAATTAAATCCACCTTAGTTGCATCCAAGCTCAAGTGAATTGTGGGATTGATGTAAATTCACTTACTAACTCGTAAAATATAATAAAAAATATTATTTTTTTCTGTAAATTTTTTTATAGAACATAATAAAAAATATTATAAAACTACTAAATTAAGATTATCATTAATTTTAAACTAAGGGCTCAAATTCTTACATTCTAATTACTAAATAATATATCCTAAAAAAAACTAATAAAACTATGACAGTTTACTCATTCACTTTTAGAAAAGCATGGTCACCTTGCTGTTTCAATAGTAAGTTTCATTGAAAATATATTATGAAATTTTAAATAATTTTTATTTGCAATTGAATTGAAAACGAAAATTATACAATATATATTTCCGGTCCAGCAAACACACATTAGATTATTTTATTTTAGCACCTTCACCAGTATAAACCCTACTTATTTCTTTCATTGAATAATGAAAAATATATTTGACATTTTTCCAGCAGGTTGCCGAATGCTCCATTAAAACTATTGGAGTTTAAATTCTGTAAGTAAATGACTTGAACTAGGATCCAAAATGCGTCATGATTATTGTATTACAAAATCTGAGGAAGAAAATGGTTAGGTTCACAGTTTTGATTTTAGTTGTTAAATTTAAAACTTCAATCTATTAAATCTCTGATTTCAAACTAAGAATCAATTCTTAATGTAGAGATCAGGACTAAAACTGTACATATATATAACTGGAGGACTAATTCCTATTTTTTCAATTATAAAGCTGAAAAATCTAATTTTAAACCTAGCTATCACTTTCTATCAAAAAAACTACTGAACCATGTGTTTCTGCACCTTGTTTTTGTAATTCTCTTAAATTAGTTTAAGTTAAATGTTGTTTTTTACAAGTACTGTGACAACCCACATAAGTCTTCTTGTTATTTCTTCTTCTATATATATAACTTACTCCTGTGAATGATGAAACTATATATCTTAGACAGCTGCATGTATAATAAATAATCCAGATAATGTGTCATTTACTATTGGCTTACATTTAGGATTAAAAAGCAGTATATTTATTTAAAATTTATTTTTTATAAATTATTTTGTTTTATTAATTTTAATTATGATAATAAGTGGTTCAATAAGATTCAATAATCTTATAAGATAAATATTATTTTAAAAAATAATTTTAAATTTAACTCAACCTTATAAATTATTTATAAAATAAGATTTATATTTACTTATAATATATTAAAAAACTTTATCTTTAATTATATAAGATCTCTAATTATATATATAATATAATTTATATCAGATTCCAAAATGAATATGCTTGATGAATGATAACAACATGATTTTTGAGAGAAACAAAGATTTTGAGCATCACCATGCTAATACAGTCTATGTGGTGTGCAAGATATACATCAAAATGAAATTAAGAACGTCCATTGATGAGGAAGTTGAATACATGCTCAGAACTCCATAAACAATGACTCAAAAAACAAGTCTGTAGTGCTACCAAATTGACCATTCTTAATCAGTTTGTACAGTTTTCCAAGGTGAAAGCATTAAGTAGATATTTTCGTGCTTGTGGGATACTCTAAGGGATATATCAGTTAGTTGGAGATTGATTTGACGGATAATTAGTTAAATAATTACTTTTTTTAAATTAGTGCAATTTTATACTGTAATAACAGACAATTTTTCATTACGCAAATGAATAAATTGTATTAGCGAAAAAAATTATACTAGTATAGCACCATTTCAGTTATTTAAACCAAGTTACACTTAAATCGTGCCAATAAATCGATCTCTTTAAGTTGTTTACAATTTTTCCATTTGTAAAACAAGAAGAAATTGTACTAATTTTAGACTTTACCGTACAACATCACACCAATTTAAAAAAAAGAAAACTTAAATAATTATTATACATCCTCCTTTGTCTAACAAACAAACATTCATTTCTTTTCATCCTAGGTATAATGTGAAATGAACATTTTTATTATTCATATCTCATTTTGACATTTTCCAACTTTCACCGAGACATTTTCAACGGATAATGTACGAAAAATTATAAGAATTTGATATCATCACAAACGACAGAGACATGATGAGTGGTTGACTTTGACTCGCCCAGTTCATTGACTTTCTAATGCATGCAAATGCCAATCCCTCACAATTTTCGAACTTTCACACCCTATATTTCCCATTACAAAACAGAAGAAAATCTGGACACTGAAGATCATAAACCATCCCTCCTCGAACATGACCAGAACCATGCCTTCCAACAACCTCATCGTTCTCATCTTTCGTTGTACCCTTGTTCTTACCTTCTTCAACTTCCCAACCACCAAAGCACAGAACGAGGACATGGTTTATTTTGAGCGCCAAACCTGCAGTGCAAACAAAACATCTTCGACCAGCACCTATCAAAAAAACCTCATAACCCTTTTCTCTTCCTTCAATTCCAACGCATCTGCTAAACTATTCTACAACACCACAATCCTCAGCAGAAACAATACGGTGTATGGTTTGTTCATGTGTAGGGGTGACATACCCTTACGCCTCTGCAAAGAATGCGTGGCCAACGCAACCGAGAAGTTATTAACAGACCCAGAATGTAACCACTCCATAGAGGCTGTGATGTCGTACGCTGAATGCAAGCTTCGGTATTCCAACGTGCCTTTCTTCTCCATCGTGGCTACGTCTCCAGGATTTTCTTTGGTCAGCCCTGACGATGTCTCCTTGAACTCCACAATCAGCTTCAGGAACTTCTTGCGCGATACAATGAACCGAACTGCAGAAGCAGCAGCGGCTTCGGAAGCAAGGTTCTCAACAAAGGAAGCAAACTTGTCTCATTCACAAACCCTTTACGCTCTCGCTCAGTGCACACAAGATTTGTCGCCGCAAAACTGCAGAACTTGTCTTGCTGAAGCAATAGAGAAGCTTCCAACGTGCTGCGATGGAAAACAAGGAGCGAGAGTTGTGTTTCCGAGTTGTAACATTTGGTATGAGATGTACCCTTTCTATGGCCTCATCACGGATGATCCACCAAAAAGACCCGTTCCATCACCAGGTTTTTCTTCTTCTTCATCTTCTTCTTGTTGTTGTGACGTTGAAATATAGCCTATAGGCGCTAGAAAGATGATAGAGGTAATTTCTTTTCATTAGTTTTGAACAAAGACTTCTTCAGATACACTAAGCTGAATTTTTACTGATGAAAATTGATCTTTTTGCCCTTCAATATAAAACTAACAACTCCTGGATTTATAGAGGCTATATAAGTTTCCTCATGCAGATTTCCAACACATGTCCAAAGCACATAATCTTATATAGTATTGGCATCATTGGAGTCTTTCGTTAACAACTTGAACAAACAATCTAATACTAACTCTTACCCTTAACATATTTAGAGAAAGTATATACTGCATCTAAAGCATAAGACCAGTACAGTGAAAACCAAGATTCTTGCATTCTCTTTAACTTACTTGCTCCGTTTATGCACTTAAACTTAAAGCCAACGCCACGATCATGGCAAGTCATAGCCGCTCATAAGATCATCGTATCTCGAGAAGGTGTAAATTCTATCCTTCTTGTTACTAAGCTTGAGAGTTGTTACAACCACAGGCAATCCACTAAACACCATCTGTCACTCTCAGCCCTCCAATTCATCTGCCTTCATTCTTAGCCACGTCTTTTCTAAAATCATAACTTCATTTTGGCAAGGATCTAGTCAAAGCCCTCCAGGAACAACTAACTTAGCTTCTATAGGAATAACTTTTTACACATCATTCTCCATGGTCCATGCACAAGAGAGAGAAAATTTGCACCACAAGTACCTTTTTTCTCTTATTATTTTTCTTTCTACTCCACAATATCAAAACCGTTTTTCAAGAAAGCGTGTTAAAGTTATGCATTACCCGCACCCCCAAGGTAGTTTTTTTAACTTTTGATCTGCTGCAGCTGGTCGAAAGTAAGATCTGGAAAAGATCCCCAAGCGAAGGTTGTGAAATCCAACATTTGAAATAAATGTTGTGCCAATTATTATTTATTTTGTTTCCATATATGTCCAGAAAAAGATTGAATGTGCAGATAGTTCAATGACAATTGGTAAAAAAAGTTCCAATCATTTTTTTTTTTCCATTTTGATACGAATATTACCATTTTCTTTAGACTCTGATGCGTCGATTGTTATAGTCTCGAATGTCAAACTTAGTCTAGTTCTGCATGACCAACAACCTGTTTGTATTTAAATTTAGGGATGTTTGATTTTTTGTAAATTAAAAGTGTTGTTAATGGAAATCAGTGAATTTAGATTTTATGGTGGAAGTAGGGCTTGCTTCATCGAGTGAGGCGAGGATGTAACTTCTAATGGAGGAATGAGGTGTTGTTTTGTGAACGATGGATGGTGTATTAAAGGGTTTTTTTGAAATAACAAAATGATGAGTGATTTGTTTAAAAAAAATGGACAATATAAAATAATTCTAAATATTAGTTTTACCTTCGTGTATAACTACTTTACTACAATAAAGTTCACATATATATGATAACATTTTTAATGGTGACTTTTGTCTAGATTTTGAATTATTTGGGTTGGGTAACTTTTGTTTTGCAAAATTAATCATTCATCTGAATCAATTTTTATAAATCTAATTTTCGAGAAACTTTATGCTTCACATTAAGATTATTTTTATAGTCATAATATTAGTATGTAAGTTTTGTTAATGACATAATACTAAAATCTAAAACATTTCTTAATTCGACAAACTTAATTGGATCAACTAGTTGTTGGCACAAAGGATTTTTTTCCATCAATAATATCTCTAGTTTATATATTTTAACACGTGACTTTTCTTCTTTCTATGAATATACCATGACCTAATAGCGTGTTCATATTTATTTACACAGGAAAAGGTCAAACACGAACTATTATCTTGATCCTTACCTCCATTATCATTTTCTTGGGATTACTTTTCGGCATTTGTTATAGTTTGATACGAAGAAAAACAAGAAAAAGCAATAAAGTTATACTCATAGAAAATTGTAAGTATGAAAAAGAAAAGGAAGTACTTACTTTTCATTTAGAAAACTTAAGGAAGTTCATAAACTTGATTTAATGGTTGAAGTTTTTCTGTAGTTGGACTTGGAAGTTCCACAATCGAGTCATTGCAATTCAATTTGACAATAATTGAAACAGCAACAAACAACTTTGCAGATGACAATAAGATAGGGAAAGGTGGATTTGGAGAAGTTTACAAAGTAAGAAAATGTGTTCTTTTTCTTATTATATACTTGTACTTTTAACATAAATAATCATCCACTTTTTTTTATAGGGCATTCTTATTAATGGAACATCTATAGCAGTAAAAAGACTTTCAAGAAATTCTAAGCAAGGTTTAGAGGAGTTCAAAAATGAGGTTATGCTGATAGCCAAACTCCAACACAGAAATTTAGTAGCTTTCAAGGGATTTTGTCTTAATGAGGAAGAGAAAATACTTATTTATGAATATGTGACAAACAAAAGTTTGGACTACTTCTTATTTGGTTTGATTCTTTTCACCTCTCCTTAATTTCTTTTTATGTTTAACATTTATATATTACATATTTAAGATAATGTATGTGTTTTAAACCTTAAAGGGATTGATTGTGAAACATATGTCACTTTATTTTCTCATGTAATGAATATTTTTTTGTAGATACAAAACAAGAAAGGTTTTTAACATGGTCTGAGCGTTACAAAATAATAGAAGGGATTGCTCGAGGAATTCTATATTTACATGACCATTCTCGACTTAAAGTTATACATCGTGATCTCAAACCTAGTAATATACTATTAGATGAAAATATGAATCCAAAAATTTCAGATTTTGGTCTTGCTAGAATTGTTGAAAAAGATCAACAAGAAGGAAATACAAAGAGAATTATTGGAACATAGTAAGTTTTGAATATTCATTCTTACATTTATCATCCCTTGTATAATATGCTTACGGTTATCTATCATTTTTCCCAATTTTGCAGTGGTTATATGTCTCCGGAGTACGCTATGTTTGGACAATTTTCTGAGAAATTAGATGTTTACAGTTTTGGAGTTATGGTTCTTGAGATTATTAGTGGGAAAAAGAACATAGGTTCATATGAACCACATCGTATTGTTAATTGTCTTTTAAAATTTGTGAGTACAATATCATTTTGTCATATTTTTATTTTATTATCATTTATGCTTGATGTGTAAATGAAATCAAATCAGTTTTAAAACCTAAAAATTGTAATGATTTGGCTAAGCTTACCAATTTTTGTAGGTTTGGGAGCATTGGAGGGATGAAACACCATTGAGTACATTAGATCCAAAGTTGAAAGAAAATCATTCTAATATTGAAGTCATCAGATGCATTAAGATTGGTTTATTATGCGTTCAAGAAAATCCAGATGCTAGACCTACAATGTTGACTGTTGTTTCATATCTCAATGGTCACTTATTTGAGTTGCCTTCTCCAATAGAGCCAACATTTTCTTTGAACAGGAGAACGAATCCAATTGTTGCACATGAACCAAGTTTAAGACAATCTACCAACAATTTCTTATCAGCTTCAATCAATGAGATGTCTATGAGTAAATTTTATCCTCGGTGATTTTGTGTTAAATTTCATTATCTATATATATTTTATTGAACCATATTATGTTATTTTGCACTTAATTGTATCATACTTATCAAAGTATGTTTGTATTCTCAAATTTTATAAAACTTTTGGTTTCAACTTCATTTTTTCTATTGTTAAAGCCTCATCTATTTTGTTTCAATTTTCATATCTTTTAGTCCTTTGCATTCTAAATTATTAATTATATATATTAACTCACTATGAATGAACATTTTAGTTTGTTGTCATTTTCAAATAACACACATTTTAATCACTTTCTAACATTATATACGTAGGTTGAAAGATCTTCGAAATAGTATTATTATAAATATTACATCAAAATACTATATACTTGATCACATGTTAGATTATATTCTTGATACTTAAGAGATCTTTTGCATCCTTTGTTTTTAGATATAATGAATACAAACTAAATTTGTCTCCTCTACTAACAAGTATATCTTTTAGTTTATCATTTATAAAGTTCAACCTACTTACAATCAATTGATATATACACCTTTTGTGATATTCTAACATTATCTTGAGTGATATCATAATATATGAATACTCATTATAAAAGAAGATTTATAAACATTATTCACTAAAAATTCTTGAGAACTAAGACTCTTTATTTCATGTAGTAAACATATATATAATCATTAGCTATAACAAATATCTTCAACATAAAATACTAAGAGTATAAATTTACCTCATGTGAAATGCATAATTATTAACTAATTAATATTAAAATTATGAGAGATAATTAAATGAAACTTAATAACAATATCATTTGACATATTTTATAAATTGTATAGGCTTTGAATAACTTAATAGTAAGTTTTTTTAACATCTTGTAGATCATTTAATCAATATTCTCATATAGAAACATTCTATTTATATGGTGTAACTTTAAATCTAAATGAGTCATCATCCCATTATAATTCTAAAAAAGCCTTTTGAACAAGAAAAAAAGTCTCTTTATAAATAATATTTTTCTTTGAATACATGTTTTGACAAGGTTTTCAAATAAATTTTAAAGTGAATTACCTTTATATGTGATTTACTATTTTCACCACACTTAAGAGCTCTTGGTTTAATCAAGATGAATGATTTTATCTTAGACTCTCCCTCATCAAAAGATCTGTTTGCTCTTTCCTCTATCATAGTTTCTAAGAATAACTTTATCAACAACCAATCAAGCAACTAGAAAAAAACTTAAATGTGTTGATGCTTGAAGAAAAAAATTATTATTGGTGCGACTTTTTTTCCTTATAACTTTAAATTTCTTCTAAGTGACTTTTTTTAAAGAATTTTATATATATATATATATATATATATATATATATATATATATTCAATTCTCAATAATTTTGTTCACACATAGAACATCTTACATTTCTCTCTTTTTAATTCTTAATTTCTTTGTTTTGTTTACATTCAATGAATCTGATATGATTTTATGGTTTAATTTTATGTCAAATAATCAACCTTCCACATATCCAAATTCCACAATTATCAACCATCCACCAATCCATATTTTCAAAATTTTCCAAATTTATTCTACTCAAAATATTTCAAATACCACAAATTTTCAATATCTTACACTCTATTTTCAATATCAATTTCATTCTATATATCATTCATCACAAACTATCCCTTCCATTGATTTCAATTGGTACTAATAATGATCTATGTAATGAAGGAGAGCATGGTGCACTGTCAAATCTCAAATTATAATCTCAAATTTCACCATTTTTCAACCAAATTGAGTTGGATAATATTAGTGTCTCATAAGAAGGAGAAGAATAATAATCTAAAAACACAACAAATGACATGATTTTCCTTAAAGGAAGATGAATGTAAGTCATGACTAAATATTTCAAAAAGTGAATTGTGTGAGCCAACATAAAAAGTCCACTTCTCGATAAAAAAATACATAAAATTACAATTGTTGTGAGCAATTGGAAGGTGAAACAAAATATCACAACTAAAACATCAAATACAAAAGGACAATGGAACTTGTAAAAAAATTTTAACATGCTACAAACAAGTCTACCAAAGAAAAAAGAGTGGTAGCTCCTAAACCAATATTGTGTGAGATGCATGTATGATTTATTTGCAAGATAAAAAGAGAATTTTCAAGTTAGAAACTATATGACTTATCATGAGGAATGAAGCAAAATGGTTGCCAAAATCTGAAAATCTATTAAGAGAATGGAGGTTCTATTTTTTTTTATCATACTTTTCCAATTTAGATACACCATTAAGTTATAAGAAAACATCATCTATTTTGGAGCATCCAATGGATACAAATGCAACAAAAAGAATGACAAAAACAAAAAGATAAATAAAAATAAAAGAAAAAATATTTTGATGTTATTGATATCGTAGGCATGCAAGATGTAATTAGTGCCAAAAATCTCATTGTAGAAGAGATTGTACATGTTAAAATGATCACAATAAGATAAAAGAAAAATATATGTTGTTGAAGGAAAAAGATAAGCTAATGAAGGATGAAATATGACCATGAAGGAAAGAAATGTTGACCTTCAAATCCTTTATAAGGATATTATTAGTATGACAGATTTACAACTATAATTTCATGAAACTTGTGCAACAAAATAAAATGAAAGTTAGTACTTACTAAATATGCTACTTATATGTTTTATTTTTTATTTTATTAAATTATGATTTTATTATGTAGTTTTTATCATAAAAATTTGTGTATTATATATCTTTATCTAATTAAAGAACTGGTTATTGTTTAAATTACTAGAAAAACTAATCGTTAGAACTCTCTTTATACATATCTCTTTAGTGTGATAATATTCTTAAACATCTCAACCATGCTTATAAGATTTTTTAAAAATTATCACTTTATAGTGTTACTAAAGATGGACTCTAGCAATTTTCAGATTCATCAAATCTTAAAGCTTTGGAAGATGAACTCATTGATAATTTGCTAAATGTTGAGTACGAAGAACATTACTTGAGGTTGGTGATGAAAAGGCTACACTAACATCAAGATGCAACTAAAAGTTAACAGATGTAAATATACATCGAAAGAGATGTTGAACAAGGATAAGAAAGATTATTCAATGACTGCATCTCCAATATCTTGTATGTATAAATAAGCAATTTACATTTTTTAAAGCAAATCAACTTAGATCATTGAGTAGATTGGTTGAGCCTTCATTACATTGACACCTAAAATCTAAGCCACAACTCTCACAAGTTTCATGCCCACACAAATTCAACAAACAAATTGCATATAAAATGGTACAATAAAGTGCAAGTCTTATTTCACATTTTGTTTTGCAAAATATTACACAAGAGGCACATGGTGAATTCAACAAACCTTTGCAAGTGTTTAGAGTTTCCTAAGATCCTCAATGTTGGAAAGAATTCCTCAAATCTCTCCTTAAAGAAACCTTCAAATTTATCATTAGGGAAAACCTTCATATGACTCAAGTTTCTTAATAATCCATTGAACAACAAGGTTAATGAATCAAATATCCTAAAATAGTAGATGAGAGAAAAATACAGAGGAGGTCATGACTTATCAAACACAAGTGAGAGGTTTTATCTCTTGAGTAGAAACGAAGGGCATGACTATGGCTGCGAGAGTGACTACGACGACTAGTTAAGTGATGATAGTGGTGTAAGTCACAATGGTGAGTCACGATGATAAGTTGAATCACGACGACAACCGATTAGTAACAATTAAGCCAATATCTAGGGTTAGGTTTCTAAATTGATGAATTGCGAACAAAAAAACGATCAGACGAGTGTCTAGAGTTAGGATTCTAAAGTGATGAATTGTAGACACAGTCGTGTTTAGGTTTTGATTTTGAATAAATTTTGTCACTCATGTGAAATTTTGGAGAAATGAGAAAATTAGATGAAAAATATGAAATAAAAAGCAAAATAAAATAATTATAATAATTACATAATATAGTCACCGATCTAGTGATTAATTTTTTGTGACTATTTAATTTAATCACTATTTCAATCACTAAATCACAAAAATAATTTTTTTATCATAATAGTGTGATTGATTTCAATCATTATTTAACAAATTTTCTAAAAGTGAATTATGTTCAAAAGACTATTCAACAATTTCAGACACTATTTAAAAGACTAAATGTAATTTGAATTTTCATCTCACTAAATCATTTCCTAGACTTTCAAAATATTTACATATAACTTAAACTTTTATTCTAAATTTCTATTTAAACTTCTCACAACATGTAAGTAAATTATATGCACAAAGACAAATAACAAAAACTCACATTATTATAACCAGTAAAGACAAATAAAACATAAATTGTGATAGCACAACATCTCAATTATATATACAATTCACCGTTACACATTTTAAAATGTTAACTTTTAAAACATTCATACACATATCTTTTATTTGTAGAAATAATCATTTTATCTCTTTAAATTTTGGATTTATCTCTATTATTGTTTTTACACCTTTGTAACCTTTGTTGAATATAAAAATAATATCTAAAATTATATTAATCATACCAATCCGTTTTTATCTCTTTTGAACATTAATAATATCATCTACAACTTTTTTATATTTCAATATCTAGCTTAAATATTTATTATGTTTTAAATTAGGAAGAACATAATTCTTTTCTCTATTAACAACTTAACCTTAACTCGTTAAAACAATTATAACTTTAGTTCTAGATATTATTTGAGTGAAATCAACACTATTAGTTAGTAGGACTACAACCTTTATAAAAACTAATTTTAAATTCGATACAAAACCATAATTAAAGGGATTGAAATCTTTAAAACTAAAATGCATTCTCCAAAATATATTTCATATCCCGTGTCCAAATCATAACCATGTAAAAACAACCACTATAATATATCACTGCCATGATTTGTACACCGACTTACATGCTCGTCATCCTTAGAATTTTCAAGTGTCATAAATTAAACACTTGTAGAAAAAAAAAATCACATAGCATACTAATTAATGACAATGAATTGGATTTAAAAAGATCACACATAACTTACTACAGATTTTTTATTTATTTAATAATCGATTTATTCTGTGACTTAAATTAATTTAGGTCGAGATAAATTTATCAATGAACTCATTTTATATAATAAAACTTATAATTGAAAAAGTAAACATAGTATTGGTTATTAAAATAAAAATATATATAAATATATATATATATATATATATATATATATATATATATCAAATAATAATATTTAAAATTAAAATTAATTTCATAATATAATTTAAGATTTAAAATATATATTTTCATTCTCATTTCTTAAATCTTTTAAAATTGATTAAATCGAACTAAAAAATTACAATATATTTAAAATTAAGCATTCCAACCTGTGTTAAGTTTTGTGCAAAGGAGCCAGAAAGAGTGGCATCTGACATAATAAATTATAGTTTAAAACACTTTCTATTCACGTTTCCCCATAAAGGGGAAAGAAAATCGAGGGTTTTACTTATTACTTGTCCTTTCAAATTAGCCAGCACAAGTCCAAAACCATCAAAGTAGTCAACTGTTTTGAAAATAGTTTTTAATTTATATTTACTTTGTACTTATATTTTTATGTACAACGTGACACTATTATTCTTTGACGAAAAATGTTTTAAAAAAAACCCCATTATTTAAACATTAAATAATCATTAATGTATATAATTATTTAATTAATTTTATTTATTATAATTTTTTTATATTAGGTAAAAAAATAGTTTTCTAAAATTAATGTTAATACGTGGTTGGCAAAAAGAAAAAAAAGCGTGGAGAATGACGCTGTTTTACGAACCCACTGCAGCATAAAGTCATAGAGCACGCTGATCTGCAATTGAAAATAACGTCGCTATTTTCATGCTTCACGAATATTCTAAACATCTTAACGAATATTCTATAACTGTAGCATAAATATTTTAAACTCAATCAAAATATAATTTAAAAAATTATTTAAACTTCTTGTAATATAAAATAATTTAGGTATTTATACATAGAGTAATTTAAAACTAAAATTAAAGGTAATAAAACAATATATTATTCATTATATATAAATTAAACAGTTTTCGGAACATTATATCAGATATTTATTTACATTGGCTCAGAGAATATGATCAGAATATTATTTCTGTATAAAAACTGAAAAAGAATAAAAGGTAGATCAATTTTTTTCTTTAAAACGAATTTTTAAGAGTGAATTTAGTGTAATTCATTTTTAATACGATATTAAAATATTTTCAATCTTAATATTATGTCATATGTTAATGATGTTATATATTAAACAGAATCTATAAGAAAAGTATTTTTTTAATCACTAGATATGTTACTCAATTCACGTAAGATTTTCAGTTTCATTAATGATTACTGAATCCAAGTTTTTGATATTGATAATGAATTAAATATGTAACTGTTCAAAATAATTGAATCCAAAGTTGAAATTTAAAAATTTAACAATGACAAACAAATAAGTTAATATAATTTTTATATATTCTTATAATACAAATGAATTCAACTCATATAAGGTTATTTTGTTTTTGGCTATTTATATTTTTTTTATATTTGCAGGCTTAACTTTCATAATATAAATATTTTTAATTATCAATATCTTATAAATAAATCCAACTAAGACTTTTGAACGAATTATTGTAAAAACAATAATTTAAGATTGAAAATTAATAATAATACTGTATATATAAATTTTTTACATTAATATATTTAACTTAAATTATTTTTGTATTTCCTTTTTCTTCTCATCCTCTCGTGGTAACTCGTAAAGTTCTCTCAGGATTCACGTGCTATCTTTTTTTCCAATAAAGATAAAAAAAAAAATAGCGACTCTACTAGACTCTGCTAACAGTTACCCAACAAACTTGCATTTATAAATATAAACCAACCAAACCAAACCACACAAAACACACAGTTCGGTCTTGTTAGGTTACCTTTGTGACATTTGTGTTGTTAGTTGCGGCTGACACCGAGAAACAAACAGGTATGCACAGGTTGTCTTGTGTAACATCCTAGCACTATGACGTTTATTTCATAGTATGAATGATTTTCAGTGTGTCTGATTTTGTGCATCTAGATTTGCCATTGAATCTGATAGGAAAAAGAAAAAATAACCGTAACCCAGATGGGTAATGAATGATTATTTGTGTGTGTGAATGATTTGTGTTTGGTTTTGCCGTTGGATTTGAATCTGATAGGAAAAAAGAAAGGAGAAAGCGCAGATGGGTAGCTCAGGTGTCTCATTTAAATTGGCGGATCATCCAAAGCTTCCTAAGGGGAAGACAGTGGCTGTGGTGGTGTTGGATGGCTGGGGAGAGGCCAATCCCAACGAGTACAACTGCATCGCTACGGCTGAGACACCCTGCATGGATTCTCTGAAAAAGGTTCAGTTTTGCACATTTTGGATCCAATCTTTGGTTATAGATTTCAAAGATCTGTTCTTGTTTAACCGTTGGGGGTTGGGTGTAGCAATAGTGAGTAGTCTTTTAGAAAGTGACGAACCAAGGTTCGAATCTCCGTTGGATGAGGTGTTCTTGTTTAGAATATGATAGTTTTAAGGGTTGTTTGGTATATATGATAGTTTTAAGGATCTTTCTTTTAGTTTTGATGACATTAATCAGGACTGTTATTGTATTACAGGGTGCCCCTGAACGGTGGAGATTGGTTAGGGCTCACGGTACCGCTGTAGGTCTTCCAACAGAAGATGACATGGGCAATAGTGAAGTTGGTCACAATGCCCTTGGAGCTGGTCGCATATTTGCTCAGGGGTAAACTAAAACTAGCCTCTCTTTTTTCATATTTAGCCCCATGTATTTGTTACTACCAAGGTTTTGAACTGAGGTTGCCATTTTTTAAACTAATTGATGTGATCATGTATTGCATGTCGGTTTTTTTAAACTAATTGATGTTTGGAAAAATAAAATGTTGGCTTTGTTCTGCTTGTGAACATTTGTATTTGTTTAGTTGTGTCTGCCATTTTTTATGTCATGGATTGAACAACACATGGCTTTATTCTGCATTGTTTCTTAGATTGTCATAGATGTATGTGGTTAATAGGGTTATATGTGCTCCAGACACTTGTGTACTCTGGTTATATGATGTTATACAACAATCGACAACATGATTGTGATTTTGTCTTGTTGTGTCACTTTTCTTAAGGAATTTGTATTAAGTTTGGGTTCACAATGTTTAGTTAGTGTTTCAGTTTATTTCTTCAGTGGAATTGGGATTTATAATTGTTGCTTACCACCCTGAAATGTTTAGTTATGGTCTTCCCTATGAGCAATACTATTGAGTCTCTTTTTCTTGCTTCAAAATTATTCCTAGCATGTGTGATGATTGAGACATCTTGGTCTGTGATTGTTCATTTTAGTGCCAAGCTTGTCGACAATGCTCTGGCCACTGGAAAAATTTTTGAAGGAGAAGGTTTCAATTACATAAAGGAATGTTTTGCAAATGGCACATTGCATCTCATTGGGTTACTTAGTGATGGTGGAGTTCACTCCAGACTTGATCAGTTGCAGGTGATTATTTGGGGTTGGAGCTGTTTTTCCTTCATGTGTATACAACTCATTCTTTCTAACGAGCTATTTTTGTATAGTTGTTGCTTAAAGGAGTTGGTGAGCGAGGCGTTAAAAGAGTCCGAGTCCATATTCTTACCGATGGCCGTGATGTTTTGGACGGTTCAAGTGTGGGGTTTGTTGAAACCCTTGAAAATGATCTTGCAAAATTGCGGGAGAAGGGCATTGATGCTAAGATAGCATCAGGTGGAGGTCGTATGTATGTCACAATGGATCGCTATGAGGTATAGTTACCTGGAAATGGCCTTCAATTTGTGGTGCCTGATTACATGTTAATTGTTTCTTCATTTAACTTCTCTTTAAATTTGACAATGTTTTGGTCAATTATAGTATTCATTAGATGTACCCTAACCATTCTATTGGGTCACTTCAAATTTAGCTTTGTATTTTATCATCTTAAGCTGCTACATAACCTCGTTGAACTTTTTAACAAGTCTGTCACTGATTTTGTGCAGTTATGTGTGTACTTCAACCGATTTTATTCTGTCTATTGAGATTCAGTGCCATATTACCTCTGAAATTTGACAAAGAAAAACAAAACAATTTGCTTTTAGATATTTTGTTATTTAGTTTCTTTTAGTTGCAAATTCATTGTAATAAAACTGCCTTTTTATGGTTAACTTGCATTTCAATTTTATACTGTTCTATACAGTAAATAAATATGATTGAGTTGAATATTTTTTTTCTTTTCTTGTTTGTGTATTTCTATTACTTATGAGTCACTGTTTTCAAAACAAACGGCAGAATGACTGGAATGTTGTGAAACGAGGATGGGATGCTCAAGTTCTTGGTGAAGCCCCACATAAGTTTAAAAGTGCCCTTGAAGCTGTCAAGACGCTGAGGGCAGAACCAAAGGCCAATGACCAGTATCTGCCTCCTTTTGTTATTGTTGATGAGAGTGGGAAACCTGTTGGTCCGATAGTCGATGGTGATGCTGTTGTTACATTCAATTTCCGAGCTGATCGTATGGTCATGATTGCTAAGTCTCTTGAATATGAAAATTTTGACAAATTTGATAGAGTTCGTGTTCCAAAAATCCGGTATGCTGGAATGCTTGAATATGATGGTGAATTGAAACTTCCAAGTCATTACCTTGTTTCTCCACCAGAGATTGATAGGACTTCTGGTGAATATTTAGTGCATAATGGCATTCGGACTTTTGCTTGCAGGTAAATTGTCTCTGTTCAAATCCATAATAGGTTTTTTCATAATATTGTAATTTTTGGAAATCCATAATATTTCTACCTGCTTATTTTGTTCTTGATGGCGAATGATGGAACTGTGTAATACATGAGAAGTGTTCCTCATTTGAGAGTCCTTTACGAGACTTCCACTGTGACATAATGTTTATCTTTTGTGCTCTTCTTTGTCTAGTACTTACCTGTTACATGATAGCCATCACAATCTCATGTATCAATTTTTTTGTCAACAGTGAGACAGTTAAATTTGGTCATGTCACATTCTTCTGGAATGGAAACCGGTCTGGGTATTTTAATGCAGAATTGGAGAAATATGTGGAAATTCCTAGTGACTCTGGTATTACATTCAATGAAAAACCAAAAATGAAAGCATTGCAAATTGCTGAAAAGGCTAGGGATGCTATTCTTAGCGGAAATTTTGATCAGGTAATTAAATGGTTTATGAGGTGATTTTTGGGTATCATGGTCTGTTATTTACTCTTATCTTATGTTTTATCTGTGGTGTAGGTACGTGTCAACCTACCAAATGGTGACATGGTGGGGCATACTGGTGACATTGAGGCAACAGTTGTGGCTTGCAAGGCTGCTGATGAGGCTGTGAAGGTACTTAATTTTCACATATTTGTTGGAGCATTTGTGTAAATAGAAGTTTGTTGTAATCTTTTTAAACTATAGCTGACATTTCGGGAATTCCTTATTTCACTAAAAAGAAGTTTTCATGAGGGAAAGTAGCACCCAGGTGTCAGTGTTAACAAGTAAATCATTTGAAGTTTGGAAACATTCATGTATAATATGTGTTTTTTATAATGATTTGGTGAGAAAGCTAATCTTATATAAGAATGAATCTTGTGTGATTTGAATGAGCAATTAAGAACTACAATTTGATGATCCAAGTTCCATTACTAATTATCCCTTAGATATGAAATATAATTTGTTTACCTCTTTCTTGTTGCAAGCATTCACAATTGCCATTCTATCATATTTTCTCAAATTATGTATTTTTTGGTCACTTTTTTTATAAATACAAGTTATTTTGCTTTTTCCGTGGACTTGGTTTGTTCATCAAATAGCTTTATACTCAAATTTTATTCCTTCTTAAGGAGGGGAAAGAACAGATGTCTTCTGGTGGTTGTCTCTTAATTTTATTGTATGTGTTAGTTCCAATTACATAACTGCCACTATTAAGAAACAAACAAGAGAGATGAAGGGTAATTTTTATGGTATTGATTAATGTATATTTACATGTGTAAATGTACAGATGATTCTTGATGGAATAGAGCAAGTGGGTGGAATCTATGTTGTCACAGCTGACCATGGAAATGCAGAGGATATGGTCAAGAGGGATAAATCTGGAAAACCAATTCTAGGCAAGGATGGAAAAGTCCAGATTCTTACTTCCCATACTCTTGAGCCAGTAAGTTTTACAAATTATATCAGTCACTGAGTACAAGTTCACATGAATTACAATATTCTCTACTGTCAATATACTTTGACATTGTTATTATTAGACATTAATCATAATTTTGGTTCTAAATCTCACACTTTTCCTTGCTGCTGCTTAGGTGCCAATTGCCATTGGAGGTCCTGGATTGATCCCTGGTGCCAGATTCCGCAATGATGTTCCATCAGGTGGGTTGGCCAATGTTGCTGCAACTGTGATGAATCTTCATGGATTTGAGGCTCCCAGCGACTACGAGACAACTCTCATAGAAGTAGTTGATAAATAGGAACCAATAGAAGAGTTATTGTATTTTGCAAAGATACAGGGAATGCTGTAGATTATACAGCTCAAATAATTGAGAGTTTTCATACCTCCACATACATCATCATATGTGGGGTGGTTTTGTTCTTTTAAGAGTTTCCCATTTCAGTCTGCAGATGACAGAACAGTACCAACTGATTAATGCCATTTTGACACTTTATTGTGCTGAATTAATATTTGAATCAGGAATTTTGCTTGGTCATAATCTCTGTATAATGCTTTTAATTAACAGTATGATAAATACAAATATAGCTAGCTTTATGTTCATCAATATTAAACATCTGATTTTGATAAAGTAATAGGAGCATTTGCACACTTTGAAAAACATTCACAAATATACCCTTTTTTCACCAAAAATTATCATTAGGAAGTAAGGAGCATTTTTATATATAACATTAACAACTTATAGAAATGTTACTGTGATTTAATAATACTTAAAAATAGGATCATTATAGAAGATTGACCGTTACAGTTTTCATGTCTGAATTACGTCAAAATGACATACCAAAGTTGTATCAAGGCTTGATCAACAGCGGAATGAGCCATTCGTTTTAGTCTGAATATTGATTAATCAAGCTTTAAGTTAATTTAATTATAAATTTAGCTACAGTCTGAATGAGATTTTAAGGGCTGTAATTTGAGTTTGAGAGAATTTTGCTGCACACGAGAGAATTATTCTTGTGAAACACCCTATGCGGTGTTGAAGGGAATCCAATACCATTAATTTTATTTAGACCATTCACATTAGGAATATGTTGAACCACATAATTGTGCTCTTTAATGTTCATGAAGATCGAAAACTTCCACAAGATTCTTACTTTATACACTAACTTAGCACTTACGTCTTAGAATAAGAAAAAAGGATTGATTCCAGCCAATGTTGGTATAGTATAGTCTTCATCCAGAAGCTTCAATTAAAACAATTATCTCTTCATTCACTCATCAAATAATAAATATTTGAATTAATTTGAAATTTAAAAGATGATTAAATTTTAAGTATAATGACCGTAATAAGACTCTAACTAAGACATCCTGTTAATGATCTTAAACCCTCTATACCACTACAGAGTATTAAATAACCATCACTTTTAAAGAAATTAATTAAATATATTAATTTTATTTTCCATTACATAATAGAGTGAATGTATTTAACATTTTAAACATCAATAAATATTAATAACAAAATATATTTAATATTCATGAAAAATATTACTTGACTTACCGACTGTGAAGAAGAAAAAAAAAAAAACTCTTATTACTGTTACCAGCATTATAACAACTAATAAATTATAGCTTTTTTAAAATCGCAATGTTAAAAAGTAAACATACTATTAAAAGAATAAAAATCACTCTTAATAGTATATTAACAAATTATATATAATTATGTCATTGACTTATTTAGGATATAAACACACCACTTAATTGAATTATGCATCTAAAGATAACCTAATAATCTTAATTTATTTTTTTACTTTAATTTTCTTCATATTTTCTATTTAATGCCAAAGCTAATAATGGTTAATGATGAGAAGAAATCTAAAATCAACAAAAAAGAAAACTATAAGGATTGAAGTCAAATAGAATTAAATTGCATAAACTTAAAACATCATAAGGAAAAAAAAAATACTACCAAAGTAAAAATCCAATTTTAAAATTATATATTTTGATGTATGCTACATTAGTAGATAAGAAAACAAACTTGTATAGTTGTCATGCGACATTAACCTAAGCTATAATAATCCTATTTGATTCAATAGTTATACAAGTAGAAGCAGGATGTGAGGAAACAAACCCATACCATCCTATCAAGTAACAAGCAGGGAGAAAGAGGGGGTTGAACTTGCTCAAGAGACAGTGAGGGTTCTTGAATTTTTCTTTGGTGGAGGAAAATGGTACAATGAGGGGTTACAAAGAGAGGAAGAACATGGTGTGGAACAGTGGTGGACGGTGACAAATGGTACTAGAGAGGAAGAAAAGTTATGGTGTAAATATTTATCATTCTATAGTACCAATCAAATGGCAGACAAAGTGGTGCACCATAAACCACCTAATAAGATGGTGCACTCTAGCCATTGTCCCAAAGCATTCAATTTTCCATTAATTGCAGGGTCTCATTCAAAGAAAAGTATAAAAAATTATAAAGTAGGTAATAGAAGAGCATACCTAGAACTCACAGGGCCTACTTTTCTAATCGTTCTAAGAAAGCAAAAAACAAACCAAAAATAAAAAACAGAATTATAGAGAGATTTACACCAATGACATGGATGAGGTAAAAAAACTCCATAAAATATGCCCTTTTTCCATCCCACAATTGTCCTCCTATGAATTCCAGGACAAACTTAATACAAGTAATATGTCTCATCTGCCTCAATTTTCAGTAGTGATTGTACTATACACAAAATATAAGGGCCTAAGAAAAGCATTCATATCAAGTTTTCCTGAACACCTTAACTGGTTACCTCTGCATAAACTATGAAATCCACAATGCAGAGTCCTAGATTGTAGTTTCACATAAACTAATGTTACAATGCTGAGGCAGCTTGTAATAGTTCCATCATCAAAAGGGGTTCTTGGCCCAGGAAGCCAGAAGAAACATGAAAAGTCATTAGTTAGACCATACATGAAGAAGACCATGTCTGTTACCAGTATAAATCTCATTTCTATCTTCATCATAAAAGAGGGCAGTGATGTCCTCCAAAGCCTCTGTCACTGAACTCCTCATTAGGCATGAATAAAGACTTACACTGCAGCTACAACCGTTGCGGCTGCACTCGTCCGCCCTGGCACAACTGATTGTTGTGTTAATTTTGGCGACACATTTGCCAGTCAAGATGTTGCTGACATGAATTGAACCAGCTGTGCCAAAGAGCAAATTATAAAATATAAGACTACTTAAACAAATTAAAAGCTGCTTATGATTACTCCATCAGAAATCAAAGGAAAACTAAACTCAAACAAGATTACCATTGCCTTCCATCCATTGATCATCAGAATCTGCCTTGCAGTAAGAGATAATGAGATCCTGATCACTTGTTATGTATATGTTGTTGGTATTGCAATCTGGATGCCACAATTGGTGATCCTCAAATGAAGTCACAAGCTCCCCTCGGAAATTCCAGACAGAAACTGTTCGGTTTCTGAACGTAAGGAACAACTGATTCTCATACAGAAAGATAAATGCTGATGGAGTCATGAACTCTGTTCTGCTTACCTCCATCAGCTCCGCATTGCGAACCTAGGAAAACACACACATGAAGAAAGGGATCTGGTTAATTTAAATGAGTTGTAAATGATATAAATTTTATAGATTTGATCTACTAAATGAGAACTCTCAACATTAAACGTTAGATTATTGAAATTCAAAGTACATAGAAAGCTATTACAGTTAGAGAACATTTATTCAAGGAGCAATGGATCCCTTTTCAGACACAAATATTAAAAGAAAAGGGAAAAATGAAGCTCACATCAAGAATCTGAAGGTTCTCGTTTTCTTGCTTGACTAGAAGCTTTTCATTAAATTGCTCTATGAAGTCCACCTTCTTATTCCGATGAAGCAGATGGTTGAACACTTTCAGAACTGTGCCATCCTCAATGGATATAATCTTGAGGGGAATATGACCACTGGTTCTATTGAAAATTAATAACATGATGCCAGGACTGTAACAAAATAACAAGTAATGAGTATATAGGAAAAGTAACAAAAGAAGAAATCCACCAAAAAAAAAAAAAAAAGAAAGAAAAAAAAAAAAAAAAAAAAAAAAAAAAGAAAAAAAAAAAAAAAAAAAAAAAACAAAAAAAAAAAAAAAAGGAGAGGAGTAAGAGATTCCTTTTAAAAAGACCATGCACTTTATACCAAGTAGATCTACTTAAAGATGAGAGAATTACTCTCAAATCAAATACACCGAAGTGTTAGAAAATTGTGTTTCCACAAAAATCAGTAAAGCTAGTATATGAGAAAAAGGTTCAAGGACTTGAGGACTACCTGGCATTCTCCTAAAATGACAAATAAAGAATTGAACAAAAAAATAGGTATAAAAGGATTCTAAGCTAGCACCAAACACGTATTAAGAGAGCCTTGTTTTGTTCAGCCTTCAAACTTGTTACCATGTCATTGGTATTAATTCTCATGCATCATAGTCCAAATAAAGGACTTAACCTTAGAGGGGGCAACGAACTTATAAACAGGTTTATCAATGTGATACTATGTATATTCAAGGAGCTAGTAATTGAAAAAAACAGATTCGCAAATAAACAACCTAAGATGGTTAAGAGACCAAATCCCTTTTATCCAGACCAAACAACACGAGAACAAAGTCAAGGACACACAAGATTGTCACTGATTCAGAACAAATATAATATTATAAAGGACTGGATTCTTGAACACTAAAAAAGTGCATAAGAACACTGTGTAAAGGGTGGTAGCTGATAAGTTGTGGGAAGGCCAAACTAAAAGATGAATATCCAACTGTCCTCCAAGAATGCAATGACTAAAATGTAGTATAAGTGTATAAGCATGAGGAATAAATCTTTCAAAATCTTTTATCCTATTAGCAACTCCTGATATTGATGAGCTAATCCATGTACATAGAGGGAGACAAAAGAAGCCCAGAGATGGCCACATCAGTAAGGCTTGGTGTATGAGAGAAGAAAAAGCGACAAGAATGGAAGTACGATGAGAGAATGGAGGAGGCAGTTCTGTAGAGAGTTTGGTCTCTTAATCAAGCAGTTCTGGATTGTGAAACAAAGCTTCTAGATCCCTATTGACCAAATGTACTAGATGTGAGACATTCAGATATCCAACTTATTCATCTGATGGAAAACCCTTTTTTCTCTAGAACCTTGTTGATAAAACCTGAACTGAGTCAACCATTAGGTTTCTCAAATATATAACCATTTCAACCATCATCCAAAAAATAAGAACCCGAATAATTTCTACCATTGAACAATATAACGGTAACTATGTAGCAAGGAGTACAAACAGATTGGACAAAATTACCATGACTGCGACATGACCATGCTACTTGACATAATTTATTAAATAAATAGGGCTTTTGCAAAAACTGGAATTATGAAACTGAAAGTCAGCCTGAGAAAGAGAAAGTACCTGATCTTGATTTCTTGAACATGCCTATCTGCAATTGAGTATAGCATGGTATAGTTTTTGAGATCAAAAACCTTGTAAATACTGACACCATTCGAACAAAGTGTTATTAGATAGAATAACCAATCAATGAGCAGACTAAACACTTGCGAAACAGTAGAATTGGAACAGATAGACAATAGAATGATGAAGGTACCTATCCTGTGCAGAGTATGTTAGGACCTTTCCATTGACATCATCAAACTCTACAAATCCAGGCCATTTCAATGATTCCGACTGGAAAAGAGGAAATCCAGCATCAGGGGTGCCCCTCCGTATGTATCTAAGAACATAAACAAAAGATCACGTAAGCAAAATTGGTTTCACACGTTGAATAGGAGGCTTTGAAAAAACAATCATAAAATGCACGCACTCAATCTTTGTGGATCTGCATTTCAAAGAGCTGAAGTTCTCTGAAGCGTACACCGATACAGTAATAAGTGAGTCATTGTTCTTATTATAGAAGAGGCTGCGGATGACTTCATCAGGGCAGACATTCAAAAAGCAAATCCTCTCATTGGTTTCTGCAAGGAATTCACACACAAAACCCCAATTTCATGGATTCATACAAAAAATAGTGGTCAGTGTACAAAGGACAATAACTAATAAATGGGAAGCAGTAACGCTGTAATGAAAATTCATACCCAAAAAGGAACAACGTTTGCATACAAATGGTTGATAAAAGGGCAATAGGCAATGGCAATTCAAATATAACACAATAAGAAGCTGTGGTTTTCATACAAATGGACAATGGAAACTCATACATGAAAAAATTAACAACAGATTCATACATGAAGAAAGACTCGAAAGTTTAGGTTTATACACAAAAGTATTCATGATTAACAAAAGGTAATGGGCAACGGGATTCATATATGAAAGAGTCAATCAAAAGTGTAGATCTATACACAACATGACAATCACTTGTAAATGGGTAATGGGCAGTAATACATGAAGGAATCAAAACATGAGGCTTTTACACAAACATTCCCCTGATTAACAAAGGGTAAGGCATTTCACAAATGAAAGTATAAAAAGTTTTGATTTTAACACAAATGTGCCCCTGATTTACAATGGATAATGGGCAATGGCAATTCATACATGAAAGAATCAAAAGTTCAGGTTTTGACACAAAAGCGCTCATGATTCACGAATGGGTAATGGGCAATGGAAATTCACGCATGAACCAATCAAAAGTTTTTGAGTTTTACACAAATGTGCCCATGAATAACAACTTGATAATGGGCAATGGCAATTCATACAGCAAAGAATCAAAAGTTTTAGGTTTTCACACCAAATTGCTCTAAGACTAACAAACGAGTAAAGGACAATAGCAATTCACACATCAAAGAATCAAAGGTTGTGATTTTTACACAAACATGACAATGCCTAGCAAATGGGTAATGGCTAACATACAAGAGGGAATCAAAAGATAAGGTTTTTACACAAATATGCCCTGATTATCAAATGGGCGATCAGCAATGGCCATTCATGCATGAAACCATAAAAAGTTTTGATTTTTACACAAACCCAACAACGATTAACAAACGGGCAACGCATAATGGCAATCCAAACCCAGAAATCAAGAATCAAAAGGCGCAAGAGAAGCCTCACCTCTACTGAAAGCTGCACAGAGACCAGAATGGTAGAGGGCGAAAATCAGGTTTTTGGCAGCAACAATTTCTACAACCTTAGTTCTTTTCAACAAGAAGGGCAAAAGGGAAGAGCGAGACTTGGAGGGATCATGAGAGTCATAATACTGCGTCAAGCGCATAGTGCGGAATCTGTGAGGGGAAGTGGCTGAGGCAAAAGCACGATGAGGCTTGGAACAAATCTCGCGGGTTTGAAGCTTCTTGATGACACTGATGCTGTTGGTGTTGCTGTTGATGGTGTTGGCGGTGATGCCACTGCCGTTGCCATTGCCACTCCCTCTTTTGCTCGCCACTATGCGTCGGCCACTGCAACCTCCACGCCTTCTTCCTTCCATTCTCACCATTTCAACACAACAACAACCTTGCTCTTCCTCGTATCATACCTTTCATACCAATAAAAATAACTATTAGCACTACTTATTACACATTGATACCATTATGCCAATATATTCAGAAACTCTTTAATACATTTAATTCAAACCATAAAACTATTGAATAAATCTGGTAAATTTATTAAAAAAAATTTCAGAGTAACGTATGCAAGAGGAAAACAGATACCAAAACAGGTTTACGATGCTTTCTTTTCTTCAAAATAAAATATAAGAGCTTTAAACTTTTTGTAATAAAATCATGAAAAAAAAAAAAACTGATGACTGGTTTTTAGTGATACGTTCATCTCGATTGTATATTATTTATCGAAGTTAATTTGTCAAGAATTTGATGATAAAATGGAGGATTTGTTTGGATCTTATTATGAACATATTATAATACATAAAAATTAATATAAATTGTAATGGCAATATTTACATTACATATTTATGGTAATCTTTTTATTATATACTTTTATGTAATAAAAAACAGGCATTTTTAGATTTTTTTAAACAAGTGCGTATGTTATATAACCTTTTATAAATACATCATCTAATTTTTATTTATCTCCTTACTATTATTAATTTTCCTTTTTGTTAACTTATTATAGTGTATCCTAAATCATCATCCTTTCATGATAATGATAAGTTAAGGTTCTTATTATTATTCTTAAGACCATGCTAACTTGATAGTAATTTTTTTTTTCTAAATTGAGTTGAAAATAGAAAATTGATTAGAATATTCTATCATAACTATGACATTTCAAGGAAAAATGTTTTTGTTGTGAAACTTACAGTGAAGTTTAGGATTTCTTATTAAAAGATATTGCCAGGGAACATTTTAGAGACAACAATTGAGATGCATCATTATAGTGGATGTGAGGAATATGATTTATTTGCTATAAACTTTGATCTACAAGATTAAGAGAAGGTTATTTACATAGATGATATTTGATTATTGTTTTTGTATTTAATCATAGATACCATATTTTAATTCCTCTAAATCAAGATTTGAATAACTTTGGTTTGGATTTTGTTTTACTATTGGTATGGAATGTGATGATGAAAGTGCCATATTGCCTTTAATTTTATACAGTGTGATATATGCAATTAGAGTGGGTGTTAAAATTGTTTGTGTTTGATAGAGTAACCACAAAGTTTAATGTTGACCAACATATGGAAAAAATATGGTTTAGAAACTATTGGTTTAACATTGAATAAGTGTATTAAATCTATGCAAGAGATGTGAGTATTATAATCATATTTCAGTTTTATGTGAATATGTTTGTGCACATGGAAGCAAACATCTCCAACATGCAAACCCTAGCTTTGAAGAAACTCATGTCATTAATTATGGAAATCAAGATTTGTACAATGATTTGACTTATTTTAACAAACAAATATAGTCAAAAGGATATAAAGGTAAAATTGTAACATTGGGACTCTCAAAGGAATTAGTGAGAAAAATAATACAGATATTTCCATTAAATAAAAATTACTATGGAATTATGATCTTTTTCAGTTGATATCTAAAGAAATAACCAACATATTCACATAAAAATGAAGAGATTAATGGAAAAAGGCAAATTCATGGTCCTAAAACCCACAAATAATCTTAGCAGTGGCACATACAACTCACTCACCTATCATTACACAACTAATATATGTTCAAATCTTAACACAGAATAATGATTACTTGTGATGATTTTAAATCTTATTATTGCACAAGTGACACACATCATAGGGAACATCATATAATGTCTAATGATATGGAAGACTCACAAGTGATAATAATCATTCATTTAATACTCATAATTTTGTATATTTATTATTAATTTTGACTGGAAATATTTACAGGTGGAATATATTTTTCTTTCTTCACCATCAAATCCAAATTTGTTGGCCATTTTTTATTCCGAAGCTTTTTTTTTTTTTTTTTTTTTTTCTTTTTTTTTTTTTTTTTTTTTTTTTTCTCTCCTTTACCCTCCCAGTATTTGTTTGGAGGTCATTCTCAATGATGTTTTTTTTTATTTCTTTCATCCTTCCTTCGTTAGAGATATTAGTTAGAGATATGTATCTATGTATAAGAGTAAATATAAGTTTCATTTATTATCTTTTTATTGTTATAATTATAGTTATTATTATTTATGGAAGCTTTCCATATAATTTCAATCACTTTGTTATTTTTTAAAAATATGTAAATTAATATTAATGTACCATTATCACATTAACTAAAGTGATAAACTTTGTACATTTTCTTCTGTGGGGTGAATTTATTTTGAATGAAACTTCTACTCCAAGTTTTCAACCGCTCATATTAAGAGAAAATAAATTATGAAAGCTCCATGTGAACTAGCTAAAATCATTGGGTTAAATTTACTTTCTAATGTGCCATATAAGTTAGTGTTAATTCAAAAGCATATTTTAGTAATTTCGCATTATATAAATCAATATTACATTATTTGTGAGTTTATTTCGTTAAAAAGAACTTTAAAAGTTATTTAACATTTTAACAGTTTTGAAAGCAAACGAAGAATATTTTCATGGAAAGTTTGCATTAATATTATCTATGAAATATATTAAGCTTTATATGTTTTTAAACTTCGACTTAATTACATTTTATTTTATTAGCTATTAAAGATAAAAAAAATTATCATACCTTAAAATGAAAATTAAAGATTATGAGTAAAATTTACTTATAACTTTCAAAGAAAATTTTGATTATTTTGAATTTATTTAGTATTCTCAAATTTTAATTAATTTTATAAAATAAGATTAATTATTTCAATATTTATTTAAATTTACTTTTGAGAAGGTATTTAATATTTTATCTATCTAATTTAAATTATTTAAGTCTTAAGAAAAATGTACACTAACAAGATATTAAAAGAATTTTGAACAATATTAGTGTTTTTCTCTTTAATTTTAAAGGTGATGAAATTACTTAATAACGGTCATAGTTGCAATGCAATTTTTATTTTTGTCTTAGAGGCTTCAAATATTTCTTTTCCGCCTTTAATAATGAGGGAGTTAATAATTTAACTACAAATAATGAAAGAGTTTGTAATGGAGGTTGATATATATATATATATATATATATATATATATATATATATATATATATATAGTTAAATAAAATCTTGTAACTAAAACATATTTAAACTTTCATATTCGATAAATATATATTCATTTGGTCAAATTTATATTGTATTAAACTATAGTTAATCATACTATTTTATGTAAAATTAACAAAATATATTTATTTTGATGTGTTATGCAAAAAACATCTTATTTTTCAAAATATGAAGAAACTTGTTCAATTTATTATAATCAATAACCATTATAACCCCTTCATATCTTTAGTTGTAGGAATGTAAGTATACCAAACCAAACTATTTGACCGTTACACAAACCATGTTATTTTCAAACTACATAGAAAAACCTTTCAGCTGTTTTTATTATTAAGGACTGTTACAACTTTCTATTCTGGTTCATAAATTGCAATATATATATATATATATATATATATATATATATATATATATATATATAATCTATAAATTCATTGAATCCCAGATACATTAAGAATAAAATTATTCAATATTTATATTAAAAAATTAAAACGTTTAAAGAAACGTCAGAGAAATAGTTAACAAAATATAGTTTAATATATAAGATTTTCATGAAAGAATATAAAAGAACTATTCAGAAAGAAAAAAGAATTTTAAAATTATTATAATTATTCAGTGATTGAAACCAGAATAGACACATAAAGCTACGACGATAATCTCCAACAAACAAATAGTGATACTAAATCCAAAAAGTAATTATTAGATTTAATTCAAAGTTATACAAAATGGTTGAGATTAGTGATTTAAGTGAAAACACCTTTCAAATTATTACTACAATTTATTTGCCAGGTTGCATTGGTTGGTAGGGTACCAAATATAGCACGACCAATATGGTAGAAATAAGTTTAATTAGTCAGATTTCGCCATTCACTTTCCATTAAAAGAAGTTACATATCATACATAAAAGTATAGTTACCCTACTAATTTATTTAAAATACTTTCCTATTATAATATTTTTAAAATATTATTACATTTGTTATATTACTAAATTACTTAATTAAATTTTAAATTCTTCATAAACTTTAATATTTTTTAATTAAGTTTTTATTATGTTTTATTATATATTTATTTTTTTATATTTTTTAATTAATATTTTTTGTATAAAATTAAATTTTAACATTTAAAAATAAATGTCAGGTAAGTCGAACAATCAAATAAAATGATAATTACGTCACTTAATTAATAAAAATTAAATGACAAATACTTGATTGAAAATATAAATATTTTAAATACTCAATTGATTAAAATAATTTGATAAAAAATTAATTAAAAATGTCAACATTTAATTAAATTTTATTAATATAAATATTTTAATTAATAATTACAATTTTTATATTGTAATGTAATATATTCATATTATATATATATATATATATATATATATATATATTAAATATGATTATGCATATATAATATAACATAATAATACTTGAAAATCTATTTTGTAATAGCACCTTTAAATAAAATATAACTTTATACTTTTTTTGAATAATCTTAAAATCGTGAACTTTTTATGTAGGTCAAGAATACTTAATAATTAAGATAGGTAAATAAATATATGATTTTAATATACTATCAAAATAATATAATAAATAGTATTATAAAAATAATATAATAATAATATTATTATGAAAATAATATGATAAATAACATTATAAAAAATATTATTAATATTTACTTAAATGGATCCACCTACTGAATTGGCATAAAGTATCATTTCTTTAACTAAATAGACTTTTACAAAAATCTAAATATAAAAGTCTAGTATAATTTTATGCTTTTTTGTTGTTATTATTATTATTACATTATCTCCTTTTATTTCTATTATTATTATTATTATTATTATTATTATTATTATTATTAATTTGTTGTTGATACGAGTATGGATATATATACCCAAATTGATACAACTCAGTTTATATATTTTTGGTAAAGTCTTTTGAGTGTTTGGATCAAAAATAAATTAATATAATAAAACTCATCATTATCATTATTATTATTATTATTATTATTATTATTATTATTATTATTATTATTATTATTATTATTATTATTATTATTATTATTATTATTATGTTGAGTATTAAATTTTGGTGTTAGAATGGTTGAAACTCAACCTATTTATTAATATAATATATTTTTAACTTTAAATTATTATTTGTATATGTTCTTTAAAAAAAAAAAGATTGAGAAAAAACAACATAGATTAGACATTTCTTTTTTCCTTGTCTATACATAACTTACCTCTTCGCACCTGTGCATCAATTTATTTACTTCTTTATAAATATTTTAATCGAGTTAGTTCAATTTAAATTTAGTAGAAAAATGACAAAAAATCAACTTCAACTCATTTTAAACTATTTTAATCAAGTAAAAAGTTTAAAGAAACTCAACAAAAATCTTAGTTTTTTGTGTGAGATTTATGATTGCTTAATTTTTTTTTTCTTGTATCCAGCCCCTATCCTGTAAAACACATCTACATTAAGTATTGCATTTTTTTTTTCAAAATAATGTTCTTTTTATTGAATTTAATAAATCCTACAAATCCAAGCAAATGTCTTTTTTTAAAAAAAAAACACACACACACACACAAAAAGTAAATTATTTACACATCAAAGTCAAATTCAATTTGAGTATTTCTTTTAACATGTTACATCAAATTAATAGACATGAAAATTATGTCTGTTTAAATAAACTTTCAGAGTTTTATGTTGAATTTATTCTTGTTTAATGAGACTTAACTCTCGTTGTAATTAATACAAATATTTTTTACTATACCTTTATATCTTTCGTAATAAATCTACTAGTATTTAATAATGATAATGCTCTATTTATCTGAAAATTCGTTTTACTGAAAATAAACGAAAAAACTAGCTAATAATTATTGTATTATAATGTGAATTTTAGCTTTGACTACAAATATTTTTTAACAAAAATATTTAGAATATGTTACTGAGTTCACTTTTAAGACTTAATGTGTAAGACCCAGATGGTAAAAAAAAATTTGGGAAGAGTTGTTGTAGTATTATTATTTTTGATTGTACAATTATTTATACGATAAATTTATTCTAGCCTATGGAACTAATGTTCAGTTATAAATTTATTTAAAATAAAGCAAGTATTAATTTTTAATGAAATATCCTTAATATCAATCTAAAAGGAAGTTCTGTTTGTTATTTTATATTCATTAAAGTTGATTTGATTTGGATTGATATATTTGAATTATGATAAATTTGTATTTATATATTTATCCTACAAACATGCACTTATACATTGACAATAATTTATTAATTTCTTTTATATTTATTATGTTTGCTGTTTTATTTTTTTGTTATGACTGTAGTTAGTATATAAGTTTACACATTCCAAAAGTGATTGTGACAAACCTAAATGGTTTTAGTTATATATATATATATTCTCTTGTTTATCTTTTTAAGAAAATCAGGATATGTAAATCATCTGATGTATAGTAAATTATTGAAGGGTGTAAGATATTGTATTCTTTAACATATCTTATTTTCTAGTCTAGTATAGTTTTATTTTTATAATTTTCATTGCTCAGACATATTTCGCTATTTTAAGAACTAGAAAAGTAAAACATTTTTCAATAAACTCAAATTACTCCTTTATCTAGCGTATTTGCGTATTGAAAACAATTGTATCGCTCATTTTATTAATCTATCATTTGTAAATGAATTTCAATATAAAAATAATTAATACAACAATGTAAAATTGTTTATTATAAATTCAATTATATATATAATAAAATAAACATTTATCCTGCATTGCACGTAGCGATATTATAGTTATTGTTGTGTAGGAGACAACTAAATTAAATTCCACATAAAGAAGCATTACAATCAAATCCACCTTTTGAATTGCTCAGTGCATGACATTTCAGTCTCTAGGTACTATAGGACCCATGTTGCCCAGTAACTTCAAAACCTATTTATAACATTTTCCCTTTTATTTGTTTAATTCACTGTAAATTGGTGATATTTGACGAAAGACTTTACATCTAAATATAGATATCAGATATGAACAGAAATATAAATCTCAGCAATGATTTTATTTTTTTCTAAAAAGAATTTCATCAGAGACTAGAGTTATGGAGCACTAGGATTCATATAGGAGTAGACTTGCTATTTTCTCTCTCTAGTAATTTCTATATCATATTGTTAAGTCATAATACAAATTGGCTTATGAGCACGGCAACATACGTTCAGAATCAATCACATTGACAAGTTCAGCAAGAGCTCCCATGGCTGCCATGCCCCCTCTATGTAGTAGAGAGAGTGCAAGTTCATGTTCATTCCATCTGCTTAATCCACGCGCCAATTTCCTCAAAGTATCCACTCTCACTTCTTGAAACCATACAGGTGCAACACTAACCATTAATCCTACGAAACAGCAGACATAAGTTTTCCATGTAATAGGATTGCAATTGAGTGAAATTTTCTTCTCCATGACTTCTGCTAAGAAGTCCAAATGGACCTCAATGGTACGACTCCTTCTGGAGAAAGTCCCCGGTGGTAGTTTGGTCCCAACACCCCATATAATTGAGCCTGCCAATATCAACAGATATGCCATAGCATAACCCTCAAGTATATACGACGCAGCACTATCATTGTTTTTCTTCACATCCCTTGATGACAGAAGCCAGGTAGGAATCGTCTCCTTATACAATTCCTGGACCAGTAGCATACCGCCTGCCGCACATAGAAGACTTGCACCAAGTGTTGCCACCTCTTTAGCACTTTGAGCGGCCAGGGATAGTGATGCTTCATTGGATTTTATGTGGCGAGAGCCAGCATCCGACCGTCTGCCAGCTAATTCACTAGAGTACTCTGTCACAAGACCCACAATTATATCGTTTACGTACTGCACATTGTGTATATTTCGACAAGATCGAAGAAAAAGGAATCCAGGAGCAACATAAGGATAGTCACCAGGGGCAGTAATAGTGTTACCCAACAGGCCATTCACACCACATTCAGTAGCTAGCTTTGAGGTTGAAACAGACAATGTTCCAAGGAATGACGTGAAACAACTTCTCAATAGCTGAGCAACAGACTCATTGTTATGTCTAAACACAGATCGGGAACCTGATACAACAATGAAGTTGTGCCAGCGGCGAACCTTTTGGGCCCACAGAGAGCCAATTATAGGCATGCTAGGCCAAGGGCAACCAGATGCACAATTTTCCAAAGCTGCTCCAGTAATAGCATGCATGTACTCCAGGCTCTTGTCAAGTTTAAAAGTAATGGATAAACTGACCAAAGCTGCCATTGGTAGAGGCAGCATTACCGGTGAACCTCCTACCATACAACAAAGACGTAACTCATAAACAATACAAATACAATAACTATCATCATATCGTTTAACTGATGAATCCCTATTAATTAAAAGAAAATATTAGAAAACAATTAAGTTTGCAGATTTATGTCACCAATGCTAAGGATAAATTCATCCCCTAAAACAAACCAACGTATTTGGCACATATGTGGATGAAATGTGTTCTCACTCAGCAGTTTGCACCATGTCAAGTGTTTCTCAAGAGAATTACCCTAATCCTTCATGTAATAAACTAAATTTCCGACAACATTTAAAGATGTACTCAGTCTTGCCAAACAATCAAAACTAAAGAGCTCTCCAGTCAAGAGAATAAGCAGCTAATTAAAATATTCACCGGTCTCAGCAAAGTCAATAAAAAAATATAAGAAGCATTAACACTTCGATGTATTTAGGGCCTCTTTGATTAAATTGAGAGGTTTACCACTGAAAAATCATCACTGCATAGTATAGGAAAATGCCTGTATTCATTAATAAATGAGACTGTATAACAAACACCATGATGTAATAATTAAAACAAGGACTTGAACAACAGCATTGTCCTAGAATGTGATGAATGTTTTGTACTTTTTTTATTTAAAACATTTTTTGTTAGGCATTTAGAAACACAAGTAGATTATTTTTACTCATTAAAAATAGCAAACTTCAGCATTGATGAGAGGTCTCAAATACTACATAGTTTTAGGAAGTACACTTTTAAATCTAACTCAACCTCACAAAACGGTCTTGTAAGGTGCGGTTTCCACCTACTTATATATTCTAATTTGACTTTACCTCTAATTGATGTGGGATCTTCACCACACTCCCTCACTTTGAGGATTTGACATCTTAAGCGTGAGACTAGATATTTGTGAGTGGTCCAACAGTGACTCAATAACGAGTGATACAATAGACCTAACAATCCTAACTAGAATAAGCTTTAATACCATATTAGTGAGTTTATGCTTAGTTCAACCTCACAAAACCGGCTTGGTAAGGTGAGGTTTACACCACCTTCATACTATAATTTGGCCTTATCACTAGTCAATGTGAGTTTTTCAACAAAAAAGTATATTTGATAGAGCTCCACAACATTGTCTATTCTTAGAGGAATAGGAGCAATTATAGAAACAGAAAACAAATGAGTAGCAAGAATATGAAAGAAGAAATGGGAGAGTAGGAAATTAATTTCGATAAATGGTTATGACAATGATTACAGAACCGGATAGGCGCTAAAAATTGAAGTGTTGGTTACGGAGCAGGGGAGATTGATGAATTTGAGGATAGGGGAAACTAGTGGGGATGATACAAGGAAGACTTGACAAAAAGGGGAAAGAGAAAAGAAATAAAATAGTGAGATGGATAAGCTTATTCAAGGGAGGCTAAGTGAGGCTATATGGGCCATAACAGTCACTTCATTCAAGTTTCTTTGATTTTCAAGAATTCACCAAATCATGGTAATGCATTATATATATTAGTTGCAAAATAACCGATATAAATAAAAGTGAGAGAGATTGTTGTAATTAAATACAATATTTTACATTGGTTACATTTGTAACCAATATAGAAAACATTTTCTACATCTATTAAAAAATTAAACCAATGTAGAAAAACTTTTAACATCAATTACATACATAAACAATGTAAAATGAAAAATATCTAACTCACAAGGATAGTGATGGTCACTAGCAACATGACGCTTGCAATTAGTAATTGTCAAATGTTGTCAAACACGATGATCGTAAGAGGATCGGAAGGGGAATAAAAAATCTTACTTTGAAGATCATAACTCGAGTCACAAGTGTAACGAGTTTACGAAAAAATGTATTCATAGACTTGTGCATGCATTTAAACAAGATAGACAATAAAAATAACTCATAATGAGTCTTAAGTAGTAAGATCCAAAGCATAACAAACTAGAAATAGGTTCACAATTCATAAAATTACTCATAAAAAACTAATAAACTCTTAGATGCTTAATACAAACAGAGAATTCTAAAAAGAACAAAAAAAAAAGCACCAGCGACAATGGTTGTGAGTGTTGTGATGCAGATAATGGTAAAGCTTGCGCAAGCAGGAGTTGCATGAGTGCTTTGATGGCTTCAGCAACAATAGGGATTGTTTCTCAACAGCACCGGCCTTGGCAGCATAAGTGTTAAGAGGTGCGTGCGATGCAAGTCTCCTTTGTTTTTGGTTTGCAAATGATGGGAACCCTAGCAAACAAAAGGGTCATACGAGGATTGGGCTTTGTTTTTGAGTTGAGTCGTGTTTTTCAACCAACAAATGGGTTGTCAAACCCTAGCTGCACAAGATGAGAAGGATTGACACAACACACAATCTTGCGACTTGATGAGAAACCTTGCGATCTCACGGCAGTCCAATGCTCCTTTTTTTTCTGATTTGCAAATGGATGGGAACCCTAGCGAAACAAAAGGATCATATGAGGATTGGGCTTTGTTTTCAAGTTGAGTCATGTTTTTCAGCCAACAAATGGGTTGTCAAACCCTAGCTGCACAAGATGGGAAGGATTGACCTAGGACACAATCCTACGACGCGATGAGCAACTTTGCGAACTCACAGCGATCCATGTCTACCTCAATCATCCATTTGCATTAGCTCGTAGCGTCCCCTGCACTCCTGGGATCACAAGGAGTTTACTTGCAATTTTAACAACATTGGTCAAGGCCACCACTTTGCTTGTTTCTAATATCTAAGGTATTTTTAGATATGGTGGTTTGGTTGCTTCTCAAAGGGTAGTTTGGTTGTTTCTCAAAGGGTGGTGGTGGTAGTGTGGGGGACTAGTTGGTATTTGTCCGGGTGGGTGTTGGTATTGCAGAGTTGTCCTAGAAAATGACACAGGGAAGTGATCATAACTTGTATCAAGTTGGATTGGGTGGTGACAGACAAGACAGGCTGACTTGGATCTGTACAGTTCTTAACATAGGTGATTGGCGTTTCTCGCTATCTTGGAAAATGATATATCATTTCTACGTTATCTAGATCTACATCGAGTGAATAACTGATGTAAAATGTGTCTCACGTAGTAGTGCCTTATAAATAAAAATGCCTTACTAATAAAAAGAGGATCCAATTTGTTGCTAATAAGCAAGACAGTGGATTCATATGTCACGTAATCTTTTGAGATATCAAGCTGCTCTTTATATTGTGAAGATAAAAGGACACAGCGAATTATTTTGGTCACAGACTCACAGCAACTACTTAACATATAAAAACGTTGGAACACTCCTCGTATCTTGAGTGACTTCCATCTATACGTGCATGTATCATACGTGATTTTTCGTAGGACTCAATAGAAATCCATATAAATCAAACATGTGCATAAGATTAATGAACAAAAGAAGTACCAGAAGAACAGTTAGGAACCTCAACGCCAACATGAGTTAATATAGCTTTTATTTCCAGTTCAATTGATGGAAGAAGTGCTGCTGGACTTGGCCAGTCTGTTCCATTCATTGGAACTAGTTTCCATACACCACGAGTAACTTCTGAAGAAAAGTAATCAATAATGGCAGCAAGTGACGCAGGAAGAAAATCAACAAGGTCTCTCAGACCTGCAAGTGAATGGCACAAGTGTGATTAAATGAAAGGTAGCACCAGAAATACATGTACTTCTGTCCAATAAAATTTTTCTTAGACTCCAACAACCAACATTTTCTAATTAAATATTTGTTAATTGCATAAATAGTTGATTAAGTATCAGTACTCCCGAATTACCCTAGTTTGATGTGACCTCTTCCACTTAAGTATTACAATATTAAAATTTAATGATGGCTTAATGAAAATAAACAGGAGTTAGTACACAACTCTTTGACATTCAGCAAAATTTAACATATCTCAGAACTGCAAGTGAATGGCATAAGAGTGATTAAATGAAGGTAGCACCAGAAATACATATATTTCTGTCCAATAACATTTTTCTTAGACTCCGACAACCAACATTTTCTAGCTAAATATTTATTAATTGCATTAATAGTTGATTAATTATCAGTGCTGCCCAATTACCCTAGTTTGATGTGTGACCTCTTCAAATTAAGTATATGATATTAAAATTGAAACAATTAATGGCTTAATGAAACTAAACAGGAGTTAGTACACGATAGAAGACGACAACCTTCTATTAAATACGTGTATCAGAGAAAGAATAAGAAAAAATTATAATGTGAACAGTTAAAGGAGTCAGCTGTCAGCGGAGAATATTAATAAGGGAAGTTGTTAGTAGTTTGGGGTGGAAAAATACAAATGTATAGTTTTGTGTGGGAGGGTTCAGGTTCCTGGAAATATTTGAAACTAATTCTTCTGAGAGCTGTTCCTGTTTGAGGAGTTCTTTAGTACCAATAAAGACATTCTTGTTTATTGGATACTTTTCTAGATTCTAATCTGATCCAGTTCTATCAGTAGACAACTGACATTCAGCAAAATTTTAACATATCCAAAAAATGATATTGATAAAAAAATAATTGGAGCCAGAAAGATTATTTAATTTTCATGATTTAATTAATCATCTAATAAAAAAGACACAAGAAAGGTGGGACTAAATTGATGGATGCAATAAACTTGATTGAGAGAGAAGTAAAGGTAGCATCTAGCCAACCTGTTGTCAATTCTCGTGATGAAATCCTCCCATGGGCACAAGCAGTTAAAATTGATTCAAGGACAAAAGGAAGAGCTTCCAGCACTTCCCATGCAGGAAGCATAGGTCTTTGAAAAGCATCTTCACCAGAATTTATGAGGGAGCTACAAGCATTACTGCTAGTTGGTGACGAAGAATTGCTTGATGAAATTCCAGCCTTGGCTATCTTCTGGTAAATCATGCTTAAAATCATATTAGCAGTTTGATGAATGGAATTTCCGGTAGAAATGCCAGAAAGGGCTGAAGCAACACATGATTTGTATTGACAATACAAGGCCCGCAATTTTGGAAACGAATCAATATACACAGGTTTAACAGATGCAGACTCAGGGAGATTTGGATTCCTGTTCCGCTTATCTTGGAAATACATAACACGATTATTGTGCAATGATATGATATACTCCAAACCTCCAACTGCAACTCCTAATTCAGTGATGCACAGGTCAAGTGGGGGTCTACAGAATTTCCATAATCGAATAAGGAAAAGAAACGCTAAAGAAAAGGCCATGTATGTTGATGTTGAAGACTCATCGCCAGTGCTATTTGAAGTCGGTTTGATTGAGCCAAATGCCTCACAAAGTGGCAATAAAGCAGCGGCAACTGTCGGGACCTGCACAAAGAACTTATGATAAAAATACTTGACATTAAAGCATGAATGGTAAAGAAATTAAAAAAGTTTGCATACTAATTGCTAAAATGGTGCTTGAAATAGACAAACTATCCAAGGGTGCTTTAGCTTGTTTAAATGAACTTACCTAAACTTCTCTGCTACTTTTTTAAAGGCAAAAGAAATAACTTATTAAAACACTTTAGAAAATAAATAAAAAGAGAAAATATATTTTGAGATCTTATAAAGGTCTCCCTTAGGTGGTCATATTTATATACATCAGATATGTGTGATACAATGATGAGTAAGGAGAGAGTAAAAGACAAGTAATCCTAGATACAGATAGGTGTTACCCAAAACAACTTTTTGATAAAGCTTACTTATCCTTACTTTGAACCTATTCTAACAAAAACAACGGGGCCAGCCTAACACAAGGAGTGTTGAAAAGATGCAAATTCAAAGCGAAACGGCTGATTAATTGCCACATAAATTGAGGTCTAAGCACAGTTAACACACAGCATTCATCCTACTTGTTTTCAATGCTGTCTGATCTCTCGATAATTATCTTTTCTACCTGATTTCAGTTGTCTCACTTCATTATTATACAAAGAATTGGAGGTGAAGGGGGACATAGGCACACATCCCTTCAACTGTAGCTGCGAATTGCACATTTTAGCATCCAGATAAATAATTGGAAAGGATTTAGTAAACTGTTTTCCAACCATGGAAATTGGAATTTTTTATACAAAATTGAATTTTCCAATTCTAAAAGGCATATCAAACATGAAATTTAGAATTTGATAGTCCAATTCTGATTACAAGGTTGAATTGGAGTCCAATCCCAAGCACAGAGCAAGGACTGATAAAATATTTCAACTGCCAAGTAAACCCAAAATTTTTCCGTCCTTATAATTTTTTTAGGAAGAATCTAAAAGAGCTATCATATTCTTACAGCCACCAAATAATTATAGAACTGAATCACTTACTACACCATGTAAAGAAAGTATATGAACAGTATCAACAGAGGAAGCACCACGGAGAACAGCACTTAGCATGGGAATATTTTCAACCAAAAGGCTCCGAGATCCAGCATGACTTGGAGGTACCGGAGAAGCAAGAAGCTTGACCATGTAGTGGATCACATGTTCCTGCCAAGGAGACAATGCTTGACATCAGAAATAACAAGGGATACAACATTCAAGAATGCAATACCAAGCGCTGAGTATTTACAAATTAACCATAGGCCAGTACAACCAATATCTGAAAGGGGCAGTGTTAACGCAAGTTTTGTCATCAGTCGACACTGCAAAGAACAAAAGCGTAACATTTTTTCCAGTTTAGAAAAGGGAAGAAACAGGAACAGGCTGAAATCGATGACACTCAAATCCAGGTCCATGAAGTGTTAAATTCAAACCAAAATAGTGAGTTAAACTAATTAATAAATTGAAATTTTCAATTAATGGTCCAAACTGTTCAATGGGTGCGGCATCCAGAGGGGTTCTACAAAATTTCAATAAACCAAGCATACAAGACATGGTCAAAATCGAGAGTTTACATAACCTTATGCAGGCTCCATAAACTCGTTAGAGTTTTATTAATAAAAATACATTAAAATACCAATACATAATATAATAATTAAACATTTTAATTTCAATAAAGAAAAATAGTAAACTATAATATCCCATACAACAAACACATTACATTCAAAAATTGAAGGAACAAAACCAGAGTATTGTCTAGTTTATTATATTTTAATTTTCATATCATATATTATGCTTTATTTAGTTTAAAACTTATTATTAGTTATTATATTATATGTTATTCTTTATTTTTACATGTTTTACACTTACTCTTTGTTCTTCAATTTTCATCATTTTATAATTATATAATAAATTCATACATGCTCTTTTAACAAAGCCCACTGAGAAATTTTGGACGCAAATAAGATATAAGTTTAGGCCCAACAAATAAAAAAGAGAGAAGAATCACCCTAGACCTTACTTATGACCTGACCCATCACCTCCCCGTTAGCTTGCGCGGCAGGTGAAACATTTCCTAACAGAACACAATTGGTTTAAGCATCTTTTAGTTTCAATATGAAAAGGCTGGAGGGGCACGAAATCCACTTTTGAAGCGCATTTTCACACCATCTCCACTACTGATCGCAGTGTGGTGCAGTAGGTTCTTCAAGAGCAGGGGGTGTTGTTCTGCTCCTCTCATGTGGGATTGCGACATGTTCAACATATATGGAACTTTCAATTTTACAAAAGTCTACACAATCTTACTCAAAAATGAGTTTGCAAACGAGTTAGAACCCTTCGTGTATACAAAAGTGGACACTCATGAGAGTTTGAGTTAACTTGTGGTTTTGATAACAATGCATTAAGGTACAGAATACCTGAGTGAAAAACAAATGAGGTCTGATAATTCAAAATATGGTTGGAAACCAATGAACAACCTAATTACATTACAACAATAATTGTTTCCCTCAATTCCACGCCAATAGATCCAACAGATTCCAAACTAGTCCATCATTCTAGTAAACATAAAAGCTCCTAGCTGAGACTAAGACAATATTATTATCGTTAAGTTCCCATATGGACCAAGTATGCAGCTGAAATACCCTTTAAAATTAATAGGCCAGTCCTCCTACCTTGAGCTAATCTTTAGGGTAGAGGTATGTGCGGTTCATTCTCAATACTAACAATCAAATTATAATAAATCTGCAAACCTAAGTTTACAATTTTACCATTATCCATAACAAGATTGATAAATTAGGGGTAAAGAGGGAGTGAGACTACATGATTTAATAAATATACATCCAAGGAAAAGCCTGAAGCACATCTCAGCAACTGTGTTGCAGGAGCAGGAGGACTTGCAATGTACAATATCTCTAGTAGGAATAGGATTTTTCACCTGAATATACCATCCATGACTAAGGGATGCACCACATAGAATCTTTGCAGCTGCTGGCCTTTCCACATCTGATCCATTTAATGCAATGTAGTACAACTTCTCTATCTCCATCAGGCTAGGACAGAAAAAATTATGAAGGTCAATCATTACTGTCAAAACTATGCTGCTCATTGTGTATTTTAGGAAGTTTTTTATTTTATCCTTCCTATAATTTTATTACAGTAGAATCATGCCATTAATAGTAGGATTATGTATTTAAAATCAATCCTATAATTACCAGGATTTGTTTCGTCAGAATTAGCTATCTATATATCATAAAATAACCAGCAGGCTCATGTATCTACAGGTCCAATGCCTCAATATTGCTATACAGAAGAAATATATTATTCTTCTAAATTTGAGAATTAGCAATTAAAGATAACACCAAAATTAGATTAAATTTGACAAAAGAAATAAACCTTGAGGCAGGGGTCACCGTTAGAGAATTTATAAGAGTATTGTTTAATGGTGTTCCTTCCATAAAGACTGACCACGGAGATTTTTCAAGCGGTGATGAATCTGATGAAGACAAAACAGATGTAGAGACATAACCAGGCAAGAAGTATACTGATGTATCCATTAAATTCCTAGCTATGCAAGCTTCCACTATGAGATGCCTCAAGTTCCCACCTGAAAGATAATTCAGAAGTATCAGATATTAGCAGAAAAATACACATGAAGAAAGTTGAATGCATATAATGCGAGATGGAATCTTGGAGATAAAAGATCTAGTTCCAAAAAATTAACCTGTTTTTGTATTGGCATTAGCATGAATTCCAGTGCCAGAGTCACCCTTTCCATTCATAGAATTATAAATGAAGCTTGCTGCTTTTCTAGCTGCCTGATTGGCTGCATCAATAACTAATGTAGGAGGGCATAGGAGGCCAGAAAAGTGCCCAAGGACCTGAACAGATGAAATCAGTTCAAGTTTCATAGAATCATCACTTTTTATTTCATGTGTACATTCTGATTCCATAGACACTTGAACAGAAGAAAAATTATGTTCGGTGTCATCCCTTAGAACATTTGCAATTGCCAAGGGAACAATACATAGAAGTACACATAGACGAGCTACAAGATGGGGAATGGGACCTTCAGGGGGGTCACGTTCCTGCAATTAACCATGAGGATGGAGTTAAATATTTGGTTAATATTTCAATGAAAACAAAACATTACTATAGACCAGTCTCAACTCGCTGCACAAGCCGAAGGGCTGAGAGCCAAAGTGCTAGAAAAGTTTCTTGCCAGCTAGCCTGGTTTAGTATTTGAAGTGTCTTGATTCCTTCTGCAATTAGTTGATCAATATTAGGAAACTGAATCCACATAACTTTCTGAAAACAAACTGTTAATAACTGTTAAGAAATAATAAATCCAATGAAAACTCACTTAGAGAATTTACCTGTAAGCACGTCAATAGCTGATTTGGTAGGAATTTGTCTAGAATCCATAGCATTCTCCATATAAATGTCAAAAGGAACCCAACAAGGAGACTGACAAAATCGGTAGTTGCATCTCAATGGTATCTTACATGATCCCATATTGATGAGTGTCCCAACCAGCCCATGCTTACTTAGGCAGTAATCATAATGAGAAACTCCACGAATGTTTGCAGACACTTTTGTTAGGACTTGATTTACTAATTTTAGCTCTGATGAGGCCAACTCAAGGGATTCAAGAAATTGCAGCCTCTGCTGGAGGCAATTGAATTTTTCAGGCCTATTATACATGATGAATAACAAAATGAAGAAAAATATTAGTCAATTTCCCAGCAAAAATCCTATAGAGCAAGTAAATATATGCATACAATAAAACTCATGCAAAATTGTGTATCAATAAAATTAACTTACTTTAGGAACTAAAAATGGTTATTCTTAAAAAGTAGACTTTAAACTTAACTCGTCCTTACAAAACTGACTTTTAAAGTGAGGTTTGCACCCACTTATAAACTATTGAAAATCCTTATCTCTAATCGATATGGAATCTCCAACACGCCCCTTAACACCGAAACTCCCCAACTCGTGCGTGAAACTATATATTTAAGAGTGGGCCGATAGGCCCAACAACCTTGTTAGGATAGGCTTTGATACCACTTAATGGAAAAACCGAGGGAGAAAACATTAAGAAGATTAAACAAGAATGAGACCCGAGTCAAACCCACACAAAGAATTGACACTACCTTCAACCCAAAACCTTAAGGCATTGGACTTGTGGGTCTTTTTTCTTATATGTTACTCAACTGTACTCATATGCACCAGTCAGAAAGACAAACCATCGACTCTGATACCACTTTAAGAAGTGGACTTTAGGCCTAACTCATCCTCACCAAACTGGCTTGTAAGGTCTTATCTTTAGTCGATGTGAGATCTTCAACAGTTATCATTACATGTGACAGATAAGGGTAAGGATTACTGGGAATTGCGGCATATGAATAGGTATTAATGAATAAAACCAAATTTCCCAAATCATTTTATATTGGAAACAATTTATGTTTTGCCTAAAGTTTACCACTAAACAAGTAAAGAAGGCTCTCTCAAAGGTATATTAGAATTTGAATGGAGTGTAAAAATGAATCCATAAATACTTACCCATTAACAATACTAAAGGAAAATATTGCAAGATATGAATCATTTTGTAACCTTTATTAAGTATGTCATCTCCTTTTTGTTGACGTGTGGGGGCACATGCATCGTCTCTTGATAACCGAACAACCTTCTCCAAGGTTGTCTCCTCTGACCGCTTCTACCCTTGTAAGTGGTTCGATCAACTTTTCCTTATCCCAAGGTTATCTTATTATTATTTTTTCCAAATTACAAGAAAAAGAAAAACAGTCTTCTAACACATCATCAACCTCCAAAACAAATTCTCCCATCTTTTCTAACTATATTATTAGTGTTAAGAAGGGAAGGTCCAACTATTCCACTTGGACTTCCAAAATTGGTTTATGGTTAAGTGGGGTGGGCCCGAAATCCCATCTCACTATAATTGTTGAATCAATTCTTACATAACAACATGAACAATGGAGATAAAGATGGATGCAAGTGTTATTAAATCCACTATTCACACCTCACTCAAACAAGTTTTCCATTCCCATTTGACGTGCACCAGTTTGGAGTGAGAGTCATGTTTTTTATACAAATGACACAATACTTGTACAACGTGTTCCAAGATCTCTTCCCATTTCTTGCTCCACAATGATCTAAGCGTCAAATTTGTACCCAACCGACGAAAATCGTACTCTAATCTTGGTAGATACAAAAGGTTAGTTGCTAAGCTAAATTACCTCATCATGACTCATCCTTTGCAATGAGAGCAGTAAGTCAATGTTTAAACTCTCCTTGTCAAGACCGTTAGGATCTTGTCGAACAGATCCTAAAGTATACTAAGAATGCTCCTTACAAAGACCTCATTTATGAAAATAAGGGAACTACCCGAATTGTTGGGTATAGGGCCACCAAGCAATAATCATTCCACTCTAGAGTATTGTGTTCTTGTTGAAAGTACTCTAATATCGTGGAGAAGTAAGAAACAAGAATGTTGTAAAAAGATCAAGTGCAAAAGCAAAATACAGGACAGACCCCTCCAAAAGCTTAAATTTTAAGAAAGTTCTCAAATGCCCCTCGTACATGAAAACTAGGCAATATTACATGTTGCCTGACATTGTCTTCTATGAAAGGACCAAACATATTGAGATAAATTGTCATTTCATAATAGAAAATCTGAAGTCTGAAGACACCACTAGAATAACACTAGTGAATAGTTGGTTGACATATTCATGAAGTCTCTAAGAGGACCAAGATACAACAAGTTAGACAGATATGACTTATAAGCTCCATCTTGAGGGAGAGTATTATAATTATATAACAAAGGAGCAAATCTCACATAATCAAAAATATTTAGATTATATATTTACTTTTAGAAATATTTTTATTTATTCTTTTATCATATTATTAGAACATTTAAATCTGTTTTATTTATTGTATCGATTCCTCTTTTCTCAATACAAATAAAACATTTGTGTTGTCTCAAAAACACAAAGTTTGAACTCAATGTGTCTCTTTTCTAAGTTTAACATCAACAATAATGCCTTATCCAAGAGTAACTAAGACTACCTACTAGACTGCTATTGCGATCTTGATTCTCCACGGAAGCAGAAAGCTCCCACATGATGTTGTGGCTTTAAAGCCTGTTTATACATGAGAAAACTTTCAGGCATAGTCCAAGACGTCCAAGGCTACCCTTTGCCATGGTCAATGGGATTGCATTTGGATCTAATAGTAATTGGTGCAAGACAGAAGTAGGAAAAGGTACAAGGAATATAGAATGGCTACTCATTTTGGCATAACCTACCTCATAAGCTAGTGTTTCTTCCCATCTTTTCTTGCACATGGAATTTGCACCCATTTGGGTAACTTTTACCATTCACAATTCACAAGACCAAGAAACCACTTCCATAAATGTGTCCACTCAATCCTTTTTAATTGTTTAATATAAGTATTTTTCTCATTTTTTTATTTTTTTCCATTAAAGCGAAAATAGCACAACCAAACCATATTGTGACATATAGCCTACACATCAAACTAGAGATATCTTACACTAGCAATATGACGAGTAGAGAACAAATTTTACTGTCCACATTGTTTTATCAGGCAATCACAAAACTCGAAGTCATCAGTTGCTTGAAGCTCAATGGATTACAATAATTTAACATATCATTTCAGCATGCATATCGGTTCAACGGCAAAACACGTTTCATAAAATCACCAGAGCAATTACGCACAAAACATTCAAGACAAAAATCATATACAAAGTAGGAGACAATACATGTTCAAGAGAACAGACTGCAGCAGAATAGTAGCCTTTCTGCTTTCGGTTAGTCGTTCCAATACCTCTAAGGCGGTGAATGAATTCCGCTTCCTTATCTCTTCATGGTACTCACTCTTCTCAAAACCCTGCGCCACATTACGATCAACGTCCATACAATCCTCACCCTCACCTGACGCAACCAAACGCGATTTCTCACTAAAATTCACTTGAAACCCCCAATCGATCAGCATGCAATCGAGCAGTGAAATCACAATCTCGTAAAAGAACAGCACGAACACGTGCCCTATCTCCAGATCGCGCACCTTGTAGGTTTCCGAAAACCGAAGCGCAGAGTCCACAGAACTCACAATCCTGCCAAAACAGACACGCGATTAAGCAATTAAGCGAAAAACCAGTGGAGTGAGTAAGCAGAGAGAGAGATTAGGGTTTGTTACTTCCGGTTGCAGGAGAAAGAAGGCGTAGGGTGAAAGAAGAAGGCGTGTTGCGCGAGGAGAGGGAGGAAAAGAGCGAAAGAGTGAGGATGAGAGAGGCGGTGAGGAATGACGTTGGAAGCGAGAAGAGCGAGTATTTGAAGGGGGAAGAGGAGGCGCGAGGAGAGAGCGTGGTGCATGAACTTCCACATCCAAGGCTGGTTGTTATCGAAGCATATCTCTGATACTAACAGTTCCCCTAGCTCGGGACTCGGCAGCGCAATGCCGAGACTGTTCAAGTGCTCCACCAGCTCCGTCACGCGCGCCGCCGCGGGTTTGTTGGTGCATTGCTGCCAAAGATTTAGCCTCTTGAGAACCCCTTCGCGCACTTCGTCGTTCCACTCCGGTGCCGACGATTCCATTCTAACCGCAGAGGATTCTGTTGGTGTTAGTTGTTAGTTCCTGTTGCTCATTAAGGAGCGTTGGGAATCTAATGCAATGGGTACTAGAGTATTGTATATTGGGATTTTGGTCCCGGGCACGCTCTTCAAACAGAGTTAATAAATACACCTGTCACTAAGTTCGCTCAAATTTTTAAACTCGCCATTTTCAATCTTACTTAACAGCTATGATTTTCAATTTTATTTAGAAATAATTCTATTTTCTAAAAATTAAATTAATACAAAATTTAGTTTGGTTTATTAAACAATTTGGTCTTTTATATAATTTAATTTAATATTATTTTTTCCGTTCAAATATTTTTCTACATTTCTAGAAAGAAATTGGAGGAAGAGCAATTTCTTAATAGATATACCTCTTTTTATCTACTTTGCTGGACTAATTTTTACTGAAGAGACATTTTGGGTAAAAATATGTTTAATATATTACTTTTTTATTTGAAAACTATTCATTTGAATATCCTATATGTATTTTTAATTTGTTTTTGTCGTATAATTTTGAATTAAACTGGAATAAAAATTATAGATAAAGATTCATTGGGAAATTAAAAAACATATAAACAGGTGGCAGTTCTTTTATATGACATGACTGATATAAATATAAAAGAAAAATAAAATTTTACTAAAGAGAAAAAGATTGTGAACGGGCCCACATTTTTAAAATTAAAATAAAACTCTCTATATCACTCTTAGTTAGTCTTAAAATGTTTTTCTAGAAAAATAGTTAGAAATGTATCTATCGTTCTTGCCGGTGAAATTTACTTACATAATATATTAAAAAAAATGAAGTTTCCATTTTGAGTTTGTGTACTCATCCATACTGGAATCTTATTCAAATGTCGAGAATTAAGTGAAGTTAGACTCACAAAAAATTGCAATGCTTAAGTGAGTGATTTTTTTTTAATAATAATAATAATAATAATTAAAAAAATTGAGCAAGTATTTCTTTTTAGTGGTGGTGTGAATTTATAAGCATTTAGTAAACAATAAAAAAAATATATAGTCAGTTACATTATTTGTACCAACTTAATTTATAAATACTTGATTATTAGAATTCAATTCTAAGTTTAATATGCAACCAACAATATGCATACGTAAGTTCAAACGTAAGTTTGTGAACGATTAATCTTCCATTCGAAGTATGAGTACTTATTTAAATAAGTTTCTGAATGATTAATTTTCTTTGTGAGGATGAATGGTTTCATGAAGTTAAATGTAATAAAGGGTGACATTTATCAACAATTATTTCTTCTTTTATGTCTTTAATTTTGTCTTTATACTTTTGAAGGAGGATTTTAAAGGTTTCAAATGTTATGAATGTTTTATTTCACCATAGATGTTAGTGATTAGATTGTATTAAAAGGTGCATTTCAAAAAAATTACTCAAATTACAAAATATATATAATTTAAAGACTTACAAAATAAAATATAAGAGAGAGAAAAGTATATGCAATTTTATACTTATCCTCTAATCAAGTTTATATGGAGTCTTTCTAATTAATTATTATAGAAATTTCGTTAAGCTAGTTTTTACACCTCTTCATGAACAAGTATGATTACATCTCTCACTATAATGAGTATTTTACACCACAACAAGTATTCTATACTTTTCTAAGTAATGAGTATTCAAACTTCTTCAGCCAAATTCGATCTTAATCTTCTCTTGAGATTAAGACCTCTCAATAATGATAAAAACTCTTTTAATAGAAAGAACAATAAAATCTTATAGAATATACTTCACAAGATGAATAAATTATAACGGTTAAGCACACAACCCTTTATTTGCTCTCAATAACAAGATATAAACAATAAACTCACTCATAATATTTCTCTTTGTATTTCTTCTTCGTGTGTTCAAAGTATTTCTCATGTCTCTTTCTTAGGATCTTCAATAGTCTTTATATATATATCTTTAAAACGATGATTGTGAAGATTGTATCTTCTCTGAATACTAACTTTTGCTCTGATGAATATCTTCACTGTTAGTATCAGACAAATAATGATGTAGCTAAAATATAGAGATGAAAAGAAAAAGAAATTTGTATAAGATATGGAAAGAACTCAATAACTTTCTTTGAGAATTACAACTTCTCTCTATTTCAAGGAGATAACAATAACACACTCTTGACAAAAGGGGAACACACTTCTCTCTTGATATATAGGATAAAAACTACTCAAAAGAAACTCTTATATGACTAAATGACTTGATGGAAAAATGAATTGAGAAAACTCAATTTATAAGTGAGTCTCTCTTATGTAAACCATTCATAACATGAGGTGATTAATTTTTATCTCCTCCATCATTAAAATTTATGGCTATTAGCAAGGAGTGTTTTACTTCTTTCATCTTGTATTAAAAAATTAGCTTTACTAATTTTACAATCTCCCACTTAAAGCTAATTTTGGTAAAATTTCAAAATCCATGTTGCTCATGTATCCAATAGGCCATAGCAGGATCTGCACCATTCAAACTTATTAGTGTTGATTGGTTTTGTCATGACATCTGCTAAGTTATCTTTAGTATGAATCTTCTGCATATCTACATTCCCGACTTCTACTACTTCCCGAACAAAGTGATATTGTACTCCAATATGCTTTGTCCTTGAATGAAAGGTTGGATTCCTTGCAATATGCAAGGCACTCTCACTGTCACAATATATAATAATCTTTTGTTGTTTATGCCCGAGTTCCTCCATTAACCTTTGGATCCAAATAGCTTCCTTGCATGCTTGAGTAGCTGACATGTACTCAGTTTCTGTAGTTGACAAGGCTACTACTGTTTGTAACTTAGACAGTCAGCTCACAGCTGCTCCTGCAAGTGTGAATACATAGCCTGTAGTAGATTTTCATTTGTCAAGATCACCTGCAAAGTCTAAATCAACATATCCATTGACAATAAGTTCTGATCCACCAAAACATAATTCAACATTCGAGGTCCCTTTGATGTATCTTATGATCCTCTTAACAACATTCCAATGCTCTTTACTCGAATTTGCCATACATCGACTTACCACTGCAACTGCTTGTGCAATATCTGGCCTTGTACAGATCATAGCATACATAAGGCTTCCCAATGCTAATGCATACGATACTCAAGACATTTCCATCCTCTTTGCTTCACTACTAGGGCACATACTTGAGGATAATTTAAAATTTATAGGAAGTGGGGTTGAAATTGGCTTACATTCTTGCATGTTGAAGCGTTGCAAGATCTTCCTCAAATAATTCTTCTGGGATAGCCAAATCTTCCTATTGTTTCTATCTCAGTGTATTTGCATCCCTAAAATCTTGTTTGCTGGTCCCAAGTCCTTCATATCAAACTCCCTAGCCAATTGTGCCTTCAATTCTTGGATTTGATCTTTGTTGGGGCCTACCACCAACATGTCATCCACATATAATAATAAAATGATGAAATCATTATCGCTAGACCTCTTGTAATAGGTACAATGGTCTGAACTAAGTCTGTTATATCTGAGGCTAATAATGAAGGAATCAAATCTTTTGTACCAACACCTTGGCGCCTGCTTTAGACCATACAAAGATTTAGTTAACCTGCAAACCAAGTTTTCTTTTCTTTGTTCCTCAAAGCCTTATGGTTGGAGCATATATATCTCTTCTTCAAGTTCTTCATGAAGAAAAGCAGTCTTTACATCTAGTTGCTCTAGATGTAAATTAAATGCAGCACACATAGCTAAAACCACTCTAATAGTAGTTAATCTTACCACTGGAGAAAATATCTCATTAAAGTCAACACCTTCTTTCTGAGCATATCTCTTGACAACCAATCTTGCATGATATCGTTTGATCTTGTAAACCCATTTGTTACAAATGGCTTTTCGACCTGTTGGAAGTGCAACAAGTTTCCAAGTATGGTTTCTACGTAATGCCTCGATTTCTTCCTGCATTGTTGTCATCCACATAGAAGCCTCTGGATTGTGTATAACCTCCACAAAAGTTGTTGGCTCTCCTTCTTCTGTTAGAAGACAATATGCATCATAGCTTGTCATAACATAATCTGAGTACCATGATGGTGTTTTTCTTTGTCGAGTGGATCGATGAACTTCTATGTCATTGGCCTTTTCTAGTTCTTGTTCTTCGTGCTCTGGTTCTACTTCAGAAAAATCATCTTCTCTATATTTCTCATCCATCTGAACTCTAACTATCTCTTTAACAGTGTTGTCACTTTCTTGTTTTTCTTGCAATTCATTTTCTGTAAATATCACATCTCTGCTGACAACTACCTTGCGGGAAGTAGGATCCCACGGGTGATACCCCTTAACTCCATCAGCATAACCCAAGAATATACATTTTTTAGACTTTGAGTTCAGCTTTGTCATCTCTTGGGAATTGTACATCACGTACACAGGACAACCAAATATATGTAAAGAAGAATAATTAGGTGGCCTACCTTGCCACATCTCCATGGGTGTCTTCAACCCAATTGCGATAGATGGTGATCAATTTATCACGTAACAAGCGGTTTTAACAACTTCTGCCAAAAGGACTTGGCTAAACCTGCAGTTCGCAACATAGCTTGTGTTCTTTCTAGGAGAGTCCTATTCAGCTCTGCTACACCATTTTGTTGAGGCATATGTGCAACTGTGAAGTGCCGCTGAATACCTGATTGCCTGCAAAATGTGAGAAAATCACCATCTATGTATTCTCCTCCATTATCTGTCCTTAAACATTTAATCTTCTTTCCTGATTCAAGTTCTAACTTTGCTTTGAACTCCTTGAATATTGCAAACACATCTGACTTCTTCTTGATCGGGTACACCCATAGCCTCCTAGAGTAATCATCAATAAATGATACAAGATATTTTGCTCCTCCTAGGGACATCTTCGGTGACTCTCATACATCAGAATGAATCAATTTCAGTATGTGTTTGCTCCGAGCAGTCGATCTACCAAACATCAATCTATGTTGCTTGCTTGTAACATAATGCTCACAAAACGGTAAGTTTACCGATTTGAGCCCGGGAATGAGATTACGTTTCACAAGAATCTTCAAACCTCGTTCTGACATGTGGCCCAATTTGTAATTCCATGTCATCGTCATTTCTTTTTGGCTTGCTGAAGCAACTGATGCCTCTGCCTCTTGTAGAGTATCTCCCACAAGCATGTATATATTCGCCGCGATCTTTTTTACTCTCATTACCACAAGAGCACCTTTAATAACTTTCAAGATCTCACCTTCAATATGGGTCTTGAAACCATCAAACTGCCCAATAGACAACAAATCTTCCTTAAGCCCTTCACGTGTCTTACCCCTTGAAGTGTGCGAATAGAACCATCCAACAATTTTATTTTGACGGCACCCACTCCAACAATTTTTAAGGCATGGTCATTTCTCATGAATACAGATCCTTCCAATACAGGCTCATAAGTACAAAACCAATCACGATGAGGAGTCATGTGTTAGGTTGCTCCTGAATCCACAATCCAAACATCAGTAAGTTGTTTACCGTCTTTAGAACCAATTGTTGCTTCACCATATTGGATTTCTCCATCATCAGAGGTACTCGTAATACATCTTTGAGAAATTGATCCTTCTGGAACCTTCTCTATACTCTTCTTATTCTGACAATCTTTCTTGAAGTGTCCTTTCTTACCACAATTGTAGCATTTGAATTGCTTCCTTCGTTGTGAATTTGGTATGCTTTGGCTCCCACTAGAACCACGCTCCATTGATCTCCCTCTCATCATCAACAATGCCTCTGCTTGCTTTGAGGTCTCTAATCTATCTTCTTTATTTTTGCGCCTAGATTCTTCTTCAAGAATCGCGGCAGCCATATCATCAAAAGAAAGATAATCAGTCAAGACATTATTAGTTAAGTTAATGATGAGTTAATCATATGAATCTGGTAGACTTTGAAGTAGAAGCTTTGCACGTTCATTTTCTGTTATTTTGTAGTCCAACAATGAGAGTTGGGAAAATAACATATTTAGATTGTTGATGTGATCCGTTGTCGATATGGTTTCACTCATTCGAAGAGTATAAAGTCTTCTCTTCAAGAATATTTTGTCACGAAGTGACTCGACCTCATATAACTTGGTGAGAGCATCCCAAATTTCCTTTGCTGTCTTTTTCTCTGCAACACTTGACAAGACTGAATCAGCTAGTGCCAAGTGCAAGTTTGCAACTGCATTGTCATCCATCTCTTTCTATTTTTCATATGTAATCCCAATGGGTCTACCTTCAATTGCAGTCACACAATTATCTTTCCTCATGATTGCTTTTATCTTCAATTTCCATAAGGAAAATTACTCCCATTGAATTTCTGAATTTCATATCTTGCTGCCATTTTTTTTATAATATACAATAACTCGCAGCGGAAAAATAATTAATCAACAACCTTTGGCTCTGATACCACTGTTAGTATTAGACAAATGATGCAGCTAAAATATAGAGATGAAAAGGAAAAGAAGTTTGTATAAGATATGGAAAGAACTCAATAACTTTCTTTGAGAATTACAACTTCTCTCTATTTTAAGAAGATAACAATAACACACTCTCTTGACAAAAGAAGAACACACTTCTGTCTTGATATATAGGAGAAAAACTACTCAAAGAAACTCTTATATGACTAAATGACTTGATGGAAAAATGAATTGAGAAAATTCAATTTATAAGTGAGTCTCTCTTATGTAAACGATTCATAACATGAGGTGATTAATTCTTATCTCCTCCATCATTAAAATTTATGGCTATTAGCAAGGAGTGTTTTACTCCTTTCATCTTGTATAAAAAAATTAGCTTTACTAATTTTACATTCGCTATATTATTAATTTATCAATCACTTAAAGTCATTAATTTATTGTTCAAAATTCAAAAGTTGAGAGTTGGTATAATAATTTCTTCCTTCATGAGTCTCATTCTTCTCTTTATCTTTTCTTCTTGACGTTATATATGGCAACTTTTGGCTTTGATGTAATATTTGCATCTTTATCATATAGTAGCTTTGTCATCGTCCGTCAGTAGCTTTATAGGAAACTTGAATATTTTCCTATTTGTGTTGCTCTTTGGATATTATATATCTTTTTTTTTCTATATAACTCGTGTATACACTTCTTCTTCAACTCTATTGTCGTTTGAATAAGAATTATTTTCTTTAGTATATTGTGTGCGTCTTTTGGGGGACTTTAATTCATTTTAGAAATAATTTAATATTGATTGACAATTTGTAATTTTCATTTAAGTACATGTGTCAATCATTAATCACTTAGATATTTTTGAAATCTAATCTCTTGAATTATAAAAACTTTCTATTCCATAGACTAATGTAATTTCCAAACTTTCTAAGTTTGCTTAATTTTTAAACAGCAAAAGTAAATTAGATTTGAATAAAATACAATGATATCAACATATATTTTTGAATTTAATTCAATATCAATATATGTGAGATCTTCTACTTATAAAATGGTATTTAATGAGTTCAACTGCTTATAAAATGGTATTCAATGAGTTCAACGCATATCCCTTTTTAGTATTACCTCAAGGGGATTAGTTGAAGAGTTTTCAAAATCCTTCAACACTTGTCATGACAAAATACTTGTTGAGCTTCTTTTAGTAAGGAATAGTCAACCTTGGATATAAGAAACTTATATAAGAAACTTATATAAGAAACTTATACTCGACAAGACTTCACCTTTGTATATGAATAATTTTGTAAGGATCTAAATATTTTGTTATCTTTTTCTAGTTTTTGAATACACGATGTCAATTGCGATGAAAGTCACTCAAAGTTAATTTCATCTCAATAATTAGACCTTTTTTAGGGCCAATTTTGCCAATACTTTTTCTATCACCTCAAACAAATAAATTTATGTATTTTACCAACTCAAACAAAATTCATGTATTGGTTGGATTTCTTTGAACACAACCAAGTACGATCCTCTTTTGTCTATATATAACTCGTTTAAAAACTTTTAAAATAAGTTATTCAAAGTGAAAAGTTCGACAACAAATGTAGAGAAAAATATTTTTATGTACTTAAATAAAACATATTGGTTTCCTTTTTATTGGTAAAGACTGAGTAAATTTGATTATAGGGTTCAATATATGTTGCTATTTGAAAAGAAAATAGATATTGAAATAATAAAAATAACTTTCTCATTCGATAAGTAGTCGAGATATCATCACCATTTTATAAGTTAAGGATTTGGTATCATAACTTTGGGGTAAGGATTTCCATAAGTTAGGTTTTTTATATTTTTTGTACTTTGTTAATGTTTTTTTATGTATTTTTATTTTGTGTTGATATCAATGGAAAAATTTTTGACCACATGTAGCTTTGTGTAGAGATCAAGGCTCATTATCAGAAAGAAATCCATTAACAAACTTTCAAAGACCATTAAAAAAGATTAAAATTTATGTGACCACTTCTTTTGTTGTGGTGTTGCTAAATCATTCTCAGGTTCCTCTAAAAATCATGATACTAAACTATCCTTAAATAACATCACCTCAAAGAATTACTTCAATAAGTATTCCTAACTATCACTGAGTGATAATGTTAACTTTCTCCATTATATTTAGTCATTTTGTACTAATAGAATCAACTATTCTTCAACTTTTAATTTACTTAGTCCTCGTTTTGATCATTCTTGTAATTTATTGAACATTGGTTACTCTCACTTAGTTATTCTACTAACCACCATTATTTTTATCTAACAATTGAAGAGTAAACACTTGGGTCAAACAAAACAAGATTGGAATATATGAAAGTGTAGATAGATTGTCAATTTTGAAATACCCAAATGATTACTTGCATTGAACCCACCTGAATCAAGTCATAAAGACAAAAATGAAAATTGTCATTCGGGTTAAACATCATCTTCTAATGAGTTAAGAGTTTAATTCTCATCTAATATAATCTTGTATGTGAAAATGACACTACAAAACTATTAATTTTAAATAGAGGTTTTTTAAAAGAGGTTATAAAACCTCTAGTAAGTCATGTATGTACATTGAGGTTTTTCAAACTCCTGGTAAGTTCTTTTATTGTTATTGTCACATATAACCAAAATCAATGAAGTTTTGTAATTGGAACTTTAATTGACACAAGTGAGCATTAACAAATTGATAAAGACAAAAAAATTCAGTTTTTCACAAGTCATCCTTACTTTGGTGTGTGTTATAAACAATTTTGTTTTTGAAAATTTTCAAAGAATCCTACTCTACCCCACAAGGGTCCCTTCCAACTTTTGCCTCATTTCTATAATCTCATTTATTGGTTCCAGCTCCTGTGTCCCTCTCACACTCACTACACCTTTGCTTTTTGTTACCCTCTACCCACTCTCGCTTCTTTTTTTTACACCATCTTTTCAATTCCAACTCATATGTTCCAACCCACCTTCGCTTCTCGTTAGATCTCTACATCTTTTAGGTACTTCGTGATGCAACCACTTTTTAATCATGCACATTTTGCTCTCTATTCACGTTGTGCTTCTTTTCTTCTCTCGCTCGCGCTAGATCCACACCACAATGCTTGGTGTTTAGTTTGAAACGATGCGTATGATAGTTTAGCTCTTTAACTTGTTCCTCACTTCCTATTTTTGTTTTTCAGTTTGAGAGTTTTGGAATCTTTGCGGTCCAATGAAAGTTTCGTCGGAGCAGTTTGCCGAAGATGCTGCGCCGAAAAAGCTTTTCAGTTCTCCAAAGAGGAACATTCCATAAGCTTCCAGGAGAGCTGCCAAAACATTGCGAACACTAGCAGTGCGACCAAAAAGAAAGTTGAATAGCGATCAGGTTCGAGTATCGGTGCCGACACGGTTACGTCGAGGAGATCGAGTTCAATTGACACTTCCACGAGTTCGGTTTCTGCATTGAGACAGAACAACACCAAAGGAGTGTCTGAGTAGATTTTACTAGAAAATATCTCTGCCTGAAATTGTAAACATTATTTTAACATTCCATTATAAATACAAATATTTTTCTTTTGTTATATTTTAGTTTTTAAAGATTAATGTCATAAAACTAGATAAAACACATTTAATAAAAAACACAAATGAAATTAACGGGGTTTTAAAACCACTACAAGTAGCGGAGGTTTTCAAAAACCGCAAATAGTAATGGGGTTTCAAAAATCGTTGGCAATTACAGGAGTTTTGTAAACCGCTGGTAAATAATCCTCATTTCAGGAGTTAGTCAAAATCGTTGATAATCCGTTAGCGACGCTGGATCTTCCAGGAAAGAATCAAACTACAGATAACACACTTATCGGAAGTTAAAATCGTAAAAAATGTTAAATATAACCCTAATTAAATATAATTTTTCTTGGAATATGATAAGTAACAATATTCTAACATTACTAAACTATTCATTATCTCACCAATTTAATATACATGAACTATTAAATAGAATTCAATAATGAAAATAAAAATGTGTATTTCACTCCTACGATAATGAAAATAAAAATAAACTATTCATTATCTAACTCCTACAAACTTTAACTTTATTAGAATTTGTGTATTTCAAAATTGTCTAAAAAGGGTTTAGAAAAGATATTTCACCTACCTCTTTTTTAAGATTTGGTATTAAGCTTAAGACGTCACATAACATTTCTTAAAATTTTATAAACTTCCCTCGCTCTTGTCCTCAATAAACCACGATCTAACCTTCGTTAGATACATTCATAATTTGATATTCAATCACTATAGTTTTCGGTTACACCCATCCTAAGGGAGCTAGTGTTTGCTTTTAATAAAATTTCATGTAAACCATAAAATTATTTTTATTATTGCTTTTCAATTCCATATGAATAAACATTATAATATAATCTATTATTGTGTTATAGTATATTAGCATTAATAATTTGATGTGATAATTTTAAAGAGAAAATACAGTGGAAATACAGAGGAAAAATCTTTGGCACACCATAAATAGATAAATAAATGAAGAGAATAGTAGAAGGAATTTTGTCACATAAATGACAATTCAACTTTGATTAAAAAAATTTCTCTACCATACCCCTAATATAGAACATTACAAAATTTACCTCCTTTTACATAAATTTCAACCAAGGATTGTGTGGTTTCTTTTTCCATGCATTTCCTAGTGGTTGATACACTCCTACATAACACAAACATAGCATTCATGTTTTAAGCCTAAGTGCAATTTTTTATCATCATGACCAGAATAGAAAATGCAAACTCACATGCTGATAACTAAATTTTATTTGTTATTGGTTAAATTTGAATTGTCACTTACCAGCCAATAATAGCTTTGTTGAAGGAATTGGCAAACCGCACCTCTGAAGGTGCCTTTGCCAATTTGTATATTCAAATCTTGCAATTTCTATTGGATTGCATTTTGAGGGGTCTGAACATTTGTGAGAGGACCCTCTCCATTCAAGCATCAATCAATAGGTACTTATATTGATAATTGTTTTCACCTTTTCTGTTATATAATTGTTGCAATGACATATCGTTTTCATCTTTCTCTGGCGTGGATTCTGTATTAATCTTTTCATCAATGTGATTATGTTAAGCAAGCTAAATATATTGAATTTGAATTTGTTCAAGCAATTTGTTGCATTGTTCACGATCTTGTTCGGAATAGACATCAAGAATTTGGTTCTCTGTGTCGTGAATCATGGACACGGAACAAAATAATAATGGACAAGAAAAGTAATAGTAACAAAGTGTTGGAAGCTATGATGTTTCATGTTAATAAAAACCTGCATCACATGTATACGAATCAATGTGGGGGTAGTCCTATATAATTTTGTTTTATTGGTGGCAAGTAATGGCATCATTTTCAGATGCATGGTTTGCTTGATTAATTGGAAAAAGTAGGTAATTTCCTCCTTGGAAAACTTTGACAGATTCAAATCTTTGCTAGTATTGATTGGTCATTGGTGTTAATCATAATAACCCCTGAAGCTTAAACAAATCAGGGGTATGTTATTTTTTTACCCTTTTTCAGAAATCACCTCTGTTTTCATTTGAATCCACAAGCAATCCAAGTTTTGTTTCTCACTAGCCAAAATAATTAAATACGTTTCTATTTCAGACTCTTTTCTGTTTGACTTGTTTGTATAGACACTCAGACACAGAAATGTACAAATATAATGTTCAATATATACAATTGAGGCTTCTACTATTACACTATTGTACCAAACCTGATACCATACAATGTTTACTTTCAAATACAGTTGGTTGGTGGAGAAAAGTTATCAAAAGGTGCTTTTGACAACTGAACTTCCTCACAAAACATTTGCTGTCCAGGTGAGCCAAATGCGCAATAAACCGAAACTCTTAACTCATGGCATAATATTCTACTGTATTGAATCATTACAATGTGTTTGTGTTATCTAGTTGTTAACTATGATATCATATTTTTATATAGAAAACATGATTTCCAATATCTTGTTTTTGTTCAAGAAGATTATATATTAGCATTTTAATTTTTAAATTGCAGATTCGTTAATCATGAATCACGATCTCTTTTACTTTAACTGAAACTTTATAGACAAGGGAAATAGAACAAGCAAAGACATAAGAAAAATAGAGATTTTGACAGGTTCTTAAACCAGGAAAACAAGCAAAGTGACAAATAGATAGGACAAAAAACAAAGTGGTGAGTCTCTGAAGAAATCAAGAAATCTTATGTGCTCTAAATAGACAAAATAATAGGCTTTATTTTATTAGACTTCCCAAAATATATATGATAATTACAAGGGTGCATCATCCTCTGAATCAAAGCGAAACCAAGAAAATGAATACTAAAATTGGAACATTTGGTACTGCTTGGTATTATTCTGAATTTGAATATACATATCTCACGTGAACTTGTTTAGTATATAGTTTATCATACTCTTATATATGTTTATGTGCATATAGATAGACAGATGAACAAATAATTGGTACAATACAAGGATTTCTCAATTTGCATTTGAGTCAGAAATGATGGTTCTTAAGTTTCACACACTTGAAATTATACTAAAATTCCAAATTGATAGATGAATTGCATGATGATGCAGATCCACTCTGGTATAAGAAGGAAAAAGGCAGAATGAAAGAGGGATCTGGCAGCAAAGGCAGAATGACCACATGCCTGGTGGTAACATTATGTGCAGTGATTGCAGTTTTGTTGGTATTGGTGCTCTTAGCATTTACAGTGTTCAAACCACATCAGCCTATTAGCACAGTGGACAGCATAAAGGTTGAGGACATGAACCTTGGCATGGACATATTCAGCATGAGTCTAACTGTGAATGTGACACTGGATGTGGATGTTTCAGTTAACAACAGAAATAAGTTTGGATTTGAGTACCACAATAGCTCTGCACAACTCAACTATAGGGGTACATTGATTGGAGAAGGTCCTATCCCCAATGGAGAGATATTAGGAGATGAGATTAAGGGAATCAACTTGACACTCACTATTATGGCTGATCGTTTGGCCTCCAACAGTGGGGTCACCAAAGACATTGCATCAGGTTCAATGCCCCTCAACACCTTAGTGAGAATGTTTGGCATAGTCAAAGTCTTAGGCTTTATCAAGTTCAATGTGGCTTCTACCTCTTCCTGTGATTTCAACCTCAATATTGCCAATAGAACAATTGAGGACAATAAGTGCACATCCACGACAAAGCTTTCAGCTTGATTTCTATGTTAGGTTGAAAAAGGGAGAAAAGAAAGAAATATAAGAAAGAACAAAACAACTCCATTATGTAATCTTTCAAACACTCACCTCCATAGAGGTTCTCTCAATTCCATATCCTCTCATGTGAATCATCTTTCTTTTTCCTTCATTTTTTATTCTATTTTCTCCCACTTTCACATACGTGACAGAATATTTTTGTTTAGAAAAATATCTATAAATGATGTAATGAAAGTGATGTAAATACGTTTTACCAAACAATGAAAAATGAAAAAAATGAGAGAAATGTTACCTCAACATCAACATAATTATATTGTACTTCAACCTTACCTGTTTGGGAAATAAAATATGAACAAACTACCTACTAAAATGTATGTTTTTTTATTTTCACCACCTCTGCCCTTATATGTAGGATTTGTTTTTTCTCCTGTGAACATCGAAAAGGTGACTAATCGTAAAATCATTTATATAATTATTATTATTCATATTGAAAAGTCAGCAGTGTCCATATTTACAGATACAGTAGATGAAACCTACATCTGAAATACTCTCACTGCAACTGTGAAAGCTGACTTAGATACTGTTAATTCAAATATAAAAGAGACTCTTACTGTAGTTATGAAAGAAAAGAAAAAAAAAACTCTTATTGACAGTTGGGACACGGCATGGCTTGCCGCGCATTAAGTTGAGTCTGCAATGCATCATACTACTAATTAATAGTGAGCATTAAAACCATTGGACCCCAACAACTTCCAACTACCTTAAGATAATAGTAATTAGTACACTATTTATTATTATGGTTGGAGCTTCTATATAGGCCATTCATGGCCACCAAGGTCCCATTTCAAGATCTAATATTCACACTTCCCTTTGTTCTGCTACCTCTACTGGGCCACCATGATGTCCGAATTAGCACCAAAACAAGAAGAGATCACGACAGAATCACAGAACAAGCAGGACCACGAGCAAGTGGTGGTGATTTCACAGAAAAAGCTAAGGAGAAGACTGTGCGTAATGGTCACTGGGGCAGTGTTGTTACTGCTCATTGTGCTGGTCCTTGTGACAATTATCTTGGCCTTTACCTTGTTCAAGACCAAGGAGCCAAGGACTCAACTTGTGTCTGCCACTTTGGAGGGTGTGAATCCCCGTGTAACATTTCCTGCCATTGACATACAAATCAATGTCACTCTTGATCTGAAGGTCCAGGTTGAGAACAAGAACCGTGCTAGTTTCAGGCATGGAGGGGGAAAGAGTGTGTTGCTGTACAAAGGAAAAGAGGTTGGAGAGACAGCCATATACCCTGGTTTGATTCCTTCAAGGGGGTCTGCAATACTTTCATGCAGACTCACACTTCAGGTGGATCAACTAGCTTCCAACTTGACCAGTTTTCTCGGGGAAGTAATGGGAGGAGATATCTCTATGGACACTGTTACTAGGATTCCTGGAAAAGTTACCTTCCTCGGATTCATCAAAAAACATATTGTTGCAAAGTCCTTCTGCCAATTCACTATTAGTATTCTTGACTTCAAGATTACAAGCCAAAATTGCAAGAATAAGGCCAAGTTATGAAGCAGATTTGTAGGTTATTGATAGTTCATACTTTGGTGTCTCTTTGTTACATAAATAATAGTTACTTACGTTTGTCTACATGTTGATCTTTAGTTGTATGCTTGTCTATTAGAAGTTGGTTTCAGTTTTGTAACCTCTGAGAACACTTTTTCCTGGAGTATATTTATATATTGTGCTTGTTTCTTTGAATAGTGATGTGATTCCGTGCAAAAAGGGAAAATCTTGTTCAATGAAAGAGGTCTGAAATCTTGTTTTTGCAAGTGATTCAATATTATAAAATTTCCCTTTAGTATAAACAGGTCAAGCTTGGCTTCAGTTTTCTTGTGACAGCATTTTGATTAACCGAGTCCTCTTGCGATAGACATATTGATATATAAGAATCGTAATTTGAGTTTTGGCATTGAGATTTGAGAGAATATGTTAGGTATCAACTTGTACTGTTATTTAGTTTTGGCATTAAAATTTGACAGAATATGAGAGAATTAAGCAATATATTAACAAAACTAACTTGTACTGTTACTGGTACTTCTAAACAAATTTTATGTCTTGAAGGGTTGGGTCCAAACCAGGAAAAAAGCGGTCATTTGGAGGTCATCCATCTACCATCATCAACAAAGTTATCTCTAACTAAAAGTCTCGGGAAATTCCTAGACATTAGATAGATCATTTAGTTCGAGTTGTGAGATTTGGAAGCTTATAGACTATAAGTGCAGCAACGTGCAACTATTTATAAGAATTGAAGTTTTTTTAATTTTTTTTTCTCTTTCAAATCTATATTTATATTCTGATTCTGATTAGACTTTGTCTTGATATGAGACATTATTTAGGTAGGTTGAAGTTTCTTTTAGGTAAAAACTTGACTATAATGAATTGTGGTCCTTATTGATAAGGTTAATTTTTTCCATATAAGTCAATGTTAGTTGTATGTTACTTAGTAATTTCTTTGTTATTAATAGAGATGTTTTTACTTTATGTCAGATATAAGTTTTTTGGATTGACATTAACTAAATTTCTTTTCAGTTTATATAAGTTGAATTGTATTTTAATTAACGTTTTTCAGTTAATAATGATCTTTTTAGACTAACATTATTAGAGCTAATTTTCAACCTATTGTAATTAGACACCTTTCTTATTGGTGTTAATAAGATTATTTTTTAATAAATATAAGTTCAAAATTTTAGTTAATATCAATTGGAGTTATTTTTTTAGTTGATATTGTTAGGATAACTTATTTTTGCGAGCGTAAGGCAGAAATTAAATGTTAATCTTTGTAATAGTTACTTTTTATTGATTTCTAGATGATTATTTTTTATTAACGTCATTTGTATCATTTGATAATAGTTTTTGTATTCTATAATAGTTGAAATACTTTATTTAATAAAAAAAACAAAATTCAATCAATTCAAATTGTTATATTTAGATAAAACATTTTAAAAAAATAAACAATTTAACAAGAAAGTAATTCAAAAGAATATCAAATTTTTTAAGGATACACCTTAAACCATTTATTATATTATTATCGTTGGCATTTAGAATCAATGAGGGTCAGTTTATGGAATGCCAATTCTAATACACTATATGATATCCTACTAAAAGCAAAGGGATAGAAAACATCATCCTTTTAGTGACAGAATCCAAGTTGCTCTTAGTAAAAGCATGCCTATATACCATTGTCATGTGTGTATAACTTTTTAGAAAAATTAAGTTTTTGTTACAAATTAAAATTCATTTGTATACAAGTTAATTATATAAATATATTAATTTTTCTCAAAAATTTATTTAAATTTTACCTAAATTAATGTTATTTTATAGATTTTCTTATTTTTATTTTAATTTTCCTATAAAGTTTATGACCTGTCGTATTTTTGGGTTAGTTATAATAGTCTTTGGTGAGAATGGGCCATTGGGCTGTTTTTGATCCATCTTTCACACATTTTTTAACCGTACGACTAAGTTTTGTTTAAAGTCAAAATACACTCTTTAAGTATAAATTAGATAAGAATTCAAATATGGCATATGAATTCAATAAATGTTCTAGATGAAGAACTTGACCAACAACGTGAGGAGCAATGACCCATTTTCAAAAACCTAACTCAACTCAAGCCTTTCGTTTCATCTAGATAAGGAAAAAAAAAACTCAAGTGGCCTTGTCAAAGTCAACTATGACCCATTAAAGCCATCGTTGTAAACCATCTTTAATATCACACCAACTTGAGTTTTTCCATCCCTCTCTTTCTTTTATTCATTTATTGATACCACTAGTAATTTAGAAATCTAAATATAAGTTATATACTAAAAATACTTATATATTCTAATTTGTAATAATATATAAAAAATAAACACTTACTATGTGTAATACATATATATTACACATGCTAAAATACTACAATCTGTGTGCCCTAAACTTATTACTAATTACATTAAATCTTTATTTTTTGTATTTCGAAATTTATATAATTACTAATTACTAATCCCTAAATCATATATTTACCATGCAATCAAGTAACAAAATTCACGTAATGATATAAATATATGTAAACATATGGTTTGTACTGGTAAAAGGTTTTGGATCATATGTAAAAGTTGCACATTATTAACATATTTAAAAGTGAAGTCAAAAATAGTACATCACACATTGTTCTCTTAATTTACGAAAGCATTTGTTAAGAAGAAAATAAATGTTAAGAAAGAAGATTTTGAACATTGAATGAAGTTGGTGCATGAATGTTGTGTATAAAGAATGATATAAGTTACTATAAATAGAAGATGGAGAAAAGGTCGTGAAGAACGGAAAAAAAGAGTCACCTTTGGCGGGCCACCGAACACGCTTTGTCTCATATAATATAGCATAGGGCGAAACCACCAAAATTAAGGAAGATCCCTGCAAAAAACCAGAACACAGAGCAACGTTAATTCTAACGAACAAACACAATTTCTATGATGTGTTAATCCGACACACCACCCTCATCTCTCAACTCCGATCTCAATAATAACTCTCCTCCACGAGCCGCCACTCCGCAGGGTGCATCTGGGATGGTAATGGGACCGCAGAAGATCACCCTCGCCGCGCCCTCACCCTCCTTCCGCCTTCGCTGCAAGAGCCTGAACTCGCTCCGCCTCCGCCGCATCTTCGACATGTTCGACAAGAACGGCGACTGCATGATCACGGTGGCCGAGATCAGCCAGGCGCTGAGCCTGCTGGGCCTGGAGGCGGACATGGACGAGCTGGAGACCATGACGCGGTCCTACATCCGCCCCGGGAACGAGGGCCTCACCTACGACGACTTCGTGAGCCTGCACGAGTCCCTAGGCGACACCTACTTCGGCTTCGTCCAAACCGAAGAGGAGGAGCAGCAGGAGTCGGACCTCTGGGAGGCCTTCAAGGTCTTCGACGAGAATGGCGACGGCTACATCTCCGCCAAGGAGCTCCAGGTGGTGCTCGGCAAACTGGGCCTCGTCGAGGGCAACTTGATAGACAATGTCCAACGCATGATTGGGTCCGTTGATACCAACCATGATGGGCGCGTTGATTTCGACGAGTTCAAGGAGATGATGCGCGCCACCATTCTCCCCAGTTCTTGATTTCTCTTGTACTTCTATCAGCTTTTCTCCATGTTAGGGTTTCTCCAAGGCAACAACTCACTCGTCGATTCAGTTCTTTATGTCGTTGTAATATTTGTTTCGTACAATGTTCAAACTCGTAGGTTTCGATCAATGTTGCAGGATTCAGTTCAATAGTACAGTAGTTTTTGTTTGTACTGGTGTTCCCTTTTAGTGGGCTTTGCTTTTGGCAAGTAAATTTTTTCGGTGATGATTGTATGATCATTTTATAACTGGGATGGAAGTGAGAGGGATTAGCTTCATGTGTAAAAGAGGTTGACCACCTTGTGAGTCACATTATTAGACTATTATTTTTAGATCCATCTTATAATCATTATTTTATCATTCATTTTCTCTTTTTTATATGACAAAAAGCATCATTTCTTTCACAACTTATCAATTTTGAGTTTTTTTACATAAATAATAAATCGTACCTTTACGGTTTATTTTTTATCCAAAAAATTAAATAAATGGAAACTTTAGGGGTGTTCAATCTTTATATAAAAAATAAATAAAAAAAACATTAATAATGTTTTGTACCATATTATCCAGCAAACATATTATTCAGCAAAGATTAGTATGTAACAAAAACTTCATCCAAAAACAAAAAAAAAAAAGGCATCAGCGCTCACTATGTATCAAGTCTAAGTTACATTAAGCAATTGACACAACATGAATATAATATAATATAATGGACTGAATCCCTTCAGTTGAATGTTCCATACATTAGTGTTTGTCGGCCATTTGTGATCTTCCTATTTGAGTTAAGCAATAACTTTCGTCCCAACCAACCATAAGAGTCTTGGCTATTCACCTGCAATATATACTTGAACCAACCTAAGTTTTAAGCCTGATACAGATAAGCATATCTACAAGAAAATCATCTCTATATCAACCAATTACCATATAATTTTCATTTAATATCAAAGACCAAAATCATAATACGAGAAGAGGATTTCTTAAAATAAACTAGAAGTGTTGAAATCATCTCACAATTCCACGATTTTAGTTTTAAAATAATAAATAAAAGAAGATTCGCGCACTAGTACAAAAAATTCATTCTACGTCAGAATAATATGTCTGCTAAAACAGAACCAATGTAAACAAAAATATGGTGACATTTTTGTAAATATTTAAAGAGATATTACGTCGATTAACTCAAATCTGACGTAATATACCATATTCTACATCGTTTTCCACTCATAACTGGCGTAGAAAAGACTGAAAATTTGAAAACTTTATAATGACACTGAAGATACTACATCGGTTGGGACTTTTCTACTGATGTAATATCCTCCTCGTGGCGCGCAAGTGAATTTTGGAGAAAATTAGGTAAAATTTGGACAGATACTACGTCGATTAGGAACTCCCAACCAACGTAATATGTCTCTCGAGTTAAAATTAGGGATTTCAAGGGATGTTTCTCTTACGCTTACATTTTTCTCTTACTTGTGGGGTTCGTTTCATGTGGTGCTATTTTTTCTTCTCACTAGTTTTCATTTATATTCCGCGTGGTGCCGTTTTCTCTTCTCACTGGTTTTGCTAGAGTTCATTTGGCTCCATTTCCGACTTCTTTCAAGTTCATTTGGCGTGCGCAAGCTCTGTGGTTCTCTCGGTTGAATGCTTGGTTCGACACCCCTTGCCTCTTCCTTTTGCAAAAGGTTAGTAATTTTGTAAAATTCATTAAAAATAGTTAGAAATTTATTTTTGACCTAAATTTTTTATCAGTAACTTGATTTAGTGTATATTTGATGGTGGAGTTCTTACACTGTATAGATTTATCACATATTTAGGGTTTCAAAAATTTAGGACGAAAAAATTTCAAACGGCCATAACTTTTGATAAAGAGCTCGGATTGAGACACTCTAAAAATGAAAGTTGCTCAAAATGGCGTAACAAAGCCCATGGCCAATCCCCGAAGGGTATTAGGCCTATGAAAATTTCAAAATTCTATCATTTACGATTTTTTATTTTTATTTTATTTTTCACCCATTTTTTTAGATTGTAATCTTTTTTTCACATATCTATATTTGTTAATTCTAAATTTTGTTGTGGTCATAGTTTTTTTCTTTTAAAAAGATTTTTTACGTCAGTTGTAAGCTACAATCGACGTAAAAAGTCTTCTATTACATTGATTACAGTTCCAACCGACGTAATATCCAACTCTTACGTTTTAATTCAGTTATTTTAGTTAGATATACGACGTCAATTTCTATTTTTAACCGATGTAGTGACATACATATTATATCAGTTATATAATCAATATTATATGTTCAAGACTTTCTACATCATATTTATCTACATCAATTCTAAAATCGACATAAAATATCTTTCAAAACTAACATAAAAAATAATTTTTCTACTAGTGATGAGTGCACGTTAGAGTTTTGTATTTACTACGGCCGACGACTTTTTAATACACGAAACAAACATAAATTATGTCTTGTGGTGACTTTTTCATTATGAAAAAAAATCCCTACTTTTAAGTCATGAAATCGTATTCCGTGATATGATTTATTCATTTTTGAAAGAAAAAAAAATCTGCACCAGAGTAGTAGTAGTGTACAGAAACAAATTAGATCATTTGAATGTTTTTACCTTTCTATACAAGTATAAAAATTTATTTTTATAATAAATATATGATTTGAAAAAATAAGTAGAGTTTTCAAAATTTTATTTCTGCCGACAAAATACGCTTTTGAAGCAAATGGGTTGAGAAACGAACGGGGCTAGAATGATTGGATCAACATACCTACAGTAACGTGTCGAAGCCTACATTCTCCAGTGAGGCTTATGACTCATGGTCTCACATGATACAAATGTCCGTCCTTTTATGATTGCACAGCTACAATATTCATATTTATCAAAATGTAACATTCAACTAACCAATTAAGTATGTTGGACTAATAATGTATTGCTGACCTAACACCTTTTTTAAAAAACATATATAAATAGGCATATCCATTTTCATGATTTCAATAATAAATCCTAAGTTAAAAAAAAAGTTTCTTTCAACAATTTTAATCATTAATATTATTTTTTGAAGAGAAGTTTGATAAAAATATCAGTATACTTTAAAAAACATAAATTTTAATTCTACTATTACATCACTAAACATATGTGAGTAAGGTTATTCATTTAATCTCTTTTAGTTAGGCTATTCCTTTTTATTTGTAAATAGAACATATCAAAATAAAAGAATATAACAAAATATAATATATTTTTGTTTTACTTCTGTTTTATCTTATCTTTTAAAAATATTAGTATTCACAAAGGTTCAAACATTATACAAATATTATTTTATCTTTTATGTTTTATTTAATTTGATTTACCAATTATTTTTCTTTTCTATTTTCTTTCCTCTACTTCTTATAAGAAAGGTTTCTTCCTCAATGGGAGAAAGGTTAAATTGGAATAATATTTTAAGGCAGGATTCAGCATTTAAAACAAAGTTTTGATTTCAAACTTTGGAAAAAAAAAAAAGGAAAGAAAATGAGTGAATGAATTAACTATTAATAAAGAGAGAATGGGAAGAGTTGAGTGTGGGTAGTGGGGAGAGAAGGAAAAAGGGGTTGGGGAAGGCCGAAAGGTGAATTGGAGGATTAATTTTAAATATTTATATCACATTTTTATGTTATTTAGCCCATAACTAAAGAGAAAAGTGCATCTGTATCACATTATTAAGACCTTTTTATATCACATTGTTAATAATGAGCATGCTTTTTGGTATATTTTGTTTATTTCATTTCAAATGGCATTATAGAAAAATAGCATTCTTATGACTAAAAAATCCGGAAACAAATATGTGTGATGCTAATTAAAAAAATACTTTTATCTATATTAAATTAATATTTAATTATAATAGTTATTAATTTTGTAAGTTATATAAAATTAAAATATAAATACAAAATTGGAAAGTTTGAGTTGTTTATAAAAATTCATCATTAAAATAAAACTTATAATTAAATAGTGTGAGTTGTTTATAAAAGAATGTAACATGATGAGATCTGTTTAAAGTTATTAAACAACCTTTAAAAATTAAATATGAAAAGTAAATATTATAGTTATTCTTATGTTTTAAGTATTGAAGGGACCATTTGATAAAATAGGTAAATATTATTGTAAATACTCTTAATATTATTTATAATTTTTTATATTCCTTTTTGTTTTTTTATATGAAGCTACTCAATACTTTTAGTTATAATTAGTATGATTGTTTTGCTTATTTTATAATTATGATAATATTATGATATATAATTGAATATAATTGACATTTAAATTAATATAATTATGAATAATTTGATAGATTATAATTATGAAAACTCCGTTGCATTGTTATGATACAATGCAAGAGTGGTTCAATAATTGAATTGTGACCCTAATAATTGGGGACCAGAGTGATGCAAAGGAGTTCAAACCAGAAAGGTTTGCTTAGGCCAAAACTTTGCCTTGCTACAAATCATGAAAGTGCTGTGTCTTCTTCTGTGCAACTTCTCTTTTTCTGTTTCACCATTGTCTTGTGGATGACTTGCTCTTAATGCCAAAATATGGTGTGAGGCTTTGTTAGCAAGGTTTGCAAGACTAGGGCATAGTTAGGGTTTTGCCCTTTGCTGTGCCAAAGTGTCACCAAGACTAGTTATTTTGGTTTGTAACTCCAGTTTGGTGACTAGCTATTTGTTGGGTGGTATGATGCATGAAACCTCTTATGATTTATTTATTTTTTCACAAAAACTAAAATCAAATTATCTCATAAGAAATTGTATTTTTCCAATCCTATACTTTTTATTTTTTAAGTATAAAAATTAAATTTTGACTATGTTCACTTTACAACTTTATTTTAATAATATACCTTAATAATTCAATTTAAACAATATAATAATATTATATAAGTAAAAGCTACTTAATTTAACTTCAATTAATGTATATATATTAATGTCGGTTCTGTAACACCTAAAAAAAAATTATCTATAACATCTAATCTATCCAAAACAGTAGTTAAAACATAATGCATAATAAAGATATTTATATAGACCATTCACTAACATTGTATTTCAAAATATTTCCTTCTTCATAGGAAATTAAAACATAACTAATTACATTTACACATATATACATATAAACAAAATAAGATTTTTGTTTTTCAAAAAGCTTTTAAGGCTGCAACTGGCTCATTCAAGAGCATCTTCCACAGTACCATCTGCAATATTACCTGCTCCCGTGTATAACACGATCATCGGCAGTAGAAACAAACACACACCACAAACAAGAAATGGTAAGCTAGTAATTCAAAATATCTCAATTAATCTCAAATAATCACAAGTATACATCATTTAACACATAACAATTAATTGACAACATCTATCATTCAACTCAAGACATCATATAATATAGACAGACTCGATCTACTTCCGACGGAAGACTCGTGCATTGAATAGACCTCGAGATCTGCACCTGTCATACTACCCCAATTTGTGTGTCTCATCTCATCACCATTAATCTCATATGACAGGGTTAATCCATATGACTGTCCTGACCAACCCTTTTTCATGTTGCAGTTTCACCTTCGACTCTCACCAGTAATATTCATCTATTTGATTTCTATTACTAGTAGAGTCAATTGATTTCTATTACTAGTAGAGTCAGGATATCAATCGTTAAACCAGATCCTTAGACAATGCACATCCTATTTCTCAGCACAAATGTTTTTTTCCTGAAAACACTATGCCTACGCATCACATACAATTCATATCATACATCATCAATTTTCATTCATCTATTCATTTACTTTCCATTTCAATCTCAACAATCTCAATAAAACTTCACCACTTTATATAATTATATAATATCAGATACGATTCCTCAGTTAATCATGCACAAAAAAAACATATATCAAAGTCTTATCACAAGTCATATTCAATCTAGTAAACAACAATCAAAAGTTCTCACATATTACTTTCGAACATCATTACTCAAATCAGGTCAAATCACATCAAATCAAGATAAATAATCAAATATATTCAGTGCTCAAGGACCAGTCAGACCTGCAAGAAAGACTTGAGCACTGACAATCACATATTCAAGTACTTTATCCTAAAGTTATATTTGAAAGTAACTAATTAGTATAAAACAAGTTACTAGCTTCCCTTACCTGATGAAGATCTCTACAACAATTCCTCCACCCGATAAAGATGTTAATCTCAAAATCTAGGGATCTAGAAAAAGTTATCAGAATAAAACCAAATTTTAGTATAATCTTAATTAAGTTGAGAGAAGTACTTTTCTCAACTGTCCCTACTAAGATTGATGACAATAATCTAAGGAAAAATAGAGAATAAGGGATCTTTAGAGCAAATATGAACTTACTATGTTTGAGATTATGATCGGTTAGAAATGATCCCTAACTGGAGCTTGAGAGAACAAGAGAGAGAAAAGAAAATGAACTGGAGGTGCAGGCACACGACTTTTACTTTTATAAGGTTTCTGTGCCTTACAGAGACGCTCCAAAAATGAAAGTTTCTCGAAATTGCGTGACGAAGCTCTTAAGCCATCCCATAAGGGATTTCGGAATTTTTTTTTTCAAAATTCCATCCTTTACCCTATTTTTTAATTTTTTTGTATTTTTTTTCATTTTTTTAAATTTTAGCCTATTATTTCATCTATTTATACTTGTCAAAAAGTTCTGGAAATTATTGTGGTTTTTCTTTGTATGTATTGGAGATTTATCAAAGCAGATTCTGAAAAATTCTGAAATTTTTTTTTCTGATTTTTTTTTTTTAAAAAAACAGCCTTATTACGTTGGTAGTGGGGCTTCCAACCGATGTAATATGGTAGATATTACGTCGGTTGGGAGCCGCAACTAACGTAGTATCTCTTACAGAGTGCTATTTTGACTGGTATTTCAGTTAAACACCACGTCGGTTTTTTGGTCTTAACCGACATAGTGATGATCTTTACCATGTCGGTTGTTTAATCGACATCATTTTTAAAGTCTTCTGGGTCAATATTAGTTCGGGACACGACGATAAAAGTTTCTCAGAATCGACGATAGAGACTATTTTTCTAATAGTGAATTTTTATATCTGTTTTTTACATGACTGCTAATATAATGGATATAATTTGTGGTTTTTAAAATAAATCAATATGATATTTTTTCTATATTATTTATTTAAATTTATGTTATTTGTTCCCATGTTTACAAGGTTAGTTAAATACAAATTATGTTCGAAAGTCAATAAATGTTAACAAACTATTCTTTTATTAAATACTAAGTTAGATGTTTAGTTTTGTCAAAATAATAAAATTTTTATGTAATATTAAATATGCATATTTTTTAATATATAAACAATGCAATAATATTAAATGAAATTATATATAATCAATTTTTACACAGCAATTACTAACAAAACTTTATTTTTTTTGAGTTATTTACTTTTACAACTTTGTATAAAAAGTCTAATTAAGAAAGTATTTTATGAAATTGATTTTATCAACAGCTAATATTTTTTTTCCCGTTCAGGACAATAATATTGTGTGAAAATGTTGCTAGGAAATAAACGTGAATTAGTAAAGCTTATTTTTAGTAATATAAAAAGATGAAAGGTTTCTTTAACATTTCTTTTTCTAAAATTTAATTGAGATTTCCATGTTCGTGTATTTGCCCTCATGATTAATTATGTTGTTGCTCATATCTCCAAGATGTAGGCACCTTCAACTATAGTTGCTGTTTTTGATACCAAACACACTTGATAGATTATCCAGGTTTTCTTGTTATATTGAGCTTTGAAGTAATTAAATTTCCTCTAAAATTATTAAAATCATTAAAATAATTTACATTAATTAAAAAAATTAAATTACAATACATAAGTAAATATAAATTTTATCTTATAAACTAAATTTATAAGATTATATTAAATTTAAAGTTAATTCTTTTAATATAATATTGAAGTCGTTATTTATCTTAAAATTTATTAGAACTTGTGTCGTCTATTTTTAGGTTATCCTAATTTTATGTTGAAGATGTCTAATTCTTAGCATGAGAATGTGTGATGAAGTAATTTTATCTTTTTTACTTAACTTTCGTAAAACATTTCATATTAGCTCTTAATATTAATAATTTTAGTTTATTTGTGTGTGTGGGTGATTCTAATATCATCTCATTGTTTTTTAATTGTCCTAAACCTACATTATTTATTAAGTTTCAATTTGGACAAATCACAATTTAGATATACTTAGTTTTAATGTTCCTTTGAAGAATGTTGAATTTTTTGAATATATATTATAATTGAAACATTATTATCGAAGAACATCATCCCATGATTATATTCCACAAACTATATTGAATATCTTATAAACAATTTTTTCATCATTTTCTTCCAAGACACAAGTGGTTTAATGAGGAGAGGTACATTTTATTTTTATCGTTAACCTTTTCTTTTATTAATCGCTATAATGTTCAACTTTAAGAGTTAATATCTAATACCTCAATGTAAGTGTTAAAAATAATAAGAAGGAACGTTTAATAGCGATTTAAAAACTTTTTCACAAATATGATTGTTTGATGGTTTTATGCAAGAATATGAAAAAATGACTTTTAAAAATAAAACAAATACAATCATAAAATTTATATTCTAATCCATGTTTTAACCATCATTAATACCATCCATAATTTTTGGAAATTCATTAAGTTTCATTCGTTCAATTCAAAAACTAGTATTATTTGACAAACCACTATTGTCTAAATTATTTTTTTCAAAATAATTTTTTAAGTATTGTTTACCACTAGGCTCATTTTAGACTTGATATACACTCATAATTTTGTTGGAAGCTCTCTTGGTATTACAATAAAAAGAGCTTGACACCTAAGGTAATTGATGGAGGATCCTTTAAGGATAATAGGTTTAATAAGAAATTGCAACAGTCGATAGATTGTCAATCAATAGAATGGTGGTGGCTCTCATAATTGTGTTACCACTGGACTTTGTGAGAGTAACAATTTTGGTGGTGAAATTTTGTGGCGTGCTCCACCTTTAATTGCGTGTGATCAACATTTTTCAGTCTAAGTGACATTAATCTAAGTAATTAGTTTGATATTGGAGCAAAATCCAATGGTAGAAAGAAAATACCGTGAAAAACACTCTAGAATACAATGCAGAAGCCTATTTCTTCACCCATCTTCTAACAAATTTTGGAGAATATAAAATGTGGAGAACATTCAAGCTACGAGGAGAAGTTCAGGATGTGTTTATATCGAGAAGGCTGAATAGAAATGGAAAACAATTCGGTTTCATCAGATTTCAAGGAAATGATGGTGTTTGTCTGACTAGCCGAGTTGTGGTGTTAAGAATCATGAAAATTTGAACTCAATCCTTTTCAATCCTCTCGATGGAAAACAACCCCAAATGGACACAACATGATATTTGGTAAGTTTAGGAGCAAAAATGAGCCATCTTCAGTTAGTTTACAACTTAGCCAATCTGGGTGTTTATCGTGACAACCCGAGTTTGGTACAAGAGTTATGAAAAATTGAATTCAAGATTTTTTAGTCCTCTTGATGCAAACAACCACAAATTGATCTAAAATAACGTTGGGTAAGTTTTGAGACAAAATCAAGTCATCTTTAGTTAATTTACAACTTAGCCAATTTGGGTATTGATTGTGGCTAGTAGAGTTTTGGTGTCGAGAGTCGTGAACTTTTGAACTTAAGTTTTTCTATCTTTCTCGATGACAAAACCCAAAATAATGTTGGATAACTTTGATAACAAAACCTAGTCATCTTAAGTTAATTTGCAACTTAGCATCTTTTTGTCCTTGTCGTGGTTAGTCGGGTTTGCTACCAAGAGTCATGCAATTTTGAACTTAAGCTTTTTCAGCTTTCTTAACTGGAAACAACCACAAATGATCCCAAAATGATGCTACAAGGTTTGGGGGTAAATCCAATCATATGAATTGATTTGTAACTTATTCAATTTTGGTGTTTGCAATGACTACCTAGGATTGATGCCTAAGAGTCATGAAATTTGGAACTCAAACTCTTTGAGCTCTCGTGATGGCAAACAACAACATATAGGCAACAAATGATGTTGAGAGGATTTTGGTGTCAAATCAAGTAATCTTGAATTAGTTTGCAACTTAGCTAATTTTGGTGCTTTCAGGGTTAGCCAGGTTTAGTGCTAAGAGACATGAAATTTTTAATTTAAGCTTTTTTAATTCTCTTGAAGACAAATAACCACAAATAGATCTAAAATAATGTTGACAACAAAAGAGATTATAACAATAAGATGAACGAAAAGACTAAAAATAATCATAAATTAGAATAATACGCATTAACATCAAAAGATTAGGTCCAGTAAAAAAAAGATATATTGCTAAAATTACATAAAAAAGAAATAACATTGTATGCTTTCTAGAAACGATATCAAGTATACTGTTTATTATAATATTTGAGAAACATAAAAATAGGTTAGATACACGACCTTACAACAAATGATGCAGGTGATATACTTAATATATGACATAAAAAATAACTTCACTTATGAATATTCATTAAGTGAAAAAGAATACGTATAGATGAAAAAAATGAATAAATAAAAAAAATACAAATATCAAGAACTAATAAAGATTAAAGGATCATACAATAATATATAATATAGTATATTTTGAGAGATTTTAATATAATATATAAATCATAAGAAACAAATGAAGAAACAACAAGTAATAAATTTAAAAGAAATGGACGAGTTTAAGTTTTTTTAGAAGAAAATAACTTATATAGTTATTTTTTCTCTTTCTTATGTATAATTATATAGACGTATATGGTTTGGATTTCCTAAAATATTTCTTAATTAATAAATTATTTTTTTTATAAAAATAACTCTTAAGGTATATTAAGAAAGTTTCAAATATTAGGTTATAACATCTAAATAAACATATATAAATTAAGCTCTGATATTTGAATCTAATAAAAGATTATTAATATTTGTCTTCAGCTTGAATGATATGGCTCATGTAATCAATTTAAAAGACTTCTCTTATCGTGAACAATATTAAAGAAAAATTAGATAATATTAAAAAATATTTAACCTTTTATACTAGAATTTCATAGAGAGAAAGTTATTGATATTATTTAATGAAGTTTATCAACTTGATTTTTATGATATCATAAAAAAATTGGTTTAATACCTTTTCTTTTTAATTTCTTGTTATTGTTTTGAATAATCTTAATTTAGTATTATATTTTAAACAATAATTTAATATAATTTTATCCTTTAAATTTATAACGTTTTTATAATGACACGTGGCATTTGTGGCTAGCCATGTGTCAATTCTATCAACAACTTAAAGTATGATTGCCAATTCCTATTCATTATTCATTCCATGGATAAATAATGTTTTATTTACCACGAATTCGATATAAGGAGCTATTTTTATTTCTCTAATAAGATTTTGTTAGAACTAAAAAGTGAATTTGAGAAAATTGAGTTGTGTTAATTTGAGCTAAAAATATAAAAATTTAGTTATTTGAATTAAAAAAATAGTAAGATTTAAGTAAAAAGTTTATAAAAGTTTGTGAGTGATATGATGTATTTAATTAATAAAATAATTTTAGTAGAGAAAATTGTAATTAAAATTAATTTATAGTTATTTTAATTAATAAAGTTATAAAATTATTAATTATTTTAAAATAAAAATTAAATTATTATTGTTAATAATATTATTTTAATTTTATAAATTTATATAATTTTAATTTTATTATTATTATTATTATTATTTTTACTTAATTGTTTTTATTATTATAATCATTATTTATGATTTTATTATATATTTAGTTTTTAATTTTAGTATCATTGATATTTTATTTTTATAATTTCTTTACTTTTATTATTATTATTTTATACATTTATTATTAATAATTTTATTATTTTTATTATTATTATTTTATAATTTTATTAAATTTATTATTATTTTAGTAATTATTAATATCATTGTGATGTATTATATAACTAAATCATTATTTTTATAAATTTATTTTGATTATTATTATAATTTTTAATTTTATTATTATTACTTTTATTATTATTTTTATAATATTATAAATATTATTATTACACTGTATTATATAATTAATTATATTTATTTTATTATTCTTATATAAATATAAATATTAATATATTAATAATCAAACTAATTATTTGAAAACGTTTTAAAGACACAGTTTCTCTACAATTCGTTGCTTAACAGAAGAAAAAATTACAAGTTGTGGCTTGATAAAAGAGAAAGTGTACAGTATTTTTTTTTTTACATTTTTTTACTTTTTAATAATATTTTATTTCTTATTTTTCTAATTTTCGTTAGTGTATCTATCATAAAAGAATCTGTCTCTAAACATAGACTAATTTAAATCGTTCAAAACAATAGATAAAATTAAAAAAAAATCATAATACTAAAATAAAAATACTCTTAAACCTAAAAGAATTAGGTATCTTATTAAAGTTAGCCTGAAATGATTATGGTGTTTGTTTGGTTCACCTTTAACGGTGACTTTTTCTAACATTTAATTATACATGCACCCATTGTTTTTGTTTGGTTCAACTTTTAACGGTAACTTTTTTCTACTTTATTGTACATGCACCCCTTTTTAGGGACCTTCACCAAAAGTAGAGGTGTGTTCCTCAATGCAAATTCCAAAGTCATTTTTTTAAAGCATAAAACATTCTAAAACTAACATATTAATATCCAAAAAATTAATTTCATCCATAGGTCATCAAGTGATATAAAATAAAAGACCTGTGAAATCTTTGTTTGAAAACTATAAGGTGAAACAACATCTAACTATTACTGATATCTCTCAACAAAATAAAAAATTTATTTATTAAACATCAAAACTAAATATCTCAGTTATCTTTAGTTTAACTTTTTATAGTCATGATTTGTAATTTTTGATCTAACACATTAAAATAATTATATCTAATGTGATTCAAATTTAATTGAAATTTGATATTTGTACTCAAAGTCTATATTACTATCGGTGAACTTGATATTCTCACCTAAAGTTAACAAATATATGTAGAAAGAAAAAAAGTACATATTTTCACTGTTTCTTTTCTTTCTAGTGTTTGAGTGTTTGAGTCACTATATGTGTCTTTAGTTTAATGTTTTGAAAAGACAAACTAGTGATCAACCGGGTTAAGATACTAAACCACTAGGTAAATTGTTTAATTAAACCACACATTATAGTATTTCTATTAAAAGTTGAAAATTTCAAACCCTGCCTTAAAAAAAACATCATAAATTAATATAATTCTATTAATTCATTCTTCAAGTTCAAATCCATTCACATTATCTTTGTAGTATTATTTATTATTATTGAGATATACTATTAGTTTATATATTTGACTTAATTAAGCAATCAAGAGGAAGGGGTGTCAATTTTTTTGGCCACCGGCCTGCATCTCTCTTTAACAAAAGCATGATCTCGTTTGTTTCATTTGTGGATGAATATTTCTTGCTTTTTGACATAGTTAAAGGAACTAATAAACACAAAGATTTTAACACTAACTAACGAAATTGTGGACCTAATTAACCGAAAGCACTCACCACAGCTCACATCACCCATCTCTGATTTCCATTTAGATGGCTCATCATAATCATACACATGGCCAAAGCAAAGAAAGAGAAGAACACCATAGAGAAGAAAGAAAGAATAAGAGGCCAATAGAAAATAACTGGTCTCTCTCAATCAACATTGCAGCAATGCCTCCAATGGTCTTGTTCCAACTCTTTTAATTTTTCTATGAAGGGATCTCTTGCTTTGCTCCAAAGTATCTTGATTCCTTTTTCTTTCCAAATATTAGATGGACTTACATTGAAATCATGGCCGTTAAATACGGGAACTTGTATGCTTTTTATCAATAAAATTGATCAATCAAACATATAACTCAGGCAGTTAGAATTAATTTTTTTTGTACTTTTCGTTAAAAATTGATTTGGAAACCACAGCCACCAAATATTTAAATTTTTGTTTAAATATGTTTTTATTTTTTATATAAAAATTAAGAATTCAGTTTCCAATATGCACCCTTTCTGTCAAGCAATATTATAATTAACATTTATAAAAAATCAAAGAACTTAACAAACATTACATTTTGTGATAAACTTTCATCATAAAAATGTTTTGACAATTTTCTAATTCATAGACAGAAAACCCTGGCATTGATAGTGCATAAAGCAATTTAAAACCAATGTTTTTAAATTAATTGACTAAAATTTAAAATGAGTGAAATCTGTATTATGTTTAATCAATTAGGATATTCATAGAGTTTAATATTTGATTAACTTTTAATTCAAAATAAAAAATATATATATATATATATATATATATATATATATATATATATATTAGATGGCTTTAGAATTGAGGTGAATGTCCTGTATGTTAAATTTTCGTGAATCTGTGTCTACTAATTAAGGGTTCATTTATTTTAAAGTTTATTTAAATTACTTTAAAATATCGATGTTAAAAATAGTTAATGTGCTCTTATAATAATAGTAATACTAATAATATTAATACAAATGCATTTATTAAAATAAACTAATATAAATATATCAAACTATTTCTATAAATGTTTAAAAGAGAATCTGATAATCAGTGTTTAAAAAAAATCTCATAATTAAATATTTATTATTATTATTATTATTATTTGTACTTAAAATATCAAAAACTTATTTTTTAAGGAATTAATCCTATTTATTACAAAATCTAAGTTTAGAACCAATTTTTAGGATAGCAACACAACCTAACACATGGACTATTTATTTATTTTTATCTAAATAACTACTGTTTGTTTAGGGTTTGCAGAGGTATCAATTGAAATTAATAGGATGGTTTCATAGTTGCTATCACTGTGCTTCTTGTAGCTTGATGCCCTATTCTAAATTATTGTTAAGCCTTTGATTGAATTCAATTATAGTAAACCAGAGAATATTCTAATATAAAAATGTTAAAATAATTGGTTAAGGTCCTTCTGGAAGTCTAAAGGGGCAGTAACACCAAATATCTAACTGCATGCTTACATGAAAGAACAAAGAACTTCTGACTCATTCATATATTAGGAATTTGCAATCAGTGTAAAGATAGATGAGAGAAACAATATATCAGGAAAATTCAAATATTTACGTAACGAATCTTCCAGATAAACTCACCCAAGATGAAGGACAAAGATATATGAGCGGTTGGCACAAGTGCTGTCCAATCAAAGCTTTGAGCTAAACCAACTTTCAGCCAAATTATGCAGTCAACATTGCATTCCTACTTTAATTGCTTTAATCATTTCTTTCCATCTAAAACCTTGCATAATCTCCTCCGTTAAGCTTCCAATAATCACGCCACTAGTTTTCCAAGTGAATTTGTGTCCATCTTTTCTAGAGGTACTGCTCATTCTCCACGAGATACAACACACCTAGCCTATTCACTACTGACTAGCCACTATTACTTTTCTTTTTTTTCTCTTTCATACTAATTATTTATCACTTGCTTATCTTTAAAATTGCTTTTTTCATAAAAAATATTATTATTTTATTCATATCAAGAATTAAAATTTAAGTTTAACTTAATTTTATAAAGTCAATTACTTAATTTTATAAAATCAATTATGTTTGTATTTATTTATAAACTATTAAAATTTTTTATTTTTACTCGATGTAAAATTTTTAATACATTCTTCCATAACTTATATTGATAATAAGGTAATAACAGATAATCCAAAAATACATATTAGAATAAACTTTAATATTATATTACCAAAAACTTTAAACTTAACTTAAAGTTACAAATCGGCTTGTGACACCTAATCTTTCATCAAAATCAAAATTATACATTACTTTTTTTATGGTTACTATTATCCTACTTATTCATTCCCTCCATACCTCTTTCTATTTTTGTATGTAGTTAGCATAGACTATCTATCAACTATTAATTTTTCAAGACTGCATTGACGTGTCGAATTGGAAGGGCACAGAATCGAACCAGTTATTAGTTATTTACACGACCCCACCTCATCATACCGTTGAACAGTAAAAATGTTCAAGGTGGCAGTTATCATGTTGTACCTCTTAGTTGCATCCACTTTAATCAACAAATTATTGAGTTGACTGTTATGATTAAAGAAAAGCCATTTATATGTCCCCATGTATAAATAAACAATCTTAATGGCCCATGATGTCACAGAATCGATTCATTATTAAAGGGATAAGCATCAACCCAACCTTGCAAGCCAATACAACTAAAGTTAGCTTAATTCCCTGGTGGTTAAGGTCTGCACTATACAAGAATGTCTCAGGGAAGAGGTAGTGCATTATGTCTGGCTTTGGTCACTGTGATTTCTCTACTGTGCCTGTTGGTTCTTGTGGAGCATGCTAATGCAGCAACTTACACTGTTGGAGGACCTGGAGGATGGACCTTCAACACTGATACTTGGCCCAAAGGAAAAAGGTTCAGAGCTGGTGATGTCCTAAGTAAGTAAATTTATCTAGTTATAACTTATTTATCAACTCTTATGTTATAGAATTTTTACAAAATAGTGACTGTATTAGAAAATGTGCTATTGTTACTCTCACTATGTGTCACTTTGTTGATTGTGTCAAAGTTGTTGAGAAAAAAGATGTAACTGCATGCTGAATGTGGTAATTGTTGCAGTCTTCAACTATGACTCAACTAGCCACAATGTGGTTGCTGTGGACAAGAATGGATACAGCAGCTGCAGAACACCAGCGGGTGCAAAGGTGTTCAGTTCAGGGAAGGATCAAATCAAGCTAGCAAGAGGACAGAACTACTTCATATGCAACTATCCTGGTCACTGTGAATCTGGGATGAAGGTTTCCATTAATGCAGTGTGATAAAGTTGAACACTTTTGAATTGAAGTGGTTAATTATGAATTAGCTAGCATTACTAAATGTTAGTGTGTGATGTTTGTATATATTAATCACAATAATTCTGTGAAGCAAGTAAGAGTGAGCTGGCTCTGTTGATGGTTCAGTTTGGTATGTTTGTGTGGTGGGATTAGTCACGGGCTCTTCTTATTAGACATTGGATCTGCATATTTCAAATTATTGAAGTCTGAGAGCCAATTATCTGCGTCAGTGTGTCGGTGTCACAGTGTTTGGTTGTATTAACAAATTTGTTGCCTCAATAAATTAAATTTGCTACACCCTCCACTTACCAAGCATGACGCAAAAAGTTTTTTTGTTATTATAAAGTTATGAGTGATAAAAGATCTACCATTTACTCAAAGTATCAATCACTTGTGAGATGATATGGTTGAATTTGAACAAGAAGCACGAACCATATTCACGAATCCTATTGTTGAATGACATCAGATATCATGAATTAGTCCAAATATTCATCTTTACTTACTAGCATAATCTCAGAGTTCCTTGTTTCGAAAGAAATTATCATTAAGCATGGTTAAATTAGTATTTTCCTTAGTATGTTCTAGATGTAATCCCTGTCGGATTGAACCCTCATACTTATTAATTAAATTCACAACTTATTTCTTAATTATTAATTATAACTTTGGGTTTACCAATAAATAGTCACACTAGTATAAAAAAATGAGTAATGGCTAGTTTGAAGTTGATCAACCAAAACTGTTATATGTAAACACTTTGCATTCTATGATTTGTGCACTAAACCAATAAAAATTAATGAATATTTGATACTTTAATTGAGTCTTTCAATTCAATTTTGTTTATGTTTTACCCTTCTCAATTGCTATGGGCCAAAGTCAGAAATGAAAAGAGACTCATGGCCTCATACTTTTGGGTTAACACAGTTGCTGACTCAAATAAATTAGCCCATGATCTTCACACATCTTGTTTAATATTCTTTTACATTTTTTTTACATGGGAATTAAATAATAGCACAGTCAATATTAGTTTAATTTTTTATACTTAATTTATTTTTTATTCGTGAAAGTCAATTAATAAAATAAGTTAAACTTCAATTTTGGGTCTTTACTTTATGTTTGCTCTCTTATTTTTTTTTTACAATTGTATTTTTCATATTTAAAAAAAAATATTACCTTTGATATAATTTTTAATTTTGCATATGTTTTATTTTACTTATTTTTTATTCAATTGAACTATGGATGTAATATATTTATTTAAGGTTCCATCAAGGAATGGTTTAATTTCTTAAGATATAAAATAAAAATGATGAGCATATTTAAAATTAAGGATTGAATCAAAATTATTTTTTTCTCATCTTTTAATGTACAATGAAAATAAATTCAAATTACATCAATGAATATATATATAAGTATGAGAAAAACAAAGTTGTGGCAGAAAAAACACCTATAATAACTAATTGGAAGATGATAGAGAGATAAAAGAGTAAGAACAAGGTCAGAAAGAAATTTTGAAGAAGGGCTTTACAGAGGTATAAATGATGGGAGAGAAGAGAAGAAATGAAAGGGAAGACAAAAGCTTAAAAGAGATAATAGAAGGGAAGATGTCTGAAGGAGAAGAGATATATAGGGATTTGGATAAATTTTGTGGGGTTTGAAGATAAAAAAAAAAAAAAAAAGTGTGTAAACATTAGGCCCAAAACAATTCTACTATTAAGGTTAAGGTTATGTCAAAGAGTTCCTTCTATTATTATTGTGCACCCATATTCTCCTTTTTCCAAGGAATGGAAATAAGTTAAGCTACTCACAAGAGCTTATATTATTCAAATCCATGTTAGGTTATTATTTTTTTTTAAAAAGTTAGATTTAGAAATTTATAAAGACATATTTAATTAGAAATGTTCTACTTTAAACCATTCAAAATATTTTTAATAACTCATCACATAGTTTTACAAAAGCTGAAAATATTTCAAAAGAACACTTTCCTAATAATATATAATTTTTTTCTACTAATGGGAAGTTAACAACTGCTTTCACATTTATCTCTTGAATATGTAATTTCTTGGACTTAGTATCAATTAAAAAAATTTCATATAACCAATAACAAAAGACTAAGCTATCAGAGAAAAAATAATGTACTATTTTATATAAATAAAAAAATTATATTTTATTGTGCTTGTAAACATATATTATTTATCAAATCAACTCTCTTTGTACCACTTGCCCATATTATAAATATATAATGGATCAAGATGAAAATAAATAAAAAATAACATACATACATTTTTCCAAATGCACTTAATTAAGTATATCATATAAAAAGCTAACATGAGACTCACTTTAATATTTTCAACAAACAGATCAAGAATCAAGATAAATTTATTAAATTCTAAATATGTATATTTACAAATATTTCAGTGTGCAAAAACACTCCTTAAGTATTTTACCACAAATCTATATAAGTTAAATCAATAGTGAAACACAAAGAGATCTTTATTAATCTTAAAAACTTATACCTAATATATACAATTACAAACTATCATTTTAGGTATATAACTTTGAGTGAATCTATATAATGTATTTTCATTAATGTAATACAACTTCACATAGTATATAATACAATTTCAATCAGCACAATATATCATAACGTCATCTTCTTATATTAATTAATTGAATATGTTAATGAATTAGACTTTAACAAAATGTGAGTTGAACAAAATTAGTTTAACTTGAGCACAATTATGTTTTAAACGTATTATAAGGGATTGTTGTCTATTGAAATGTTTTCATTTTCACGTAAAGCCTCAAATATCAAAATAATACCATTTTCTAATCTGTTTTATTGTCTATTAATATCATTTTAAGTATTTTATCTTACAATAGACAACATTTTATGGATGATATTTATTATTATTTTTAATTTATAGTGATTTTATATCTTTATTTAGTGTTTTTAACCAAAACGTTGTAAGTATTAGACATATCTTCATCTGTAGAAGGACTATAACCCAACAATTATTTGAACAATATATCCCATATTTCTTTTTTCAAGCGAACAAATTTCAGAATCGAAAGTAGTAGTAATATATAATTAAAATCAATAAAAATTGAATTAATAATTTAAAATAATATTTATGCTATTAAGTATTCATTACAATATCTTTTTAATCTAAACATATTCCGAAAATTACTGTTTTAAGCTAAACAATGTTGCTAAGCAAATAAACACACAACTTTTTTTTTAAATGTATTATAAGAAGTTCTTGCCTAAATTTAGATATAACTCAATTTTAAGTCTAAATCAATTCAATAAGAACAGTTTATAAGATAAGAATGGTGTGAAACTTGATGTTTTACTAAAATATTTTTCCACTTTACAGCAAAATCAAAATAATCATTCTCTAATCTGTATTATTCTGATGTGGTCTGGTTTATAGTGTTGCCTCAATGAGCGGTTTAGAAAGGTGACGCCTATTATTATATTTAATTTATAATGATTTTATATACCTAAGTTATTATTTTATTATTAGTTAGTGCATTGCATATGCTATTAGTTTTATTATTTGAAGTCGTGTAGAATAATATATACTTATATTGTTAACTATTAGTTATATTTTACTTTTGGTTATAATTCTTATATATCTATATTTATTGCACTATTGCATTTTATTTAACCTTGTTATCATGCCTAGAATAAATAAAATTGGTTCAAACGTATTTAATTTAATTTTTGTAGATTTGATTGTGTTACATCACTTTTAAGATTTTTGTGTAATTTTTATTCCAATACAAGGTTTTTATAAGACTTACACTTTATAAATGTTTTATTTAACTATTAATAAAAATATATATTGTTAAAATGGAAAAATATTTTTTTATTTTTATAATCTAAGGTTTTATTATTTTTGTGATATGTCAATCTATTCCGATAAAGAGATCTTATAAGATTTAAGTCTTAGTATTATAACACGTTACTATTATAACAGGCGTGTAATGTGTGACTATAGCAAATAAAAGATACTTTAATGAATCTAAGAAACATGTTAATTGCAGGAGTCATAACCAAAGTCATAAATTTAAGATCTAAATATTATAAAGCCTCTACATTAAATTAACATTGGACAATAAATTTAAAATCTTAAATCTCAAATAAGAACTTTTGAATCATAAAAATGAAAATTATTATTTTATTATATAATAATAAAATATACATAAGATCTTAAAAATAATATAAAATAATAACTCACGGAAAAAGGTAAATTGAGAGCATACACATGCCTTAATTAGTGTTACAATCAAACATTTAACATCTCTCGTGTTCAACACGATAGGCGAATTTCTCCACCATGTCTTGGTCAAACATTTTTACCGAAGAACCTGGCCAGCCAGGTCAATTTCTTGGAATAGAGATCATTTACATTACCTAGGAGTATTCTTTCTCTCACGTCATCATTATAATTGAGTTTTGATGGATTTTTATCTTCTCATTGAATTAAAAATCCCCACAAATATAATATTTAAACGAATGAAACCAAATAATTTTTAATTACATCACAAATTATTATTTAGAATTAGATAGTTTTGGTACAAACAAAGAATCGAAGGTAAAAAATAGGCAAATGCTCTAAATTCTTTTCGAGGACCCTAAATTGTCGAAGAAAAAGAAGCTTGTAAAAATGGCAGGACGTTTGGTGGTTGATAGAGTCGATGAAGAAGAACAAAAACCAAATCGATATTTATTATTAAGACAAAAATATTATTTATTATTATTGTCATTCGATAGTCTTTGTCAGGGATTGGCCGTAACGTTAACGATTATACAATAATTCTTTAATTAGTCTTCGCCGTCCATTAAGGACAAAATAAAGCCATTAAATGGAAACCCCCTCTATCTTCACCACAATTACCAACATGCCGTTCTTCATCGTTAAGGCTTGGTTTGGTTGGGGAACTGGATTTGAGAAGATGGATTTGAGTAAATTGTGTGCTGGTGAAAAGGTTGTTTGAATTAAGGGATAGATGGTAAGATTGAAAGGGATTTGAGAAAATGGATTATGAAAATTTGGAAATGATTTTATAGATATTATAGATTTGTTTTTATTTTTTTAATTGATATATTTTTGAAAATACTAATTAACCCTTATGAAATAAGATAGTAAAAAATTAAAATGAATTGGATTAAATTGATTTTAATATAAACACATTACTAAAATTATTTAAAACATATCTTCTAAATTATTTAAAATTAAACATAAATCCTAAATAATGCAATAAAATCACAAATTTATTATTTTATTAAAATATACAATTTAGTCTAAATTATAATTAACTGAAATCTGTAAAAAAAAATTTCTTACGATCTAAATTACTTTGTTTTATTGAAATTTACTTTTGTTTTTGTAAGTATAAATTATTTTTACATTTTACTTAAATTGAAACTTTTAAAGTTATCTAAATAAAAATAGTTTACAATGTTTTTTAAATTTACTTTTTTATTAATTCTCTTCCTTAAAAAGTTAAATGTTTTTTTTACTATATTTTGAAGAGATTAAATACAAATTTTTTGAATTCTTATTTTATTTCTATAAAAATATTAATAAGTTATATTAAAAAATATATAAATAGTCTACTTAAATTAACTAAAACAAATAAAAGATGTACTTAAATTTAAAATAAAGAATATTAATAGATAACATTTAATTAAAAGTAATTATTCAAAATTAAATACTCTTATCAACATATACATGGTACCATTAAATGTTATAGATGTTTACAAGGGTATTTGATAATTTTCACTTCATTTATGAGGGCTATTTTGTAATTTCAAGTTTCATCCCTTCAAATCTCTTCATGTTAGGGAAGATGCTGCAGATCCGTTCTCATTCATCCTCTCAAATTAGGTTAACCTAACAGTCTTCATTCTCTCAAATCCATCCTCTTGAATAATAAATCTTTTTCAAATCAGTTCAACCAAACAACAGTAAGTGTATGTTCTTTCTTTCGACCTCATTTCCCATAATTACCTAAGAAAACAGCTAACAACTTAATAACATTTAGTTTCAAAAACAAAATGCATAGGAGTATATTAAATACTTAATAACTTTTATTTATGTTTTTTTTTTTATTTAACGGGGTGCAATTCCTTTTAAAATTTACAGATTTCAAAACAGGATTTCCATTTAAATAGATGTTGTACATTAAATACATAACTTTTATTTATTTATTTATTTATTTATTTTTATTTTGAACGAAGTCGAGATATACGATTTCATTTTTTTCAATATTTTTACAACTAAAAAATAATTTTATTTTAGATAAACATATTTTATATTTTAAAAGTTTTGTTAATTATTTGATTAGTGTATTAAAATTAAAATTAAAATTTTAAAGATGAATATACATATAAAAGGATCATATCTAAATTTTAATTATCAAATTATCCAAAAAATGAAATTAAAAAAAAAATGATATAAAAAATTTATAAGGAAAATATTTTAAAATAAAAAAAATTAGAAATTTTTAATTTTAAGTTATTAATCAAGTTATTCAAAAAAACATCTCAAATAAGAAACGTTAACATAAAAATTTCAAAAGACGTTAATCAAATTATTAGAAATAAATTTTAAATTAAAAGATATGCTTATATAAAAGTTTAAAAAACTTAAAAATTAAAAATAATTAAAGAGAAGTTATACTCTAAATGTAAGACTAGTATAAGCAAAATTGAAGCGATTTTTATAAAGTACGATTTTTATAAAAAAAAAATCACATTTTGAATCAAAACACGATTTTTTTTTTATATTTTGTAATCGTGTTTTAAAAATATAACTTATTCATTTGTATATATTCTTGTAAATTTAAATCAAAATTAAACTCATTTAGTAATAAAAAAACATTTATTTGAAGTGTATTCAATAACAAGAATATTTACTTTTTTTAAAATAAGCATCAAATTAGACATATGATTTTAATATAACATCAGTTTTCATCTTCATTTGTTAATTTATACTTTTATGTTCTTAATTAAAACCGTCAGAAAGAAATCCTCTTTTAACCTTCTTTTAATTGAAAATTTGTGTACATTGAGGATGCTGATTAAAAGTAAGCTACTGAACGTTTTGTCATAAAATTTTTATAATTTTTCTTATCAATAATAAAAAATATGTATTAATAAATGGATAACTTGGAGTGCTCTAATCCTTACACGAAACACAAAATTACAATTAAGATCATGACTAAAATCTGCATTCCAACCCTCTTACAACTCCTATAAAATCTCTCAAAGTTGTTGCTACTGCACACCCATTAGCTTATCATGTGTGTGTGTGTTTCCAGACCATAACTTCAGATACAGATTCTAAATTTTATAGCTAACGAAACAAACATATTTACTATCGTGCAATTCCTTCAACCTTGTTACTCTCTGCAGAATTTTAGTAGTAACATCTGTTTTGATGATATTACACACATGCAAGGCTTTTCGAGCTAAAATGTTATTGAATTTAAATATTATTTATGATTTAATCTGGTTTTGAAATAATTTTTTTAAACTATCTAATTCAAATCAATAATTTTAAGTTGAATTGGATATATAATTCAGTTTTATTATCGAATCAATCTTACACTAGGTATGTTACAATAAAAAAATAAAATTGAATACTTTTTTTATAACTAAAAGAAACATCCTTTACAAAATTCATACAAAAAGTAATATTATAATGCTGAACCCACAGAAAAATCATACTATACAATACAAAAATCACTACTAATATCCAAAGTGATCCTGATTTTTTTTTTTACAAATATTAGAATAGCTAATGTCAATAGTAATATAACTTTTAAATAAAGAGTATCAACAATAAATTTAGATAACTTGATAAATAAATTTATACATTTATTAAAATATTTTTAATTAAATATGTAGAAATAAGCATAAATTAATATATATATATATATATATATATATATATATATATATATATATATATATATATATATATATAATTGAATTGCGTACTATACCGCTACTAGGGAGTATGGCTGACAACACCACTCATGAAGCTCTTCATAGTTCAACAAGCTGATGAGGCATGTGTATTATATGACCACCAAAGAGTGAGACTGACAACACCACTCATCAAGCTCCTCATAATTTAGCAACTACTCAAGCTTGGGAGGCTTGTGTACTATACGACTACCCAAGAAGAGCATGGTCGACAACATTCATCACAAAGCTCATTGTAGAGAGTGCACAGACTGACAAGTGCCCAGACCACAAGAACCCAGGCTGACAAGTACCTAAGCTGACAAGTGTCCAGACCCACAAAAACCCAGACTGACAAGTACCCAAGCTGACAAGTGCCCAGGCCTACAAGAACCCAGGCCGACAGGTACCCAGCCAATACCAACAAACCGACATCTTCACTTCCCTTGCATTGGAAAGCATCTCACATCTGACAAAGAAACAAATCCCAATAAATGGCGCTCCCATCATCTGACAAAGAAGAGAAGACCACACGTCTTCTCTCTAACACATAATACAGAACAACAATCATACCTTATGCAGAAGAGACTGCATGTCTTCCCTCTGACACATAGTGCAGAACAACAATCATACCTTATAAGAGACTGCACGCCATCCTTCTTGCACATAATGCAGAACAACAATCATACCCCTCTGACACAATCCAGAATAACAATCATATCTTATGCAAAAGAAACTGACGAGACTTTACATCTTTCCCCTAACACATAATTCAAAGCAATTATTGTACCTCTCAAAGAAGAGACTATACCTCTTTTCCATATCATAAGACAAATGAATACTCACCAGGAATAAGAGTATAAATAGTAAATAGTAAGTAAAATTGGAGGACAGTTTTTTTATCAACTCCAATTTATACCATAGATCTCCGGAGACTGAATACTAAATAGTAAATAGTAAGTGAAATTGGAGGACAGTTTTTTATCAACCCCAATTTATACAGTAGATCTCCGGAAACTGAATACTAACCTGAACATATCTTCCAATCACCTCGGTCATTAGAGATTTACATATATCAACGTTGACACTTGAAGTCTTATTCTCGGCCTGAAGACTCTACGATAACATTTATTAACAACAAATTGTTTTCAAAATCCAATTCAAAATATAGGGTTTTTTTTTCATTCGTTGAATTTTTTTTTTTAATTGAATATGCATCTCACTGGTTATTATACCGATAAAAGAAAAAAAAAATAATGGTTGACTTTAGTTTAAACTCTAACGTGGGTGAAAGAGCAACCGGGTCTAACTCCAGCCTTAGGCAGATTCTGTTAGCAAAGCATTTCCACATATATTCTAAACCCATATCTCCCCCACCAAACCCAAACCAAAACCAAAACCCCATTGGAGAAAAAGAGAGAGTCATGGACAGAGAACAAGAGGAGATGCAGTTTCTGGGGTTCTCTGGCGTCTACAGAGAATCCTACAAGATCATCTTTGCATGTAGAAAGATCTTCAGCAAGATCACCCTAACTCTAATCCTCCCTCTCTCCTTCATCTTCCTCATCCACATCGAAGTCTCCAACATCCTCTTCACCAAGATCCTCAAAAATACACAACAAATGATGGAGACCCCACAAGAGACACCCCAATACCACAACCTCTCCAACATACTCTCTTCGGAATGGGCCACCTTCATCCTCTTCAAGCTCATCTACTTCACTTCCCTCCTCATCTTCGCCCTCCTCTCCACCTCCGCAGTGGTATACACCGTCGCCTCAATTTACACCGCCAGAGAGGTCACCTTCTCCAAGGTCATGACCGTCGTTCCCAAGGTTTGGAAGAGACTCATGGTAACCTTTTTGTGCACCTTCGCCGCCTTTTTCGTCTACAACGTCATGGCAGCGCTTGTTTTCATCATATGGGCACTTACGATCGGAGGAAGGAGTGGTGGAGTAGGGATTTTTGTGGTGCTCATGTTCTTCTATTTCGCCGGGTTTGTCTACTTAACCGTGGTTTGGAATCTGGCTAGTGTTGTGACGGTGTTGGAAGACTCATGTGGGGTTGGAGCCATGGTGAAGAGCAACGAGTTGATAAGGGGGAAGATGGGTTTATCCGTACTCATCTTCTTGAAGCTGGTGGTTTCCTTTGGGTTGATACAATTTCTGTTCAAGAAAACGGTGGTGCATGGGTGGAGGTTAGGGTCTGTGGACAGAACAGTTTTTGGGATAGTGTGTTTGGTGGTGTTCTCTCAGTTGTATCTGTTCCAACTTGTGATCCAAACGGTGCTCTATTTCGTTTGCAAGTCCTACCACCATCAGAATATTGATAAATCTGCTTTGTCAGATCACCTTGAAGTGTATCACGGAGAGTATGAGCCTTTGAAGGCCAAAGATGTTCAGATGGAAGAGTGCCATGTCTGATACCTGCATTATTATCTGTATATCTGCTATGTATAGTTTAATTTCTGCTGCCATAACAAACATCTTCCCTTGTTCTGAAATTAAATCAAGCAGATCTATGTGTATGTGATATTGCTGAATCAACAGGATTAATTATCTCCACCATGTGCTTTTATTAATTTCCTTTTGCCTGTTAATAAATTCTTGTGGCGCTTATTTTGTCAATTACTTGTGATTTTTATAAGATATATATATATATATATATATATATATATATATATATATATATATATATATATATATATATATTATACATTCTGAAAAGTCTGACTTGGTCTAAATTGCATTTTAAATCAAATTTGATTTAATTATACAAAACAAGCGTTGACTTGCTTTTGCTTAGTTTGATCAGGCGTTGGATACTGAAGTGGCAAAAAGAAATTCATACGAAAATAGTTATTATAAAAAGGAAAATTATGCTTTAATAACCATTTAAAAAACACCCACTTAATAACTTCATTTACTATAATAATAAATGTTAATATTTTAAATTTAAATCAAACTATTAATGTGATATCAATGTTTTTATTATAAAAGAAAATAATATTCTGCAATATCTTTTAAGACAAGTTGTAAGGATATGTGGTAATAATTAATTTGTCTCCATGTGAGCGTGGTGTGCAGAGAAGTGGAAGGGAAAAGACTTATGTTTATGTTAGATAAAGTCAAAGTCGTTGCATGTATTACAGATAGAGTTTAGATTATTATTTGGTATAAAATCAATCTGAAGCTTCCATCATTCCCAGCCAACACAAGTATATCAAAATAAATAAGAGAGATCATCTTATATTTAATTAACTAATTAAATAGTAAAGAAATAAATAGAGAGAATGGTCAAGAAAGGAACAAGTCAATTCGGAACATGAAAACAATTCGTATAATAAAAAGGATAGAAAACACATTTTATTAATTTATTTCCGTACGGTCAGCTTAAAAGCATATACCTGTTGTCAAGATCTAATACAAATTTACTGTAATAATATCAAGAGCTAACAAATTTCAATAATTTTAAGAATGTATTAACATTTTAGAATTACCTTGACAATTTTACTTAAAGGCCAAACAAATTCTCAATGGATTCTCATTGCAAATAGAAGGTAATTCATGAAGCCAAGATAACGGCAGAAAAATTGGCATGCTTTAAGTTCAACTTGAAGAAAGCACATGCTCAATAAGTTAACAGCACTTACTTGGTATAACGGAACAAATTAATTTTTGAAGTTAAATAGATGAGGTGGATCTAAGGGTTTGAGAAGGCTTTTATATATATATATATATATATATATATATATATAAGTATAAATATCTCCTCATCAATTTTTAAATGACACTCATAATTAGTAATGAAATTGGGGGACATTTAGACTTTAAAATTGTCTAAATTGTAAGAGATGCGGATATATATAATTTATTGAGGTTTATATTTGTTTGGAAAAAACTAAGAAACCATGTTTTTTTAAGATATACTAATGAGTATATGGATAAAAACAATTTTAATCAGTCTCAGGTTAGAATTTTAAAAATTATAATTTATTTTTATTTAATTTCTTTTGATTATAAAAGTAAATAGAAATAATATTTGAACCTATTAAATTCAATGTTAGAATGTGCATTAAAAGACAAGTAACTAAAAAGTAATTTGAAGTTAACTAAACTTACTTTGATTAAGTAAATTCTTGACTAAACATAAGGATAATAGATAATAGAAGATATGTAACAAAGAAACAAGAGAAACATAAGGAAGCATGAGTGCATGTTTACCTTTCATCATTACATATTCTAATTGTGAAATTTAAATTTTTCCCTTCTTGATATTTCAATTTTTGGTCACATGTTTTAAGTTTCTATATGTATATTTGCAATTCATTTTAGTGAATTTATAATACATGTAACATTAACATTTTTGTACATGAAGGATGTAAATAATTTATTATTTTCTTTAAAAAAGAACTTTTGGTATATTAAATGAACTGAGAGAATTTTTAGAGTTCTTTAAAAGTGAAATTTCTTTTCTTACTCAAGTTTCATATGACATTATTAAATTAAATAACGATTCTATCAATACTTGTATTGAAATTTCACCTATAGACATGACAACCTGCATTTTCTCATAATTTTTTCCTCTCTGTTTTTTCTTTTCTTGCCTTTTGCAAATACCAAATCATTCATGTTTTTATACTATATTCATTTTACTGTGTACTAAGAGTTTATCAAAACTTGTTTGTCTTGAATTGTTTGTTTAATCTTTACTCTTTTTTTGAAAACATACTTTCATACTTGTATAATCCTCTACGATTAAATTCATATTCAATGACAAACTTCCTAAATTTCTTACTCTATCTTTTACATTGTACTCTCAGTTGTTCTTATCTTGTAGTCATGTATTTTCTACATTGAATGCAAACTTTCATATTTATATAATCTTATCAATTTAATCATGTTTAATGGTGAACGTCTTTGAGTTTATTTATCTTTTTTAAATCTTAAAAAGATAAAATAAATCAAGTTTTTACTCTAATCAAGGTGAATGATAAATAAATCCTTCTAATATACCAACTTATATAAAATATTAAAATAAAAACATTTACAACTACTATATTATCCTACCTACAATTGATTATTCATTATTAGTTATATTACACAATAATAAAAAACTAGTTCCTTTTTTCCTTTATAATTATTGATTTTTATTCAAAATTTTCTTCTACATATTTATCATCTATAAAGTTCAAGACTACATGAATGGCAACGAAGATGATTCATAGGTGATTATTCAAGAATAATAACAAGGTAAAGGGAAGGAGAATGAAGAAAAGGAAAAGAGTGAAATAGAAGGAGAAAAAAACAGAAGAAAATCACAGAAGAAAATAGATTCTATACCAATATAGAATGCCAATTTAGAATCTATACCAATTTAGAATCTAATGGCATAGGTCACTAAAACCTTGGTAGCTAATGTTAGATACCAATTATTTGACTTAATTGGTCACTAAATTCAATCATTACTTCTATTTTGTAGTTATTTAGTAACCAAAATCTAATTTGGTGACTATTTTGGTCACAATTAGCAACCATTTTATTTGGTAGCTAAATATTGATCTCTAAATAGCTTTTTTCTTGTATTGTATATACCTTTGATAGGAGGAAAATTTACATAGCATAGAATAGATGGTACACTAAAGAGTAGAATTAATAGTGTTAGTATCTCAAGAATGGATAAACCAATAGAATGGGTGTAAACAATATGTGTTAGATAGAATGTCTTTGACCCTTGCACTTTAATAATGAAGGATAATAATATAGACTGAGGACCAAAATCGTTCATAACAGTGGATATATGGTAGATGAATAGAGGATTGAGAGATGAAGTTAAGAAATTATAGGATTTTGACAAAAAAAAGAGAATAGGCATAAGATTATAGAAAGATAAACTGAAAAAGCTAAAGAGAGGACTACAAATATGGAATAAGAAGATTTTTTAAAATATCTAGAATGAAAATATATATATATATATATAACTGGATAATGGAGACAATCTGGAGAGAAAAGCAGAACTTAAGAATTTGGCCGTAAGCAAGAATCAAAATAGAAACAACAATCTATGTTTAAATGGACACATGAAGGATATTCAAACTCTAAATATTTTCACACTAGATTAAATTTGAGAAAAAGAAGGAATGAGATAAATGATGTTAAAACAGAAAATGAGTGGTGTGAAGAACCAAAAATAGTGAAAAAAAAGTCATAAAATTATATGAATATAGATTTAAGAGTGGTAAAAAAAAGTCATAAAATTATATGAACATAGGTTTAAGAGTGGTAACGACATAAACATATAATTGGATGGAGTAAGGTTCTCTAGACTAAAAGAGGAAGAAAATACTTAGTTAATAAAAGAATTATCTGAATTTGAAATAAAAGTGATAGTGTGGAATTGTGAAGGCAATAAGAGTCCTAAACCAGATGATTTCAATTTTATCTTTATAAAGAGTCACAAGAGGTGCTAAAAGGGGAAACAATAGAAGCTATAATAGAATTTTCTCACAAAGGTTAAATTCCTAAGGGATGCAATGCATCATTCTTAACATTAATACTAAAGACAGAGAATCTAAAAAGGTTATAAGAATTTAGACCCATATCACTAATATGGAGTACATATAAGATTTTAGCAAAGCTATCAACCAATAGATTGAAATGGGTACTACATAAGGTTATTGATAAGTCAGAGTCTACTTTTTTAGAAGGAAGAGACCTATTGAATATTTGGTAATAAATAAAGTGATAGATGAGATCAAAAGAAAAAAAGAAAAATGTTTGATAAAAAAAGGGTTGATTACAAAAGAGCATATATGACCCCATGAGGAAGACTTCTTGGAATACATGTTGGAAAGACTAGGTTTTTTTAATAGATGGATCAAATGGATAAAAAACGTGTGTCAATGATAATTTTGATACTAGTGAACAAAAGTTCATAAAAGAAGTTTAAACCACCTAAAAGGCTAGACAAGGAGACTCCTTGACACCTTTTTTACTCTTGATAGTGGCTTAGGGTTTAACAAGTGGTGAGAGAAGCTAGTGCAAAAAAAACATTGAATAGTGTGGGGATTGGGAGGAATAAGGTAAAGGTTAACCTTTTATAATTTACAAGTGATAGCTTATTTGTATGTAAGGCACAATCTAAGTATGCAATGCTCATTAAGAACATTTTTAAATATTTTGAGATGGCATCGAGACTTAAGGTTAATTTTAACAAAAGCAAATTGTATGAGTAAGAATGCAAAGAGTAGAAAATTATGAATCAATTTTGAATTGTAACATAATGGTTGCACACCTAGGCAAGTGTGTGGGAGGAAATCAAAGAAAATATGAGTTTTGGAAGAGAATTTTGAATAAAGTTAGAAAAAGATGAGCAAAATGGAAAGGGAGGTACATATCATACCCAAGGAGGGGTTTTTTTTTTTGTTAAAATTAGTGATATATATATTTAAAATACTGACTAGGGTTGCGAGAAGAAATTAAGAGAATTTAAATTAACTTTCTATAGGGATGGGAAAAGGAGAATAAAAAAATCGCATGGGTCAAATGAGATAATGTGTAAGGAAAAAGAATAGGGGAGATTGGGCATAAAAGATATGAAATTGTTCAATATGACATTATTGGCTAAATGGAAATGGAGATTAAGAAATAACGAAAAGGGATTATGGAAACAAAGAATACATTCAAAATATGGTGAAGTAACTAATATGGTTGTTAGGAGAACTAAAATAGACTAATCAACTTGGTGAAAGATTAATAGAAGTATAGAGTTAAATGAAAAGAAATGGTTTGATGATAATATCAGGTGAAGAGTAAGCATGAGTGATAAGTAAGCATGAGTGATAAGATAAGATTTGTAGAAGATAAATGACTAGGATATGATCCATTAACACATAAGTATCCATGGATGGACAATGAATACTTAATTATCACGTTATACTTATATATATATAACAAACTAATAGTTTGATATCAGAATATGGCATTTATCATCTATTTCATCGAACTTGTGATCCAATTATTGGATCAAGCGCTTACCATTAGGCCAAGAGTCATAGTCATTAGTCAATTGTGTAACTCTTTTACGTAAGAACTTAGCAGCCAAAGCGCCACAATTCGATTATGACTTGACCCATCTGTCCTCTGTCACAAAATAATTGATGTCACCGGCAACAACTTATCACTTAAAGAGATAAGTTTTGAAGGATAAATATTCATAAGCATTTAATGCTATAAATAAGGAAGAACTAAGTGGACTTCACTTCTTATTATTTACTATTGTCACGTAACTACTTACATCATACATAGTGAAACTAAATTGTTAGAACCCAATTAAATCATAACTATAACTATACAATTGAAAGCAAACCATAGGTCATGATATCAACCCTCTATAAATAAAGAATTTGAGATTGTACAAAACACACAAAAATCAAAAGAAAAATACTTAATAAAAAGCTTGAGAGAAAGAGAAAAAGAAGATTCTGCTCCAAACTTTCAAGGTAACGGAAGTGAGATATATGTATATATAATATCTATTTTTGTATTTTGGTGAGGTACCGGTAAACATCACATCTTAAATTATTGGTTTCATTAAATATGAATTTTATTGATTTTGTTCAATGATTTTGATGAACTAGTTTTAATTGAACTTTTGATTTTAATGCTTCTTTATGTGTTTTGATTCCACTTTGTAGATGAATCTCATGATCATGATGTATCTTATTATAATACTTGCCAGTGGAGAATTTTAGCATTAAAGATTTAAATTGGTAGAAGATATTATTTTAGCATTATTTTTATTTTGTAATTATTTTAAAACTAAAATTTAATTTAATGAGTATTTTAGTCACAATTTGCAACTATTTTATTTAGTAGCTGAAAATTGATATTTAAATATTTTTTTTTAGTGTCTTACTTATTAGTATATTAGTAGGTTCATATAACATTTAATATATTAAACACTAATAATAATGAAAAATACCAAACATTATATCAAATATATTTTACATTTAATATATATATATATATAATTAATTAATTAATTAATTAAGGACGTCAGATCCTCCTATATCACGTTTGAAGAATACAATATGTGAGAAGGATAAAAAACTCTAAGAAATTATGGATGACAAACTTTATGAGCAAAATGTTTTGCATGTGAAATGTGTACTAAGGAAAGACAATTTAATCCAAAGGAGCATTATACTATACAACGTAAGATGTGAACTCTGAACCTTTCAAAAATCTTGTTTTTAGTTTTAAGTTCTAACAGTATAATACAATGTAAGATGTGAACTCTGAACCTTTCTAAAATCTTTTTTTTAGTTTTAAGTTCTAACATCCAACGATTAAATTTGAGAAAATTTTAATTATTAATAAGTTGTATTTTTCACCATTCTCTATTTGATGGGAGATAGATTTGAGGAATTTAATTATTGATAACAAGTTTTTGCTTACCATTATCTGTTTCTTACCTTTATCTATTTCGTGGGAGATAGATTTGAGAAATTTAATTATTAATAACAAAATTTCTTTCACCATTCTCTATATGGAAGATGATTTTAAAAAGAATAATATGAAAAAAATACGTGGACGAAAGCATCAATTAAATCAATAAAATAATCAAATACCTAATATGAAAAGTAGCTCACTATATATATATATATAGTTACACTTTTTAATTAATATAAAAGTTCTCTCTTTACTCAAGTTAATATAAAAATTCTTTCTTTTATTCACATTGATTATTGATTTACTTTAAAATTTTCTAATTTTTTTATATTGTTCACTTCTATATAGATTAAATTGATATAAAATATTTATAATAATTAACATAAAAAGTTAATATTAAAATAATATTGACATGAAAAAACTATGTAGAGCACCTAAACCCTTAACAGTGCAATTGTGGTCTTGTATATTATTAGTAAATGAAACCAATCAAGCAATTTATATCATCTACAATAATATTTTATAAAAATAATTTATTAATAAAAACATTTTTAATATAAAACTTATATATACATTAAATTTATATTAAAATAATATTATTTTTAGATTCCATAAATACATTCTTGATTCAGCAAAAATAAATGAAGTTTGAGAAAATGTAACATTGATATCGAATATGACAATAAAAATGTGCAAATCATTATTTCTATTAAATATCATTTCACACGTGAACAATAATACCGAAACAAATATAGTGCAATAGCTAATATGAAAAAAAATTTCTTTTTTTTTCCACGTGGATTTAGTTTGAAAATTTTTAATTTTTTTATATTGTTCACTTCTATATAGATTAAATTGATATAAAATATTTATACTAATTAATATAAAAAAGTTAATATTAAAATAATGTTGACATCAAAAGCTATGTAGGATGCAAATTAGTAAATGAAAATCAAGCAATTTATATCATTTTTAATAATTTTTTAGAAAAATAATTTATTAATAAAAGCATTTTTAATATAAAACTTATATATACATTAAATTTTCATTGAAATAATATTTCTTTTAGTAAGTCATTCTTAAACCACTCTTTAAAGATATTCTTAGTTCAGAAAGAATATTTGAAGTTTGAAAAGATGTAGCACTAATATCCAATGTGACAACAAAAGTATGTAAATCAGTTCATCATTTCTATTAAATATCACTTCACACATGAACAATAATAGTATAATAATAGTATAAGCAGATACCTTTATTAGTATGTATCAGCTTTTACATTCTGCATTTTATTTCTTTTAGATACACAGCTGATAAACTGAAACATAACTACAATGGGTCCCCTAATCCCATCGTACACAAATATATATATATATATATATATATATATATATATATATATATATATATATATATATATATATATATATATTAGAGAACTTATTTTTATAAGAATTTGGTATGATCAACATCTGGTAAGCCTCTAGCACTAATAGTCATCCTGATGTCATCAGCTATACGCTGGGCATCAAAAGCAATGCCATTTAATCCCATTCTTGAAAATCCAGCACAGTAAAGACCATTTTCTCCCTTCCAGTGATTTGGAAAACCTGGTTTAGGCATTCCATTAAGATTGAAGAGTTCTTTATAATCCTGTATTTCAAGAAGTGACAGAAAAACCAGTTAGGGCCAATCTCACACACTTTAAAAAATCAACAGTTGAACTTATTCAGACAAAAACAATAATGCCACTATCTTGTGTTCACCTTAAGCCACTTCAACACAGTGCTATTGTATCCAGTAGCAAAGATGATGAAGTCAAATTCTCCTTCTTTTCCATCCTCAAACTCAACCGTCTTGCCCTCTTTGATGCTTGAGATGGATCGAAAAACCTGAACACAAAAGGAGATGACCAAAATTAATGTAAGGAGTTAATTAACATGAAAAACAAAAGAGTGATTGAAGAAATGTGTCTATTATATCACTAACTACCTGTATTTCGCCTTTCTTGATCTTACCAACGCAACCAACATCAATGGTAGGGGTAGTACCACCCTTTTTCTTCAAAATGAAGGGTCCTTCCTTTGGCCTCGCCAAACCATACTTAGACATATCTCCGTACTTCAGCTTGCTCATAAGCAACATAAGGTTGTCCACACTCTCTAGTTTGAAGTATTTCAGCAAGGTCATTCCCAGGAACACCATTTCCTTAGTGAAAAAGTGAACCTAAACACAGAGAGATGGGTAAGATAAATAGATCATTCTGATCTTTAATTCTAATCTAACATTGTTGAACTTCCAGGATCTATGTTGCTCAAATTTTTTAACAAACAAAGAAACATAGATGGTCAAGACAGCAAAACACCTAGCATGGTATATAATTTTAATTCATTTATTTATTCACCATAATTATCATTAAAATTTATTCCAAACCAAAATAGTCATCTTAATTTTTAGAATATATGTGGAGGTATTAAAAAAGGTATCATCTTTATTAATGTAAATGTTGTCTTGTTATAGAATTCACGGAAAATAGAAGAATGGCTTACAGGGCCTCTAACAACAATGGAAGTATTTGCACCCCAATTTGAGAGATCATAAGCGATCTCCATGCCAGAATTGCCACAGCCAACAACAAGAACATTTTTGCCATACATGTCCCTTCCATTGAGGTACTTGCTGCAATGTAGGTATTGTCCTTCAAACCTTTCAAGCCCTTCAACCCTAGGCACATGCCCTTCACTATTCTCTCCAGATGCAACCACCAGAAAATCAGACACGTAAACCTCAACAGCATCATCCTTTGATGTTGTGTCCTTGACAACAACCCTCCATTTGCCATTGCTGTCATCAAGATATGCAGATTCCACATTCCGATTATACCTGATGGAAATCTTGAAACGGGTAACATAATTATCCAAGTAACGTAAGAAGTCAATCCTGGGGACAAAGGTGGGGAAATCAGAAGGAAAGGGCATGTGAGGGAGATTGCAGAAATCTTTGGCTAAGTGAAGTTTCAAGCGGTCATATGTTCTTTTCCTCCAAAGAGATGCATGACAATCATCTCTTTCAAGGACAATGTTGGGGATGGAAAGTTTGTTAAGACATGCAGAGGTTGCAAGGCCAGAAGGGCCTGCTCCCACAATCACAACAGGAACTTCAATCTCCATGATGGGAAAGTTTTGGCTTTGGTTTAAAGTTGGCTTGTGTGTTGGTTTTCACCTCCTCATGCTAAGGTTCTGCTTTTATAAGCGTGGCTATTCATGACCTTATTTATTTGACAGTGTTGATGAGTTGCCAACTTGCCAGCCAGGAGAGTGATGAACCTTGTTTTAGTTTTCCTTTACATTTTGGTCAATACAGTCAATTAGAAATTTCAAGAAAAGCAATAAAATTAATTTTTTCTGTTACTTTTCCTCAATAATAGATTATTTTTATTGTTAGACAAGTGGCATCTAGCATTTATACAGGAGGCTTGAACTATATCAGTTTAGAGCCAGGAAAAGAAAGTTTACTGTGTGGGCTTCACCAAAGAGATATGTATCTTACTTCTGCATGCTTTAACCGTCACCTTTTGTTAGTTTTTTATTCTTACATTATATTTTTTTAGTTTTTAACTATTTTTTGTTCAGCCTTTTTAATTTTTTCTCTGTTAAGAAAACTAGACCGACATTAGATAAAAAGTTTCTCTAATATTACCTCCATTCTGTTTCTTCTTATTTTTGGGTCAAAATATTATTAATATAAATATTTGATTTTCTAAACATCTCATTTAATTTGTGTTGAAAAAAAAAAACACTTGAATTTTTAATGATATCTATTAATAGTTACATTTCTTATATTCATAATATTAATGGTTAATTTATAGAGAGATCTGGACAGTTAATTATAGTAATGAACAAACATTGTTTCTTACATTAATTACAAATGTACAAATGTATAAATTCATCATCTTATCCAACTCAATGTAGTGATCATTAAGTTCATGTGTAAAAATGTTGTTATAAATGTCATCTATAAATTATATTTACTCCCCTTACATAATCTTTATGAAATTTAGTCAATTAATTTAAACTGGAATTGATATATTTCATTATTATTTATTAAAATACAAAATTATAATTAAAAATGTTTTAGTAGATGAGAATAGATAAGAAACATTTTATTTATATTTTATAACAAAGTTAATTTAATATTTTATAGAAAAAAATCAAATAAAATATAAAGTACTTTTTTTATAATATTTATAAAAAATTATACAAATCTGTTCATTAACGTTCACATTTTTTCCACTCGAAACTAAACTTTTATTGTTTTATCATATCATTAATAAAATTATCTCGTAAAATACTTAACAAAATCTCATAATTCAATTTTATCAATTTTTATATTAATTAATTTATGCACATGCACTCCGTAAGATGTTATCGACATTTTTATATATAAATATTGATTTTATGGTTCCTATACTGTATTTTAAAAAATATTTATTTATTAATCTGTAATAAATAAATATTTTAATATGCACATTAACATCATATTAAGAGTTGCACTAATTTTATATGGTACTTTGTTTAAATATTCAAAGAAAAGAAACGATGTTACATTTTGATAGAAAAAACAAATTATACAAAATTTTAAGTATTTAAAATATGAATCAAAGTTATTTTAAGTTGTATCTCCAAATTATCATCATCTATCATATATTAAAATGTACTATAATAAATATTATTGCAAAAATAATATAGTGACATAATCTAAATTATTTGGATATAAAACTTTCAATACATAATAAATCTTAAATATGTTAAAATTTCTAGATCTTATTGTTTTGTTATCTAATTTGCTATTTAAAAAAGTAATTTTTATATTGCTATTTAAAAAAGTAATTTTTATAGGAACAACGCGCTTCTCGCAGACCAAAATTCTTTCTAAACTGAAATTAGACAAGTCACGAAGCCTGCATGCAAAACTTTCGCGCCATTTAGGGAAAAAAGACCGCTTAGTCCCACCTTTTGCTTAATGCTTCCCTGTTCTCAAACACAAACACGTTATGTTTCTTTTTTATTCAGAACTTTTTTTGTTTTTATTTTCAGACTTTTGAAAGCAATTAAACAAACAGAAAATCTACATATCCAAAATGCTAATATGTTGATATAGGGTTTTGGATAATAGTTTAAATATTTGTTCAGTTAAATGCTTTCAGTTAGCCTTTTTCTTAGTTACTTTTACTTTCTGAGTTGAAATGTTGCTTCAATGACTATATCAAATCAGAGAGAATACACAATATTCTCATTTTCTTCTTCTTTTAAAAACTGCTCTAATAAATGTCTGCTGATTTTTCTAGCTTTAACATTAAATTTTACCATCACCAACAAGGTAAAGTATGTCATAAATCATGCCAATTAAGGTCCACAAATATGTCATTTGTGAATGTTGATGGGTTATATAAAAGTGTGTACAACATGATGTTACAATTTAATCTACTATTTTAATTGACCCTTCTTCAGTGTATTCGTTTCTAATGATATTTTTATGTGATTGTCGCTAACCAACCAACTTAATATATACGAGTTAGTTTATAAATTTATCATTATCACTTTTGCATATTTAGATTAAGCATTCTCAATTCTACAAACTTTTAATCCAATATTCTTTTACTTAGATGTTCTATCAATATTTTTACATTTTTATTCTTATTTAACAAAACATATGTAGGTTTCACCTTGAAGACTTATAAATTAGAGTAGTTATTTTTAATATATAATGCTTAAAAGGACTTAATTAAAAAATAATGGAAAGCCTATCATTAAGAACCTACTAAATAATTTAACCTTTTGAAACAAAATCTAATGACTTATTTGTTTTAAAATAATTTATGATAGAATATACTGGTCCACACTTATTTCAAACACTCTATAATATAAAAAATATATATTTCTCCCATGTATGGAAAGGAGGGACATATCTACTGTGAAGATATTGCATGGAAATAAAAATAGTTAAGATTCAATCTGACCTGATCCATTAAAAAGGTTAAAGTAGTTTTAAAAAAATCATGAATATGTTTTAATTTTGATCTTTTATAAAAAAAAAATTAATTTAGTCTTTTGTAAAAAAATCAAAAAAATATAAAGTACTTTTCTTTTATAAAATTTATAAAAAAAATATACAATTTTTTTCATTAATATTCACATATTTTTCGTTAAAAACTAAAATATTTGTTTAGGAAAGAAAAGTTTATTGTTTAATATTTGACAAAATAAATTATATTTAAGAGTAACTGAAATAAAAATTACTTTAAAGAATATATTTTAAAAAAAGGAAGAAACATAAAAAAAATAACAATCTCACATAAAAAATAAAAAAAAATTCTTTAATATAAACCTCACAATACACAATAATACTAATAATAACTCATCTCTTGAAAAAAAAAAGTTTGTAAATATTTACATAATTTAGTGTAACTTGATCCATTTAAAAAGTTAAGGTAATTTTAAAAAAATAAAGAATATGATTTAATTTTGATCTTTTATAAAATAAATTATTTAGTCATTTATAAAAAAATTGAAGAAAATATAAAATGTTCCTTTTCTATAAAATTTATAAAATATATATATATATATATATATATATATATATATATATATATATATATATATATACAAATATGTTCTTTAACATTCATATTTTTTACTCAAAACCAAAATATTTGTTTAGGAAGGTAATATTTATTATTTAATATCTCACAAAATAAATCATATTTAAAGTAATTGAAATAAAAGTTATTTTAAAGAATATATTTAAAAAATAAAAAGAAAGATAAAAATGAAAAATATTCTCATTAAAAAAAATCCTTCAAAGATAAATCTACAATACTATTAATAACTCATTTCTTGAAAAAAGAAATTTTTGTAAATATTTACAACCTGGTCCATTAAAAAAAGTTAAGGTAGTTTTAAAAAAATCATGAATATGCTTTAATTTTGATCTTTCACAAAAATTTAATTTAATATTTTATAAAAAAAATAAAAATATATTGACTGTTTTTATAAAATTTATAATAAATTATACAAATATGTTAACGTTCACACTCTCGAAACTAACATTTATTCAGGAAAGTAACTTTTATTGTCTAATATCTGACCAAATAAATTATATTCTAGAATAACTGAAATAAAAATTACTATAAAGAATATATTTAAGAAAATATAAAAAGGAAGAATATTCTCACATAAAGAAAAAAAATCTTTTAAGATAAACCTCAATACTATTAATAACTCATTTCTTGAAAAAGAAAAATTGTAAATATTTATATAAATTTTAACATGATGTAACCTGAGATATTAAAAAAGTTAAGGTAGTTTAAAAAAAAATCATGAATATGCTTTAATTTTGGTCTTCTATAAAAAAAATAAAAAATATATATAAAATAATATTTTTTTATAAAATTTATGAAAAATTGTACAAATATGTTTATTAACGTTCACATATTTTTCACTCGAAATCAAAATATTTGTATATTTGTTAAAAAGTAACTTTTATTGTTTTTTCAAGAGTGATTAAAATAAAAATTATTTTAAAAAATATATTTAAAAAAACATAAAAAGGAAGAATATTCTCATAAAGAGAAAAAAAAAACATCTTTCAAGGTAAATCTAAAAATACTACTAATAAGTATTTTTTAGAATTTTTTTAAAATATTTACATAAATTTTTATATGATTTAATGTAACCTGATCCATTAGAAGAGTTAAGGTAGTTTAAAAAAAATAATGAATATGCTTCAATTTTGGGATTTTATAAAATAAATTAATTTAGTATTTTATAAAAAAATCAAAGAAAATATAAAGTACTCTTTTTTATAAAATTAATAAAAAATTATACAAATCTTTCATTAATGTTTCCATATTTTTCACTCGAAACCAAAATATTTGTTAAGTAATTTTTTTTTAATATCTGACAAAATAAATCATATTCAAAAGTGATTGAAATAAAAATTATTTAAGAAATATAAAAAAGGAAAATAATCTCACATAAAGAGAAAAAAAACATCCTTTGAGATAAACCTCATACTACTAATAACTCATTTATTTGAAAAAAAAAATTGTAAACTTACATGATTTAATGTAACCTGATCCATTAAAAAAGTTAAGGTAGTTTCAAAAAATATCATGAATATACTTTAATTTTGATCTTTTATAAGAAAATAAAACAAAATATAAAATACTAATTTTTATAAAATTTATAAAAAAAATTGTACAAATCTGCTCATTAACGTTCATATACTTCTCATCGAAATCAAAATATTTGTTAAAAAAAGTAACTTTTATTGTTTAATATTTTACAAATAAATCATATTCAAGAGTGATTAAAATAAAAATTACTTTAAAGAATATATTTAAAAAAACATGAAAGGGAAGAATATTTTCACATAAAAAAATATCTTTCAAGATAAATCTCACAATATTACTAATAACTCATTTTCATGAGTCTTGGTATGTAGGTTAGAGTTTATGTGAAATTTACGTTTCTGTGAGGGTTTCTATCTCTAAACCAGGTCACGGAAGCTAGCTAATAAACTGGTTATGTTTTGTGCTTAAACTTAAATCCTAAGTTAGAAGAGTTGATAGTAGTAGTAATTGAATTAATATATCTGTTTAAATTTCTTGCAGGTCTGAAATTTTGGATGAAATATACATATATATATATATAAATCAAATTGTGTATGTATATATTGGTAGTGTGATGTTGGTTTAAATGGTTGGATAATTTTGGTAGTTAAAAGTTGAAATGAATGAACTTGGATGATAGAATTAGAGTGTGACTCATGTGGTTATTGTTAATTGAATGTATTGTAATATAAATGTGATGTTATGTATCATATAAACTGAATTTTTATGAACTAAAGATAATTAGGTTCCTTTTAGGTCATATATGTATCTATCTAAAGATAAGGTAGTGGGAGAGCATTGTTTCTTATCTAATAGTTATGTTTAAAATTGAATTAAAAAGTAGACAAGTAATATAAGTTGTCAAATTGGATCTATGTTTTGTTTAGAAAGAATAAAGTCTCTAAGTAAAGATTCATGACAGTTTGATAATAATAAGAATAGGAGAGTGTAATATCTGAAATTGAATTAAGTTGAACGAATTGAATGTTTGGGATGGTGAAGGTATTATGTTGTATTGAATATTTTGTAAAATTTGTTTCTGCATATTTCACTCAAGCTTAGTGTAAATTTAGACTTGCTCTCAGGTCGATTTATGTTCAAGCAAGAAAATTTTAGCACAAGTGAGAAAAGATTATTTTTGCTCAAGCAAGGTATTCTCACTCAAACGAAAATAACATTAGAATTGGAATGCTCTCTGAAGCATTTTTGCTTAAGCGAGAGAATTTTCTATCAAGCAAGGGAGGTTCCCGCTCAAGCTTTTTTTTTTTATTTTCTATTTTGAATTATTGATTCTTTTTTAATGCAAGTTATGGATTGAATGGAATAGATTGATTTATAAATAATATTGATGATCATTACAGGAGAACAGATGACATTATAGATGAGACTGTGGTGATCTTTTGCATTAAGCAGATCTTGTCAGAAAGAGATATTTTGAAAACTTATATATATGATTTTTGTAAACATGTTTTAAATTTCACTTTAGTATGATTGGTTGAAGCATATTAACTATGGATTATTATAAGATATGCATGTTTGTGAAATCTTAACTGTATTTTCACTCAAACAAAAATAACACTGGAATTGAAGTGCTCTGTGAAACATTTTTACTTAAGTGAGAGAATTTTCTATCAAGCAAAGGGGGTTCTCGCTCAAGCTTTTTTTTTTTATTTTCTATTTTGAATTATTGATTCTTTTGTAATGAAAGTTATAGATTGAATGGAATAGATTGATTTATAAATTAAATTGAATAATATTGATGATAGTTACAGGAGAACATATGACATTATAGATGAGACTGTGGTGATCTTTTGCATTAAGCAGATCTTGTCAGCAACAGATATTTTGAAAACTTATATATTTAATTTTTGTAAACATGTTTTAAATTTCACTTAAATATGATTAGTTGAAACATATTAATTATGGATTATTATAAGATATACATGTTTATAAAATCTTAACTGTATTAGTAAAAGTTTTATTTTGTAGGATGTTTCAAATAATATTAGTATTATTATTAATATTATTATTATTATTATTATTATTAATTTTATTATTAATAATCTTAATATTATTATTAATAATAGAAATCATAATAATTATAATAATAATATTATTATTATGACAAAAAATTGATCCGGTCTAATGTGTTAGATTTTCTTTTACTTTCACTTCGAGAAAATTCTTAATAATATCAATAATAATAGTTAAAATAATCATTTAAATAATAATAATAATAATAATAATAAACAAATTCATAAAAAAAGTTAAAAAAATGTCTACCCACTTATTACATACAGATCAATATGTAAGTATATCTAACTATTTTTTAGTGATTCTTAAAAAAAAAAAATATTAATTTGATGAATGATTTTATCACCAACATATTTTGAATTTCTTTCTAATAATAGTATATATAATGTGCATATTATAGTAACAATATTGTATTTATTTTAACATTAAAAGAGAGATAATGTAATATTTGTATTTAAAAACAGTATAATTTCTTATAAAAAAATATCGTTATAAGTTTGCACATTTTAATTAAACTGACATTTTAAAATTCATCAATCATATCAATCATAGGTCATGTCATGTGAAAAAAAACATTATTAAATAAAATAAAAAAATAATAATAAAAACATAAGAAATTATACCAAAACTATTAAATGGAATAAATTTCCTATAGTTTTAAAAAAAATAATTTTAATAGTTTTTAAAAATTATATTAATATAAGTTACATGTATATTTTACTTAATAATCAAATGTGAGATTTATAGCATAAATATATCATATTTACAGAAACAATGGACTCGCTTTCAGATAAGTTTCAAATAATTAAACATTGAAACTTTGCATATAGAATTTGAAAGTGACAAAAACAGTGCTTACATATATCTAAAAAGAGAAAAAAAAAACATTATTACTGAGACACCGGGATACCCATTCAAAATCATATGTGCCTTAAAAAGATAACAAATAACATTTAATGTAAGTAATATTAGAAATCTTAAAAAAAAGGGGAAACAAGATGTGTGCAATTAATTTATTGACATAATTATATGAACACAAATAATTGAAAATATCAAGTGGTAGAAAGGATTTTTATCATTTAATTGTTTGTTCATAAATTAATTTAATTTTGAAACCTGGATATAAATTGGATTTATAAATCATATTTTAATTATAATTTTTTAAAAAGGATTGTTTAGGTGTGTATTTGTTTAGTTTTATTTTCCTAGTTATATATATTTTCTTTACAATACTAGTATAAAATGGTTCTATGGTGTAGTGGTTAGCACTCTGGACTTTGAATCCAGCGACCTGGGTTCGACTTCCGGTAGGACCTTTTGATTTTTCTTTTATCTTACATTTATTTTTAACAAATCATCCATGAAATGAAAAAGTTTGATTATTTTCATAATAACTATATTAATAGTAAAGTAAGTTTAATGTTTTTGATATAATAAAAAAATTGTAAATATAAATTTGAATTTATTATTATCCCTTCGTAATTTGTTTCTCTTTCAACTTTATACATACTCCTTGTTTATGTAAAAATTGATTTTTTTTTTCATCCAAATAAAATGAACTACTTTAAATTCCCTTTTCGATTACTTTATAAAAAAACAATTATGATTATACATTAATACACATATACACACACATATATATATATATATATATATATATATATATATATATAAATCAATTATTAAAATAATTCAAAAGATACAGGTTTCCCGAATACACTTTAAAAGTGACATCATTAATTATATTGTTTTAAATTATTAAAAAATATTTGAGATAATTAAAAAAATAAATTATGTCGAAAAGCAGATTATTAATCAATTATAATTAAAATCAGATTTTGGTTTGGGTCAATTTTTCTATAAGTTATTTTAGACAATTATTTTCGTTTAAACGTAAAAGAAAATCATTTTTTTCACGTAAGGGAATGGGTGTGTATAAAACAGGGAAAAATTGTTGAATGTAATTATAAGCTACAAACAAATTTTAGGTTGAAACAATTAATTATAAAAAAATCACAAATTTAAATTATTATTTGAAATACTCAGCTTTTACAAATAGATGTGTTGTAGAAAAATAATAATTGAAATGCTGAGATTTAAGTTGCCCCTAACATGTATTTAATATGTATATTAGAGTCATTTAAGGCTTTAATATATTATAGGTATAATTGATTGTGCAATTACACTACAAACTCTTTATTACATTCAATACGTAATCCAATAATTAAATATATTAAAAATCCTTTTTAATTAGTGTTTTTAAATAAGTTTATTAAAAAATTTAAAAAAAAAAAAAACTTTGAGTGAAAAATCGTAGAGAAGCACATTAAAAATGACAAGTAAGCATAATTTTACAAATCTCAACAAAAGAAAATTACTGTTAGTCTCTAAACTAATGTCATAATGTCATTGCTTAATTAAGAAATAAAAATTGAAACATTAAAAAACATGTTATATTTATCAAATAGAATAAATGAAGAATTTAATATCCTATTTTATTAGTGCAAAATAATTTTAAGATAATTATTAATAAAAATTAATAAATATTTAATATCTAATAAATATTCTAACTCGTATTTTTATAATAAAATTAAAATCTTAAGTGTGAATTTAATCAATAAATTTGAAAATATATAAGAAAGAAGATTCACATACATATCTTATAATAAGACATAATCAATAATCATTATACAAAAATTTTGTTATCCTATTATCTTTATTATTATTCTTATTATGACTATATTAATTTTATTATTATCATCATTGTTATTATTTAATAAAATAGTAATTTTTAAGCAACACATATAGTATTTTAAAATAAATTAATTATATAAATATAATATAGTAAAGGTAAAATAATTAACACATATACGAGTGTTGAATTGTATTTTATGTAATTTTGAAAATCTTTCTTAGGAATACTTTATATATATATATATATATATATATATATATATATATATATATATATATATATATATATATATCTTTAACTAAAAGTAAATGCATATTTAACATTTTAATATATTAATTTTAAATTTAAATAAATAATAAATACTTAATAAAATAATAATTTATAAATAACATATAAAATTTTCAAATAGGTTAATTCTATATAAATATTACAAATATAAAATGATTAAAACAAATATAAATATAGAGATTAAATTATACTTTCAATAATTTAATTTTTTTTCTCAACTATGATTTATCTAAACGAAATCAAAAGTTTATGAAAGAAAAAAAAAACTAAAATTACAATTCTAAGTTAAAGAGTAAACGATTAGATAATAATACTATTATCTGGTTTTTTTCTAACCATGATATTTATTAATCCATTTCCTTACCAAATGCTAAGGTTTAATCATATTTTAACAACCTAAGTAATGAATTTTTATTGATAAACATTAAGAAGGTTTATTTATCTTCAAAATAAAAAAACATATAATATTATTATATATTGTTAATATATTAATCTATTTTATATTTCTTAATATAAATTTATTCAAAATGTTTATGTATAATATTTTAAAAAATTATATAATTTATTGATATTTAAAACTTTTATATATAATAAATATTTAATTGTAATATTTATTAAATTTAAATTAGAATTATGTTTACTTAAATATAAATATAATAGTACTGCTATTAATTAATAAATTCATAATTTATCTCTTAAGTAAATTAACAAATCATTTTATTTCATGGTTTAGTTACTTGACTTTTTTGAATAAGTTAAAGGTCGAGCTCCTATCAAACACATTTATTTTATATTTTAGATCTATTTTTTATAAAATTTGCATAGTGACTGTTAAGTTGGGTTATTAAACGATTTTATTATTACTAAACCCAATCTGATTCGTATTTATAAAACAAAAACGCACACATCACAATCTAATACTTTAATTTTGATCATTATATTTTTTTTAATTTTGATGACTATATTCATTTCAAATTTTGATATAAAAAACATAAACAAAACAACGACACAAATAGCAACCGATTATTTTACTACCATTATTACATGTCTTTAAATCGCATTGTAACTATTTTAGTTAAAAAATACATTTGGTTGCAAAATCAATCACAATATAACCATTTAAGAATTTTAATTGCAAAATAAATATTTATTATATTATATATATATATATATATATATATATATTAATTTGTTAATAAAATTGTTGAGTTGTTTACAAATACTGATTTTTAATATGTTAGAATAGATAAAAAAATTCTTGAATTTGATCATATTTAAATGTTTAAATGTATTCAATGATTATAACGCACTGCATGTTGTTGATGTGTTTTTTACAGATGAAAAAAAATTGATTTCTAAAATTACAAACAAGGTAATGATAGAGTGATAGAGAAGAAAGACAATATTTTTATTTAAAAAAAATAAAAATAAATAAGATACAAAATATTTCACCTTAAACATAAGTCGAAGATAAGATTGTGTTGAAAAAAGGATAACAGATACGAACAACGAAGATGAGTGAAAATGAAGACCAATAAAAGTAAAATCGTTAAAGTTAATGTAAAAGGATCAGACATCACCACAATGTTTATATTTATTAGTTTATACAGTTTTTAAATTTATAAAATTTTATTTTTCATTTGTATCTTCCTGTTTTATTACAATTTTTTCTTTACTTTCGTTATTTTATAAATTTCAGAAAACTCTTAGCGTCTGGTGTCACTCGCATTGTAATCTAATTACCAGAACTGTAATCTAAGTTTATTTATATGATTCATTTCATTTAATAAAAATATTTTCAAAAACAATGAATTTTGAAAATAATTATTTAAATAGAAAATACAATTGAACTTTTTTTCTATAATTGTAAATCATTGCAAAATAAATTAAAATGTAAAAGTGATAATATTAAAAACCGTCTCTTATTATAACCTGTATTTTAACCTGCATTTACACGTCTATTTATTTGATAAGCAATTTTCCATGATCATGAGTTGTACACGTATTGTAACAGCGCATACACGTATGTACAAGAAACAAACTTCTTAATACTAACTGTATAACAGTGCAAGAAACAAACTTCTTATAATGCTCACGTTTTGTCAAAGAAACAAACTTCTACACGTTACACCTCACAAAACAGGCAACCTTATTCTTTTTTATCCCCTATCTTTCACCATGGGTATATGACTCTTTTTTTCAAAATTAATTTATTAAAAATAAATTACAAAACAAATCGAAATTCTTTCTTAGATTACAATCAATACATAACCTTTTTTAACTCTCATTATTGTTTTCCAGTGAAATGTAAAATTAATGTGAAGCTACTGACACTTAAAGTTCGAATTATTTTACTTAACTTTTTCATAAATACTAACTGAAAAAAAAACATCTATTTTTAAGTGAGGTCAAGGGCACAAAATAACATGTGCTATACACTTCCCATAAAACCATACATAAACATAAAAAGTTCATGTCTTTCCATAAACTTAAACAGCTTACAAAGAACAAGCCAGGTTTCGCATCCAAAATGTCTTTGAGCTCCAGAATTCGGAGATTAAAACAAACCAAGTTTTAAAGACAGAAGTTCAAGATGTACATAATCAGCTAAGTTCAAGTCTCTTTATGTAGGCATATCTACAAGAAGTCACTTCTCAGAGCCCCTGAAAGACACTTCCTCGAAGTAAAGGTTGAACATGGAAGCACGAGCTTAATGAGCTGGATGAGGAAAATGGGTGAATGCACGGTGTGCATGGACAGCACAGGCACAATGCACAGAGGTCAAATTGAGGCAGCCACTCATGATGAGTGAGTGCCTCCCTGAACATGTGTGGAGAGATGGGAATGAGTCACAAACCGCTTGAACAGCAGATGGGGTGAGTGCAGTGCACTGGCTGATGTTCAAAGTCCTTAACCCATCCTCATCATTTCCTCCTTTCACAGATATCCTGTTATTCACCTTGCTGTGTGCCAAAGAATACATTGCTCTGTCTGTGATGTTCTTGCAGTAGTACAGTCCAAGAGACCTCAGATGGGGGCATCTGTTCGCCAAAGCAATCACACTATCATCTGCAATAAACCTCAATGTTAGAATTGTACTCATCATCAGAGAACTCAAAAGGTGTTAAAGCCAAATCAGGAGCTTTCATCATTTGCCTGAAGCAAGAAATACAAGGACCAAGAGAATGTAGATTTTCAAGATGAAAACTTTTGATTTGTGTGAAAAACTTTGTATTACAATATAGATATTTTCCATTTCTCTTACCAGAAAGACACATCTCATTACTATGTCATGTTAGTTTGTAAGTTTATTCTAACCATTTCAATTGTATGTTTAAACAATCTAAGGGGCTTTCCATATCATCAAAATCACAGTTTAAAATGTAAAGAAATATGATCAGTGTCTCGCTACAGAATTCTGGATTTAAACCATTAAAATCTTGAATAATATACCTGTTATACGGACACAGCCACACAAGTCAACTATCCTAAGATCAGGGCACCCATATGCTAAAGTAGTCACTCCAACATCACCAACATTATCACACCATCCCAGGTTCAAAGATTGTAACTGATTGCAGTACTGTCCAATAGCCTGCGTTTTATTTACTCAATGGGTTATAACTCAGCCATCTTAATTCTTATACGGTTATGAAACCAACTAGTCTACCACAGTTATTCATACCTGCAGTGCAGTATCAGATGCAGCTCTAACACATCCACAAAGATTTAGAACTTTCAGTTTTCTGCAGAAACTGGAAAGGTAAGCCAGAGCACTGTCACTAAATGCTGAACACCCACTGATGTTGAGTTTTGTAAGCTCCCGACAACCCAATGCAATAGCATAAAGTGAACGATCAGTTAGCTTGAAGCTTTTGCTGAGGTCCAGGATCTGCAATTCATGACAGCAGTCTGCAATAGTCTCAACAGCTTTATCCTCTAGTTGAGGCTTGTCTTGACGAAGGATTAGAGTTTGCAGTTTTGTGAATTTAGGAACAAGTGATAGGACCAAGTTATTCATGTTCTTGCTACACCTGAAGAGAGACAAATTACATGTTATTGTTACATTCCATGAACTCCACAATAACTACAAGCATTTCAACTAACAGTTTCTTTCCCAACACAAACCATAACTACAAACACTCCGTACCACTGAATCAAATATATTAACTGTGAGGAATTCACTAAAAATCCTTTTGTAGCAAATGATTCAAGAAAATAAATGAACTGAGCACAAAAGCGGAAAAAGATACAATAACAACTTGAACTAGAGCAGGAATTATACCTGCAATTATTGGCCATAACATTGATATCCCTTATAGAAAAAAAGGTCTAGCTATTTTATACAACAAATCTTATGGCAGGCCACTTTCATCAACATTATAAGAAGTTACAAGGAACATTAAAAAACCCAAGATTTTCATGTTAAAAAATCATAATATATAGAAATATAACATATTAGGCTAAACCAAAAGAGGGGGGCAAGGGTTTACTACGTTATCTGCAAAAGAAAACACACACACAACTTACTGTATCTTCTAATTTATCCACGAAAGAGACAGAGATCAGAGAGCCTAAAATTTCAGACACAAGAACACCTTGCAAAGATAAAATTAAGATTCGCAAAACCCCACAAGATACTCATACGACACCTCTTAAACTGATTAGCAATTTACTTTAACCGCATACATGTCACGTCACATTCTCGTTAGAATATCCCAGCTCAATCTTAAATTATTGAAAACATTCCATCAAACTCGGGGATTCTCCAATCCCCAAACCAAGGAAACAACAATTCAAACAGCTCAGTCCCAGGTCAAGCAAAAAGAAACAAAAAAATCATGATAAAAGCAAGTAAAAAAAAAAAAAAAAAAAAAAAAAAAAGAAAAAAGAAAAAAAAAAAAAAAAAAAAAAGACAAACACACAGGGTACCAGCATCACAATCACATCATAACAAAATTAACCAAAACCAGCAAGCAAAAAAGAACCAAGGAAACTTCATAACAAAAACCCCAATTGGAGAAACAGAAGGCCAACAGGTACAGATACATAGCATCAAGCGAGAGAACAATATACCATGAGAGTGATAAACGAGCAAGGCCAAAGTAGATAGCATCTCTCCAGCCACGACAAACTCCAGAAGCGGTGATCACCGTCTGATCATCCACCAGGGACAAAATTTGCATCAAAAGTTCCACAGGAATATCCTTCCACTCGGTAATCACCCCAGCCTTCAAGTTCACCCCTTTCTCACTGTTCCCACTCCCAGCCACCATCATAAGTCTCTCAAAGCACAAATTCAAGTCCTCAGCCCTCCGATTATCCTGGCCAACCATTTCAGTTCCAGCACAACAAAAAGCTTCACCTTTCCCAGCTGTAACAAAAGGGGAGGAAAACGAAGGATAAGGCATAGAGAATCCCTAGACTTAAAGTATCGAAAACGCAGCTTTTAGCAAAACGATAATCACCACAAACCAAGAAAAATCCATGCGCCCAAGGCCCCCCAAGGCAATTTGCAAGGAAAACAACAGAAAGATAAAAACAATTGTATAAAACTATAATAAATAAAGAGCATAATCTTATTAGAGGGATTCAGCACATTACATAAATACCCGCCACTTATCTATCAATTACATGATTAAGACTTGGTTGAAAGTTGCAAACTTGGCTCAAGAGACTCAACAGAAAGATCAATTAAGAAGAATGATGACCAAAAAAGATCCTTTTTTGATCAAATTTAGCACACGGAAAACTGAAACCGAGAAATAAAATCATAAAGGGGATGGGAGAAAGAAACCATCAGAAATGAAACTGGGGAAAATAAAAAAATAAAATCAAAAGCTTTCTTCTAATCAAAGACGTGAAAACAGAAAACAAATAGTACTGCATAACAGTGAATGGTATCAGAGGAGCAAAGCCAATACCTTTCCCCTTTTGTCGCCTCTTTTTCTTTGGTTCCTACTCGCAGAGAAGCTTTGGTGTGCTTCTCTGAAAATAGAGAATGGGAGGAGAAGCTCTATAAAGAGAAGGAAGAAAAAACGAGTGAAAGAGGCAAGCAACGCAGAGCTGCCACGTGTCCCTATGATCAATGCGGCAGCGACAGGTTAAGTGGGTCCCAAGTAAAGTACTCTCTTTGATGAGAATGGAGGTCAGCACCAGATACACGAAACTAATAAATAAAAAAAGAAGGAAAGGAATTTCTCTTATAAGATCTTTCTTAAATGGAAAATGAAATGATAAATCACATTCCTTATATTTTGCATAACTCTATATAATTGTGTTTTTGTGTTTTTATATTTCAGTGCAAGAGAAATTTAGATTTGGTCATGAAAAGCTTTGTTACACAGAGTTTGTTTGAATAAATTTTTCACGAGCATTTTTAGAAAAAAGGAAAAAATTATTTACTTAACAATTTTTTCTATAAATAAATTAACACAAGGAAAATTTTATAAATTAATTTATACAGAACTAATTTTGAATTAAATAAGAGTTAAACAAAGAAATATGGTAGAAAAATTAACTGTTAAGTGTCTTTTATGCCGAAAAAATAACTTACAGATAACTTAAATCTTTTTATAATAAATAATAAAATTTATATTATACTATTATAGATATAAATGAATTTTAATATAAAAGTCAACTAGGATATTTCCATTTTTCTTACATATTTTATAATTTTCTTTTATTTTTAATTATATTTTAAAATTTTAATATTTTGAAATTCAAAACTATTACTTTGATACATATACAACAATAACAAAAATAATAGATATAAACTATTCTTCAACTTATAATAATAACAACAGTACATAATACTATTTTATAATATAACTTTTTCTTTATAAACATGCAATTTATATTATTTTTTAATATTCTCATTCAAACTATAAACTATTCATCAAATATAAAAACAATAATACATATTTTTATTAAAATAAAGTAATATAATAAAAAATATAACAAATAACATACTGTGTTATATATCCGCTAGGCGTATATAATTTAATTTGGATTTCCCTTAGATACAGTATAATCGTGATAAGATTAACTCATAAATAAATATATTTCAATATTAACAATATCCTATTCTGTAACTTACTTTCTATCAACTTGGTTTAATTAATAAATCATACTATTATTTAATCCTTTCTAAATCAGTTTTGAGTTTGAAGTGACAGAAATACAGTAAAAAGATATACGTTAGTTGTTAGTATACTCAATCAAACGTTAGTGATGGTTGAAATCAAAACGGGAAAGTGGTGGCGCGTGTTGAAGTGTGTTTGTGAAAAACCGAAACCGCCCCAAAAAGCAGAAAATGTGGAGCATCTGAACCGTAGGCATGGAGAATGAAAACAGAAAGAAAAAGAGGCAGTTTTTGCTCGCTGTAACGCAATTGCATTTATTTGATTTTATTTTATTTTATTTTATTTATGCTTCTTCTTATTTTATGAATATGTATGAGCCCATCAATCAAAATCCTGATCATAAATGGAAGCAAGTTACACATATAGGACACAGGTCACATCAGAGGCCAACAAATTGCAATTATACTTTATTAATTACATAACCAATGTGTTATCATGTTAGCAGATTTGGAGTTTTTCTTATGCATGCTTTCATAAATTAGTATTTAGTGGTGTGATACATTTAGATTAGCTCCTCTTTAATACGTTATTTTGGAACGTCCAAAATGGTAAGATTACAAATTTATGATTGTATTTTTTTTTTCAATAACATCAATACATGACTGTGTTTCCATGTTCTTTTGTCGACTCATTTTGGTTTAATGTTCAGTACTAAAAGGTTTGGTATGTTCATGTTTTGTTGTACGTGATAAACTAATAAATTTTAAGATATGTATCATATTTGAAAAATATGATAAAAAAACCCTAATGAAAAATTACATTAGCACTCTGACATTTAATGTTTTTGGTAATTCCAGAATTTTTTTAGATGGATATATGTTTACGCAAAATTTATTTTATGTTTGTGTCAGACTAGATTCTTGTTCCTCCTTTGACAATAATTTCTTAGAAGCACCCTAAGCTCTGGCATGACACGAGGGTTTGATTGTTAAGGGAAAACATTTATTTATTTTGTGTTTATGTTTTATTAGAAAACACTTGGGGCACCAACTTCTAAAGAATATGATGAAATACGCAAAAATTATATAAAGTAATGATTAAGAAGATTAAATTATTAATAAGAGAGGTGGAAAATTATGTGGATTTGGAAAAAAGAATATAATAGGTTGTTCATACGTGTAGGTGTAGGCATTTTAATAAGGGCTTGGACAGTTTGGTTGGCTGAGTTGGGATTGCGTCTTGGTAACCTTTAGACAAAAGAATTGATTTGATGTAATTTTGTTTGATGTTTATCCCTAAGTATCTTTGTGCTTTTCATTGTGGAGGTCAATCATTGTAGAAATTTATGTGTTTAGAGACGTCCAAGTTGCACTTAAAATTGTGGCCATTCATCAATGGAATTATCTTAATCATACATTAATTAACTCTTCATTATATTTTTTTACTTGTTGAAAAATAAGATGAAAAATCATATTTGTTCTTCATTTTTTTAACTTTAATTGGTATAAGAGAATTTGCTCATTTCCTTCAACTTTAATGTATAAGTTATATATCATTAGGACAAAATAGTATTTTTGTGTTGTCGTTTTATTAAACTAACGTAAATACGAATGACTTAAAAAACACACTATTTTACTTTAGTTTTACAAATAACATAACTCCAGTTTTGATATGGGATATGGTTTAGACAAATGTAAACCTTAATAAGTTAGGCTTCTACTCAAATAAATTTATGTAACTTGTTATGAAACTATTAATCTTATACACATTTTATACAAACATTGTTAACTTAATATTAATATATTTACCTTTTGATTTGATTTATATAATATAATATACCTATTTCAGTTTGGTTTATAATATACCTATTTCAGTTTGGTTTAATAAATTACATAATTTTATATTACATTTATTTGTAACTTAATCTTTTACATATATATATTAATATTCATTTCATTATTTTTTTTCAATGATTCAATGAACAAATTGTATTTTCATACATAATTAGTTTTTATTTTATTATTATATTAATTGCGTTTGAATTTTATAATCTCATTTCAAATCAAATTTAGTAATCACAACTTTTTTCATAATTATTTAAATTTGTTATATTTTTATTAATAATTGAATTCTATACTTGTTTCTAATTCAATATATATATATATATATATATATATATATATATATATATATATATATATATATATATATTTAATTTCATCAATTCTTTTTATTTTTTTTCAATTATTATAACATAATTATTCACTATTTAGATGAAATTTAAACATATTCTTTTAAAAAAAAATATCTAAGGACGTATTAGGAATTTTTAATATAACATAATCTTTACAATCTTTTTCGGGTTACATCAATTCAATCTACTGTCAAATTTTATATCACTTCCCATTTAATTCTATCTACTTTCTTTTTAATTTAAACGATCTCACCTTCTATTTTCTTTTTCCCTTTTTTTTTCCATCCCAACCAAACACAACATGAAAAGCAAATTACATAATATTTAATTATGATATGAATATTAAGTTAGGTCGATTAAAACATAGTGGATATATTTTAAAAGATTAAAATGATATTATTTTATTAAACTATATATTTACATTGAAAGTTGTATAATAAATCACTTAATCTGAAAATTAAAATTAATTTAATTAGTATAAACTAAATTTTTAAAATATTTTATTGTCTTTTAGATTACTTTTTTTTAAGTGGACCAAAACGATCCATTGTTCTGGATTGATCTAAAAAGTCGTAGTCCAGTTCAAATTTAAGCTAAATCGGATCAATATCTTTTGCTTCTTATTCTGTCATGTCGGATAGACCGAGAAAAACCATTCGTTTTGACATTTTAATCATGATATATTATTATAGTATAAATAATTTTGCTTTATAACAAATAAAATATTAGTTGAAGTATAATTTTCAAAATAGTTATTATAATAAATTCAATAAAGAGTTCGCACTAATGTTATACTAAAAAAAATATCCAAACCCTTCGTTCAAATATTTTTCTGAGTTTTAATATTTTAAATTCTCTCTTACATGCGTGTGTTATACTTTAACAACCTATTTTATATTACAAATTTTCAAATAATACACATAAAATAAATTTTCTTCTGTTATACGTTGTTTTCCATTCTATTGATTGTAATTGACCTTTCTGAAAGTAGTTAAAACGAGCATTTTAATATTTTGGCATAAGAAAGAAATGTTTCAGCATTCATTATAAATGACAATTCGCAAAGCTGGGTTTGGTGGTTCCGTTTTTGGTTCAGAAACAGGGAATAATACTAAATGAATATCAACCATATACCAAACATTACTTAGTCAAAATTAACTGGAGCAAGTAATCACAAGCTGCATTATTGGCTACTTTCAATCATACCAATAAACAATACCATGTAATCTTTGCATTAATGAATGGTGGTAGTTTCTATTATGATCATAATGAAATGAAACTAATCCTAAAATGATAAATGAATTAAATTTATATCACAATAATAATAAAAATAACAAACATGAGAGTAGGAGTGACAACAATGACATTATAAATAAAGGTAAGAGTAATGATAATAATAATTAATAAAAATAAAATAAACAAAATATGGACTATTTTATCTTATTATAGTCTCTTAACCCTTCTCAGCATAAAAAATGTAACACATTAACAATATAAGATAAAAGGTAATACAATAACCCCTGATATCTTATTATGTACCAAACAATTAATTAAGTTATAATCAAATGTTTTGAATAATTAAAAGATCTCATTAATATAATTATAATCTGAAAATCTAAAATGACTTTATTACAATGCTTAAATAACTAAAAATACAATAAATCCTAAAAAGAAGAAACTTGTAAACTGTAATTGAATACATTCTTTTCAAACTACAGAACTAGATAAAATTGTGTTGTTTAGTTACTTTGCTATTATTTTTTTAATAGGGTTTCTGATACATTATTAAACACACCTAAACTGAACAAGAAAACAAGTGAATAAAAGACCACCCAAATAATGAAATAATAATCTTAACACATAGTAGTTATTTGAAACGAATATTTAAATAAATTGAATAGGATTGGAGAATGCAATCTTATTATTTCTATTGTATTATTACTATGATTGAGTACGAGTTGTTGCAGCTTTCGGCAATTTGTCTTAAGTGCGTAGCTTTAATCCATGCATTTAAAAGCTTACTTTATCTTCATTTATTCCAACATGTCTTTGGAAAGGAAAACCATGAATTCCTTTGCAAGGAGGAATTTGTACCACTACTGAATCTTGCACAGGTTTTCGTCTCAGTGCATTCCATCATAACCTATCATATCTATGTATAAAAAAATAATGCTATCAGAGGTGGAAAAGACACTATATATCTCAAATATTTCAACTTTCAAAATTCAGGAAAATAATCATTGCACACCATAGGATTCGTCCAAGGCTTCGTATTTTCGTGAATAAAATATGTGTAATAATGTCATTTCTTTATTTTAAATGCTCATATAAAACATTTTCATTGCATTTGAATACCTTAAGAGGTATGAAAAAACAACATTATATATATATATATATATATATATATATATATATATTTTATATTTATGTATTTATTTATTCCATTTCAAATCATATTCTTTGGTGATACTTTTCCTTTTAGGCTATCTTCTTTTTGTCTTTTTTTTTTCACCGTTTTAAGGTTCAATTTTTGAAAAATATTTTATACCTTTTCAAGGTCTATTGTTTTATTTGATTGTATTAATAATATAAGCCATGCTCTTACGTGCAGAAGCGGGTATTATTCACTTGGGTATTATTCACTTGCGCCGAGTTAGACAAATTCTTCCTCCATCCCATACCTTCTTACCTCCTTCTTGTAACCCCGTGTAAAATTTTAATTTCACAACTATCCTTGTTAAAATTATCTAAATATCATTTTTTTATTAACAATTTTGAAATTTTTGGTAGGACACCCAGACGAGGTTATCCGGTTCTCATTTTTTGAAATTTGAAAACCGAACAGCCTAACATCTTGTTCATAAATTATTAACTGGATGGACTGGATGGGGGGTGTCATCCGGTTTGTAAGTTGTGAACCAGACGCCACCCTCTCCGGTTGTCATAAGGTAAATTTGTGAATTGCAAACTGGATGGGTGGTAGGTGGACTTTATCCCGTTTGTAAATTTGTGAACCGGATAAGGGTGCCATCCGGTTCACATTTTTTCAATTTTTTTAAAGTGCACTGTGATAGATTGGTGAAGAGCAGAGGAGTTGGTTAGCTGTTACTTATCACCACTCAATTAAAATTAATATAGATTTGGGAGGAGCAGAGGAGTTGGTTAGCTGTTACCTATCACCATCCAATTAATACTTAAAAGTAAAAAAGAAATGAAGAGTCTCTTACTGTTTCATTCCAATTTCCAACCCCAACCTCATCGAATCTCTCCTCTCTACCAATTCATTCTTTGACTCTTCATTTGCCTATTAATTTAGTTTTATGAAACCCAATAAACCAATGAATTGATGAAATGCAGCAGGAGAGAGGAGAGACTATTTATTTAAGATGGGGTTGGGGTTGGAAATTGGAATGAGAAGTAAACACAGCAGCAAAAGAAGAGACTATTCATTTCTTTTTTACTTTCAAGTACATTAATGTTCCTAAAAAATGTGAACCCGGATAGATAAGATGACAATCGAATGAGGTCCACCTACCACCCATCCGGTTTGCAATTTTTTTACCTTATGACAATGGGACGGGGTGGCGTCCGGTTCACAACTTACAAACCGGATGACTCCCCCCATCCAGTCCATCTGATTAACAATTTATGAACCGGACGTCAGGCTGTCCGATTCTCAAATTTCAAAAAATGAGAACCGGATGACCTCATCCGGGTGCCCTACCAAGAAATTTCAAAATTGCTTAATAAAAAGAAGGATATTTAGGTAATTTTAACGAGGACAGTTGTGGAATTAAAAATTTGTGTGTGGGTGCAGGAAGAGGGTATAGGGGTGGAGGAAGAATTTGTCGCTGAGTTATTAGCCATTTCAAATAGGCCCTTTACACTGCTAGCCCAATAGGCTTCTTCATAGAGTGCAGAATAGCCCAACTTTTTCAAGCATACATGACATGGGGCAATCAACCTCCTTAATTATCATTTTTTACAAAATACACACTTGAAACTTTAATGTCTAAATTTAATATTTTGAAAAATAAATAATTTAAACATAATTTTGTCTCCCCTATTTATATGGACACCTAAATTTTAATGTTCCCTCAACTAATTCTTAAAATGTATGTAATTTATAAATAGCTTCACATATTAAGTTGTCTGATAAAGACTTTTTTATCGTTTGCTTTCATTTTCTATTTTTTTTATAAATTCATATTTATCTATTATATGTATAAATTCTAACAAAGAAAATTAATGAATAATTTTCATTTAATATAAATAAATTATTTAGTTTCCTTTCTCACTAATAAATTTATTCCAACTTTGACAGAAGGAGCTATTTGTAAAAAAAGAATAAAATTTGAAGATCTATTGGAACGAAATTAATATCCAATTATTTTCAGCAAATAGTAAAGGATTAAATTTTATAGTGTTTATTTGCATAAGGAGTAAAATTTAAAAAATCTATTGTGATAAAAAATAAAGTTATATATTTATGAAAAGGATAAAATTTCTATACTATTTTTTCTTAAAAAACAATCTCTAACTTTTTTTCAGTACAGTTATTTTTATTACATGAAATTTATGAGTTTTACAACTTGCAATCCCACTCCCATATAGTTTATCTCCTTTTCAAGTTAGCGGGACAAATGAATCTCAACAAAAAAAAAATGTGTTAAACAGAGAATGTTAGAGGGAATCAGTTGCTTGAGTTTTATCCTCAAAATTAATTCTGGGTTTTCAAAAGGTAGTATATATTCTTGATACAACAAATGAAGGGTAGTGTAAGGCACAAAGGTATAATTTTCGACAGATTCAAACTTTTAAGACTCAATTCTTTGCGCCTATATACAATTTTACTTCTCTTTATTGTCCAAGTGAGACTTTGTAGTTCTCCAACTTATGTTATATCGACATATTTTATAATAGAAAATAATTTTCATTTCAATGAAAATGTTTGATACTCCTTTTTATCATAAAAAAATAATACAAATGTAAAATATTTTATAATCCTAGGAATGAGCAACGGTAAAACTGTATTTTCTTTCAAAAATTATATTTTAATTATGATAGTCAATAGTGGTTTTTAACTGGTACCCAGACAATTTCTTGAAGAGGAAAAAAAATAAAATAAAATGAGCTTTTATAAATTAAATTGAATTATACATAAATAAAAAAAACATATAAAAAAGTCTGGAAGGCGGAAACTAAAACATGATACATGAATTATTCTGAATTCTGATAGTAATAATAGGTCAAAGTCCAAACACAGCCAATGTCTGAGACACAAACAACTTTATTGTTCTGTACATGGTTGTGTCTTTTACAAAGCATTCAGAATAATCAATGCAAGATTGTTTATCAGGTCAAGAACCTTTCGAACAAGTTACCAAAGAAGAAACTAGTTTTAGCCCATCCTCGAGTCTCTGGTAATTTTGCTTTGGTTGGCACTCTCTTCACATCAACCATCATTGTCTTACCTATTTCTTTACGAAGTGCTTCCATAGTTTTCATGTCCACTGGGTTCCCTGATGCATCCCTCACGTAGAACACATTCAATGCTTGCTCCCCTCTCGTTGATACACCTGCCCTACACACTGTCAACCCATTCTCTCGTAGAATCCTTGTTACTTCAGACAGCAACCCAACTCTATCCTTTGCACACAGCTCAAGGCTCACACCCTGTTGTTCACAATCAAGAGTAAGACTTCAGATATATTCCCTGTTCCTTGAAAACTACCTAACATCATGACCAAAATGGCAACATGCTTATAGTGATTTTTTTTACAATATCGTCTAATTATTGAGTATAACAAGGTTCTTAACTTTTTACGAAAATGACTATAAAAATCATATTTATGATAATTTCTAATTGCTCAACAACAATGTAAAAATATCTACACTGATAGTATGCATGTTAAATAAACTCGTGATAATCTATGCATGCCCAGCACGACCCTGTGAATTTTTATGTTTTTAAGATGTAGGGATGTGGATGATATTACATGGAGTATATAGATTGTTAAGCTCTATTGAAGGCAAAAGATCCCATCATCGTCACTAGTGGACACATGATGGTCAGATACAATCTGAGTGGAACTTAGCCTCATGTATTTGCCGTACCAGTGCAGCAATACAAGTAGATAGCTGCAGATGCAAAATGTATTAATTCTGTTAAATTCAGAAAACATTCTACTTTACAATCACAAACACTACATACTAAGTAGAATAATAGAAAAGCTTATCCTAAAAATCAAGTTGTTAACTGACTAATATATATAGTTAAAATAAAGATTGCAAGAATTCCAAACAAAACCAAAATCCTTCGTAGAACATGGGAGACTTACTTGAAGAGGAAATTTGATAATCAGAAGTTCATCCATCTTATTTATTTATTTTTTGCAGTAGTTCAACAAGCATATAGAAATAAATTCAAATGTGAAAGTTACCTCGCTTACTCTTCTTCGAATAGCAGCTTCAATGCATTGGATGACCCTTTCTTTCTCTCCTTCAGTGTCAAGTGTGCATCCATCCACATGCCGAATAAAATACTCCTAAAAGTACAACATCAACTAACTCTTTAGTTTAGACTTCTCACTAGAATCTCACTATTTCTAGTGTATAAACATGCAGAATAGAATACTGATGTACTATACCTGGGATGCATAAGGGCCATCTGATGAGACTGTGGCATGGAAAACAACATATTGCATATCAGTAAGAGTGCAAACAATGTCAAACATGAGTTTTGCCCGATCCTTGCACTTGACTGTGACCACGGAGTACCCTTTCTCCTCACAACGTTCTATTGTGATTTTAGGCCTGAAAGAGAGAGGACAATTAACGTCTCTTGCTACTCTATAACTTTCATAATCCCGATCAGCAAACAACATTTGGTGAAGCCGCCGATCCATGTGGGTGAAACCCATGGACAAATTAGTCCTAGCAACTTTCTCACCATCACATCCTCGTAAGATGTTGTTGAGCTGCTCCTCCATTAGAGATAATCTGTTTGGCTCGTCCACAGCTCGGTTTGTAGCATCATTGACATAAAGAACGCAAGCAATTCGCCTGTTATGAGTCCACACTTCTGCTGCAAAAACATTAAAATGGAGGTTGGCAAGAACAGCTGATATCTCAGACAAGAGACCAGGGCGGTCTCTGCCAATCAGTTCAATGGCTGTATGGTCACCAACAGAATGCACTCCAACCCTTTTGCTTGGCAAAATTTTCACCCCTTCTGTGCTCTGGCTCTTTGGTCCTAGAGCCTATTGTAAGAAAAACTGTTATCAAGTAGCTCTTAGTATTTGCTATGCATTATTATACAGGTGTTATACTGCTATGCAGTTATGGAAATGATAGACTGAGCTGATTTATGGCTTCTGGTGAGGGAATCTGATCACTGGTTTCTTACTTTCTTCAACATTTATGAGTAATATCTCTATGACGTATCTGATTTATACTACAGTCATGGTTTTTTATGGAACGAAAAAAATGAACTCTCTCAATCATGTCTGTTTTCTGAGACAAAGTTTACTCTTCAAAACTCTCTGAATCATTTGTATATGTTGAGAGTGTTTGTGTTACTTCAATTTTTACCAATAATTTAAGTCTTTCACGTTGTGATTAGGTATATTTAATATAAAAATTATGTCAGATTAGTAAGTTCAAGAAAAAGGTTGATAGTTACCTTTTCAATGAGGTCGATGGTTTTGCTATCTGTTATCTTTCTTCCTTGCTGATCCGTGACATGAAATACTGCATTTCATTAGGCAAGCAAGTTAGCTGCTTGAACATTTGATTTAGGTAGAGAGAACTTGGACACATATTAGCATGAAATACTATGTTGTTTGTCTAAAGCTCATTATATTAACAATTTTGGATTAACTGTAAGACATACAAGTGAACGTTTTATTCCAAGAAATCATGCAAAGAGCAACGGGGTTGATGTTTCTCACGGATACATTCATATAGCAGACAGTTTTCTATAGCTGCCCGTTTTGAGTTAGGATAATAACAAGAAGCATGAACAGGACACATTTGTGTGGTTTTTAATGCTCAAATTAGTCACAACATACCATCCATAAACCAACCGCCGTCAGAAGATATGTAAGCTTTGGTGATTATGAAGTCAAGGTCGGTCAAGATTTGCACGACTTCCAGCAGAATTCCAGGTTTGTTAACACTATCAACCTGTAATTTATTTATTTTTTGATGGGGAGAGGAATAATAAAAATACATTAGTAGAGGAAAACATTACAGTTACATATTGCATTTACTAATCTCCAAATATAAAAGATTCTTTCAAGAACTATGAAAAATGATGATCTCGTGAAATCGTATTTTATCTGTTGAATTTTGTGTCCAAATTTTGCAACTACTTCTGCAAAGACTCGGTTCGCAAAGGGTGGGAAAACCACAGGTTATCCAGAAAGTGGTATCATCCTGTGAGGATTTTCTTTTGATCACTTGAAATTAAGTTTGACTAGAGTTTTGATTAAGGGCTAATGAAATCTCATTTGACTTTAAGTTTGAAAATATGATATAATTGGAACATAAATAAAAATCAAAAGCTCTAGGTTCAACAGTTCAAGAAAACTTTAAATACCTTGATCAGTGTACAGTCATGACAACTGGCATTGTCCACAGAGACCCTGCAAAGTTGTAAACAGAGTTCATCATCAACTAGTCATTTCTTTAAGGGTTCTATAAAGTCATACCATAAACCCCAATTGTACAAGGTGATGAATCCTTTACTACACATGGATTGAGTTGATTATCTTTTTCTGTTTTTGACAAAAGCAAGTGAGGAATTAAAGCAGCTTTTTTAAATTTATATTATGTTCCATTCATGTTTAGTAAGGCCAAGTAAATGCAGTTAAGTGACACTTAGGGAAATTTTCTTTGATAAATGGTTAAATATCCATGATTAATTGATTTTATTATGATTATGATCAGTGATCCCCTTCCTTTATTTAAACAGGCTATTTAATTTTCTGACCATTTAAAAGAAACTTGTAATTCCAGAGAATAATTTAGTAAACCTTGGAGGGTTCATTCTATTGCTGAAGTTCTCATATTCGGGATCAAAATATGGCCAACAAACTTTAGCCATTCAATCAACTTCTCCGGTCAATGCGTGCTTCGTTTTCCTGCATGAGCATGGAAAAGATGCAGATAAAAAAGAGTACATCAATAACAAAAGAGAAGCAGCATTATTCAAGGTAAAATTCCCACATAGCAGTATGAATGTGTGTTTATAGGAGAAAGAAGGGTGTATCTTTCATTGTTTATTTTCTGTTTCTGTTGGTCAAAGATTCCAAAATAATGGACAACATTTGTACACTGGTTATTCTTGATTCTTATTATATCACAGACTGAAACTCTCCCTCTCTTATGTTCTGGGTGCCAGACAGTGTAAGGCAGTAAGTTGATCAGTACAATGCTTCAGTCACTCACTGACTCACCACTTTAAGCATCCCTCCTTAGTTCTTTCCCTATTACAGAATCTACGATTCAGCCATCTCGTGACCTTTGAACATGATTTAAGGAATAAGGTAAATGCTGACTGTTCCATGTGCATTGTATTAGCAAAAGTTGGGAGAGGAGATAAGAATAGAGTCAACAACAAGAATGCCTGGAGAATCACGGCATCAGCAAAAGGATTTTACTTTTTTCTTTTCTTTTGAGCACTTTCCTTGACAAACTTCTCCACTAAGTTGGTTTGGATTACGTAGATAGTAGTTGAATGAATCTGACCATTTTTTAAGTGTTCATATCATAATTTTTTTCCCATTTGATACAGATTCGTCTCATTCCAGAATCATTCTGTTCCACCAACTTTCATGAAATGCAAGAAAAAGAAATATAACTAGTGTGTGTTTAGGGGCAAACAAGACAGATACAATTGATATACCGAAACGGTTATCGAAAAACAAAAAGAGAGATCACATATTTAGCTCATTCTTTACGACAACCAAAATCACTATGAAAAAAGACACGTAACATTGGAAGATGTGACTTTGAGAAGAGTTTAAATTTTCAAACGAAATCAATATTTAATTTCCAGAAGAACCCATTTTGTGATGTGGTGCTCAAAGGTAGCTTACGCTTGGGTGAGTAAAAAAAATAGATTCTTGAGCCAAGAAAGCAAAACCCATATGAATGTGACATAAAGATTTGATTCCAATTGCAACCCGAATACTAATTTTTATTTTGCTTTTCTTGTGATTTCACTCATCCCACAACGTACCACGCCAAATTGCCATCACCAAATCATCTAAAATTATCTCAAAATCTAGAAGGGTCCCTCAATCCAACTTGACGATGACTCTAACCAACGACATATTCTAAAATTAGAAGAAAAAAAATAATTATGAATCAAGAATATAACCGGTTGAGACATATACACTCTTTTCACAGAAAAATATAATCGGATAAAGGATATATAACATAAATAGGCTAAAATTTATTGATGCATTTATGTTCCTCCTTTTAGCAATGTGTTAGAGAGTCTTGCAGGTGGTGAGATGAGAAATTGGGTTCCCCAAGAAAGAATTAGTTGGGGCTGAGGAGAGTTAAGACAAAGCAATCATTCAAGTTACAAGTTGGGTAATACCCGAGAGAATGAACTACTTTCCAACATGGATAGAATAATTTTGCAAACCACGTTATGACGCTTAACTTTTTGGATATAGAAGCGAAAACAACCTCCAAATTAGGCATAAAACGTCACATGTACCATAATTTGCAAGTTGTTCAAAGATTATCTTTTAGTTCAGAAAATTATTTTTAAAAGACAAGGAAAACTCGAATAAAATAATAATATAAAGTTTTAATTGGTCGTTTAACTTTTAATTTTTTTTCTTCTTAAAGAAATCATTCTTGCGTCGGTGCAAACCATTTTAATCTCTTTTAGTTTTTATCAATACTGCTTTTAATTTTTTTTTAGTCTCTATTGTCTAAACTCGTAAAGCCTAAAAGATTCTCAATATTAGCATCCCCTTAGATAGGATTCGGGTTCATGTGTCAAGAAATCTGTATTCCGTTACAAAAACTCGTGGAGTCAATCACTGTTAGAATATTACAAACAAAACTAATATTTGACAAAGAGAACAAGGAAGAATCCGTTACACGAATAAAAAAATAAAACTTGCTTGACCATAACAGTTAAACGTGTAATTAGTCAAAAATGGTAAAACTTAGTTTTGATTATATTTTTCCGTTAAAATAAGTTTGCGGGTAATATAACAAGAAAAGTTAGTTTTAATTCCATGATATCAGGATAGTTTAATAGTACAAATTACGAATATGAAATTTCAGTTTTAATTTTAATTAAAAGAATTAAAGAATTGCTCCTAAGTTTTGTTGGTAAAAGAAGAAAAAATAGGCAGACAACACAGACCACAAACTCTCAAATCGATGTCCTGTATCCACTCATTGAATTTGGCATATTTTTACTCGGCGAACAGAAGCATAACAGAAAGACACAGTAGAGTACCTTGTTTTTTTCCGCTTAGAAATATAATATATAACACTAATATTGTCAACTGAAACGGCGACGCATAGCAACTACAGTGCAAATCTCAACCCCCAACTTAGCCAACCAAACAAAACACACAGGAGTTTTGGAAATCAACAGTGATTAATCAATATGAATAAGAACTCGTGAAGAAGCTCATTAGAGAAAGATGAGTTTATTCTTTGTATAATTCTATAGCTAATACTTCCTTGGACGACACAGTTCACATATGAAAAACATACATACCTTAATTGTTGCGAAGAGAGTTGTCCCAATATTCCGACACAAGGGAAAAACCTTGAAGCTCACAAATTGTCACATGAGGAAAACCAATCTGAGTAGGTATATATACAGATAGAGAGAGAAGAGAGAAGACTTTAGGAGAAACCTTTGTATGTTTGTGTGTGTTCTGGTGTATGCTTTCGACGTTGGAATAGCACTCGATTCAAATCTCTCTCCTCTGTCTCTCTCTTCTCTCTCTGTCAAAGCAAATGGAAAGGCTCCGAAGTGGCGTGGGCAGAGGTTCTGGGAAGTGGGAGCCCATTAAATATCAACATTAATTAATAAATAATTAATCTGTTAAACAAATAAACTTTAACTTTTATTCTTAGAATCACCCTTTGTGGAATCATCTTTAATTTAAACAATTTCTAAATTCTGATTCCGGATACGGTTTTATATACTGCCCATAAGGTTCATTTTTGGAGTCCCCTGTTTCTTCTTATCTAGTTCTAATACGTACAAACATAAAGTTTGGTGAAAACAGATATAAATAAATTTGTATGATTTAATGGTATTTTTTTTTATAAATATTCTTATTTTTTGTTATTTATGTATTCTTTTCACCAAATTTTAATCAAAACATTTTTTAAATAAAATAACTGAATTAGTGAGTTTAATTAATGTAATCATTAGTTAGTTTTTCTTAAACCAAATAAATATTTTTCGCTAACAAATAATTTTATATGGAGTGCGTTTTTATATTAGATAGTAATTTTAGTTTGTGTAGTATACAAATCAATATACTACACTACAATCTGTTTCTAAACTTTGTTAAAACTGACTGCGTGACTAAAGTAAATTGTTTTCTCTTTAATAAATGAAAACATTGTCCCAAATTTTCATTGTTTTTTTCATTTTTATAAATATATGACAATTTTTATACAGAAAAAAATGGTGACAGGCAAAGAATCTTTTTTTTTTTTTTTTACTAAGATTGTGTTTGATTGGACGGATTTGAGGGGATGACCTGATTTGGAAGAATCATGAGAGATTTAGAAGACCTACATCCATTATGTGGCATAGGAGTTACATCTCATATAAAATTTAATAGTATACCACTTCTACGAATAGCTCTTAATGATGAATAGCTCTTAATGATGCATATCTTCTGAGACCAGGCCCTTTTATCATGATTTCTGTTCGTTGCATGCCTTGATAGGATACTCTTTGGTCATCTCAAGATATTTGAAGGAATGAAATTGGAAATTAGGAAATAAACATTATAAATGAAGTGAAAATTAGGAAATATCCTTGACTTTGTAAATTACAAAATACTTCTTATTAATTTTATCACACTCAAATAATTATTAGCATTAATATATATTTATTATAACAATTAACAATATATATATATATATATATATATATATATATATATATATATATATATATTATATGAAAAATAAACTGATTTATACCTAATTTATCAAATAATTGATTCCAATAATTATATATATTTTTTTCATTTATAATACAGTCCTTTCTTTTTTTTCAAGACAGTTATAATATAATTAACCTCCCTTCAATATATCTATACTCAATACAATCTATCTATCCATAATTATATTATTGACCTAAAATAATTAAATAAATAAAAATTGTTTACTTTATAAAAAAAATAATAAAAGTATATTATACATGTTATATTGTTTTCTATTTATTCTTTTTTTTATTTTTTATGGATGAAAATATGTTTACTTAATGTTTAATTGAAGTAAATCAGAAAAAATATATTTTTGTCTCCTTATTTGATTCAATATTTATAATGAAATTGAGGGAAGAAGATATTATTTAAAATACTTTTTAGTCATCTTAAAAATAATTTTATTTTCTTTTAAATATAAAATTATTAAACCACAAAAGTAAGGATGTTCACTGGTAGGATTAGATAAAATCATTATCAACCTACTAAAAAATATCTAGTTAGTTGATTAAGTTTCTAATTTTTTATATTAAAATCAATTTAATCCAATTCATTTTAATTTTTTACCATCTTATTTCACAAGGATTAATTAGTAATTTCATAAATATATCAATTAAAAAAATAAAAACAAATATATAACATCTATCAAATAAATTCTAAACTTTTATAACCAATCCCTTCAAATTCCTTCAAATCTTACCATCCATCCATCAATCCAAACAACCCTCTCATCCACACACAATCCACTCAAATCCCTTCAAATCCATTCCCCCAACCAAACAAAGCCTTCGACCACTTATTATTTTATTTGTGCAATTTTTACAAAAAGATAAATAACTAAATTATTTAATTTCTAAAATATCTTTGACAATAAATTATTTCTCTATTATGTTCATTCTTAATCTTCTGAATTTGTATAATGATATTTTAATTTTAATTTTAATGGTATAAATTAATGTAATATTTAAAATTATTATTATTGCATGCTTTTTACAAAAAAAATTACTAAATTATTTAATTTTTAAAATATCTATCATAATAAATTATTTCTGAATTAAATGCTATTTTTAATCTTCTTTGTTTAACTTAGCAATACCATTGGATAGATCTTTGTCACCTCCAAATTCCAATGCTATAGAAAGCATCTAATTTTGTAACAACCTCTTTCGAAGATAAACAACATTTCTATTAGTATATAAACAACAAGGAAAATTAGAATATAGATAACTTTGAAAATTAAAAGCATTTTATTATAATTTTAATGAAAGCATATTTTAAAATCTAGAGAATATTGTATAATATTGTTAATTTAAATAAAATAAGTTTACAAGAGAAATGCCAGTTTAATACTGACATAAACAGAGGAAAGTTTAATTTTTTTCAACGATATTACATGACCATAAAGTGAAATTTTATTAAATATTAGTAAATTCATGAATGTTTAGGAGAGAGGACTAATAATTTAACTGATTGAGATATTGAATAAAGATTGAATTGTTAGTTGAATTATGATTGAATCAATATTAATAAAAAAATAATATTTAAACAATACAAAATAGTATTGTAAGAATATAATATCCTAATTTTATAATATTAAAAATAAAATGGAAATATCATTATATAAATTTTTATCTATGAAGTAAATATACAAATATATCCTAATAGTTCGTTTAATTTTTAATAGAATACAAGAACATCCTCTAACAATAAAACATTTACATATACAGAATAAAAAATAAATAATTGTAATATAAAATTATAAAAGAAATAAGATATAAAACCTAAATTAGGGTAAACAACTAAATTATTTGTTCTATAAAAATTATTTACCAATAAATAATATATTAATTTTATTAATTTTGAATAAGATTCCAAATTTATAAGAGAATACCTTTCAATAAGATATTTAAAATCACATTGTTATTATTGAATAATTTGAATATTTTTCTATACACGCCTTAAACTAATAATATATCTCATTCAACATGAAAACTTTGTTTTAAATGTTATGTTTAATACATTCTAGGAAAGATTATTTAAAAATTTGTTTGATGAGGATAGATAAAATAAGGATTTTGTTTGATGAATTGGAGAACTTCGTAATTACACGAACTGAGTTTCAAAAAATAAAGCTTGGACAAAGACCACAAGCCTAAATAAAATACACGTTAGTCCGTCTAAGTGTTAAAACGATGACATAAAGGTTTAGTTCGATTAAAGTAATAAAATATCTCAATAAATTAATTAATAAAATTGCACTTTATAAATTCATGGACTCAAGTCCTTTTCTCATTAAATTTCTTCAATCATATAAGAACAAAGTAAAAAAGAAAAAAAGGAAGAGTTATTATTTATGACACAAAAGAGTTTAATAGAAAGGATAAACTTGATTAGAAATTTCTTTCTCTCCTCCTTTGACAACCTTACTAGTGTAAATTAAGAAATTTCATTTTTAAAGGTTATCAAGAAGAATTATCCTTTTTATTACATCTACCTATCTATTATAAATACATATTAAAACTTTCAAAATTTTCAAAACCAAATCACAAATCTAACTATAAATAGAAGTGTGGGTTGTCCACATTCTCAAAAAGACAAAGAAAAGCAAGTTAAAAATAAAATTTAAGAAACATTACGATTGCAAGCGATAAGACTTAATCTTCAAATACTAAAATAATAAAGAAAGTAATAGAGAAAGAAATATTTATCATTTTATATTTATTTGTTCAAAATATAATTTTTTTTTTAAGAAAGATGCTCCTAATCTCAATTACTTTATTTTATAACCATTTATTTACCTTAATGAGATATCCTCAATCTCGTTATATTTTATTAATGTTTAATTTAATATTATCTCATGATGTAAGTTTAAATTATGTGTAATTGAAAGATTAATCTTGAGAATTTAAACGAGTGACATTTAAATAAGATAAAATATTATTATATTTTTTGATAAAATTCATGACAATTAATTACAAAAATAAGTTAAACTTTTAATATAAATGATAGAAAATTTTTACAAATAAATTTTGATGACATCCAACAATATTTTACTGTATTCAAGTCATATTTCCTGAGCTCCAGTGGAATGTGATGCTCAAAACAATATCATAATCTCTATTAGTATCATATTTAGAATTACTTGCATTTTTTGGTATACCAAATTAGCAGTTTTCTTCCTAATAATACTTCTCATAAAGAAAAAACAAAACTTGCAAAAAGAATATCTTCCGTACTGCAAGTACCCTTTCGCGCGTGATGTCTTGATTTGTCAGTAGCGGTCGCGTGAAACTCAAATGCTTTATTATATACAAATTTACAAATCGCTTGGCCAAACAAAAAGTGAATTAAATCAGGTATACATCATGAAATATGATTTTAGAAACTAAAATTATTATTCAACATTTAATCATATTAAATTAACTTTTCTTAGGTCAGATAATTTTTTAAAATGATATAAATTCATTTAATTAGTTTGAACATAATTTCAGTTTAATTTTAACAGAGTTTAATTTAAAATCTCATTCAGCTCAGCTCCGGCTGCATGATACAGCGATTTTTTTTTTTACAAAAGTAGTTTATTTAATTTTCGTTGAAAATTACTATATTACTATAATTAAAATATTAGATGCAAATGAATTCTCTGCAAGTGCTGTTTGGTACAAATAAATTTTCCAACTTTCTGAAAATCTGAAATTCAAAAGTTATTTTTATATTTATTTTTTTATAATAATATCATAATTTTTTTAGTTATATTTCTATAAAAATATGTTCTCATAAAAGAGGTAATTTTTTTACTTAATTGATATCGAATAAAGTTTCAGATAATTGATATTTGTAGAAAATGTATTATGTTTTTATTTCTAGAAAAATATATGAATATTTTAAAAATATTTATAAATAACTATATATAGTTTAGCATTTTCAATGATCATGAAAAAAACTTTATAAATAAAATTTCAGAAAAGTGATCATATAAAAACTTTTTAAAAGTGGTATTGCACTTTATTAATTTAATTATGTAAAAATAAAAGCCCTTCACTTTCTATAGTCTCGTGTGAAAAGTCCTACGAGAGTGGTGAGGATGCAATACAATATATTGTAAAAAAATAAATAAAATTTATAAAAGAAGTTACAATAATTCAAATTTAGGTGTTAATGTTAATTACAACATAAATTGTAATATTCTAGAAAATAATTTCAGAATTATTAAAATTTAGCTTTAGAAATAAATAAGATAATATTTAAATATTTTTAATAAAAAAGTTGTTTAAATAAAAATTAGTTATTTAGTTTTTATTTTTATAACAACCACCAATTATCTTTAAGAAAATATTTTATTTATAAAAACTACCAACTTTGTGGCTTTCTCTCTAAAAAAATTGTTCTTTCTCTTTTCTTTGTCTTCTCTCGAAAATTACACATTCCTTCCATATCAAACTGACGATTAGAGGTCACTTACATAAATTCCTGAGTAGAGCAAGAGTGTCTAATTAGATTCTTGAACAAAGTTAGACTGCCTGTGATTTTAGATTTTTGGAAGTTCTTTGAGTATCTCTACTATATAGAGGTAAGGGAAACTAGTTTTGTGTATTTTTATAGATATTGTAATTATTTGTCTTGTTAAATTGGGTAAGGAAAGCTAGTTGTATGTTTTTATAGATATTGTAATTACTTGTCTTATCGATTTGGGTAAGGGAAGCCAGTTTAAATATGTTTAAATATTTTTAGTGGATGTTTTTATAGATATTGTAATTACTTGTCTTATGAATTTGGGTAAGGAAAGCTAGTTGTATGTTTTTATAGATATTGTAATTACTTGTCTTATGGATTTGGGTAAGGGAAGTTAGTTTAAATATGTTTAAATATTTTTAGTGGATGTTTTTATAGATATTGTAATTACTTGTCTTACGAATTTGGGTAAGGGAAGCTAGTTTAAATATTTTTAATGGATACTGTAATTATTTATTTTATTTAATATGAATTAGATGAATTTGAATTAAATTAAATGAATGTTTATGTATGGTATGATGTAGTATCAATGTTTGTGAATGATGTGGTGTGTGATCGAGACATAGTATATTCAGGAAAGGAGATACTCGTGTTGAGATTATTAGGATGTGTATTGTTTGGTATTTCGATCTATTTACAGAGGTATTCTAACTCTACTGGTACATTGGATTCATATAGATGAAGATTACCAGTTAGTGAAGACTCGAAGGAGGTTTATATATGGTCATGTCCGAGGTTTGAAATATGAGCTGATCAAGATAGGATATATGGATTAACCCTATGCATATGGGAACTGTACCTGAGGTTTGAAATAGGAACTGATCAGGACAAACTGTATCCTCTGAGTCTAACTCAATGCATGAGTCTTCTAGATGTAGAGAGTCTAGTATCTTTGTATGTGAGTCAGTATATGTATGATATGAGATGAATTATGAAAATTTGATTTGTTGTAGTTTGGTTGAGATATAAATTTAATTTATGAAAATACATTTTTTAAAAGTCTCTAGCTTATCCTTCTTTTTGTGTGGTGTTTGTTTTGTTTTTAAATTTACGATTATCGTTTATTACACATAAGGATTTGACATGCGGTGTGAATCCCTAGTGAATTAATGGAAAAACTTTATTTTATTTTATTTGTAATTTTATGAAGATATTTTATTAAATCTTACGTGAAGAAGTATATTTTGAAAATACATGATGAATGCATGGATTTTTATATTCAAGTTTATTGTATAATTTTTATGGAATAAAGTTCCTAAACATGAAAAATACGGGATGTTACAAACTTCATTTATATACATACTTTAATATTTGTATTCATTGATGGTAAAAAAAGTTATATATATATATATATATATATATATATATATATATATATATATATATATATATTTGTACTCATTGAGTTCATTCAGTGTAAAGAGAAAGTGTTTTTTTTTTAAGCATGTGCTTTGTTAAGTCATAACAAGTTGGTATTCAAAATTTGTGTTGTAGAGACTATGAAGGTGTAAGAGGGTGAAAGCACATTTTTAGAAGTATGAACTATCATCGTGGGTTTTTATGAATGTTTTTGATATAACATCTAATAATCTTCCTATATTTGATTGGAAGAATTATGATGATTGGTGTGTAAAGATAAATGTTATTTTTGATTTCTAAGAAATTAATGAGGTTGTGAGGATTGGGTTTCAAAAATCTCCCAAAAATGCTATAAAAGAACAAAAGTTTGCATTTGAGGAAAACAAAAGGTTGGACTATAAGATAAGAGTTTTTCCATCAATGTGTATCTAGTAAAGGAGGGTGCAATATTACAACTGTGATAAATTTAATATATTTGAATGTTGACATAGTAATAATGTTACCAAGAAATACAAGAAAGATGATGAAGCATACATGACACAAGATGATGATGGATATGATTCAGATCAGGTGCTATTGATAGTATCTACAACAATTATGAAATTTCTTCTTGGTATCTTGATATTGGATGTTTTAATCACATGACAAAAAATATGCATATATTTTGTATGTTCTTCCAATGAAAAATAATTTGCTTAGTCTTAAGCAATTATTAGAAAATGGTTATATGATGTCCATGCAATAGAATCACATTTAAGCTATGACTCTAACATGGCACCACTGTACAAGAATAGAACTTTCAAAAGAAATTTAGATGTTAGTACACTTCAATGTTTATCAACCATCAATATTAACGAAGAAAGTTGGGTATGGCATTGCATGTGTGTTCATTTAAACTTTAAGAGTTTAATAAGCTCAATACTAAAAGGATGGTACGTGGCTTTCCACCACTATACTAGTTGTAGAAAACATGTGAAGGTTGTGTGATAGAAAAACAACCAAAAAAAAGTTTTCAAGTCCATTACACCTCAAAGAGCCGAAGAATCTTTCAGTGTTGTCCATTTATATGTGTATGGTCATTTTGATACTCCATCTTTGGAGGTAATGAATATTTATTGACTTTGTAAATGAACTGACTAGGATTTGTACATTTTGCAGCCACCAGGATTTGAAGTAAAAGGAAAATAGGAGCAGGTGTATAAATTAAAAAAGGTTTTGTATGATCTTAAACAAGCTTCTTGATCTTGGAATAAATGATTTGATACTTTCTTATCCAAGTGTATAGTGAAATTTGGTAGATATTTAAAGAAAACTCAACACAATAATTTGATAATTATATACATCTTTGTAGATGATTTAATTGTAATAATAACATGTTGAGATTGAACAATTCAAGGTAAAAATAAAATTAGAATTTGAAATAACTGTTACAGAGACTCTCAACTATTTTTTGGTTTGAATTTGAACACATTCATAAATAAATATTATTGTAGTAGAAGAAATATACTTGTGAAACATAAAAAGGCTTAATATATTATGACTCCTACACTAGTAATTGCAAATTTGAAACTGACTAAAGATGAAAAAGCGATAAATCCATCTTTGTTTAAGCAAATTATAGGATCACTTATATATTTCTATGTAATGGTAGACCTGTCATTAGTTATGGACTGGTTACTAGGTTTATGAAAAATCTTAAAGTACCACACATAACTACACCTAAACATATCTTGAGATATCTAAAAGACACAAATATTTTTTTTTTTCCGAAATAAAGAAAGCTGAATGGTGCAATTCTAAAGACTTAGTCTGATCGAGACTGGTATGAAGATAAATTGGAGAGAAGAAGAAAAAACACTTTTGACTGTTTGTTCAAATGCATCCATTTTTAGTGTTCGGAAAAACAAAAATGTTGTAACACTCTTCTTATTAAGTTGAATATATTACATAGTAAAAATTACATATCAGAATCTGCCATTGGAAACTCTATTTTAAGAACTAAAATTAAACACAAAAAATCAATAAATTATTAATAATAAATATATTATTAATCTATTTAAAACCTAAATTTCTATGACAAGAGTAAATATATATAAACAAAGTTCAATTTTTATAAATTAAAATTTATATATTACTAGATTAAAAATCAAATGATTGATGTTTTCACTAGATTTCTTAGACAAGTGAAATTTTAAAAACTAAAAAATTTGTTGGATAAAGGAGTATTAAATTTAAGTCTTATCCTTTAAGTATAACAGAAAATTAAAGCTGTACTGTTTTTTTTTTCTTCATTCTTATAAATACTTTTATCTTTGTATTTATTTAATGTAATAAAAAAGTCTCTTATTTTTCAATTTCTTTTGGGTATTGTGTGTATTCTGATAAGTACTACCAATATGAAAATAAAGAAATATAAATTTTGTAAAGCTAACAAACTTTGTAAAAATATCTTAAAAAGAATATATTATAGCACGATTAAAAAAATAAAAAAAAATCTAAAATGTGACTATTACTGGCTACGAATATTGTCAGATGTTGTCGTATAATCGTATTCATGGGAGGACTTAAGATTTATGAGTTGTGATGTGAAATGACCACCGTTCACCACTATCACAAACAATCATGCTCCAGTGCCAAACATAAAGTATATCCATCATTATCTAATTAGAAAACATTAAAAAGAAGTGTTTCTTTTTTTAATTTTCCCCACAATAAACAACCTGTATTTTCATTTTATTTTTTATTTTTTCTTCTTTTTATGTACATATAGGAATGTTAGAAAATATTGAACTAAATAAAAAAAAAGTGAATTAAAAAAAATTAGTTCACTCAAACTAAACTGAAAACGGAAATAATTTGGACTAATTTTTTTTTTTAATTCAGTGAACTGTAATTAGAGTTTTAGACGGAATTGCTTTTGCCGTTTCAATCAAACTATTTTTGAGGAAAACTCTTAAAAATGTCTTCTTAGTTTTAAATAGTGTGTTAAATAGATTTGTTAAACTTTTAAAAATATTTAATCAAATAATACTTTTCTATCTCTTAACATGTGAGATTAAACTAACCATTAATTTTTATAATTTTTAATAAATATCTGAGTTTATTTTAACAATATTCTTATCATTTGATTTCCTTTTAAAGAAAAGTTTAGTTATCATAACATTTTTTAATGTAGTGTTAACTTTTTTTTGCATAAAATAACTTATTTTTTTTAATATAATATCAATATTTTCCTTCACTAAAAAGCAGTAGGTGAATTAGAGGATTTGAAACAATTTTTTTTTCCATTTCAATGAAAATAAGTTTTCTCTATAATATTTAATTTAAATGTTTCTTTCTAAAAAAAAATTGATTTTAAATATTATGAGAAGATTTTTATTTTTCATTGAAAAAATTAATATCACTCTCATAATTTTACTCTATACATAATGAATCTTAACTTCGAAATAATTATTACTTTAGAGATTTAACTAAAAAAAACAGGTCTTCATTATTTAATATAGCTTTAAATATTCGAAATTACAATCTTAAAAATTAAAAATAAAGGTGTTCAACTTATTTATGTAAAAAAATTTAGGATTTAAATTTTATTTAAAAAAAAAACTCTTTTACCAAAGTTAAATATTGGTGTAAAAGAAAATTTTATTCACGATCAATGTTGTTCCATATTCTCCAAAATCATTCCAAAGTCTAACTTTTATTTTATATAAATAAAAGAGTCAAATAATAATGGTGAATACATTTAAAATATCACCAATTATATTGGTATGACTATGTTTTATGTGTTATAAAGATTTTTATTTCCATTTTAATGTTAAGTAGGTGTATACGTGAATATGAAATAGACTTTGAAGTTATATACATTAATTTTCATCTTAGTAAGTTATTAGTGTTTTATTATTTTATGTTTATTTATATTTTATTTTATTTTAATTATAATGCTAGAAAATATGAATGACAACTAAGAAAATATTTCTATTAAAGAGGAATTCCAAAGTCAAGAAAAATAACTAAAAATCTTCAATAATAAAGAACACATAATCATTTATCATATTCTATTATGGAAAATTACAAAAATGAGTGTCAAATACAGTGATATCATTATTATTTTTACTTTCGAAAAAGGACTGTCGAACTTATTTTAAAAAGAAAAAATAAAGTAAAATGTATCACATAGTTTAAAAGATGAAATTTTTTTTTTTTGGATATAAGATAATTCATATTTATCTACTTCAATTTTGTGAAATTCTATAGGTCATCAAGGACACATTAATGTTTAAGCTTAGGAGAAAATGACATCATTTAAATGAGATGTAATCCAATATTAATGCAAGAACTTTTAATTTATTTAAACATTGGTAGATACATACTCTATATTAATTGAGTTTAAAATATAGGCATTAGGTATCTAAATGTGAGTCTAAGTCCTATATTGGTACTGGTACAAATGAGATTGTTGAGCAAAATATAAGAAAGAAAGAAGACCCATAAACTAAATATTTAAAGGTTTTAAATTGAAGGTGATGTCATTCCTTTATATGAGTTTTGACTTAGTTTTCATTGTTTGAAATCTTCTCGATGTTTCTCCTTCCGGATTTTCCCAACAAATAATATCATAGTCAGATGATTTACAGCTTGGACCCTGGATTTCTCCCCTGGAATTCTTCCAGCACTAAATGCAATTTAATTTTATTTCTATTTTATAATAGGTCTTATTTAAAAGTTAATAAAAATATGAATTAAAGTAACAAATGTAATATCAATATGAGTTGTAGTAACAAAATCAGAATCATAATGTAGAGTTCACATAAATTAGAATGTTAAATCGCAAAAATATGAAACTTTTCAAAATTTACATAAAATTCAAATTTCATTTTCCAAAATTCTCAATAACTTTGGAAGATAAATTTAAAATTTATTTTTAACCATCCTCTTTTGGAAGCTACTCCATCATTATTATCTTCTTATTTTAGAAACTTATTCGTATCAAATTTGTAGGCAGATAGTCTTTATATTTAAGTCAAAATCAAATTTCTCGTTGTTTTATGATTTTCTTCATTAAACACTTAAAAAGAACCAACATTTTGATTAGTTCTGAGAGAATCTTCAACTTTATTTATTTATTTATTCTTTTACAACCTTATACCAATGTCGCCTTGTATGTTGTTAAAGAAGTTGTCAAATTTCTTTACGATGAAAATGCTAACATTTTAATTAAGTTTGAGAGAATATTCAACTTTGTTCATTTTATCTTTTTGTAAACTTTAACGAATGTCATCTTGTATGCTATCGAAAGGGTCTTCGACTTTTTATAATGCAAGTTTCAATATCTTTTTTCTTTTTTATGTGACACTATCACCAATTTTCAGTGAATTTTTGTCGGTGTCTTTATCTTTTTTTTTCCTTTTTCTTTGTAATTTTAGTTTAGCGTATAATTTTAATTAGACTCATTCCTATAATGATAAATTTTATTAATTAGTGAAAAGTTAGATAAAGAGGTGGAAGACAATAAATTATGCACTAAATGATTAGTTGATAGAACCAGAATTAATGTAATCTTGAACTTTAAAAGAGTAAAATCAAAATTTGAAAATTAAAAAATAATAGAGGGAGTATAAGACTAGATTTATTGAGAATTTAATTTTGTGTAATTTGAGAAGAGAAAACAAGGAGGAAGTCTTCATCAATGGAGTTATGAACCAGTAATACAAGAGAATTGACACTGTTATATTCAATATTATAGGTTTGTATATCTTTCTCACTTATATATTATTTAATTTCAGCTCACATTAAACTCTAACGTTTAAAAATTTATACTTAATTAATATGTAATTTATTTTCGAACACTTTATAAGAATAGTAGGAAACTAAAATTAATAGCTGAAATCTGCTATTTCATTCTTAGAAGTGACTTTTGTTAAGGGCATTAGTACGAAATTAGTAATTAATTGGAAAAAGACTTGGAAACATGCATATTGTTGTAAATTCTTTTAATAAAAAAGGCCAATGCAATTTTATTCTTGAATAATTTAATTATTCACAGTTTAATGCAAATCAATTATGACTAGATGATTCAAGTGAAATTGTTTGAATCTCTTCCTTTCATTAAGGTTTTATGTTTAAGTTTTGTAAATGGAAAAAATCTTGTTATGATGAGAAACATCCTTATAGATATAGTCAACATAATATAAAAAAGTAATTATAGTTAGAATCATATTTTTTAATTTATTTAAGTATTTATACTACCAAATTTCTCATTAAAATAGTAAAATTGTATCTTTTTGTTTTCAACCAAATACATTTAAATTTCGCTTATTTTAACTTAAATTTTTATCGAATGTAATGCTTTCATTTCTATCTAACATGAAGGAAGGTGTGTGAAAATGTATCCTATATTTAAAGTAATATAACGTTTTTTTAGGTCAAAGTCAAATATTTCATTGTTCACGAAAAAATAAGCTGATCCAATATAGGATCATTTTGTTAGACAAAATATATTACATCGAAAGTTTGCACATTTATACTCTCTCGCTTTCCATCTTTTCATTGACATACACATTTTGTGATAAAAAAAAAAACAGATATTAAGCGTAGTTATATTGATATCATTTTCATTAACAAAAAAAAAAACTATTGATATAAATATTTCAAATTATGCCTGTAATCGATGCATCGTATCAATAAAAGATTTTATTATTATGAAAAATTTAAGACAAGTTATCAGTTTATTATATAATTTACATGAAAACACAATATATAGCATGCTTAGATTCATACACAAAAAATTGTATTGACATGAACAAGCTTAGCAACTACCAAAATTTCCCCTTGATACAGATTTTTCCTTGGGTATAAAATAAAATCAAAACATTGTTTAATATTTATTTTGGAAACGCACCAAGATTAGGACTTAATATATATTTTTGCCAACTGTTTGGTTGAGACTGAATCCACATGTTATATGTGAGGTATATAGGATTCGAATAAATTAAATAAAAAATAAAAGGTGGAGTTTGAGGAGTCAAATGGCCATTATGGTGTTTGATATAGTTCTTGAGGCTATAACTACAATAGTCACATTTTCAGTGGTCAAAAAGCAATAAAAGTACACTACCAACAAATGGAAGCTTATTGAGAGAGAGACAAATTCTAGCAATGGAGTACACACAAACCCGTCCACCAATATGAGTTTAGAAAACATTTTTTAAAAATAGACCCTTCATGACAGATAAATAAATACTTAAAGTTTTAAATTAGGCATGTGGGAGATATAATAAAAGTCTAATAGTTATATCAGCAAACTAATACAGTACAAACTAAAATAAATTATTGAATATAATGTTAAAAGATGAGTTTTTTTTATATATATATATAAAATCGATTTCTAAAGTAAAATTTATCCCTAAATATATATTGGAAGTTAATTTTATTTTCAATCAACAGATCTCTAACACAATAATATAGATAATATATATTTATGAGAACAAATGAAAATTATTTTGAATTTTTTATATCAATAATAAAACTAATATAGATAGAAGAAACATGATTAAAAGTAATTTTTATTAGAGGTATAATTAACATTATATTAAGACTGTTACATAAGTTTTCATTTAAAATTATTACTAACAAAAATATATGTTTAAATTTTAAAAGTACCTAAAAAGTTATTTAAAATTTGGAGATACGAAAATAATACAATCTTTTTAGAGAATGTAATATATTAGAAATTTTAGAGATACACAAACAAAACTGTCCTACCTTAAAGTTAATTATACATTAATGAACCCAAATAGCAATTAATAAACACAAAGAAATACATAATGCATTTTTTTTCATATATAACTTATACAAATCAAATAATTTAGTGGCTTTAGAGGGTATGTTATGTTGAAGTTAGGGATCTAGGTTTCAAATTTTCTCCCTTCACTTTTTTTTTGTCGTTTTCTATATCGTGCTTTAGAATAAAATGTACTGAATTTTTAAAGTAGGAAAGAATGACTTAAATAGTTTTTAAACCTTCATTCATTTGTTAGGTCAATGGCACGTAGAAAAACCAAACAGAGGCAAAAAAAAATCCATGTTCTTGTCATGTGTGGTATGTAGCCCATAGGCCACCACATCCCACATATACTTTCAGTTGCCTAATTTCGCATGATTCAGTTTACTTTAATTGTCAATTTTCAAACTTAAAATAAGATAATGAGTTTTTTTTTTCTATAATCTTTTCTTATTTATTAATGTAAAGTTTCAATTCTCAGTTGAGTCCAACTATAATAGAAAAAAAATAAAATCACGAGGCATCGTAAATTCTTGTAGTTGCATTGTTATGTATAAAAAAAGGAAACGCATTTGTATGTATTATTATCGAGAATTTCAGCAAAAGAAGATGGCGGTTAAATAATATGTATACGGAACACCAAATAATAAGAGAATGCAAAACTTAGAGAAAAAAGAATTTTAAAAAAGTAAAGAAAGTTTGTCCCACTTAGATAAAATCTTATGATGGATTTTGATTTTGTATTAGAAAGTAAATTTAATTCTAATTCATAATTATAAAATTATAAATTAATTTTATTTGTAGTTGATGTACCTGTATATAAGACTATGCACTTTTTTCTTTTTTTTTTTCCTTCTAACAAAGTATATACTAGTATTTTTCCTACGAAATTCTTTAACCATGAATTAATTCGTGATTGTGTTCATTCTCTTTCTTAGATTTGATAAATTCTTCTCACATATGTTTAATTGTTGTATTATATCGTCTAATCTCTAGTGCTTGGTCTGAGGTGTTCTTCTTTTAACTTTTAAAGCAATGATAAATATTTGGCTACATTTATCTTTATACCATACTATCAAAATGCCATCATTAGAAAACATGTACACTCTTCCCCTAAATCCTACCACCTTATTACCTTATTAAATCCAACTGTTTTTTTTTTTAATTTGATCAAAACCCAATAAAACTTTTGTACTTCATAATTTAGGATCGTATAACTACTTGTTCCCCATTATGCTAAGAAATCATTTGTCTTAGTCAACATGTTACAACTAATATTGTTATAAACTACTATTACATGCAAAATTGCTAAATGCTATATATATATATATATATATATATATATATATATATATATTTAGAGTATTTGTATAACAAGTCTTCCACATGAAGTTTTGTTTTAATCAAATTTGACATTAATTCAACCATTAAATAAGAATAGGTTAATTATTTATCTACTTGAATATATTACTAGAAATTTATTTATTTTTATGTAGAAAAGGAGGTAGCAGCCTTGGAAAGATATCAAGAAGTGAAATTTAAGTTTAACTCAACCTTACAAACCAGCTTATAAAATAAGATTTACACTCATTTATAAACTATTGAAAGACTTTATCTCTAAATGACATGGGATTTTCAACAAAAGATAAAGTCAACTTTTTTGAAAGATGAAGTCAAGCTCATTCTTTAAACAAATCTTGAGTTTAAAAATCAAACTTAGGATTTTTTTTTTTTTTGAAATTTATAGGCTTATAAATTTTCTAATGCTCATAATGTGAGTTCTAATGTAGCTTTAGTGAGTTATTTTAAAAATGATTTGGAGATCCATTAAGAGAAATTCGTGCTTCTGGAGGTTCATAACTAAGTTTTAGAAGAAAAGAAGCTTCTCACATAATAGATAAATAACTGGAAGGTTTTTCTTAAGCTTCCATATTTCTTCAATTTCGTTTCTTCATTTTTTTTATCATCCTTTTCTATTGAGATTAGATGTAATTATACTAAACTCTATTGTATTATGTTGATATATATATATATATATATATATCATCTTCTTTGTGTTTCAATATTAATATTATACTTTTATGTTTCATGTTTGTCGTGTATATTACCTATAATTTTTAAGAACTATGTTTGTAATCCGAAAATACTTTCATTATTTTGACTTATACTCAATAAATCATATATATAGAATGAGTCACGATTTTATTGGTCATATTTTAACCATTGAGGTTAACCTAAATTATTTTGATAAATTATACAAAATTTTATCACAATATAAGAGATATATGCTTAATTAAATTTAACCTGCCAATTTTACTCCTTTTACACTCCTTTTACAGTAACTTAACTAGTTAGTTTATTTATTTTTTTATTTTAGTACATTAATTACTTCTAAGAATTTCATAATCTTTTTTATATCAAAATTTGATAGTTTAAGTAGTTTAGATAGTAAAAAATTATATACTTTACTAGTAAAGGTCTGATGAGAAAATGATATTTAAACTTTTCATTTATTATTTATATGATTTTGGTACACTAGCTAGGGACTTAACAAAACTCATATAAAAAACTTCAAACAACTTTATGAGAAAAAAATAAATAAAAATCTTAATAAAAAATATATTATTTATCTAGATAAAAAAATTGAGAAGGGGGAAACCATTACTTAATAAAGCCAAATAAGATGGTGGAAATGAGAAGAGCCATATTTGAGAAAGAAAGAGAAAAAAATAATTTATCAAACAGAACATAATGCAAATAATCTATCTGAATCATTGAAAAAGGATTTACTTTTCCAGTTTATTTTTAATTACCATATTTTTATGTTTTATTTGATTTTCAATTTTAAAATTTATACTCACAGTGCCGTTATAAATATTATAAAATTTTATTAAAGTCAAGAAAATTTCTTAATTTTTTCAAAAATTCTCAAACAGCACTTATAAAAAATGAAGAGATATAAAAAAATAAAAGATATAAGGACTTATTATGAAAATAAAGAGATGAACAAAAATGAATAAAGGACATGAGAATGAAAATATTCTCTCTGTTTTTTCTATATTTCATTCAAAATAGAGAACTGAATATATACAAGTACTGTACCCATTACCCATTCTAGGTATAGCTAAATAAAGAAAACAAAATAAAATTATTACAATATGATAATGTCATAAAAATAAATAAATAGAATTGATGATAATTTTGATTCTATCATAAAGACAGAATCGCATAATTAGTTTCCTTCTAGAAGCCTTTTATCCATATCCTCTGAAACCCCCCCGCAAGTTGGGGAGCAAATATTGATGAGACCTAACTTGGAACAAATATTCTTGAAAGACTGAGGACCTAAGGCTTTGGTATAAATGTCTGCTAATTGCTCTGTGGTGGAAATGGGAAGCAAATGAATGAGACCCTTCTTCAACTTTTCTCTAACAATGTGACAGTCTATTTCTATATGTTTGGTGCGCTCATGAAACACTGGATTTGCTGCAATATATCTTGCTGAGTCATTGTCCAATATAAAAGAGATGGTTGCTCAAAAGGAACTTTCAAATCTTGAAGAAGATAGACTAGCCATTGAATTTCACAAGTAACGATTTCACAAGTAACAGTGGCCATTGCCTTGTATTCAGCTTCACAGGAACTTTTTGATATTGTTCCTTGCTTTTTTGATTTCCAAGATATAAGAGAATTTCCAAGATACACACTAAAACCAGTCACTGATTGTCTTGAATCACTACAGGTACCCCAATCACTATCACAAAAAGCTTTGAGATGGGCAGAACTGCTAGATGAGAAAAATAAGCCAAGACTTAGAGCTCCTTTAATATATTTTAGAATTCTAATTGCTACATTATAGTGAGCAATTGTAGGCTTATCAAGAAACTGAGAAAGTTGTTGAACATAAAATGTGATGTCAGGTCGGGTATTAGTGAGATACATAAGTCTTCCAATCAACCTTCTATAGGCATGAACATCAGTAAAAGGCATACTTCCAGCAACAGACAATTTAACAAGATTATCCATAAGAGTGACTGCAGGTTTGGAGGCTAAAAGACCTGCATCTGTTAACAATTCCAATGCATATTTCTTTTGATTCATCATTATCCCTTTCTTACTCCTTGCTACTTCAAAACCAAGAAAGTATCTTAAATCACCAAGATCCTTGATCTTGAATGTCTTATTCAAAGCTTATTTGACTCGATCAATCTCTTCTTTATCATTTCCTGTCAAAATTATATCATCTACATACACCAATAATGTTGTAAAAGATCCTTTAGAAGAATTAATAAATAGGGAATAATCATTTATAGACTGAGTATATCCCACAGAAATAAAAAAAGATGACAATAGCAAACCACTCCCTGCCAGCTTGCTTAAGGCCATATAAAGCCTGTTTTAATTTACAAACTTGTCCTGGTTGAATAGAAGTCAATCCAGGAGGAGCAACCATGTATACATCTTCTTTCAACTCCATGTAAGAAGGCATTATTTATGTCTAACTGTTTTAACTCCCAGTTATATATAGAGGCTAGAGAAAGAAGCAACCTTATAGTGGTCATCTTTGCTACTGGAGAAAAGGTTTCAAGGTAGTCAA
>Ga0209700_100046_pt1 | contig 159296 bp, 154 predicted proteins | sample SiratroredBW_FD_187528 | JGI IMG/M metagenome (GOLD analysis project Ga0209700, IMG submission 187528) | Root nodule microbial communities of legume samples collected from California, USA - Siratro red BW (SPAdes) (version 2) | ecosystem: Host-associated > Plants > Roots > Nodule | place: USA... | reverse complement strand
CGTCGGCCATCTCGACATGGAGGGCATCGCGGTCGGCCTCGGAATAGACCGCAACCGTCTGAACGCCCATCCGGCGGGCAGTCTTGATGACCCGGCAGGCGATTTCGCCGCGATTGGCGATCAGAATCTTCTTAAACACTTCTCTTCTCACAACGGCAGATTGTCGTGCTTCTTGGCCGGCGTCTCGACCTTCTTGTCCTTCAGCATGCCGAGCGCTCTTGCGATCCGCTTCCGTGTCGAATGCGGCATGATGACGTCGTCGATGTAGCCGCGCTCGGCCGCAATGAAAGGCGACAGGAACCGGTCCTCGTATTCCTTGGTGCGGGCGGCGATCTTGTCGGGGTCGCTGCGGAAGATGATCTCGACCGCGCCCTTGGCGCCCATCACCGCGATCTGGGCGGTCGGCCAGGCGTAGTTCATGTCGGCCCCGATCTCCTTCGAGGCCATGACGTCGAAGGCGCCGCCATAGGCCTTGCGGGTGATGATGGTGACGAGCGGCACGGTGCACTGCGAATAGGCGAACAGCAGCTTGGCGCCGTGCTTGATCAGGCCGCCATATTCCTGCGCGGTGCCGGGCAGGAATCCCGGGACGTCGACGAAGGTGACGATCGGGATGTTGAAGGCGTCGCAGAAGCGGACGAAGCGCGCCGCTTTCCGCGATGCATCGCTGTCGAGCACGCCGGCCAGCACCATCGGCTGGTTGGCGACGAAGCCGACGGTGCGGCCCGCGATGCGGCCGAAGCCGGTGACGATGTTCTTGGCGAAGGCTTCCGCGATCTCGAAGAAGTCGCCCTCGTCCACGACCTTCAGGATCAGCTCCTTCATGTCGTAGGGCTTGTTCGGATTGTCGGGAATTAGCGTGTCCAAGGACATGTCGATCCGGGCGGTGTCGTCGAAGCTCGGCCATTCCGGCACGCCGTCGGTGTTGTTGGACGGCAGGAAGTCGATCAGGCGGCGCATCTGCAGCAGCGTCTCGACATCGTTCTCGAAGGCGCCGTCGGCGATCGAGGAGCGCGTGGCGTGCACCGAGGCACCGCCGAGCTCTTCGGCGGTGACGACCTCGTTGGTGACGGTCTTCACCACGTCGGGGCCGGTGACGAACATGTAGCTGGTGTTCTTCACCATGAAGATGAAGTCGGTCATCGCCGGCGAATAGACGTCGCCCCCGGCGCAGGGGCCCATGATGACGGAGATCTGCGGGATCACGCCCGAGGCGAGCACGTTGCGGCGGAACACGTAGGAATAGCCGGCGAGCGCGGCGACGCCCTCCTGGATGCGGGCGCCACCGGCGTCATAGAGACCGATGATGGGCGCCCGCGCCTTCATCGCCATGTCCTGGAGTTTCGTAATTTTCAGCGCGTGCGTTTCCGAGAGCGAACCGCCGAACACCGTAAAATCCTTGGCGAAGACGAAGGTCTTGCGGCCGTTGACGGTGCCCCAGCCGGTGACGACGCCATCGCCGGGGATCTTGTTCTTCTCCATGCCGAACTCGGTGGAGCGGTGCTCGACGAACATGTCGAACTCCTCGAACGATCCCTTGTCGAGCAGAAGCTCGATGCGCTCGCGCGCGGTCAGCTTGCCGCGGGCGTGCTGCGCTTCAATGCGCTTCTGCCCGCCGCCCAGCCTGGCACTCGCGCGACGGTCTTCAAGGATTTCAATGGTCGAGATCACGGAACTCTCCTCGGTGGCCCTGCCGTTGCGGTACGGCGGACCCGCTTCTCCCGCGATACACGCCCAATATCGGCCTTGAGAAGACTTGAAGACGCGCATTTGCACATGGTACAATGTTGCAAATTGAAAATTGCGAAGTTGCAAATGGCTGGCAAGCTTTTCATCGGGCGACGATTCCGCGAGGTAAGGGAGAGCACGAAGCTCACCCAAGCGGCCTTCGCTGAACGGCTGGGAATTTCCCTCAGCTATTTGAACCAGATCGAGAACAATCAGAGGCCGGTTTCGGCCTCTGTCTTGGTTCTTCTTGCGGAACGCTTTCAGGTCGACCTCAGCTCTCTGTCGGTCAATGACAACGACAGGGTCATGTCGATGCTGACGGAAGCGCTGGCCGATCCGATCTTTGCGCCCTATGCGCCGAACATCCAGGAGTTGAAACTCGTCGTTCAGAACGCGCCGGGTTTTGCGCAAGCGCTCCTCAACGCTCACCAGGCGTACCGACGAAACAGCGAACAGCTCGCCAGTCTCGACGGGCAGATCGTCAACTGGGCTGGCGAACCGACGGCTTACGAAGAAGTCCGCGATTTCTTTCATCTGGTTGACAACTACGTCCACGAGTTAGATGCTGCGGCTGAGGCACTTGCCGAGGGGCTAAACATTCCCGATGGCAACGCGACCACGGCGTTGATTAACCACCTGGAATCTCGACATGGCGTGCAGATACGCCAGAGCGGCCCCCACGAGACTTCATTACGGCAATTCGATCGTGCATCCCGCACCTTGTTGCTGAGCCAATACCTTCCAACGCCAACGCGAAACTTCCAGATTGCGCTGCAGATCGCCGCGCTTGAAGAGGAAGAAAGAATTGGTCAGATTGCAGATCGCGCCACTTTTCGATCTGCCGATGCGCGAAACGTGTGCGCAGCGGGATTGCGTAACTACTTCGCCGGCGCTCTCATTCTGCCCTATCAAAGATTCCTGCAGTCCGCTCGAGATCTACGGCACGATCTGGAGTTGCTCGCCACCAAGTTCGGCGCGAGCCTGGAACAGGTTGCCCATCGATTGTCTACCCTGCAACGACCGGGCTCCAAAGGCGTGCCCGTCTTCTTCGCTCGGCTGGACCGCGCAGGAAACATCACCAAGAGACATAGCGCGGCAAAGCTACAATTCGCGCGTTACGGCGCAGCGTGCCCACTCTGGAACGCTCACCAGGCGTTCGAGACACCTAGCCAAATTATTCGGCAACTCGCCGAGACTCCGGACGGCGTACGATTTCTTTGTATCGCAACCGAACTTTCAAAGGGCCGGGGCGGCTTCGGCGCGCCGCGCCCTCGATACGCTATAGCGTTAGGATGTGAAGTCTCCTACGCGAAGGATTTCGTGTATGCAGACGGGCTCGATCTCACAAACAAAGGCACCTATGATCCTATCGGAATCTCGTGCCGGATCTGTGAGCGCACCAGCTGCCCTCAGCGAGCGATACCTCCACTAAAGAGCAGACTGAAACTCGACCGTGACCGCAGGGATATATTGCCTTATCACATTTCGAGTTGAGCTAATGTCTGCAGTCCCCGGCCGACATCTTCGCATGTGACCACGGCCGACGGCAGGTCCCTCGGCTCGCGGATCACTACCTTACATGGCCTTCCCTGGAGCGAGATTCCCAGCGGTATCGGGCAAAAGATTCACCGCTTACGCGCGCCCTGCACCACGTTCCTTTTTGATCTCCATGAGGAGAGCCGCCGCTCCAACCCGCTTGTTGAACGGAGTTAATTGCTTGTTGAGCCCCTTAAAGAACCGTTTATGCCAAGGGTAGCGTCCAGGCAGTAAGCAATTGCTGATTTTGGAACCGCGTTGCTCCACGGCTGCAACGACAGGCACGCCTTTAGAAGTTTCGCCTTTGGCGCTGCCAAATAGATTGTCCGTTTTTCGATATAAGTCGTCATTTTATCGAAATTCTACAAGCCCGCGCAGCGGTTAGCATTCGTTTCATCGAGATGTCATCACGCGAGATAACGCGAGGGGCCGGGCCTCGATACCATGACGAACGCTTGCCCACGGGAGAAACCGACATGACGACGACAGCTTTGGATAGGATCGATATCAAGATCCTGAATGAACTGCAGCAGAACGCCAGCTTAACCAACGTAGAGCTCGCTTCCCGCGTCAATCTCTCACCATCCCCCTGTCTCGCTCGAGTTCGCACGCTCGAACGACTGGGGGTCATTGACCGAAGAATTGCCGTGTTGGATCCGGCAGTTCTCGGTATCGGCGTCACTGCTTTCATACAGATCAAGCTTGAAAAGCAAATTCAACTGTCCCTTGACAGTTTCACGCGCTCAATAGATCGCCTGAGTGAGGTGATGGAGTGCTATCTCATGACAGGGGACAGCGACTACCTTCTGCGTGTCATGGTGTCAGACGTCGAGGCCCTTGAAGACCTCATCGTGAACAAGCTCTCGCGCATAGCTGGTGTTTGCAGCATTCGCTCAAGCTTAGCATTGAAGCGCATATCCTATAAGACAGTGCTTCCTATCGACACAAACCGTCCTGTTCAGATCAGGCCGGTCCATCCGTCTTCTAGACGCGTCGAGAGACCCGCCAAATCCCAATATGACGCTTCGGCTCAGGCACGGCTCGACGGCGGAATGAACATAGAGACATCGCGGATCTTTGATCACAGCACAGCCGGGCTTTAGCGCCGACCAAAGCGCGATGCCATAACGACTGTCGAGAGCGAACTCCAACCACCGTGGTCAACAGATAGTCCGATCTGAATTCACGATGCACTTCAATGGATGCAGAGCAAAATGACGACTAATCCATTCGACACGCACTTGGATAAAGCGCAAGCGAATTTTGTACCGTTGACCCCGGTCAGCTTTCTACGGCGCAGCGCTCACGTTTATCCCGATCTCACAAGTGTTATCTACGAGGAAAGACGCTTCACTTGGAGGGAGACTTTCGAGCGTTGCACGCGATTTGCTTCTTTTCTGGATCAGAACGGCATCCGCCGAGGCGATACTGTCGCTGTGATGCTACCAAACGTACCAGCCATGGTGGAATCGCACTTTTCCATACCGATGATCGGAGCGATCATTCATGCCATCAATATACGGCTTGATGCTGCTAGCATCGCGTTTCAGCTCGATCATGGCGGCGCCAAAGTCCTGCTGGTCGACCCAGAATTTGCAGGTCTCATTCGGGAGGCGATCGCGCTCTTATCCGGACCGAAGCCACTAATCGTCGATGTCGGCGACACTCACTTCTCGAGCGCTGCAATCGGGGACATCGACTACGAAGCTGCACTCGCGTCCGGCGACGCCGCCTTCGCATGGCATCATCCGAATGACGAGTGGGATGCAATTGCCCTCAGTTATACCTCTGGAACTACAGGTGATCCAAAGGGAGTCGTAACGCATTATCGCGGAGCCTATCTGAGCGCCGTTAGCACCATCCTCGCCGGCAATCTCGGCCAGCATCCGGTCTATCTCTGGACGCTGCCGATGTTTCACTGCAACGGCTGGTGCTTCCCCTGGACGCTCGCAGCGGCCGCCGGCATTAATGTCTGCCTGCGCAAGGTCGAGCCGACCAGGATCTTCCAGCTGATCAAGCAGCACGGCGTCACCCACATGTGCGGCGCGCCAATCGTCTACAACACGCTGATCAACGCGCCCGACGCGCTGAAGGGCAATGCGGCCCGCCGCGTCGTGGGCCTGATCGCCGGCGCGGCGCCGCCGGTTGCTGTGCTCGAAGGCGCTGAGAGCATCGGCATCAAGCTCACGCACGTCTACGGCCTGACCGAGGTCTACGGCCCCGCCTCCGTCTGCGCCGAGCAACCTGGCTGGGACGAGTTGCCCGCCACCGAGCGCGCGAAGATGAAGAGCCGGCAGGGCGTGCCTTACCATCTGCAGGACGCCGTTACGGTCATAAGTCCCGAGACGATGCAGGAAGTACCGCGTGACGGCGAGACGATCGGCGAAGTCGTGTTCCGCGGCAACATTGTGATGAAGGGTTATCTGAAAAACGAGAAGGCCACCCGGCAGGCCTTCGAGGGCGGCTGGTTTCACACCGGCGATCTCGGCGTGCTCGATGAACATGGCTACGTCATCATCAAAGACCGGTCGAAGGACATCATCATTTCAGGCGGCGAGAACATATCATCGGTGGAAGTCGAAGACGTGCTCTACAAACATCCGGCCGTGTTGTTTGCTGCTGTGGTCGCCAAGCCAGACGTGAAATGGGGCGAAGTTCCGTGTGCTTTTGTCGAGCTCAAAGACAATACCGCGGCAACAGAAGCCGAACTCATTGCTTTTTGCAGAAATCAGCTCTCGGGATTCAAGACACCGAAAGCAGTCATTTTTGGCTCGATTCCAAAGACCTCCACCGGAAAGATTCAGAAGTTCCTGTTGCGTGACAGGGCTGGATCAGCGAAGGCAATAGCGGGCTAGAGCGGACGCGTCGAAAACACGCTTGGCAATTGAGCGCACCAAACCCACCGAGGGACATATGACGGTCTCGATCTCTGCCGCCCTGAAAGCATTCTCCGAAGGAGAGATCGTCATCGTCACTGACGATGATGATCGAGAAGCCGAAGGAGATCTCGTCGTCGCAGCGTCACTTTGCTCAACCGAGAAGATGGCGTTTATAATCCGCCACACCTCCGGGATCGTCTGCGCACCCATCACGTCGGACCATGCGCGTCGTTTGAGACTAGATCCAATGGTCATCAACAACGACTCCAACCACACCACCGCTTTCACCGTCTCGATCGATTACAAACCTGACGGCGGGACCGGGATCTCGGCTGAAGAACGCGCCTCCTGCTGCCGGGCCCTGGCCAACCCCAACGTCGGCGCAAGCGACTTTGCACGACCTGGCCATATCTTTCCTCTTATTTCAAAGGAGGGCGGCGTTCTGATGCGGTCGGGTCATACCGAAGCTGCGGTCGACCTGTGCTGGTTGACCAAACTGGCTCCGGTCGGACTCATCAGTGAACTGATGAACGACGACGGGTCCGTGATGAAGGGTTCGCAAGTTCGAGATTTTGCCTCCAGGCACGCTCTGAAGCACGTAACCATTGCCGATATCATCGGTTTCCGGCAGGCGCGTGAGAAGTTGGTTGAAAGGGTCTCAAGTGTGACCGCCGACAGCCCGATTGGTCCGCTGCAGGGATATTCGTATCGCACGCTGTTCGATCCTATCCACCACGTGGCATACGTGTATGGCGAGATCGGTGACGGCAAAAACATACTGACCCGATTTTACAAGCCAAACATCATACGAGACATGTTCTCGGGGCAAGCCCAAGCCAAGATGAACGTTGTGCTGCAACGCTTCAAAGAGAACGGATCCGGTGTGCTTATCTATCTCAGAGACGGCGCGGCTGGCGTTCTGCCGGCCCCCCGCCCCCATCGTCTTCCTCGGACGAGCATCGCAATCGGCAGTGGCGCGAGATCGGCGTTGGAGCGCAGATATTGCGAGATCTTGGCATAACCTCCATCCGCCATCTGACATCGTCCACCCATCACTTCAAGGGGCTTGCGGGATTCGGCATCGAGATCATCAGAAACGAGCAACTTCGATAGATTAAGGATACAGCATGGAGCGCTTTCGCGGCCACGCCGTTCCTCGATACGGCGAGGTAAGTCGCAATTTCAGCGTTCTCGATCTAAGCAAAGAGGGCAGCTCAAGCGGACGTCCGTCGACAGGGTCAGGTGATGGGAAGGCCCCCTGCGATCGTCGAATTTCCTGTTCCGTTCAGGAGTTGAAAAATATCGTCGTGGAAATCTATCGGGCGACCCATGACAGCCAATAGCAAGTCGGAAGGCCAGCTCGCTTAGCTGAAATGCAGCCAGGGCGTCCGTGCACCTCGCTTGATACGGTCGGAAAAATAGCGCGCCGGCGACTTGCCGAGCGCTTTCTTGAACATCGTTATGAAAGCGCTGACGGAGTCGTAGCCGAGAACCTCGGATACTGCTTGCACTGAATCTCCCGCCGACAGCCGCTGAAGCGCGATGATGATGTGCAATTGTTGGCGCCATCGACTGAACGTCATGCCGGTCTCAGCGACGACGAGGCGCATCAAGGTTCGCTCCCCGAGCGCCATTGCCTCTCCCCACTCTGCCACCGTACGGCGATCCGCCGGGTTTTCCATCAAAGCATCTGCGATCGCACGCAGCTTTGAATGGCGCGTAACCGGAAGATGCAATTGCTCAGTCGGCATCTCGATGAGTTCGTTCAGCAAAACCGCGACTATATGAGCCGTCGGACCTTCCTGATCATAGAGGGGCGTCAGTGTTGCCAGTCGATGAATGACCTCGTACAGCAGAGGAGAGATCGACAACGTGCAGCACTCCCGCGGAACGGACGCCGCATTCATATCCACATACAGGAAGTAGATGCTGGCATTGGCGGTCGCGTGGTTGCTGTGCGGCATGCCTCCGGGAATCCAGACGCCGCATCGCGGAGGCACCATCCAAAGTCCACCAGGAGCCTCGCAGGTCACGCCCCCCCGTTGGGCCAGAACCAGCTGTCCTTTCCGATGCGTGTGGATCGGAATTTCGTCCTCTTTCTCCTGCGTATCGACCATGAGTGCCACGACGGGACGGTCGAGCGAGTCCGGATCAAGCTCACGAAAGTACTGGAGGAGAGAGCCGCGCATTGTCATCTTTTAGCAATTTTTTGGTAAAGTAACGAAATTCCTGGAGGGCCGCAAATTCTATCGTTCGGGTGCTTGTCAGACCTGGAATTCGAACGATGACCCGAACGCTCCTCTCCCGCATTTTCGGAGACGCCATTTTTCCCGGCAGCTTCGACCCCAGATGGGCGCTGTTTTCGGCCAATTCGTTCATCGCGGCGATGCTCGCAATCTACCTGGCGTTTCGTCTGGGCCTGCAGAGGCCCTACTGGGCGATGCTCACTGTCTACCTTACCGCCCAACCGCTCGCCGGCGCCGTTCGTTCGCGAGCCGTTTACCGCTTGCTCGGCACTCTGCTCGGCGCCAGCGCCGCCGTGGCGTTTGTCCCACTGCTGGTCAATCAGCCATCCTTGATGACACTCGCCATCACGAGCTGGGCCGCGTTCTGTCTGTACGTTTCCCTTCAGCATCGCACTCCTCGCAGTTACGCCTTTGTGCTGGCAGGATACACAGCCACGACCGTCGCGTTCTCGAGTGTAGCTGCTCCACATCTGGTGTTCGACGTCGCTCTGGCCCGCGTCGAGGAGATTGTGCTCGGCATCTGCTGCGCAACGGCCGTTCATACTCTGCTCTTTCCAAGCGACGTCACCAGTGCCCTTATCAAGTCGATTGATGCAGCGGTTCGTGATGCCTCCGCTTGGACAGCAGATGTCTTCCTCAAGCACGCTCCGACCAAGAGCAACGCGGCACGCTGGCGGCTAGCTTTGGACGTTACGCAGTTCGAAATACAGTTGACCCACCTCCGTTTCGACACAGCAGCAGCGAAACCGCCGATCTGGGCGATTCGGGCCCTGCAGGACAAGCTCGCGCTCGTCCTTCCAACGCTGACAGCGATCGAAGACAGGCTGGATGCACTGGGGGAGCGGCGTACGCCGGAACTCGATCTGCTTCTCTCAAAGCTGGGCGAATGGGTGCGGGCCCCCGCTAAATCGCAGCACAGCGCAGACGACCTGATGCGCTTCTGCGCAGAATTCAAAGTCGCACCTCCTGCCACGCAAAACGAATGGGATACGTTGCTCGTATCCAGCTTGATCGCCAAATCATCGGCGATGATCGAAACATTGGGCGCGATCCTGGAACTAAGTGGGGTCATCCAGGGATCCAAGCCTGCTTCCCACCTAGCGACGGCATCTGCTTCCAAAATCCATCGTGCCAAGAGAACCCTCCATCGTGACCAGGGCCTCGCGGCGTTATCCGTCGCCGCTTTTTTTGCGGCGGTCCTTGGCTGCGCCGCGGTCTGGATCGCCACGGCATGGCCGGAAGGCGGCATCGCCGCGCAGATCGCCGCTATTGCTGCAGCGCTCTACAGCAGCCTCGACGATCCTGCACCCACGCTGATGTCCTACACACTCTGGACTGTGGCGTCGCTGCCGATCGCAGCCATCTACCTCTTTGTCATCTTCCCAGCAATCGATGGGTTTCCGATGCTGGCGGCCTCGCTGGCTCCGCCGTTTCTCGTCATCGGCTATCTACAGGCCAATCCGCGTCACATTGTCAAAGCGTTGGCCCTCGGGCTCGGTCTGATCGGGGCACTCGATCTGCAGAACAGATTCTTGGCGGACTTCGCTTCGTTCGCTAACGTCAATGCAGCGTCACTAATCGGTCTTATTGCGGCGTTCTTGGCAGTTCGCGCATTTCGCTCTGTGACTGCAAAGCACGCGGCCAAACGCCTGATCCGGCATGGCTGGGTCGATCTAGCAATCCTGGCCGGTGCCCACAGACCGATGAACCGAGAACGCTGGGTGGGCGTAATGCTCGACCGTCTCGGCCTGATCGTTCCGAGATTGGCGCTGTCCGGCGCGGACGTAGAAACAGAAGCTGGCCGCTCGCTTGCCGCTCTACAGATGGGACTGGATCTGCTCGACCTGAAATCAAGCGTGGCGAACGCGAACGACCACGGGAGCGAGCATCTCGAAGGTCTTGTTGTCAAACTGTCGCACGCCTTCCGATGGTTTGCATCTGGGAATATCGAGCTCCCTCTCGAGGAAGCGCAGGCATTGTGCGCGACCATTGATACCGAACTTCGCGAATACTGCAAATGGGACGCCGCAATCCAGCGAGCAAGACTAACCGCGCTGGTCGGCTTACGCCGCGCCCTGTTTCCAGATGCACCAGCTCCTACTTGTAGCAGAGTTGCGTGATGACTGAAGAGATCAACGTCGCGGGTGTGTTCATACCGACCTTTGTCGTCGCCTGTATCTTCGCGCTCGGGCTAGGGATGGCACTGTCCGCAACACTCAACCGCGCTGTTTCATTCGAGATCAAGAGCTTCGCATGGCACCCCGCGCTATTCGATTTCGCAATCTTCTTGATTCTCGTCGACATCTGCTACACGCTACTTGGAAAGTTTCTGCCGTGACTACCAGACGTTCGATTCCGCGCATCGTTGTTACTGGTCTGGTCGTCGCAATTGCGGCGCCGATTGCCATCAAATTGTGGGACCACTACGAGGAGGCTCCCTGGACGCGTGACGGCCACGTCCGCGCCGACGTCGTCGCCGTGGCTTCGGACGTCTCCGGGCTGGTCGAAGAGGTTCTGATCAAGGACAATCAGGCGGTTCGCAAAGGTGACGTACTCATCCGGCTGGATCCGCAGCGCTTCCGCCTGGCCGTCCAGCAGGCAGAAGCCGTGGTCGCAAGCCGCGAAGCCGCGCTTGAACGGGCCTCTAATGACCGTACCCGCTATGAAAAGCTTAGCGACGGCGTTGTCTCTCAACAGCAGCGCGAGACGGTCCGCGCCGCTGACCTCCAGGCGAAGGCTACCTACAATCAAGCGCTTGCGGATCTGGAAATCGCACATCTTAACCTGATCCGATCAGAAATCCGAGCGCCGGTGAGTGGTCGCGTAACGAACCTCGATCTCCGGCCGGGCGCCTATCTGCCGGCGGGACGAGGCATAATGGCGCTGATCGAAACCGATACGGTGCGTGCGGAAGGCTACTTCGAAGAAACAAAGCTCGCGCGCATCCATGTAGGCGACCCTGCCGACGTCATCCTGATGGGAGGCTCGACACTGAGAGGAGAGGTCGAGAGCATCGCCCGCGGAATTGAAGATCGCGAACGGAGTTCCGGTGCGAGCATGCTGGCGAACATCAATCCGACCTTCTCGTGGGTTCGGCTTGCACAGCGAATTCCAGTACGGATCAAACTCCATGCGAAAAATAATGCGGATGAACTGATCGTTGGACGGACCGTGACAATTCAGATCGATAGCGACAATAGCCCCAATCCAACAACTACGAAAATGCTGGGGTCACGCATCTTGCGTCTCTTGCGATCAGCAGCAGCGATACCGGAGCGCTTTGAAGATGCAGCAGCCTTCGACGCCCAACACTGGACTGCAAACCGGTCTCGCTAGCCGGTCAGCGCAGTATCCGCAGCACGAACAGGCCCCTGGCCAGCTGCATAGCCGCATCCCATTCGGCACTTTGGGGGTGACGGCTGCAATTTCGGCATAAAATGCCGGGCTTATTATGAGAATAGGCAAAGACAACAAAATGTACGAGGCACAACTCTGTGGTTGGTTACCAGAGGGTTTGCCTTGACTTCACCGGCTGCGAAGGGCTGCTCTTTCGTCCTTTATTGCGGGCACAATCAAGGAACTGGGCGAGATCTCTGCTCTCGCACTATGCACGGTTTTCTCGGCAGCGATGCACCGCATCTTTCAAAATTTCATTGATCTCCTAGCGACCGCAGAAGATCTCCAAGACTTCTCCAAAGCCATGGCGTACACAGCGACCGCTTTGGACCTATCAAGCTTTGCTTATCTAGCCCTCCAGCGAGCCGGCGGAGGCAAACCGCGCATAATTTCCACATATCCATCGCAGTGGGTAGCGCACTATCAGAAAAACAACTACCAAACACTTGATCCCGTTATCGGAGAAGCTCTTCGAACTCCCGAGCCCTTTCGTTGGGGGATCGATTTCAATTCGAAGTTCACATCGATGGCACAGCATCGGCTTTTCGAAGAGGCCGCGAAATTCGGAATTCGGTTTGGCTTTACGGTGCCGATTCACGATGGCCACGGCCCCATCGCTGCATTGACCTTTTCCGTTGACCAGAGCCGCCCACAATTCGAACGGTTCATTGAATCACATGGACGTGTTCTTCAGCTTATGGCGATGTATTTCCATGCTCATACCCGCCGAAAGCTAGCGAGCGTATACAATATCGACGGGACATGTCTGTCTCCGCGTGAGTTCGAATGCTTGGAGTGGGCAGCTCGAGGCAAGAGCGCTTGGGAGATCGGATGCATTCTCGGCATCTCGCGCAATACGGTTGCTTTCTACCTAGAAGGCGCGAAGAAAAAACTCGGTGTTCGGACGATTGTGCAAGCGGTAGCCCGCTTAGCCGCTGTGAAAAGAAAGCAGCAAAATTAGGGGCGGAGCCCCCTACAACTACAGGTAATGACTTGGGATCCGTGATCCGCTCCAAAGGTGACGATGTACACCCCTGGAGGGACTATGATTCAGCTAATCACACCGCCCTTGTATGGCCAGTTCGCCGAAACCCTCGCCGAAATGCATCGGTTACGGTATCGCGTTTTCAAACTTCGCATGGCATGGGACGTTCAAACCAGCGGCGGCATGGAGATCGACGACTTCGATGCATTGCATCCCGCTTACCTAGTCCAGCTATGTGACAACGGGCAGGTGCAAGGTTCCGTACGCCTCCTCCCCACAATTGGCCCGACCATGCTTTGCGACACCTTCCCTAGGCTTCTCGAAGGCCAACCCGCGCCGTCAACTCCTCTCGTTTGGGAAAGTAGTAGATTCGCGATCGATGTTGCTGCCGATGCGCCGAAGGGGGATCACGGTCTTACTCGTGCTGCTTACGAACTATTTGCGGGAATGGTCGAGTTCGGCCTCTCAAGACAACTCACTGACATCGTTACCGTCACAGACGTCCGTATGGAGCGAATCCTTCGACGAGCCGGTTGGCCCCTGCGGCGCATTGGCAATCCTTCCGCAATTGGCAACACCTTAGCCGTGGCGGGTTACCTTGAGATCTCGCGCGATACTCTGGCCAACCTTCGTAAAGCCGGCGGGCTTTCGACACCGGCCCTTTGGACGCCAGTAATCTTCGCGGCCGCGTAGAACGATACAGGCCAACAAACGATATGCCCGTTCCCGCCTAGAGCGGGGACGCCGTGTCTTGCGGTTCGCTTACCGAGCTATGAACATGACGGAAATTGAGACTAGGAACGGTCAGCGAAACGCGGCAAGAGCTGTTGACCTGCAACAGCTTCGACTTGCGGTTGCCGCTTGTGACCATGGAAGTTTTCGACGAGCCGCGGAAGCGCTTTCGATGAAGCACACCGCCTTTAGCCGTTCTATTGGCCAGCTTGAGTACCTGTTGGGAACTTCACTGTTTGAGCGCTCAAGTGGGGGAATAAAGCCTACACTGGCAGGCCGAGAGGTTCTGCGAATCGCGCGGTTGATTCTGGAACAAGTCGACATGCTCCTTGACACAGGAAGGTCCGGTGGTCGCGGCGACACTGGCCATCTTGTCATCGGCTTCTTCACATCTATGTCCACCGGCAATTTGCGAGCGACGATAGGTGAGCTCAAGAAACTACTACCAGGCCTCGAAATAGCAACGATGGAGCGCTCACGCTTCCGTCTGGTGACCGCTCTCCGTAACGGAACCGTCGACGTTGTCGTTAGCCCTGGACGTCTGCCTTCAAAAGACACCAGATCACTACTGCTGTGGAGCGAGCGCATCCTGATCTCGCTGCCCCAAGATCACTGGCTGGCCGCACGCGAGATCACCTATTGGACCGATTTGCGTAACGAGAAGATCCTTCTAAGCAAGTATGATCCTGGGCGAGAGCTCGAGGATCTTCTGATTTCGAAGCTAGTGCTACCCGACGATCGCCCCAAGATAGAACGACATGACGTGAGCCGTGGAATTATCAAGAGTCTAACGAGTATGGGCATGGGGCTAAGCCTGGCGATGGAATCGGATATTGGTGCAAGTTTCGCTGGCCTTGTGTATCGAGAGTTGCAGGACGGAGCGGGACCAAGCCGGGTGGACTTCTATGCGCATTGGCGCGACGACAATGAGAATCCGGCTCTGAAGCGTTTCCTCAATCTGTTGGCAGACCGCTATCCCTCACCCTCGCCGACCCTTGGGGAATGACCAGTTCGTCTCGCCTTTGCAAATCCGCGATCTGCGGCCATGAAGCGTGCCAACATGGGCGCGATCAGTTTTGCCGGATCGATGCGCTGCCCGTTTTCGCGTGCCACAGCCTCTGCATAGGCGACGAGATCCCGATGGACTGACGCTGGAAGCTCGGTGGTGACCTTAACCGGCTTGTCGTCTGGCAGCGCTCCTATTCTCAGCTTGGGCATCCCCTATCCTCCGTAAGGTGCAAGTATGAGGTCGCGATTGACGACAACGCGAACCGGGAAACCAGGTCGCACGGTCAGCGTCGGCTGGACGTTAAGACTCCGCCGAACTACCTGCTGTCCGGTCTGGTTCAGTGAGTCCGAGGCGCCGTGCCGCAATGCCTGGATGATCGCGCTGTCGTTGCTGTTGCTGTCCGATCCGGCACCCAGTTCGGTCCCGACCGCCAGAAACGTCGACAGTGCCGCAGCCTTGAAGAGCTCACCCCAGTGATTGTCGACCTGGTCTTCAAGCCCGGCGTATCCAGCGGTGTCAGCGCCGGGCTGCCGCTCGAGCACGATGGAGCGTCCATTTGGCATGATCAGTCGGGTCCAGACGAGCAGGACACGTGACTGGCCGAAAGTGACCTGACTATCGTAGATCCCGATCAAACGCGCTCCCTGAGGCACAAGCAGAAAGCGGCCAGTCGGCGTGTCATAGACATTCTCGGTGACCTGCGCCGTAAGTTGGCCTGGCAGGTCCGACCGGATTCCGGTGATCAGGGCTCCCGGAATAACTGTCCCCGCCTGCACGATATATGGTGAAGCTGGTTTGGTGAGGCGATCAGGGCTGACCGTGCGGCGATCCACAGAGGCGTTCACGAAGGCAAGCTTGCGGTCCTGACCGTTCTGCGTAAATCCATCGTCATTAGTATTCGTCGGGCTTTGTGATGCGATGCGATCGCTCCCTACACCTGCAGGCGTAGGCTCACGCGCCTCTCTCCCATTGGTCGAGGCGAACAGATGGCTGACACGAGCAGCTTCCGTCTCTTGATCCCGGCGCTGCTGGTCCGGATTAGCGCCGATCGTCGGCGACTGTCCTTGGGCCGCAAGGATCGGCCGACCAAGGTCCCCGGGAAGCGGCGGCCCCAGTTGCGGGATTGGCTGGCGTGGAATGCCAGCGTAGTCCTTCGGTAGCGCCGTAATACCGTCGGCGACATTGTGATGGTCGGTACTGTAAAGCTCATCGGCCGCCTGCTCTCGAGGGCGATTCTCCTGCAGCGACCACAGCACGGCTCCCCCGATGACAAGCAGGGCCACCGCGCTCCCTCCCGCCAGTACTTTCCGTGACAACCGCGTCACGGGCGGGTGCTCCGCTCTCAAGCGAAAGCTTCCGGACTGATCCTCTTGGGTCTCAGGCGGAGCCGCTTGCTCCTGATCGTTTCCATTCCGGGTGTTCATGACGACGGCCTCCCGTCGGTCCGAACAATACGGACCTTCTGCTGGTGCTCGCCGCCAAGGCGCAGTTCGGCTGCCGCAAACAGTCGATCGACGATCAGCACGTTGCCGTAAGCGCGATAGTTGACGAGTTCAGTCTTGCCGTCTGGACGGATGACGAAGAGCGGAGGCATCTCGCCTTGCACGATGCCTTGCGGGAATTCGACATAGACCTTGCGGCCATCGTCATGTGCGGCGAGCGGCCGCCAAGGAGGACTGTCGCCTTCGATGGCATAGCGGGAGATACGCTGCGCTGGATCCGGAAGAACGGGCTTGAGAGATGCTGAACGCGACCGTTCGCGTACAGTCTCAGGATAGTACCAGGCAACGGATGGCATGTATGGCCTCTCGCGAGAGCGGAGCTCGATCAGATAGGTGCGCCGATCGGTATTGACGACAAGATTAGTCTCGATCGAAGCTCGGGTGGGCTTGACCAGGATATGGACGCGCCGCGTGTCACCGCTCCCGCTCTCGGTATCGCCCACGACCCAGCGCACGGTATCTCCAGCCGCGATCGGCCCGGATCCAGTCAACTGTTCTCCCTCCTCGAGCGCGATATCTGTGATCTGCCCCGGTGCGGCGTAGATCTGGTAGAGTGCCCCAGGACTGTAGGCGTAGATTTGCGCAGCGTTGTAATACCCCCGCTTGCGCGGTTCGACCCGGGCTGCGCTGTTTGCGGCCTCAACTCGTCCCACGGGTTCAGCGTCCTCCTTCCCTCCCAACTTGCCGCCGAGAGCCGGCTTCCAGAGCGGTGGAACGTGGAGCGGTCGCGATCTGTCGTCGAGAGCCACTGGCGTCGCCGGTAACGGAGGAACTTCAGCATCGTAGCTGATTGCGGGCGGAATGTAGGTGGCGCACCCGCCGAGCGCAGACGAACAAAGCAGAAGAGCGGACAGAAATGCACGCCTCGAGCTCACGAACTCGGACCAAGCTGAATTGAGCCTGCTTTGCCCAAAGGGATGCTTGGGATGAATGGCAGACGGCGTCTTGGTCACTGACCCAACTCCTTTGACCAGTTGATGGCGCGGACATAGACGCCAAGGGGATTCTTGCGCAGGCGTTCGGCATCGCGCGGAGGCTCGATCACGATCGTGAGGATTGCAGTCCAACGTTCGGTCGAACTCAGCGAACCGTTGTCGTAGGTGCGCTGGGTCCACGCGACCCGAAAGCTTTCCGACGACGCGCGAATGACGCTCGAGACGTCGACAGAGATTTGCGCCTTACCCAGCTTGGCAAATGGGTCATTGTTGCGCGCATAGTCGTTGAGCGCAGCGGCGCCGCGATCCGTCGTAAAATCATAGGCCCGGAGCCAGTTCTGACGCAGAACGATGCCGTCCGCCGGCAGACCTCTGACATCCTCGATAAAGCGTGCCAGATGGTAGGCGATCTGCGCATCAGTGGGTTGATAGTCGATGTTGGCCGGCGCAACCCTTTGAGCCTGGCCAAGGTGATCGACTTCAACTACCCAGGGCGTGATCGAGCCCTGGCTCGATTGCCAGACCAACCCACCGGCGAGACCGGCCGATAGCATCAGGCAGCCGAACGCCATCAAGCGCCAGTTCTTGGCCTGCACGCGGGCCGATCCAATGCGTTCGTCCCAAACCTGCGCTGCTTTCTGATACGGCGTAACCGGTTCGGGCATGCGCCCGTAGTGCACTGATGGTCGTTTGAACATCGATAATTGCCCCTGAGATCAAGTGGTCGGTTTCGAGTCGTGCGATGGAAGAGTTTGAGGCGCTGCTATGCGGCGGAGGTGCTGTGGCGCGTCTCAGCGCTCTCCTTCGGACAAATCGACGGAGGAGCCGCTGCCACCATGATCGCCCGAGCGGATGGCGTGGCCAGCAGCCGAGGCACCATGCCGAATGGTCTCGGCACGCTTCATGCGGCGCGCCCAATCAGGCTGCCCTTCAGCCGAAGTGCTCGCGGCCTGCTCGCCCGCTTGCCCACCCCCGAAGGCAGCCGCTGCTTGACGCAAAGGACTCATCGCAGCCGAGCTGCCCGCCTCCGCGACGCCAGCAAGGCCGCCGCTTCGATAGGCGGCTGATGCTCCCCTTATGACAGCGCCGCCACCGCGCGCGGTGCCTGCAATCGCGCCGCCAGCGAGACCAGCGCCGCCGGCTGCGACACCTGCGCCTGCCGCAACAATGCCGCCGGCAGCAAGGCTTGTTCCAATCGCGGCACCCGCGCCAAGCTGGGGTCCGCCCGCCACCAGGCCGTTTGCGATACCCGGACCGAAGATACCAAGGCCCAGCAAGGAGAGTGCCGCAAGCACCAGAGTCATCGCGTCTTCGATGGTTGGCTGATTGCCACCAAAGCCAGCGGTGAACTGCGAGAACAGCGTCGATCCAATGCCGACGATGACGGCCAGAACCAGGACCTTGATCCCTGAAGATATGACGTTGCCCAAAACCCGTTCTGCGGCAAAGGCGGTCTTGCCGAACAGGCCAAATGGAATGAGCACAAAGCCGGCCAGCGTCGTGAGCTTGAACTCGATCAGGGTGACGAAGAGCTGGATCGCCAGAATGAAGAAGGCGAGCAACACCACGACCCAGGCGAACAGGAGAACGACGATCTGGACGAAATTCTCAAAGAAGCTGATGTAACCCATCAGGTTGGAGATCGAGTCGAGCAAGGGTCGGCCAGCGTCGAGTCCGACTTGAGCGATCTTTCCAGGTCTCAGGAAATCGGATGCGGACAGGCTTGCGCCCGTTGCTTTCAGCCCAAGACCGGAGAAGCTCTCGAAGACGATGCGCGCCAAACTGTTCCAGTTGCCGATAAGGTAAGCAAAAACGCCGACGAAGAGCGTCTTCTTGACGAGGCGCGCGATGATGTCTTCGTCCGGCCCCCAACTCCAGAACAACGCAGCAAGCGTGATGTCGATCGCCGCAAGGGTCGCTGCGAGATACCCGACCTCGCTACCGAGCAGCCCAAAGCCGTTGTCGATATATCGCGTGAACGTTTCCAGGAAATGGTCAATGATCCCGGTACCAGTCATGGCTTGCTCGCCTCAGGTATCGCCGGTTGCGGATAACCTTGCGGGATCCGGCTCTGGTCTTTTGGACCCGGCGCCAAGCCTGCAGAATCATCTCGGCCAGGATCTGTCGGACCGTTCTTCTTGCCGAAGAAGCGACGCCGGTTTTCGGCCCATACTTGCTTGCAGTGCTGATAACCCGCTGCTCCCTCCGCAGTGACACTGTTGCAGCGTGCGAGTTCAGAGCTGGTTGCATCTGTCGTCTGCTCCGCCTTCGGCAGCGCGGGCGGCTCGTCGCCACCGCGAAGCTGAATCGTACAGGCCGAGACCACTAATACGCCGGTCGTCGTAAGCAGCGACAATGCCTTGAACGCCTTTATGTCGGTCATTAGTGGAACATCTGCACGTTGGAGGATTGATAGCCCTGCCCCGGTGTCAGGAAGCGCCGAAGCTGTTCTCGTCCCTGATCCTGAGCCGAGGCGCGCTGAGCCGCTTCAAGGCTCTGCGCCCTACCTTGCGCGGTCACGACAGCGGTAAGATCGGCAAGTTGCTGCGCGTTCAGCGCAAGAATCTGATTGCCAGCCTGCGCTGCCTGCAAAGCGCCGCTGGCGCTTTGGCTGGACGTTACAAGCGCGGACGTCTGGATGCGATTGGTGTCGAGGTTGCCAACGATGCCGGCCTGGACGCGAAGCGCATCTTGCGTCGCGGCATACGAATTCTGCCAACGCGATTGAGCATTGGCGATCAGCAACTGATCCGACTGGCTGCTGGTAGCTGGCGCGTAGCTCGTCGAGAAGGCATGATCGATCTGCTGGACGTCGTAGGCAATGCGCTGGGCTTGGGCCAGCAATTGCTGAGTCCGCTGGATCGAAGATTGCAGTTGCTGTAGCGACGAGTATGGCAGGTTTGCCAGGTTCTTCGCCTGGTTGATCAACATCTGCGCCTCGTTCTGCAACGAGGTGATCTGATTGTTGATCTGCTGCAGTTCTCGTGCGGCAGTCAGGACGTTCTGAACGTAGTTGTTGGGATCGAAGACGATCAGCGCCCTTGCAGGCACCGTGACGCCCAGAATCAGCGCGACCGTGCCAGCAGCCGCCAATAGACCAAGACGCCTCATAGCGATTTCTCCAGATTGACGAGATTGGGGATCAGGTCGATGGCCCAGGCCACGTCACGGTGCTGGAGCCAGGCTGGCACGAAGCCGTCAGGGCCATGTTCGATGAAGAGTTGCGCGATGGCAGCCTGGTCTATCTTGGAAGAGGCTGCAGTGAATGCGAGCGCGACCTCACCAAGGCCAAGTTCGAACATCCGGTTTCCGCGACGCGACTGGCAATAGTAGTCGCGCTTTGGCGTTGCCCGGCTCAGAAGCTCGATCTGGCGGTCATTGAGGCCAAAGCGGCGATAGATGGCAGTGATCTGCGGTTCGATCGCCCGTTCGTTCGGGAGCAACAATCGCGTTGGGCAGCTTTCGATGATCGCTGGTGCGATCGCGGAGCCGTCGATATCCGACAGCGACTGGGTGGCGAAGATGACGGACGCGTTCTTCTTCCGAAGCGTCTTCAGCCATTCGCGGAGCTGGCCGGCAAAGTCCTCGTCGTCGAGGGCAAGCCAGCCTTCATCGACAATGAGGAGTGTCGGCCGACCATCGAGCCGATCCCCAATACGATGAAAGAGGTACGCCAGCACGGCCGGGGCTGCGCTCGTCCCAATCAAACCTTCGGTCTCAAACGCCTGGACCGAGGCCTCGCCCAGGCGCTCGAATTCAGCATCAAGCAGGCGCCCGGAGGGACCGCCCAGACAATAAGGTTGCAAGGCGCGCTTCAGGGAGTTCAATTGCAGCAGGACGGACAGGCCCGTGAGGGTGCGTTCCTCCCTCGGCGCCGAAGCGAGAGATGTCAGCGCCGACCACAGGTGATCCTTGACCTCCGGGGTGATCTCGACCTTTTCCCGTGCCAGGATCGCGCCGATCCATTCCGTCGCCCATCCGCGCTCGGAAGGATCATCAACCCAGGCCAGCGGCTGCAGGGCGACGGGTTGTTCACCTCCGTCGGACAATGCGCCGCCGAGATCATGCCAGTCGCCGCCCATGGCAAGTGCGGCCGCCCGAATTGAACCGCCGAAGTCGAACGCAAAGACCTGAGAGTTCGGATAGCGGCGGAATTGCAACGCCATCAGAGCCAGCAACACGGATTTGCCGGCGCCAGTCGGGCCGACCACGAGGGTGTGGCCGACGTCGCCGACGTGGAGGGAGAAGCGGAACGGCGTTGATCCCTCGGTCTTGCCGAACAACAGAGGCGGGCCTTTGAAGTGGAAGTCCCTCGCCTCGCCCGCCCACACGGCTGACATCGGAATCATGTGAGCGAGGTTAAGAGTCGAAACCGGAGGCTGCCGCACGTTGGCGTAGACATGGCCAGGCAGGCTGCCGAGCCAGGCTTCAACCGCGTTCACCGTCTCGATCATGCAGGTGAAATCGCGGCCCTGAATGACCTTCTCGACCAGCCTCAGCTTTTCATCGGCAGCATTGGGATCACGGTCCCAGACGGTAATGGTTGCCGTGACAAAGGCTTGCCCGATCTGATCCGACCCCAGTTCCTGCAACGCCGCGTCGGCATCTATCGCCTTGTTGTGGGCGTCGGTATCGAGCAGCGTCGAGGCCTCGTTGGTCATGACCTCCTTGAGAATGGCGCCGATGGATTTTCTCTTCGCAAACCACTGCCGCCGAATCTTGGTCAGCAGCTTGGCGGCGTCGGTCTTGTCGAGCATGATTGCGCGCGTCGACCAGCGATACGAGAATGCCAGACGATTCAGATCATCCAGGATCCCCGGCGTCGTCGCACCCGGAAAGCCGACAATCGTCAGGACCCGAATATTGGCCGAGCCCAACATCGGCTCTAGCCCGCCAGTGAGCGGCTGGTCGGCCAACAGCGCATCGATATACATCGGAATTTCTGGCACCCGAACGCGGTGACGCTTGGTCGAGATCGTCGAGTGCAGGTAGGTCAGCGTGGCCTGATCATCGAGCCAAGTGCATTCCGGCATGAACCCTTCGACGAGTTGAAGCACACGGTTTGTTTGGTCGATAAACCCGCGCAGCACCTCGCGCGCGTCGGCTCCAACGGTACGACCACGACCCTCGTAGAGCAGTCGCTCTGCTCTGGCGGCCCCCTCCTCGGGGGGCAGGTAGAGAAAGGTGAGGAAAAAACTGGACTCATAGTGAGCGCCCGCCTCTTCAAACTGAGCTCTGCGCTCGGCGTCGACCAGCGCCGATGCCACATCCGGAAATGTACTCGGAGGATAGGCCCCAGCAAAATGACGCTGCGCCTCAACAAATAGGGCCCAACCAGATCCGAGACGGCGCAGGGCGTTATTTAGGCGACCGGCGACGCCGACAAGCTCGGCCGGCACCGCGCTGTCGAGGTCAGGCCCCCGGAACTTTGCCGTCCGCTGGAACGAGCCGTCCTTGTTCAGGATGATTCCCTCGTCGACGAGGGCTGCCCAGGGGAGGAAGTCGGCGAGACGCGCGTTGGAATGACGATATTCGGCAAGGTTCATCATGACAGAGGGCTCAGGTGTTGAGATGTGCGGGAATGCGCAGATGCCGGCGCACCACATCGACAAAGGCGGGATCGCGTTTGGCAGCCCAGACGGCGGCCATGTGGCCGATGAACCAGAGGACAAGACCCGCGATCCAGAGCCGCAATCCCAGCCCAAGGGCTGCCGCAAGCGTGCCATTGACGATCGCAACCGACCGCGGCGCGCCGCCCATCAGGATTGGCTCGGTGAGCGCGCGGTGAACGGGTACGACAAAGCCTGTGACTTGATCATCCATCAGATCACCACGCCGCCGCCGAAGGAGAAGAACGACAGGAAGAAGCTCGAGGCGGCAAACGCGATCGATAGACCGAACACGATTTGGATCAGCCTGCGGAAACCGCCTGACGAGTCCCCGAACGCGAGTGTGAGCCCGGTCACGACGATGATGATGACGGCGATGATCTTGGCGACCGGCCCCTCCACCGACTGCAAGATCTGATTGAGTGGCTGCTCCCACGGCATGTTCGAGCCAGCAGCCCATGCCGGCGCCGACGCCAGAAGAACCGTGCCGGAGGTGGCCAATGAAACGGCACCTCGAAGAAAGCGAAATTGCGGGCGCATGTCAGTCAGTCTCCTGCTGATGAAACGTTGTAGTCGCCGGCGGCACCAAGCCCCGTGACGAGCGCGAGCTCAGCGAGGCGACGGTCAGCGCCGCGCCCTGCGAGCACAGCAACGAGGTTGACAGTCTCGGCGATCAGGGCGCGCGGGACCGTGATGACGGTTTCCTGGATGAGCTGCTCGAGCCGCCGCAGCGCACCGAGCGCGGTGCCCGCATGAATAGTGCCGATGCCGCCGGGATGGCCTGTGCCCCAAGCCTTGAGCAGATCGAGCGCCTCAGCACCTCGGACTTCACCAATCGGGATGCGATCAGGTCGTAGGCGCAGCGAGGACCGAACGAGGTCTGATAGCGTGGCCACGCCATCTTTGGTCCGGAGCGCTACAAGATTGGGCGCTTTGCACTGAAGTTCGCGCGTGTCCTCGATCAGCACGACCCGATCAGTAGTCTTTGCCACCTCGGCCAGGAGCGCATTCGTCAGTGTCGTTTTGCCGGTAGATGTCCCACCGGCGACCAGGATGTTCTTCCGCGCAGCGACCGCGTTCTTCAGGATCTTGGCCTGCTCCGAAGTCATGATCTCCTTGGCGACGTAGTCGTCGAGCGTAAACACCGCGACCGCTGGCTTACGGATAGCAAAGGCCGGCGCGGCAACGACCGGAGGCAAAAGGCCTTCAAAGCGCTCACCAGTTCCAGGCAGTTCTGCCGAAACCCGTGGCGCGCCGGCATGAACCTCGGCGCCTACGTGATGCGCTACCAGGCGAACAATGCGCTCGCCATCCACAGCCGACAGGGTTTCGCCTGTGTCGATCAGACCATTCGACAACCGGTCGATCCACAGCCGCCCATCTGGGTTGAGCATCACCTCGATGATCGCTTCGTCTTCGAGGTAGCCGGCGATCGCCGCGCCGAGCGCGCTACGCAGCATTCGTGCACCGCGCGAACTCGCTTCCGATTGAAAGGAATGGATTGCCACGTTCGTCCCCACCCATTGAGGGCATCCGCAGGGGGCCCTCAGATGGGGATGATTAGAAAAGGCACCAATGGACTTGGTGCAACAAGCGCTTTCGGTGATCGTAGGCTGGCGTAGAAAAAGAAAGACTGAAAGCAAATTTAGCGGCTGCGCAGTCGTATCAGTTCGCCGCGAGTTTCAGCCTCACCATTCCGCATCGTCATCGGCGGGCAGGAGGATGACCGAATCATCATACAACCCAACTGACTCAACAGCGTAGGAAACATCAGCCGGCTTGAACATGAGGATTGAACTCATCCACGAAGCGATGGATCGGCGCCAGGGCAGCGCGAACCAAACCAACGTCGCGATCTGCAGTGCTACGTTGAGACCGAACGCTACTTGATAGGCTTGGAGGGGCCTATGGCCATCATTCGCAGACCATTGCTCCAGGATCAGCCCCGTCGCGTATTGCGCCAGAAATGCCCAACCAAAGTGCAAGACATTCAAGGCGCCATTGGAACGACCGGCAAGCTCCGATGGAAAGTAATCCGCGATCACCGCGAAGCTGACCACGGTTGCCGTTCCGACAATCGCGACAATTGACCAGGGCAGGATGGAGGGCAGAGGCGCTCGCAAAATCAGAGCTAGCTCGGCTGCGATGAACAGCACTGCAACCAGCGCTAATATCGTCTCCACCCCGATTCCTCTTCGTTTGATGCAATGGACCGTCAAACCGAACAACCAGGCACCGCAGCTCAAGACGATCGACATTATGAAAAGCAGCCTGACGAGACTTGCGCGATCAAGCCCCTCTACGTCTGTCAGCCACGGCGATGCCCACAATCCCTGCAGGGACCAGGATGATCCAACGCAAGTCGCCGATAACGGCGCCACTCGCCAAAAGCGCCGATCACCGAGAACAGAGCTAAGGGTGACGCGCGCTGTTGATGGGACAATGACTCGTTCGGGCACCACGACATAGATGAGAATGGCTGTCGCACCGGTGGCGACCGCCAGGACCTCAAAGAGCTGCCGCCACCCCATCCAAGCGAGTAGGTATTCGACCGGAACTGTAGCGGTCACCGCTCCTAGCGATCCCAGCATGATCATGTAGCCGTTAAGCAAGGCAACTCGTTCCCTGGGAAACCAAAGGATGATGGACTTCAGCCCTGCCGTCAGCGCCGCCGCCACGCCAAGCCCGATCATTGCACGCGCGATCAGAAGCGACAGGAAACCGGTCGATACCGCGAACAGTCCGGCGCCCACTGCTGCGAGCAAGAGCAGAGCACTCTGGACGCGGCGCGGACCAAAGTGGTCCAGCAACATACCGACGGGGATCTGAGCCGTCGCGAAAACAAGGAAATAGACTGACGTAAGCAATCCGAGGTCGCCAGTCCCAAGCCCGGTGTCCGGGCTGAGATGATTGGCGATCAAGGCGTTGATAGTTCGAAACAGGTACGAAAGGTAATATCCAAGAGCAAAAGGGAGAAAAATGCGCGCGATAAGTCGCCATGTCCCGGAAATTTGCATGCTGGCCCCTCTTGCTGTCAGCTCGTGCGAGCCGATAGCGCGACCAGCTTTTTGTGCGCTTGGCTAAATTGTTGCCATGGTAGGCTGGCGTAGAAAAAGGAAGGCCGATGTGACTTTTGCTCGGGCGCGAATCGATAAATTCATCAGCTCCGCTCTACCCTCGCAAGGCGACAATCAACCGGACACTGGTGCATGCGCGCTCGGGGGCACAAGCCGACTCGCCTTTCCTCCTCTCAGGATTTCGACGATGGCTACCGCGTTGCCGTTGCTGGTGACGCGCCCGTAAAGATCGATGCCCCGCATCGCCCGTCCGGCAAAACGGGGCGCCGCAGTCGACCAGATAGAGGCCGCTCAAAGTTACAGCTCGCGCCGGCGGACCTCGTGCGGCGTCCTGAGCACCCATGTCCAAAGTGGGTATTGACGATGACTGAACTCACCGCCGTATGGAGGCAATCAGCAATGAGCGTGCTGGCGTACGTCGCTGCAATCAATGAGGACGGAACGCTAAGCTTTTGGGCCAACGCGTCGCTAAATTGATATGCTGCGCCGGCAATTCACGTTTTCGAGGTCTTATGTGTCTCAAGTCGATTGGTTGAGTCATCTCCTGCAAATCGTCGCCGTGACCGGTCAACTCGAGGTCCGCTGCGCCTACGGCGCACCATGGCGTGTCATCTGGCCCAGGGCAGCGGCGAACGAGATCCCCTACCATGTCATCGTCAAGGGCCGGGCCATTTTCGAGGACCCCGATTCGAGAACAGTGCAGGAGCTTGGGAGCGGGGATATCGTGCTGCTCCCTCACGGTTCAGCGCATGTGCTGCACGACGGCAGCGGCAAGACGCCAGTCAGCACGCACCAAAGCTGGGGCTCCGCAGGATGGATGTTGAGCGAGAACGATGAAGGAGGTGAGCAACTAGATCTGCTGTGCGGACGGTTTTTCGTCGTGCCACCCCATGATCGATTAATCCGCAACTACCTGCCGGCAAATCTGGTCGTGCGGGCAATGAAAAACCATGGAGAAGAGGACATCGCGTCGGCATCGATTCAACTTTCCGGACTGGTCGGCCTGATGCGAATGGAGTCCGCTGGTGACAGAGCGGGAGGACGCGCCATTCTCAACGCGCTTTCTTCGGTCCTGTTCACTCTGGTTCTCCGCGCCGCGAGCGAAGCCGGCAAATCCACCGAAGGCTTGTTGGCCCTTGCCGGCAACCCGAGATTGGCACCGGCCATTGCGGCGATGTTCGCTGATCCGACGCGACCTTGGAAACTTCCCGAACTGGCCGATCTGTGCGGCATGTCACGCGCTACATTCATGCGCCAGTTTCAGGACAAGCTGGGTCGCTCCGCCCTCGACCTGTTGACCGATCTGCGCATGAGCATGGCCGCCAACGAGCTTAAGAAGCCGAGGATCAGCACGGAAGCCGTGGCTGAGACGGTCGGGTATCAATCCGTCTCGGCATTCCGACGTGTCTTTGCGGAGAGGATGGGGATGACGCCAGGGGAATGGCGCCGACTGGCGCATAACGGCGATGAGTCTGGGTCGTCGTCAGAATGATCCTTTTGAGCACCAAATTGCGCCAATAGAGGCTCGAAACGATCACGCCCAGCGGTAAATTGGCTCCGTCATCACTTGATAACGGAGTCACCCAATGAGCAACACCGCTACAACCGCTGCCGATCTCGAAACCGCCCGCTGGCGCGCGGGGCCGCTGCCGACAAACGCCGTCATCGAGACCATTCTGAGCCGCAGTGCTGCAAAGTACTATGACTCGACCACCACCCTGAGCGATGAACAGATCCGTGACCTGGTGCGGATCGGTACTTCAGCGCCGACATCGTTCCATCTGCAGAACTGGCGCTTCATCGCCGTGCGCTCACCCGAAGCGAAGGCGCGGCTGCGTCCGATTGCCTGGAATCAGCCCGCAATCACCGAAGCTGCCGTTACCTTCATCATCATCGGCCAATTGGCTGATGCCAGCACTGTCCCCAGCCGCCTGGCGCCGGTCGTGGAAGCCGGAATCATGCCGGCACATGTGGTGCCGGAATGGGAGGGGCCTGCTCGCGGCCTGTATGACAACCAGCCGCAGCGCCAGCGCGACGAGGCCCTACGCTCCGCTACCTTCGGCGCCGCAGCTATTGTCTATGCGGCCCGCTCGCTAGGCCTGGGGTCGACACCGATGATCGGTTTCGATGCAGAAGCCGTGCACAGAGAGTTCAGCCTGGCCGAAGACGAAATCCCGGTCATGCTGCTGACCGTCGGGCCGGAGCGGCCCGGCAACTGGCCGCAGAAGCCGCGCCTGCCCGTGGCCGATGTGCTGCACTTCGCATAACCAACCCTGAAATCAATCAACTAAGGAGAATATCATGGCCAGAGCTGCTGCTCTGAAGCCGGAACACGTTCCGGCTGATTCGAAACCGACCCTCGATATGTTCACCAAGAACATCGGGTTCACGCCAAACATGATGGCGACCTTCGCGCAAAGCCCGATCGCGTTCAACGCATGGGCCGCTCTCCTCGGCTCCTTGAGCAAGGCGCTCGACGTCAAGACGCGCGACAGCATCGGCCTTGCGGTCTCCGAAGTGAACGGCTGCGACTATTGCCTGACGCTGCACAGCTTCACGGCGGAGCATATGGCCAAGCTGCCGGCCGAGGACATTGTTCTCGCCCGAAAGGGGCATGCCAGGGATCCAAAGCGGGATGCCGCCGTTCAGTTTGCACGCAAGATCATCGAGAGCCGTGGCCACGTCACGGACGCCGATCTGCAAGCCGTCCGCGATGCGGGCTACACGGATGCGAACATCATGGAGATCGTCGCGCTTGTGGCCATGTACTCGCTGACGAACTTCTTCAACAACGTGTTCCATCCCGACAAGGACTTCCCCGCGGTGGCACCGGCCGGCTCGATCTGAGCACGGTCGTCTCGGTTCGCAGATCGGGAAGTTCGGAATCTGAAAAACACCACACGTAAAGGAGTCGAAGATGAAAGCGATTATTGCGACGGACCAAGCTGCCGGATTTGCCGGGATGAAGCTGGCGGAACGGCCCGAACCTCAACCAGCGATAAACGACGTGATCGTAGAGGTTCACGCATCGGGATTCGTTCCGACGGAATTGGAATGGCCGTCGACGTGGACCGATCGCCGCGAACAGGACAGAACTCCGTCAATCCCTGGGCACGAGTTCTCCGGCATCGTCACCGCTCTTGGCTACGGCACGACGGGACTGTCGGTGGGGCAGCGCGTATTCGGCCTTGCCGACTGGTATCGCGACGGCACGCTCGCCGAATATATTGCCATCGAGGCGCGCAATCTGGCGCCATTGCCGGGTGACGTCGATTTCAAGGTGGGCGCGAGTCTGCCGATCTCGGGTTTGACCGCGTGGCAAGGGCTTTTCCAGCACGGCCGTCTTCAGGCCGGTCAGAGCGTGCTTGCGCATGGTGCGGCCGGCGCGGTCGGTTCTATGGTCGTTCAACTCGCACGAGAGGCTGGCGCCTATGTCATCGGAACAGGACGCGCGGCCGACCGGCAGAAAGCGCTCGACTTCGGCGCCAATGAATTCGTCGACCTCGAGAACGACGCCCTCAAAGATATCGGCAGCGTCGATCTCGCATTTGACGTTATCGGCGGCGACATCCAGAAGCAGTCTGCAGCCCTTGTGAGAGCCGGAGGCACGCTGGTGAGTATCGTCGGCCGGGCGGAGGCTCGGCCGCTGGACGGATTGGCCATCGACTTCGTCGTGGAGGCCGATCGCGGCCAATTGAGCGAGATCGTCCAGAGGGTGCGGGACGGAAGACTGCGGACAAACATCGGAAAGGTCTCCTCCCTCGACGATGTTGTCGCCACCTTCAGCTCGGCCCAGCGACGCCAGGGCAAGACGATCATTCAGGTGCGCTCGTAGGACGAGGGGGAGGCTCTCTCCAGCGTGTTACGCTCCGCTTCTGGATCGTGGCGAATGTCTCGGCACGAGCCAGGCGAAGGATTGCGATCGTCAGTCGCGTTTGGGGGCGCGACGGGCCGATCTCGGTTGCGCTGATCGACTTTCGGTTCGAAAACGGAACAAGAGACGCTAGACCGCTAGATTTGCTCCGTTTCCTGACGGCGGATATCTTCTGGAATCTCCCGGAGAAAGCTTTGCCCCTTTTGCAAACGACGTCCAAGCGCCTCGACAAATCCTTCAAAGCGCTCGCGGCCCTTTGCCTGCGCGGCCGCCTGCGCGTCGTTGGGTAGCGGCGGCGTGATCGTCAGCCAGAAGCGGATGAACAGGGCCAAGGTCTCGGCCGTCAGGCCAACGTCACGCTCCAGCCTCTGCATCTGACGGGAAAGCCGATCCAGGCGACGGGTAAACGCAGCTTCTCGCCTGTCCGCTCCGTCGGGTGAAAGAAAGGAGGCGACAGCTGCTTCCACGATCGCAGACCGGGAAAGCTTCTTGCGATCGGCAAGCTCCGAGATCTGTTTCAGAAGCTCTGGCGGGAAATAGACGTTCATTCGGTCGCGCATATTGCCTCAGAGCTCCATACCGTCATTCGGGTCCATGGCGACTTGACGCGCGACACCGCGCATCTGCTGACGCGTAAGTCGAGACTTGCGGACCGAATCTTCGTCGTCGTCAAGCACGGCGGCAAATTCCTCGGCCGGCGTCGGTTCGGTCGTCTCCTTAGCGATCGCGACGTGATCGGGGAGTTCGGGCTCACGACGGAGCCCGCTGTTCGCCGTGTCTTCCTCGGCCTCCGCGGCTTTGTCAGTGGGACTTCCCGTCGGCATCGGTGTTCCGAGCGCTGACCATCCGTCCGTTCGCGATGACGGGCCGGCGCTCACCGGATCGGGCGGCGGCAGAAGCCGCTCGGTGAATCTCCGATCCTCGTAGTAGCGGGCCTTCTTCGCCCGGATCGGCGGCGTGCCCGCCACCATGACGATCTCGTCCATCGGCGGAAGTTGCATGACTTCGCCCGGGGTCAGCAGCGGCCTCGCAGTCTCCTGCCGTGAGACCATCAGGTGCCCCAGCCATGGGTTCAACCTGTGCCCGGCGTAGTTCTTCATCGCGCGCATCTCTGTCGCCGTACCCAGCGCATCCGATACCCGCTTGGCGGTCCGCTCGTCGTTGGTCGCGAAGCTGACGCGGACGTGGCAGTTGTCGAGGATGGCATTGTTGGGACCGTAGGCCTTCTCGATCTGATTGAGCGATTGCGCGATCAAGAAACTCTTGATGCCGTAGCCCGCCATGAAGGCGAGCGCGGACTCAAAGAAATCGAGCCGCCCCAGCGCCGGGAACTCGTCGAGCATCATCAAAACGCGATGCCGCCGGTCACGGGCGTGCAGATCCTCGGTCAGGCGACGGCCAATCTGGTTCAGCACCAGACGGATCAGCGGCTTGGTCCGTGAGATATCGGAGGGCGGCACCACGAGGTACAGCGTCGTAGGATGGCCATCTGCGATCAGATCGGCGATCCGCCAGTCGCAGCGGCAGGTCACCTGAGCCACGACGGGATCACGGTACAGCCCGAGGAACGACATCGCGGTGGACAGGACGCCAGAACGTTCATTCTCGGATTTGTTGAGGAGTTCGCGCACGGTTGAGGCCACCACGGGATGGGCGCCATGCTCGCCAAGGTGCCGTGTGGTCATCATCGCCTTCAGCGTCGCCTCGATCGGCCGCTTCGGATCGGAGAGGAAAGCTGCGACGCCGGCCAAGGTCTTGTCTGCCTCGGCATAGAGAACATGGAGGATGGCGCCGACCAGGAGCGAATGACTGGTCTTCTCCCAGTGGTTCCGCTTGTCGAGCGAGCCTTCAGGGTCGACCAGGACGTCGGCGACGTTCTGGACGTCGCGAACCTCCCACTCCCCGCGTCGGACTTCGAGGAGCGGATTGTAGGCCGAGGACTTCGGGTTGGTGGGGTCGAACAACAAGACGCGGCCATGCCGCGAGCGGAAGCCCGCGGTCAGTTGCCAGTTCTCGCCCTTGATGTCGTGCACAATGGCCGAGCCGGGCCAAGCCAGCAGGGACGGGATGACAAGACCGACACCCTTGCCGGACCTGGTGGGCGCAAAACACAACACGTGCTCCGGTCCGTCATGGCGGAGGTAGTCGCGGTCGAGCTTGCCCAGCACCACACCATCCGGACCGAGAAGTCCGGCGGCGTGAACCTCCGCTGCGTCAGCCCAGCGCGCCGAACCATAGGTCTCGACATTCTTGGCCTCACGCGCGCGCCACACTGACATGCCGATCGCCACCGCGATCGAAACGAAGGTCCCCGACGCCGCGATGAAGGCACCCTCGACAAAGACCTGTGGCGCATAGGCATCGTAGACGAACCACCACCAGAAGAAGACGAGCGGGTAGTAGACCTTGAAACCCAACAGTTCGAACCAGGGCCGCCCAAGCTCCGGTTGCCAGGCGAGCCGCCAAGCCGTCCACTCGGTTGCTCCCCAAATGGCCAGCAAGACGATCAGGCCGACAACGATCACCTGTTCCCAGAGGATTTTGGTTCCGGACATCCCGAACGCCCTTTCCGCAACTGAATTGGAGAGATTGCTAGAGGCCGATGTCGCGCTTCCGACCAAAGCCCCATTCGATGCCACCACCGTCCTTCACGACGCCGGTGACGTGTTGGCCGAGCTTCCTTTCGAGTTCGCGCGACCAGGGCACAAGCTGGAAGCCGAGCCCATTGTCGATCATGGCGAACCGTCCCGAAGCGAGCGTCAGCCGCTGGCGATATGTGCCCGCCACATGCTCCCCAGTGGCGGCGTTCACGTGAGGCAGGCGGGTGTCGGCCGAGACCTTTGCGGTCACCTCGTCCAGTTCGCGCCGGCGCAACGTGTTCAACAGGTCGCGCTGCAGGATGATGCGCTGGCCCTCCCGCCGCGCCAGACCCTGCTGGATCAGCTGCTCGGTACGGGCTTCCATGGCCTCGCGCGTCTCGCGGCCGAATCCGCCCATGGCAAGCGGCATGGGCTCGCGTTCGACCAGCCTGTGGTCAAGCCAGGTCGCCCCCTTTGCGGTGATCTGGCCACCAAGATCGAGATCAGAACGGGTTGCGAGGACCAAGGTGGGGCGCGTATCGCCGGCCGGACCGAAGCGTCGGACTTCGACGATGCCGCCCGCCGGCGGTGCATGCTCGAAAGCCTCGAGCCCTCGGAAACGCACGTGGTGAGCGCGCCCGTCTGTTCCGTCGATCAGGGCGTACGCCTCACCGGTCAGTTCGTCATGCAATCCCCCGTCGACCAATCGTCCGATGATCTGGGACGACGGCTGTCCGCCTTCGATGACGAAGTCGGCAACGCCGCGCGCTTCCCCACGCTCGGCAAAGGCGCGGTGCATGGTCTTGATGATATCGCCGCGCATACCGAGGTCGCGCAAGCTGCGCTCGGCCTCGAGCCCAACCATCCATTCGCCGGGTAGCTCCGATGCGGCAAGGCCCATCTTCTCCAAATGTTGAAGGCGACCGACCATCAGGCGCCGGATCTCGGGATCGGACTGGCCGGGACTCTCCGGGCGAAGTTCGATCGCGCCGGTCTCATCTGCCGTCAGGCGGATCTCCCGATCGAGCCGCGTCCAGCGCTCTGCGGTGACCTCCCTCTCCCGCGAATTGCGAATCTCGTGCTCCGCTTTTGGACCCAGTTCGATCGCGATCAGTTCCTCGGCGCGCGAGCGCATGCCCTGGCTGATGTAGTCGCGGGAGATCACGAGATCCGCCCCTTCCTCATCTACTCCCCGAACGAGAAGGTGGACGTGAGGGTTGTCGGTATTCCAGTGATCGACAGCGACCCAATCGAGCCGCGTGCCGAGATCGGTCTCCATCTGCTTGGCGAGATCCCGGGTGAAGGCCCTCAGGTCGGTCATCTCGCCCGCATCCTCGGGTGAGACGATGAACCGGAAATGATGCCGGTCGTCCTTGCAGCGTTCCGCGAAATCCGCGCTATCGGCGCGGTCGCTGCAGGCATCGAACATCTCGGCCCGCTCACCACTCCGGGTCACGCCGTCGCGCTTCAGATAGGCGAGGTGGGCGCTCAGCGGTGCTGAACGGAAGGCGCGCCCTTTGTGGCAAACCACACGCGCCTTCACCACAACGCGCCGCGTCGGGCTGAACAATCTGGCGCGGCTAAAGGCGATGCGCCCGCGGCCAAACGTCGAGCGCCCATAGGCCACCGAACGCCTGCCGGCCACGGTCTGACCCGAGGTGTGTCCGGCTTTTTTCGCCGCCCGCAGCACCTGGTTGATAAAGCTCTTTTGCTTCGGCGCGCGGGTGCTGCGGATGCGCCCCGGTCGAATACGCAGGTCGCTGTCGCCCATGCTCACGGCAAGGCCCTCCAACGGTCAAAAGCGCAAATGGTGCCGAAAACGTCCTTGATTGCATTCGTCAAAATGCTAGGCGCGGCACGCGCCCCGACCGACCGGCACGCCGGAACCCAAGCCATGTCAATGGCTTGCGGTTCGACCGGCGAGCCCCTTTTATCTCGCCTTCCTAATCGGGCGGGCAAAGTCAACTCATTCCTACGCTTTTCTTCGACTCTTCGAACTCCAGCCATTACCGACTCCCTGGACCAACTGCGCGCAACTTCACCACAGCCGCGTACGCGACGTGCATTCACCAGGCGGGGTCCATGCGTTCCTTCGCGTTCAGCACTTCGGCCGTCGCATGTTCTTCATCAGGTTCGTAAACAGGGCTGTCCAAGCAGTCCGGCGCTCTCGTCCCCGAAGGGCGGCAGCAGGCAAGAGATAGCGGACATTCCCCGTTTCGCGGCCCCGCCAGGGGACGCTCACCGCGCGCGCGGATCTCTAAATTCGCTCCTCCTCAACATGCCGGGCCGCAAACCCAGCGTTGATCCATCATCATCTGCACCGCGGCTACCGTGAGGGTTTCAACCGCAGCCTCTGCGTGACTTTGGCGCCAAACCCGACGTGGAAGTCGGTCTCACTGACCCACATTCGGTGCAGAATGCTTGCGAGCTTGCGCGCGACCGCGGTGATCGCACACAGGACGCTCGACCGTTTGGCGATCCGCAGGCCCCACGCTCGCAGTGCCGACCATTTCCTGACCCGCAGCAGCAGGCTTGCGGCCGCCTCGCAAAGCGCCTCGCGCACCGCGACGTCGCCCTGTTTGCTGATGCGTCCTTCGTAATCGATCGACGTGCCGGACTGGTGCCGCCTCGGCGCCAAGCCAAAATGCGCGCCTACAGTTCGCGATCTGGCAAAGCGATGAGGGTCATCGACGCCAGCTTTGAACGACAGGGCCGCAACGGGACCGACGCCTGGAACCGTCATCAAGCGCCGGCAGACAGCATCGTGCTGGACCACCTGCAGCAACACACGATGCAGCCGATCGTAACCCTCGAGGATGGCACGACGCACGTCCAGCATGGCCTCGATGGTCATCACGAAGATCGGATCGCTGCGCTCGATCAGCTCGCGGGCGCGGGCCTCAAAGGCACCGCGGGCGACGCCTCCGACGAGCAACCCATAGGCCCGCAGCGCGCCACGAATGTGGTTTTCGAGGTCGATCAGTTTGCGCTTGAGCAACTTCCGGCTGGTCAGCAGCGTGCGCATCTTCTGCATCTCGATGTTTTTGACATGGACGGCGCGGTACCAGCCCAACCGGATCATCTGCGCGATGCCACGGGCGTCATTCCGGTCGGTCTTGTTCCGCATTGTCGACAGCGACACGCGCATGTGGCGCGCTTCGACAACAATGATCGGAAGCCCCGCTGGCTGTAGTTCGCGATACAGCCAGATGCCAAGCGATGATGCCTCGACTCCCACTCTCTCGAGGCGATCCGCGTAGCCCTCTACTGCGGAGCGGATCGCCGCTGGCTCGGTGCTCACCTTGAACTCACGGACCGTGAGACCCTCGCCATCGACGATGCAAAGACTGGTTTCTTCAAGACCGACGTCCAACCCAACGTAAAGCTTCATTGGAGCTCTCCTGTCTGACAACGACCGCCTAAGTCGTTGCACCAAGCTCCGGATTCGGCCACCGGGTGACTATCCCCGTGCACCGGTATCTCGAAGCCCGATTTGAAGAGCCGTGCTGCTGTCGTGCCTCCCCACTGCGCTCGCCTTTCCGCCCATTCTTCTCCAGGCCGCGCTAAAGCATGCGAGCTTGCGCATTCGCTCATCGCGAGCCTCCCGCATCAGATCTCAGGACGAACAACCCTATTGCTCGTGGCGCAATGGCCGAGACGTCGTGAACGGAGGCAGCTGTCGTAGCTCGGTTCGAGGGACTCCCAGATTGGAGCCCGGCAACGGTCTTCGAGATCTCAGAGCGCCCAACGAAGAGCGCTCCCGCCGATGACCGCAGACTCGCGACTGCGCTGGAAGCTGCAATGTCGCTGCCGATGACTGACGCAAGCTTCTGCAAATAGGCCTTCGTCTCGGCTGGCAATGCGCGGCCAGCGAGATGCTCTTCGTAGCGAGCAGGTCCTGCGTTATAGGCCGCCAGGAAGCCCGGTGAACCATACCGGTCGTGCAGCTCGCGAAGATACGCGGTTCCCGCAATAATGTTGTCGTGGGGATCGTAGGGATCGTCGCCGAGGCTGAACCGCAGACGTAGTTCACCCCATGGCACCGTTCGGTGACCTGGCGCGCACGTCGCCACCGCTTTCGACTTGTATGACTGCGCGTACCCAGTGCGTCGGGATGCCAAAGCGACGCGCGGCCTGCTCGACGAAATCAGCAAATGGAACGCTAGTTCGATGACTCGCTGAAGGATCCGCGGTTGGCGTCTCGGCGACAGCATGATCGTTGCTCACAGTCAGCGCCACAAACAACGGCGCGACAACGCGCAGGCTCCTCTCAAACAAGTGCAAGCGTGCCGCCGTGCTCGCGCCCGTCCAGGGTAAGCTGCTTCGCGCCGGCCTTCCGGCCGCCCTGGACTGCCGCTCCACGCGACGGCTGAGCAGAGGTTGGTCGGCATGGAGGAATGGTGCAGCACTCGGCCGAACAGAGGAATGGCAGATCGGACTCGCAGCATACGCACCATCAATCCTCCCAGGTCCACACCGGCAGCGCGCGGCCAATGACAGCCGATGCCGGCAAGAGCCCGAAATAACGGCCGTCCAGCGAGCTGGTGGACTGCCAGTTCATGACAAAGAGCTCGCCGTCACCGACGAGGCTGCAGCCCTGCCATTGTGGGAGGGGACGGCCGCGGCCGTCGCGATCTCGGGCTTCACCCATTTTGATGGCGTCAACCGAAATGGTGAGCCCGCTTCGGCAAACGGTCTGCCCGGGAAGCGCCAGCACGCGTTTGAGCATCGGCAATCCGGCTGGCAGATAGCCGTTCAGGTCGAGGAACGTCGCGAGCGGCTCCGGTGGCTGTACGGTGAGGAGTTCCGTAACGAACAGTTTGTCCACCGGCTGCACGCGGTAGAGCCCGATGGGTACGCTCTCGGATGCATTCCAGATGTAGGCCGGCGTAATCTCCAGAACGGTTGGTGCGACAAGTGCGACAGCACCGCAGAGCATCGTGGTCAGCGTCTTGAGCCGCGGTTTCATCGCATGACCCTCTGCCGGTGAAGCCATGCCTGGTGGCGGGCTTTCGTGTAGGGGCGCGGGTTTTCGTTGACGGACAGACGATTGTGAATGTGATGCCAGTGGTTAGGAGCGACGTCGGCGGGATCAATGCCGAGCGCTTCGATGGCGTCGACCATCTGCAGCACCCGTTCGACTGTCGGCCAACCGGAGAGCCGCAGCAAGATCTCCCCGCCGGGCTTCACATACGGGACGGTCGAGCAGCGCTGTCCCGGTGCGACCGCACGCAAGATGTCAATCCGCGAGATAATCGTGCCAAAGTCGTTGGAGGTCCAACGGACGAAGGCAAATATGCTGCCCGGTGCAAATGACAGGACACGCCTGTGACGATCAAGCTTGCGTTCGTCGATGATGCGACCGAACCGAATGCGGTTTTCGATACGCTTCTCGAGCCACAACACTTCCACTTCCGTGAGATCGCTCATGCGGCGGCTCCCTGACGCTGGAGCTGGCAGCCGTGAGCTTGGGGCTCGGTGGAGAGTGTGTATGGCCTGCAAAGGCCGGCTGGACTGTCGGACTGCCGTTGCCAAGCGCTGCCAACGCGGCTTTCGGCCTGATCCGTTAGAAGAAATCCGAAGGATTTCTGGTTAGTAGAGTTAGAGCAGCTGGAAAGTGTGGAGAAACAAGCACTTCGGCTCGATTCCGGTCCCCGATAGCACGAGGATCGGGTCCCGGATAGCACGAGGGTTGCGATCCCCGATAGCACGAGCTGATTCACAGGTTGTCCTCCGAATTTGGAATGAGACCGCGCTGGCGCAGGCGTGCCGTTAAGGGATCAACAGGCGTAGGCGCGAAGTTCAGTCGCTCGGTGCCGTTCGGATCGCGCGTGAGCACGAGCTGATAGCCCGGCAATGTCTGACGCTGGACGATCTGACGTACGTCGTACGTGAAGTGCTTGAGCGGTGAGAGGATGCCGGACTTGGCATGGAGGTGCACAAGATCAAAACTCCAGCCACCGTCCTGCCGACCGCCGTGCTTGCGGACAAGCCGATAAAGCCAGCGCTCAAGTCCGCCCGTCAGATCGAAATAGGCACGGTCGGTCGTGAGCTCGAGCGCGTCATCGATTACGCCCGCGTAGAACCAATCAGGCAGAATCAGCTCGAGCCCAAATGGACGACCATTTGCATCGACCGTCTCCTTCCACTCGTTGATCCACGAGAAGCGATGCCGCCGTCGTCCTGCTGGCTGGCGGATCGATGTCAACACAGTCGTTGACTGAAGTCTGTCGAGACCAGCCTTCAACCGGTCATAGTCGCGTGCGCTGGTGCCGCGGCCGACGAACGTCAGAATCTCGTACGGCGTTGCAGCCATCAGACGCGAAGTCTTCAGACCTGCGTCGCGGGCTTCGACGATCTGGGACGCAGCCCAGATCAGAACGTCCGCATCCCAGATCGTCGCCATGCCATGTTCCGGCACGGCTTCGACACGAATTGCGATTGCACCCGCACGGAAATCGATCGGCACGATCCTCTTTGTTTTTGAGAGCGAAAAGAATGGATAAGCCATCAGATCCTGCGCGTCACGGGGCGCAAGATCGCCAGGTAGTGCTCGAAAGAGCTCAAGCTGGTCACGCTCGGATTGGTGTTTTCGCCGCATGGTCACTGCTCTCACGCGGTGTCACCGACGTTCCTGGCCCGCATACGGGCGCAGCGCTGGGTGCTTCTTAGCTGGCAGCACGGTCCCCTTGCCGGGGTCGGACGTCGAGGTCTTGGCGCCCCGGTCGGCCCAAGCTTTCAGGTCATCGACGGCGTAGACAACACGTCCGCCGATCTTCCGATACGTCGGTCCAGTACCGTACGTGCGGTGCTTCTCGAGCGTGCGACCGGACAGGCCAAGATAGCGCGCGGCCTCAGGTGTACGCAGGAATCGCGGGGGAAGACCGGCCATCGGATCGGGCATTTGAGAACTCAAAGAGGACAGCGCACTACGCTTGGCTAGGCCGGCGTGTGTGCGGTCATCATGGAGAAGCAAGTTCTCGGAGGGGATGCCGAATATTGGGGGGCTGATTTTCGGCACCCCTGGCGGACGGCGCTACTTGTTCCTGCGCCCGGGCCGCAGAAGTTTGCGATAGCCTCCGCGCACCAACGCGAGGCCACTTTTTACGAGACGGATGGTTCGGCTGCGCAAATCGTGCGTTTTCCAGGCACCATGGGGTATGCGCTTTTCCCCGAACAGAGCTTCAGCGATGCTACGATAAGTCGCGCCGGCTAAATACGCGGCGACCGCGCGAAGGGCTGCGCATAGTCGTTCGCGCCGCCGTTTGGGCAAGCGATGAAAGGCAGGTCGCGGCGCGCGTCCGTTCATCGCTCGCCACAGCCGCGTGGCAGCGTGCGCACGAGCTTCGAAATCGCGGTCGAGCGGCAACTCGACTGCATAGTGAGTGCCTCCGGCCAGCGGCTGTTTTGACCAGATGCGATGCTCCACCGAGCCGATGTGCAGCACCGCGTGCCAACCGTCTGCGGCGCGACACACCTGTCCGGCAGTAATGTCGAGCAGTGGCTGAGACGGCGATCTGTGAAAAACAGCTGGCGCGGTTGTCACGGGGACAACGGACGCCAGAACTTCAGGTGTCCAAAAGATCGCCTGTTCTTTGGAGGACTTTTGCGGATCATGGGCGAAAGCAGATGCCCCACCTCCTCCTGAATTCCTCAGTCACTTCGCCATCCGGGCTGTTCGCAATCATTGTTTCGTAATCGCGTTGGTAGTCCACGTTCATGCGAAGACCTTCCCAGGCGATGTGAGTGATCTCAGCGTTCTCTAGGCTCTTAAACGAATCTGGCGATCGCCAGTCAAATTCAGGCATTGCTTCCGCCCCATTGCACGCAGCTAACAAGGATTGCGGCGCAATAATTATGAACGAGGCGGTTGTAGGAAGCCCCTAGTTTGGCACCACGTGGTGCATGAGAATGACCACCGGTCAGCCGGAGAAAATCGTTTTGGCTGCAAGTCTCTAGTCGGCAGTTCTCTTCTATTTTGAGCCGGCGCCACGCAAGAGGCGTCCCTGCTCGGTGACCCATTTGGCGCGCGCAAGATGACTCTGATATGCGGTCCGCGCACGGTCCGGCTCTCGCTCCGGATCAATATGCAAGACGATTCGAGCGACTTCTCGCCAGTCCGCCCCCTCACCCTCCGCCTGCAGAAGGCGAATATACGTTACAATGTGCTCCTCATCGTAAGATGTCAGTACTGGCCCACTGGGAGCTACGTCAGCCACATTGGGATCGAGCGGCGATGTCTGCATGATCTTAAGGTCGTAGAGTTCACTGTCTAATGGTTCAGGAGCCGCACTTTGTTAAGTATATCGAGGTGCAATATACTGAACAAGCGGCATCTTTGCCCGCATGGATTTGCGGGAGACATTCGCCACTAACTTGCGTCGTCTACGCAATGCGAGGGGATGGTCTCAAGACGAACTGGCTCTGGAAGCTGAGATAAGTCGGAGCTATCTGAGTCAGCTCGAGAAGGGCGTATACCACGTCAGCATAAAGGTCATTGGTCGCCTTGCCGATAAGCTCGACGTCGAGCCTGATGAATTCTTAAAACGGACGGCAAAGAGAGGTCGCGCCAAGTAGGCGCGACCCGACTCGCGAGCCGGGCCGAAGGCTCGGCGAGCGCCGGACGCGGACACGCGTCATCGCCACCGGTCCGGCTTGCCGGACGGGTGGCGATGCACAGGGCACGATGGAGGTAGCCGCGCGACCGATCTTGATTGCGCGGCTCGCTCTCTCAGATTGCTCGTTCCATCAAGCGCTTTGCCTTTCCTTCCAGTTCAAGCCTTGCGTCCTGATGCGCTTTGTTTCGCGCAAGCGCCGTGATCCCCTGCACGAAATCGAAGATGCTTTCCGGCTTTCGGTTTTCTTCACCTAGAACGGTTTCGATGATCTTCGCCGTCTCGGATCTGGAAAACCCGCCTTTGCGGAGGAAAGTCTCCCGGTCCTCTTCCGTGCGGGCAACAATCCGCTCCCGAGCCGCCTTGATCCCAGCGACGAATGGCGCGGGCGAGGAATTGGCAAAGCTCGTCAACGCGGGAGCGGCTTCATGCGCAAAGCGTTGCGCGGCGAATTTCGAATGCCGGATGTTGATCTGTTCGAAATTCTCCACGCCCCAGAGATTGCGGTTCATGCAGACGGCGCGAAGATAGAAGCTGGCAATACCCAGCGTCTTGCTACCAACTTCGCTGTTCCAGCAATAAAATCCCCGGAAATACAAATCCGGCGCCCCATCCGGGAGGCGCCCCGCCTCGATTGGGTTGGTGTCGTCGACCAGAAACAGAAACACGTCGCGGTCACTGGCGTAGAGCGTGGTCGTGTCCTTGGTCACGTCCACAAAGGGATTATGGGTCATGGTCGCCCAATCCATCACGCCCGGCACCTTCCACCGCGTGTCACCGGTGCCATTGCCCGCGATCTTCATGACCGCGGCGACCAACTCATGATCCCAAATGCGGCCATAGTCCGGCCCGGTGACAGCACGAAGCTCAACACGTCCGCTATTGGTCTCCAGGGTCTTCACGAGCTCGGCGCGATGCGACAGCAGGCCGTGTTGCAGATTGATGGCGGACAGGGCCGCGGGAAGCTGCCTCAGATAGGATGTCGGCGCACCGACCAGCGTGCACAACTGGCCAAAGCTCCAATGGGTCGGCACCACCGGCTCGTCACGTCCCGGTACCGTCAGGGCCAGCCGCTCCAAATTGTCTCGATTTGCCTCCACCCGAATGGCCCGGCTCTCCACCGTTCGCGCCTGCGCGCGCTCGGCTCGTCCTCGTACCGCCTCATAGAGGTCCGGCAGGTTCAGATGCCGCTCGTCATCCGGTCGCGCAAACCACTCGGACGATACGCGGCCGATCCGCTGGCCGCGCGATACATCCACGCGAAAACCGCCAGAAGCTGGCTGTTCGCTTTGGAGCAAGGTCATCATGTTCATGGTCATTCTCCTATGGGCTGAGGTTGAAGCGCAGCGCTGCGCTGCAACCCTGCCCGTCGGCGAGACCTGGGGTAGCAAGGGCAAGGGCGGCAGGACGCGGAGGGGGATCACCCGCCTGATAAGGGCGCGCTAAAAGCGCGCGTCTGCACGCGCCTGACGACGACGTCGTCATGAAACGCGGAAGACCGGGGATACCGCTCCGGCCGGCACGGCGAGCCGTGCTTCACCCTTGCCCGCGCGAGGGCGAAGCCCTTAGCCATCTCTTCAAAGAATAATGCTTTTCTTCCCGCAAAAGCGGCGCAAGAAGCGCAAAAAAGCCCCGCCTCCGGAGAGGCGGGGCTGACGATCCCGAGGGATCAGTCGCCGTTGCGGCGAGACCAGATCAAGGTGAAGCCCTCGTCGCCGTCGACCTTCACCAGCGAGGCGTAGATCGGGGCCGGAAAGCTCGGATCGTCGAGCTTGACCGAGAGGTATTCGCGATCGGTTTCGCGGGCGGTCTTCTTCCAGGCGGCGCCGAATTCGATCATACCGGCGAAGATGCGGTAGTCCGGCGCCTTCTCGTTGTCCTTCTCGGATGCGGCGAAGCGTGCCTTGATGTTCAGCGTCAGCGTCTTGATCGAGCCGATGTAGCCATTGTCCGAAGCGGTGAAGTTGCCGATGGTAGCCATGGTGGTCTCCGTTTGTTGCTCGGGCCGCGCCTATCGCAGCCTCGATGGCGATCCTTGGCCCGGGGAGCGATCGGCCCGCAGCCTTCAGGCCCGCAGCGCTAGCGGAGGACGGCGATAGCCTGTTTTTTTGTCTTCCGCGAGGAATGTCGCCTCTTCGCGGCAGGGGAAAAAAGCAGGCGCAGCCGTTGTGGGGAGGCGATCGAGGCTCTTGCCGTCCCTCGGGCCTGATCAGCCCATTCGAGGTTGCGTTGGACGCGCCATGAACGAACTGACGGAGACCACCATGGCGGCCGATGCCGACGCAGCACAAGGACATACCTGGGTCGATCGAACGCCTGCTGGCGCCGGAGCATCAACGGCAAGAAAGAAGCATCTTGGCAAACGCTAGCGCCCGACTTCGTATTCCCGCGTGCTAGGTGCGAGAATGCGACCGGGGTAATCCCCAGACAGCAATCTCAAATGCTCCGGGCATCACACGATCAATGCGTCCAGCCTCATCGCTTGCTGCTGATTGACGAGCACGATACCGCCGTCCCCTTTGCTGCCGCAAACGGCATAGATCAGAGGGATCGAAGCCTTGATCATGGCATGCCTTCCATTTAGCGGACGCCGCTGTGCGCAAAAATCGGCGCGCGCCGGGCAGGCGCGCGGCCGAAAATTTGATGCTGACCGGGACCGCTCAGGCGGCCCCGGCTCTTGTGTCACTCCGCAGCGAGTATGCATCACCGCCTTGCGCCTCGTTTGGCGCAGCCGCCGATTCTCCGGCTTTGTCGTTCTCAGCAATGAGCGCCAAGCGGTCATGGCCAGCAACTGTTCCGCGGCTTCCGCTATGTCGACCTTCTTCATATCGACATTCGCTCGGCGGTCTCGCCGCTCACGCGTTCGCGAACTCGTCCAGAACGACGCCGGCTCCGCTATGAAACGCGATCATCCCGATACTCAGTGCGAGGAAAAGAAGGACATTACACAGCACTCGCAACGATGGTCCGGCAGAACAAAGCCAATGCCGATTGTGTTGAGAAACAAGCGCAAGAGCGAGCATAGTGGTGGCTCCATGTGCATAGATATACCCGTCGCGCCTTCCACCACCACGGCGCAACTCTGGAATATGAAAGCGAAAGGAGGCGGAGTTTCGCCTTAAGCAATTCCGCCTTGATGGCTTGGAGTGGAGAAGACGGCGCTCACGCGCCGCCGAACCTCCAGACAGGGATCCCGAGCCCCTTCGCCTTGTCGGCGAGATTGTCCTGAATTCCCGTGCCCGGGAATTGCATGACGCCGATCGGCAAGAGTTCGAGCATGGCGTCGTTGCGCTTGAACGGTGCTGCCTTGGCGTGCTTCGTCCAGTCGGGCTTGAAGGCGATTTGAGGCACCTTCCGGTTAGTCGCCCATTTGGAGGCGATCAGTTCGGTCCCTTTGGGAGAGCCACCATGGAGTAGGACCATGTCGGGATGCTTGGCATGAACCTTGTCGAGACGATCCCAGATGAGGTGATAGTCGTTGAAGTCGAGTCCGCCTGTGAGTGCGATCTTCGGGCCCGGCGGCAACATGACCTCGGTTTCGGCGCGGCGCCTGGCAGCGATGAAGTCGCGGGAGTCGATCATCGCTGCGGTCAATGCGCGGTGATTCACCAGTGATCCCGACCGAGGGCGCCAGAATGACCCAGTGTGTATCTCAAAGCGTTCGATGGCCTGATCGCGGAAGAGCTCCAGGCAGTTACGGCGCTCGATCAATGTGATGCCTTCCGCCGTCAGGCGTTCGAGTTCGACCGATCTGACTTCGGAGCCGTTCTGCTCGCGCTGGCTCTTTTGTTGCGCCTGTTCGTTCTCGTCGAGTTGACGTCCGATGCAGTCGACGGCCCGATGGAATAGGTTGACGGTCGACCAGAGCAGATCATTGAGGTCCGGCTCAAGCCGCGTGTCGCTCAACGTCGCGACCAAGGCATCGAAGATTTCGGAAGTGGCCCCGGCGATCATCTTGGCCTCGGGAAGCGGCCGTGGATCGGGCTGGTCGTCGAAGGGACGGTAGCCGAAGAGCTGTACTTCGGTGAGGACGTGGTCCGTTGGAGAAAAGGCGTGCGGCGGTTCGATGTCGTCGTGGTCGGTCATGGAAGAGGTCCTTTGCTGGATCGGCCGCGCTCATCGCGGCCTTCGTGGCGATCACTCAGACGGCGGGCGGACTGGGTCAGAACCCGGAGCAGAGCGGAGGGCCAAAGCGGCAGCGGAGGATGGCGGAGGCCGGCTATTTTGCTTCGCGATGCAAAGCGCGCCAGCCAGCACGCGCGCGGCGGAAAATAGCCGGATGTAGCCATTGCCGGCCTGGGCCGCTTGCCGTCCGATCGCCCTCTAGAAGGCCGAGGACGCGTGCTCTTCCGGAAACGGCCTCTCGATGATCGATCTGTCGACTTCGATCGAGGCACCGGAGCTATCCAGCGGCTACCATCGACCAATGCAGAAAACGGGCGACGTCCTCTGGGACGAGTTGACGCCGTATCGCTTCTCGGACGGCATCGGAGCCGAAGATTTGCAAATCGTCGTTGAAGTCGCCGACCCGCGGCGATAGCGGGATCAATTCAATGCTGACGGCTTGCGCGCGCTGGGTGAGAATAGCCTGTGCCGCATCTCCTGCGGCATCGGCGTCGCGTGCGATATAGAGCCGACGCAGGCCAGTCGGCAGCAACATAGCTGCGAGGTGGTTGGCCGAAAGCGCAGCTGCCATCGGCAACGTCGGCAACACGTGCCGCAGCGACAGCATGGTCTCGATACCCTCACCAGCAACGAGCACATCGTCCACCGCACCAAAGCGAACGGCGTTGCCGAGCAGGTCGCCCATGGCACGTCGTGGTGTGTCAAGCGGCGCCTTGCCAAGCCGCTTCCGATCAAACCTATCTGGATCGAGCCAGGTGCGGTGCACACCGGTGATCCGTCCATCGAGGTCCGTGACGCGAGCAATCATCGCTGGCCAGGTTTCGGTCGGCGAATGCTCGTTGGCTCGGTAGTAGCATCGTGGATGGAAGCGCAGGCTGCCACCATCGCGGATACGGGCTATCCCACGACGGCGCAAATATGTTTCGACCGCCGTCCCCCCAATCGGGTCGGACATCGCAAAGAGCCGGCGGGCGGCTTTCTGCGATCCTGCCAGCACCGTTGGACGAACGAGTTTCGGGTTAGATTGGCGCTCAGAACGAGGTAGCTTCAGAAAGCGCCTCGCCTCCTCGGCGACCTCGCGGAAACTCCGCAAAGCCATACTTTCCCGGATGATGTCGAGCAGATCGCCATGCTCCGCGGTCGCAGCATCAATCCACTTGCCAGCTGGGCCTTTAGGTGATTCCTGGAGGCGCACGAACAGCGAGCGCCCCGGCGTGTTGTGGACGTCACCGACGACCCAGTACCGACCCGACCGCTTGCCATTGGAGAGATAGTGTCGGCAGACCGCCTCCGCCTCGCGCGCGAGGCGCCGTGCCAGTTCGCAAGGCTCGCGGGACATCACGCAGCCTCCCGTTCGCCGATGGGTGCAAGTGGATAACTGTCGAGCACGTTCGACCGGATCTCGATGCCGCTTGCGTCCGTGGGCACGAACATGCGCAGCTTCCAAGAGATGATCTCGTCTTCAATGACGCCGCCCTCGCGCACGACAAAAGGAACGGCTTGCGCCTTCGCCCTTCGCTTCGCGAGAAGTCCGAGCGCACGATAGCGAAGGCCGTCCGCCGACACCTCAAACATGCCGGTCTCCTTGCCTTCCGCGTCCCCAGTCGCCCATACGTAGAAACTCTGCACCAGCGTACGGTGTGTGATACTTTTGGCGAATTGCTCGATCGAAATTCCGGCCTTGAGAGGCCGAACCTTCGATTGTCTGAGGACCGGTTTGTTGAAGGGGATGTCGCGCGAAGGCGACAGGGTGATCTTTTGGACAGCCTCCGTCATCTCGGGTCTCCACGACGGGCGGCCGGGAGCCACTCTCTCGGCCTCCAACCCATCGCGAAAACCGCCGCACCCCTTTCACTCTCCTCCCGCCTCCCGCTCCGCTCGCGGTCATCATGTCGACCGCCGGCTCCGGCAAGACTCCAACGAGCTAGTTCATGAGCTTGCTGGCTTTTGAAGAAGTTCTCACAATCGCGCGATTGTCTTCGAAGGCAGCCGTATAACCGGCCACGGCAAGATCGGCGTCTGTATCAGAGAATGCGAACTCTGCGACGCAGACCGCCAGCGCCCGATTCTTGATGGGATTGAAGCGCCTTGGGCTGCAGGCGTGGCTAGGCGCGCGCCAACGGCACGTCGCCTCAACCAAAAATGGCACCCGGAGAGCGTGAGCATAGCGACCCGAAGGGGCACGCGGGTCCGAGTGCAGCGACGAGACCGGTTCAATAGCGGCACCCGGGAACGGGCCAGTGATAGCGATCGCCGCAGGCGAGCCCCTTTCCCGAGTGCCCCCGGCGAGGAGCACCGCTAGCCTTTGCGCGAGGGATCGACGCCGCAGGCCGAGACGCAAAGCGGCTCGGTTCACGAGAGCCCGGTGCGGCGGCAGCCGCACGCGCGCAAGCGAGGGAATCCGCCGTCGGAGAACGAAATTTCCTAACGCGCACTGCTCTGCGTTCCACAAATCCTGATCTGGAGCATGGGAAAATGTTCTTTAGTTCTTCTCACCTGAACCGGTCTCGTCTCTCATTGCAAATTCGGCTTTGAATCGACCGGCTGCTTCAAGCGTGTAGCTACAGGTCGTCAGTTCACGGCTGGCTTATGCAATGAGGTGATCGGGAATGACCGGTGGATCGACAAGAGAGCGGCCCAACACGTGCACGAATTTGCCATGCTTCGACAAGAGCCGGTCTGGTGCAGCGCGCACATCCAAATTCCGACACCGGACAACGCTCCGATATACTTAATGCAAGTCCACCTGCGAATCTGTCGGAAAACCCGTTGATAATGCATCTAAAGCAGTTGACTGCCTGCTAGCGGCCCCCGACGACCGCCAACGGCGATAATGACTATGTCCACTTTTGGGGATCCTGCCGATCAGAATTGGTTCTCCTCGAGAACACGCCAAGGTCTCCTTTTCGCGCGCTAATCTGGCCTATCCCCCGCTAGATCGCATTGCGCAGTAGAGCGAAAAAATCCTTGATCGTAAAAACCCATTTTATCACCCATCGCGACTCTCGCTCCACCGACCACGAGTAGAGATCATCTAGATCTTCCAGATCGGACGTCATTGTTCAGCCAATTCAGCTCTTGTTGGACCTAACGGGCCCCATCAGTGAGATCAGACCGCCCATCTTCACGACGCACAGCGCTGCCTGCTCGCTACCCACCCGCTGGAACCTGGCCAGCGATGATGAGAGCGGATATGGCGGCCGCCTACCTGGATTTTAAAGACACAGGCGAACTTGCGCGCGCGATCCGCCGTGGAGACGCACCGCCACCGGTCAGCTGTCGTGGAACAGGACGGCTGCGGCAGCCAGTCTGGTCGAAGGCGACCATGGACCACTTCGCCGCACCTATTGGAAGAAGTGACGCCAGGGAGCCGGAGGATCTCTTATGTCTGGTATGATCTCAGTTGATACGGCACCAAAGCTTCCCCGATATTGTCAACGAAAGCTGTTGGCGAACAATACGGTGGCTTATTATTTTGCACCGCCAACCTGGGCTCGTCGGCAGGGCTGCGATTTGAGCCCTGAAGCTTTAGGGAGCGATTATGCCAATGCCGTCGAACGGGTAGAGAAAGTTCTCTTGCCCGCATTCGAGAGTTGGCGCTCACGGGGTCTAAGTGACATGACGCCGGCCTCTCCCGAACCCGGCACGTTCGATTGGCTAATCGGCATCTTTCAAGATCACCAGAAGTGGGGCGAAATCGAAAGCACCACTCAGCGTCAGTACAAAAAGAGTCTCGCGCTCTTTGCCAATCACGAGCTGAAAGATGGAAATCGCGTTGGGTCGAAGCAATTGTCCGATTTCACGAAGGCCTTCGTCGACGCAGTTTATGGAAAGCTGCTAGTCGTAACAAAAGTACGCAAGAATGGAGAGGTCGTCGTCCGCGAGCGTCGTCGCTATGCAAATGTGGCCATGGCGAGCTGCCGACGCGCCTGGTTCGTTGGCCAGCGGGCCCAAGAAAAAGTGGTACCAGCGAGCAATCCATTTTCACGGATGGGTTTAAGATCACGTGCGCCCGGCCAGCCGATACGGCCCACACCAACCGCAACTTGGGATGAACTGGTCGCGTTCAGGGCTGCCGCGAAAAGGCTCGACTATCGCTCGATCGCAACTGCTGCTTTGTTGTCATGGGAATGGCTGCAGCGGGAGCAGCACGTGTTTGGCTCCTTCGACATGTCGCACTACCGTCCTAGCGAACGGGCAAACAGCGTCAGGATCGTGCACCCAAAGAATGGAGAGGAAGCCTGGTGGCCATTATTAGATGAAACGGGCGCCCCTCTGTTTCCTGAACTTATGGACGAGCTCGACGAGATTAAAAAGACCTCGCTCCCGGGCCTGGTATTCCGGCGTGACCATGCCCATCGTCGGTCGGCAACCCCGCTTCCATGGATTACGCCACGCAAGGACCTGCGTTATTTGCGCAGCGTGGTAAAAAAGATCATCGCGGAGGCCGGCCTTCGTCAGGAACTTTCCTTTACTTCCTTCCGGCACGGAGGCTTCACCGAAGGTGCCGACAGCGATCTCACGGACGCAGAGTTGCGCGCCGCAGGCCGTCATAGATCAAGCCGCCAACTGCCAACCTACGCCAAGCGCACCGGCAAGCAGTTGATCACGGCCACAAAGAAGCGTCGCGAGGAGCGGACAAGATCACTCCTTATTCGACTAAGCGCCGATCATTCCGCGGAATAGCGCTGCATTGAACGACTACAGCATCCAACCGTGCCCGAAACGATCGCCTATTTTCCCGTCCACAATGGCAAGCGCTTCTCGCTGAACGCCTTCAAGCCCTCCTTGGCATCCTCGGTCATCGCAAGCAGCGCAATCTGGCTTTCGGTGTAGGCGATGCTCTCGTCGAACGACATCGAGGCGATCGCGCGCATGGCGTATTTGCCGCGGCGGATTGCGGTCGGCGATTTGTCGACGATGCGGCCGATCAGCCATTCGACCTTGGCGTCGAGCTCGGCCTTGGGCACGACGTAATTGAGGAGGCCCGCGGCCTGCGCCGCCTTGGCATCGAACGGCTCCCCCGTGAGCGCCCATTCGTTGACGAGCCGCGGCGGCGCGATCCTCTGCAGCAGGCTCAGGACCTGCATCGGAAACACGCCGACCTTCACCTCCGGCAGGCCGAAGATGACGTGATCGGCTGCAACCGCCATGTCGGTCATGCACAAAAGGCCCATGCCGCCGGCCATGCAGACGCCGCTGAGGCGCGCAATCGCAGGCTTGGTGGCGTTCTGTGACAAACGTAACAGATCGGCATAATCCACATTTGGTTTGGAATGATCCATCGCGAAAGCCGCGCCGGAATTCTGCAGATCGGCGCCCGCGCAGAACGCCTTGTCGCCCGCGCCCGTCAGCACAATAACGCGCACGTCCCTATCGTCATGCGCGTCGCGATAGCCTTTGGTGATGCCGGCGATGACGTCGCCGTTCAGGGCGTTGCGTTTCTCCGGCCGGTTGATGGTGATCCAGAACGCCTGCCCGCGCTTCTCGGTAATGACGGCTGTGGTGTCGCTCATGGCACGCTCGCTTCCTTGGCTCCGCTTTGCTGTCATTTGCGGCAGCTCGGGCGCCAGGTGCAAGCGCAATCTGCGGCGAGGCGCCGCTTTAGCGCCTCGACGCAAATTTATAGAGCAATCGAAGCGATAGCGTGCTTCAGCCCGCGGCCGCCTTCCTGATCCAGACCTTGTTGTCGTGGAATGCCGCCCCGCCGATCGGCGCGATGGTGTCCGCGCCCGTCAGCATATTGATGCCGCGGCCGCCGATATGACCCTTGTTCGGGTGAACGGATTCGGCGATCAGCACACCACGCCGCACGCCCTCGAACAGTGTTGCGACCAGCGTGGTCTCGCCGCGGCTGTTGCCGAGCGTCACCGCATCGCCATCGGCGATGTCGAGCGCGGCCGCGTCCAGGGGATGGATCATGACGCTGGCCCTGCCCTCTCGTGCCTGCGAGGACGGCGTCTCGTTGAAGGTGGTGTTGAGGAAGCTGCGCGACGGGCTGGTCGCGAGCCGGAATGGATGGGCCTGATCGCTGTGCTCGATCACCGCCCAATGATCCGGCAGCGACGGCATCTTGTCGAAATCGCCCATCGTCTGACCGAACGGCGGATCCGCCCAGTCGGCTTTGAAATGGAATTTCCCGTCGGCATGGGCAAAGCCATCGAGATAATGCGAGGTGCGGAAATCCGGCTGCACGTCGCGCCAGATATCAGCTTCGAGGCCGGCGATGTCGCCGTGATTGCTGAGCCTCAAGGTCGCGTCGATCAATTCGCGGGGCGTCATCTCGAAACCCTGATGCTTGGCGCCAAGCCGCGGCGCCAGCGCTTGCAACACTTCGTGGTTGGAGCGGCATTCGCCGGGCGGGTCGATCAGCTTTGGCCCGACCGAGATGTGCTGGTGGCCACCGCCGTAATAGAGATCGTCATGCTCCATGAACATGGTCGCCGGGAGCACGATGTCGGCCATCTCGGCGGTCTCGGTCATGAACTGCTCGTGCACCACGACGAACAGGTCCTCGCGCGCAAAGCCCTGCCGAACCAGCGCCTGCTCCGGCGCAACCGTCATCGGGTTGGTGTTCTGAATCAGCATCGCCTTGACCGGGCCCTTGCCCTGCAGGGCTTCGGCATCGCCGGCGAGGATGCGGCCGATCTGCGACTGGTCGAGGGCGCGCGTGGATTTGTCGATCGCGTCGTGACCTTCAATGATGGATTCGTTGAAATGCCACAGCGCGTAATTGTTGAAGAAGGCGCCGCCGCCTTCATATTGCCAGGCGCCCGTCACTGCGGGAATGCAATTTGCCGCGTGCATCTGCGTGGCACCATTGCGGCTGCGCGTAAAGCCGTAGCCGAAGCGGAAGAAGGTGCGCTTGGTCTCGCCAACTGCTTTCGCGAAGGCTTCGATCTCCGACACCGGCACGCCACAAATGGCGGATGCCCATTCCGGTGTGCGCGTCTTCAGATGCGCCTCGAGTTCATCCGGGCAATCGGTGTATTTGTCCATATAGGCGCGGTCGGCATAGCCGTCGCGGAACAGGACATGCATCACGCCGCAGGCAAACGCGCCGTCGGTGCCGGGCCGCAGGATGATCTTGATGTCAGCCTGCTTCATGGTCTCGTTGTCGTAGATGTCGACGGCAGCGATCTTCGCGCCGCGCTCCTTGCGCGCGCGCGAGGCGTGCGTCATCACGTTGACCTGGGTGTTGACGGGATTGGTGCCCCAGATCACGACGAGGTCGGACAGCGCCATCTCGCGCGGATCGACGCCGGCGATCTTGCCGGTGCCGATCGCAAAACCGATGCGCGCGACGTTGGCACAGATGGTCTGATAGAAGCGCGAATATTTCTTCACATGGGTGAGGCGGTTGAGGCCGTCGCGCATGACGAGGCCCATCGTGCCGGCGTAGTAATAGGGCCAGATCGATTCCGCGCCGAACTCGCGCTCGGCTTGATTGAAGCGATCGGCAATCTCGTCCAGCGCCTCGTCCCAGGAGATCCGTGCGAATTGCCCGGACCCCTTCGGCCCAATGCGGCGCATCGGAAACGTCACGCGCTCGGGGTGATGGATGCGCTCGGCGTAGCGGGCGACCTTGGCGCAGACGACACCGGCCGTATAGGTCTGCTGCTTCGAACCGCGCACGCGGCCGATGCTGCGGCCCTCGACCACCTCGACATCGAGGGCGCAGGCCGAGGGGCAATCGTGCGGACAGGTCGAGTGGCGGATTTCGATTTTGGCGTGCTGGTTCATAGCCAATTTCGTAACACCAAAACACCTGTCAGCCGAGGGTATTTATCCGGCAATGCCCATGCGATTTGCTCAGATCACGTGGGGGGGGGCCGGTTCCTGCCGCGACTGCGAAGAGCGGCGCAGCCACACCGACATCGCCCCGATATTCCCGGCACGATCGGCTTTGTGAGCCGTCGACAGTCCACATCCCCTGCCGCTACAGTGCCGGCCAAACAAGAACGACATCAGGGAGGTGGGCATGAAAGCCCGAAGATTCGTGCTGCTGGTCGCCGTCGGCCTGCTCGGCGCCTTCTCCGCAGCTCCCTCATTGGCGCAGGATTATCCCACCCGCGCAGTCCGGATCGTGGTGCCCTTTGGCGCCGGCGGGCCGGCGGACGTCGCGGCCCGGCTGATCGGCAACGTGCTCCAGGAGAGCTTCGGCCAGCCCTTCGTGATCGAGAACCGAACAGGAGCAGGTGGTGTCATCGGCACGGTCGAAGCGGCGAAGGCGCCCGCCGACGGCTACACGCTGCTGATGATGTCCAACACCCAGACCGCGAACGAATCGCTGCTGACGCCGGACAAGCGCAAATACGAGCTGATGCGCGACCTCGCGCCGATCGCGCCGGTGAACTATTCCGATCTCGTTATCGTGGTGAACCCGCAAGTCGCAGCAAAGACGTTGCAGGAGTTCATCGCGCTCGCCAAGGCGCAGCCGGGCAAATTGAACTACGCCTCCTCCGGCCAGGGCACGCCCTATCACATGGCCGGCGAGCTGTTCAAAGCCATGGCCGGCGTCGATGTGGTCCACGTTCCCTATCGCAACAGCGGCGAGGCGCGCAGCGGCGTGATCGGCGGACAGGTGCAGATGATGATCGACGCGGTGCCGGCAATGGCGCCGAATATCGGCGAGAACCAGGTGCGCGCGCTCGCCACCACCGGCAAGCAGCGCTCGGCCGTGCTGGCGAACGTGCCGACCGCGATCGAGGCCGGTGTGCCCGGCTACGAGGCGACGATCTGGCTCGGCCTGATGGCTCCCGCGGGTACGCCGAAGCCTGTCATCGACAAGCTCAATGCGGCTGTCAACGCAATGGTGAAGCGGCCCGACATCGTCAAGCTCTGGACGGAACAGGGCGCCGTGCCCATGTCGATGACGCCGGAACAGTTCGAGAAATTCCTGCGCGGCGACATCGAGAAATGGGCCGACGTCGTCAAGAAGTTCGACAAGTCGTGAGGCCTTAGAGCGAGAATGCCTACCATTCAATTCCAGCTCAACGGCGCGGCGATGGCCGTGGATGCCGATCCGGATCGGACGCTGCTCGACGTGCTGCGCAGCCGGCTCGGTGTCACCGGTGCGCATTTCGGCTGCGGCGCCGGTGAATGCGGCGCCTGTTACGTCATGGTCGACGGCCGCGCGACGGCTTCATGCGACATGCCGATGTGGTCGGTCGCGGGCAAGGACGTCGTCACGGTGGAGGGCCTTGGCACAGCGGAGAAGCCCCACCCGCTGCAACGCGCCTTTATCTCCGAACAGGCGATGCAATGCGGCTATTGCGTATCGGGGATCCTGATCAGTGCGGCAGCCCTGCTGAAGCGCAATCCGTCGCCGACGGAGGCCGAGGTCAGAGCCGCGCTGGACCGCAATCTGTGCCGCTGCGGATCGCACAACCGCATGGTCCGCGCGGTGCTGCGGGCGGCGTCGGAGATGGCGACGTCATGAATGTGCCGCCCCCTGCCCCGAAGCTGCCCGTCAGCCTCGCAGCCAATCCAAAGCTGTCGTCCTGGGTGCGGTTCACGGGCGAAGGCCGTGTGGCGATCTCGCCCGGCAAGGTCGAGATCGGCCAGGGCATCGTCACGGCGCTGGCGCAAATTGCGGCGGACGAGCTCGATGTCGACATCAGCAGGATCGAGATGATCCGCGCTTCGACGGCGATGAGCCCGAACGAAGGCGTCACCTCGGGCAGCCTGTCGATTCAGCAATCCGGCCGCGCACTGCGCCACGCCTGTGCCGAGGTGCGCCGGCGCTTCCTCACCGCTGCATCGGAGCGCCTGGGCGTCGATGCTGCGCTGCTCGCTGTCGATGACGGCACGATCTCGGGACCGGGCAATGTCAGGACCAGCTATTGGGAGTTGGCGGGTGACGTCTCGCTCGACCACGACGCCACCGCGGGCGCGACAGCGAAGAGCGCCGCCGAGCGCGCAATCGCCGGACACTCGGTCCAACGCGTCGACATTCCCGACAAGGTGTTCGCGTGGCCGCGCTTCATCCACGACTGTGCGCTGCCGGGCCTTTTGCACGGACGCGTGCTGCGGCCGGACGTTTCGGGCGCCAAATTGATTGCGCTCAATGAGGAGGCTGCGCGCGCTGTCCCTGGCCTGGTCGCGATCGTCCGCGACGGCGGCTTTGCCGGCGTGGTTGCCGATGGCGAGGCCGCGGCGGAAGCCGCCGTGAACGCCCTGGGCAAGGGCGCGACATGGTCGGCCGGCGAGCCGCTGCCCGACGAAGACGATCTGGCGGGCTTCCTAAGAAGCCAGCCGGTCGAGACTGATGTCATCGACACCAGGACGGCAGCGACGGACAGGCCGGCCCAGCCCCTGCGCCGGCAATACACCCGCCCCTACATCGCACACGGCTCGATCGCGCCATCCTGCGCCATGGCGCAATGGGATGGCGATCGCGTCCATGTCTGGACCCACAGCCAGGGCGTCTATCTGCTGCGCGCCGACCTTGCGATCGTGCTCAAGCTGCCGGCCGAGAACATCGTCGTCGAACACATGGAGGGCGCCGGCTGCTACGGGCACAATGCGGCCGACGACGTCGCGCTCGATGCCGTGCTGCTGGCGAAGGCTGCCGGCAGCCGTCCGGTGCGGGTGCAATGGTCGCGCCACGACGAGATGACCCATGCGCCGTTCGGCGCGGCCATGGCCATTGAGATCGAGGTCGATCTCGATGCCGACAACGAGATCACCGGCTGGCGCCATGCGATCTGGAGCAATGGCCATGCGGCGCGGCCGGGGCGCGCGGCGCAGCCCGCGCTGCTTGCCGCAACCGAGATCGCAAACCCCTACCCGCGCATGATCTCGTCCAACCCACCGGCTGCGAATGGCGGCGGCGCTGATCGCAACTCCGTTCCACTCTATGATCTCCCGGCCTGGACGATCACGAGCCACCGGCTGCTGACGATGCCGGTGCGCACCTCAGCGCTGCGGACCCTCGGCGCGCAAGGCAACGTGTTCGCCATCGAATCCCTGCTCGACGAGATCGCCGCCCTGCGCGGCGAGGACCCGATTGCATTCCGCTTGCGTCGTCTGCGCGACGAGCGCGCCAAGGACGTCATCCGCGCTGCCGCGCGACGTGCGGCGTGGAAGCCGCAAAAGCAAACCGGCATCGGTCACGGCGTCGGCTTTGCGCGCTACAAGAACATGGGAGCCTATTGCGCCGCGATTGCCGAGATCGAAGGCAGCGACGACATCCGCGTGAAGCGGCTGACGCTTGCCGTCGACGTCGGCGAAGCGATCAATCCGGACGGCGTCATCAACCAGATCGAGGGCGGCGCGATCCAGGCAACGAGCTGGGTGCTGAAGGAGCGAGTCCGTTTCGATCGGACGCGCATCACGTCAGCGACCTGGACGGATTACCCGATCCTGAGGTTCAGCGAGGTGCCGGCGGTGGATGTCGAAATCATCCAGCGGCCGGAGATCGAGCCGGTCGGCGCCGGTGAGGCCGCGCACGGCCCGGTGACGGCAGCGATCGCCAATGCGGTCTATGACTGCCTCGGCGTGCGCGTGCGGGACCTGCCGATCACGCGCAACAGGATCATTGCAGCCATGGAGCTTGCATCGTGACGACAGTAAACATTTTGAGCGGCGGCGCAGCGCAGGGCCTGGTGCGCGGCCTCACCGACGCCTTCAAGGCGCAGACCGGCTTCGGCATAGACGGCGAGTTCGGCGCGGTCGGTATCATGGCCGACAAGCTACGCGCGGCATCGCCCACGGATCTCGTGATCTTGACGCAAGCGCTTCTTACCAAGCTCGCCCAGGAGAAACTCGTCACCGCCTCCTCGATCGCCGATGTCGGCCCCGTCGAGACTGCGCTGGCCGTCCGCAGCCGCGATCCCAGGGTGACGGTGAGGACCGAAGCCGATTTGCGTGAGGTCTTGCGCAGCGCCGATGCGATCTACGTCCCCGACACCAAGGCCTCGACTGCGGGACAGCACTTCGCCCAGATGCTGGACCAGCTCGGCATCGCCTATGAGGTTGCCTCGCGTCTCAAGATCTTCCCGAACGGCGCAACTGCGATGCGGGAGCTTGCGGCGTCCACCGCGCAAAGACCGATCGGCTGCACGCAGGCGACCGAGATCATCGCGACCGACGGCATTGCGCTGTCGGGATCGCTGCCGCCGGGCTGCGAGCTCGTGACGATGTACACGGCCGGCGTGACCGTGCGGGCCGCACATCCAAAGGAGGCGGTGGCGTTGATCGCGCTGCTGACCAGCGCAGACCGGAAGGAGCTGCGCCAACGCGTGGGCTTTGCCGGCTAGATGCCGATGACCGCCCCCTATTTGTGCAACTGGGTCAGCCCGGTCGGCGGGCCATCGACCGCAGTCCAGCCGCCATCGACGAACAGCGTGCTGCCGCTGACATAGCTTGCGGCGTCCGAGGCGAGATAGGCGACAGCGGTGGCGACCTCGTCGGCGCTGCTCCAGCGATTGAACACGGTGTGCCCGGCGTAGAGATTATAGATGTCGGGGCGCTGCTTGAACGGGCCGGTCAGCGCGGTCTCGGCGATGCTCGGCGCGATCGCATTGACGCGCACGCCGGCATGGCCGACCTCGGAGGCAAAGCCTTTCACCAGGAGGCCGATCGCCGCCTTGGTCGAGCCGTAGACGCCGAGGCCCGGCTCGATGGTCACCGCGCGCACCGAGGAGCAGGCGATGATGCTGCCGCCCTTCTGCTCGACCATGATGCGGCCAAAAGCCTGGAAGAACCAGACCGTGCCCTTGATGTTGAGGTTCAGGACGCGGTCGAGATCCTCCTCGGTGTAGTCGAGGATGGTCTTGCGGATGTTGAGCCCGGGCGTCGTCACAGCGACGTCGAGCCGCGGAAACTTCTGCATCACGGTTTTGGCCAGCGCGTTGACGTCCGCAGCGCTCGCGGCGTCGCAGCTAGCGGCTTCCGCCCAGCCGCCCTTGTCGCGAATGCCGGCGGCGGTCGCCTCCGCCGCATCAAACGCGCGATCGGCGCAGACGACGCGGGCGCCCAGCGCGGCCAGCGCCTCAGCCGACGATTTGCCGATGCCGGAAGCGGCGCCGAGGACGACCGCGGTCTTGCCGGCGAGATCGAAGAGCTTGCGATAGTCCGTCACTGATGGCTTCTCCCTGGTGCTGCTAGCCCTTGTAGCCCATCAGCAGGCGCGGCAGCCACAGCGAGAATGCAGGGACGTAGGTCACGAACATCAGTGCTGCGATCAGCGCGGCATAGAACGGCAGGATGGTACGCATCACGGCGCCGACCGAGATGCCGCCGATGGCGCAGCCTACGAATTGCGTCGTTCCGACCGGCGGCGTGTTCAGCCCCAGGGCGCAATTGATCAGCATCAGCATGCCGAACTGCACCGGATCCATGCCCGCCTTCATCGCGATCGGCAGGAAGATCGGGGTGCAGATCAGGATGGTCGCGGCCATGTCCATGAACGTGCCGAGCACGAACAGGATGACGTTGATGAGCAGGAAGATCATCCAGGGCTGCGTGGAGACCTTGCTCATCATCTCGCCGGCAAGATCGGCCACCTCGTAAAGCCCCATCAGATACTGGAACATGGTGGAGACGCCGATCAGCAGCAGCACCACGCCCGTCGTCTTCACCGCCTTGGCGGCGGCGCGCAGGAAGTTGCCCCAGGTCATGGTGCGGTAGATGAAGAACGTCAGCAGGATCGTGTAGGTGACCGCGACGGCTGCGGATTCGGTAGCCGTGAAGACGCCGGACAGGATGCCGGCCAGGATGATGCCGACGATCAGAAGGCCGGGCAGCGCGGCCGCGAGCGAGCGGAAGACCTCGGCCCAGCCCGGAAACTTGCCGGCCGGATAGCCGCGCTTCACCGCGACCGCGTAAGCGGCGACCAGCATGCAGACCATCAGCACGAGCGCCGGTAAGAGGCCGGCGGCGATCAGCGCGCCGATCGAGACCTTGCCGCCCGCGGCCAGGGCATAGATAATCATGTTGTGGCTGGTCGGCATCAAGGCTCCGACCAGCGAGGCATGGGTGGTGACGTTGACGGCGTAGTCGGTGTCGAAACCCTCCTTCTTCATCATCGGGATCATCACCGCGCCCATCGCCGACACGTCGGCGACGGGCGAGCCGGAGACGCCGCCGAACAGGGTGCAGGCGACCACGTTCGACATGCCGAGCCCGCCGCGGATGTGCCCGACGAGATTCTTGGCGAGCTGTACGATCTTGTCGGCGACGCCGCCATGCAGCATCAGCTCACCGCTGAAGACGAAGAACGGAATGGCGAGGAACGAGAAGATGTTCATCCCCGACATCATCTGCTGGAAGATGACGGCGACCGGCAAGCCTTCGTAGAGGATGGTGCAGATCGCCGAGAGGCCGATCGCGAAGGCGACGGGGACGCCGAGGATCAGGAAGCCGAAGAAGGTGGCGCCGAGGATGATCAGTTCCATGAGGGGACGACCTCTTCGCCGCGCAAGAGAGCAATGATGTGCTCGATTGAAAAGGAGATGATCAGGATGCCGGAGGCGATCAGCGGCACGTAGCGGATCACCTCAGGCAGGCCGAGATTGGGGATCTTCACCGTTCCGACCGATGCCCCAAGGATCCAGCCGTTGTAGGCCATCGCAATGCCGAACACGGCCACCAGGACGTGGATCACGAGCTCGATCTTCTCCCGCATGTGATCCGGAAGCATCACCAAGAGACTGTCCATGCCAATATGTCCGGCATCGCGCACGCCGACGGCGGCGCCGATCAAGGTGACATACAGGATCAGAACCAGCGCGAGGTTCTCCGTCCAGGTCGGGCTGGAATTGAGCACGTAACGTCCGAACACCTGGTAGAACACGATGATGACGATGACGAGCAGGCCGGCCACGGACAGATACATGCCCGCGCGCGCGACGGGAGCATTGATCCGCGACAGCAATCCGGTGGACGGGCGACCAGTGACCGCCTCGTGCTCGTGGCTTGCGACGTGTGGGTCTGTCATCCCGCGCCTCCCTCGCGAGGGTCCGGTGCCGCAACTGAGGCGACTCCGGACCCGACACCGCTTTGTTTACTTCGTGTCCTGGATGCGCTTGACGAGGCTCTGGAGCTTCTCGTCACCGGCGAACTTCGTGTACACCGGCTTCATCGCGTCGACGAACTCCGCCTTGTTGGCGATGGTCACGACCTGAACGCCGGCGGCCTCGACGGTCTTGCGGGCGGCCTGCTCGCGCTCATCCCAGAGCTTGCGCATGACGGGCACCGATTCCTTGGCCGCCTTGCGGACCATCGCCTGATCATCCTTGCTCAGCGTGTCCCAGACCTTCTTCGACATCACGAGAACTTCGGGCGCCAGCGAGTGCTCGGTGACGTTGTAGAACTTGGCGGCCTCGAAATGGCGCGAAGACTCGTAGGACGGCCAGTTGTTCTCGGCAGCGTCCACGAGGCCGGTCTTGAGCGCGGTATAGACCTCGCCGTAGGGCATCGGCGTCGGGTTGGCCCCGAGGCTCTGGATCATGCCGACCCACAGGTCGGATTGCTGGACGCGGATCTTCAGGCCCTTGAGGTCGGCGAGTGACTTGACCGGTGCCTTGACGGTGTAGATGGACCGGGCGCCGCTGTCGTAATAGGCAAGTCCGACCAATCCCGCGGGCTCCATTGCCGCCAGGATCTCATCGCCGATGGGACCGTCCAGGACGGTGCGCATGTGCTGCGTATCCCGGAAGACGAAAGGCAGGCACAACGCGATGGTTTCCGGCACGAAGTTGTTCAGCGGCGATGCGTTGATCCGCATCATGTCGAGCGCGCCGATCTTGAGCTGCTCGATGGTGTCCTTCTCGGATCCCAGGGCTCCGTTGGGAAACACCTTAACGCCGAGCTTGCCGCCGCTCGCCGCCGCGAGCTGCTTGCCCATGAACTTGACGGCCTCGACGGTCGGATAATCGGCGGGGTGGACGTCGGCGGAGCGGAAATCGCGCGCTGTCGCCAGGGGCGCTGAGACCGCCAGTGCAACGGCTGTGATGATACCGGTGAGTGTCTTCATCTGGGCTTTCCTCCTGGTCGACTGGGTTGATTATGTCGTTGTCGGGCCGGCTGCAGGCCGCCTTGGGTCGCCCCACTTCCGGTGTGAAGTCAAGCGCCAATGTCGTCCCTAGGGCGGGCGGCATTCTGAGTCCAAGCCAAATCCAGCATTGATCGATGCAAGAGTTGCATCGATCAATTTCTGGCGCAATTCGCATTAGGGTGGGGTACGGCACTCGCTCGACGTCGCCGGCACGTTACTTGACGCCACCGGCAGAGCCCCCTCAACATGTTCGAAACAGCGGACCACCTCGAGGGAATGCCCATGCCGCGGAAGCTGATCGATATCTCAGTGCCGCTCCGAAACGACGTAACGTCCGATCCGCCCGGCAACCATCCGACGATCCAATATATCGATCACCAGCAGGGCCTGCCGCGCATGCTGCAGTTCTTCGACGGCCTCAAGGCGCAGGATTTGCCGGACGGCCAGGGCTGGGCCGTCGAACAGGTCTCGCTGTCGACCCACAACGGGACGCATCTCGATGCGCCCTGGCACTTCCATCCGACCATGAACCGCGGCGAACGGTCATGGACGATCGACGAGGTGCCCCTGGAATGGTGCTTTCAACCCGGCGTGAAGCTCGACTTCCGGCATCTGCCCGACGGCTACGTGGCGAGCGCCGACGATGTCGAGAAGGAGCTGAAACGGATCGGGCACACGCTGTCGCCGCTGGAGATCGTCGTCATCAACACCAGCGCCGGCGCGAAATTCGGCCAAGCCGACTACGTCAATTCCGGCTGCGGCATGGGCTATGAAGCCACCATGTACCTGCTCGAACGCGGCGTCCGCCTGACCGGCACCGATGGCTGGAGCTGGGACGCGCCGTTCATCTACACCGCGAAGAGATACGCCGAAACAAGGGATGCCGGCCTGATCTGGGAAGGCCACAAGGCGGGACGGCACATCGGCTATTGCCATCTCGAGAAGCTGCACAATCTCGATCAATTGCCCTCGACCGGATTCACGGTCTCATGCTTTCCGGTCAAGATCGAACGCGCCTCCGCGGGCTGGACCCGCGCGGTCGCCATCATCGATGGCTAGATGCTCAATAATGTAGAGCCCGCTCTCAATCACCGGAGAGGCCGCTCTCGGCGAGTTCGCGCAGTGCATCGGTATCCAGCACGACGATGGCGCCGTGCTCGAGACGAACCCAGTTGCGGCCGGCCCAGGCGCGCAATTGCTTGTTGATACTCTCGCGCGTCATCCCGACCATCTCGCTGATCTCCTGCTGGGTGATGGCGAGCGTACCGCTGCCGGAGTCGAGCTTGCGCTCCTCGGTGAGACCAAGCAGCGCGCTGGCGAGCCGGCCCGGCAGGTTCTGGAGGATCACCTGCTCGACCTGCTGGCTGGTCCAGCGCAGGCGCGCGCAGAGCAGCTCGATGAATTTCATCGCCAGCGCCGGCTGGCTCCTCACGAATGGCAGGAAGTCCCGGCGATCGATGATGTAGAGCTCGCAATTGGTGTTCGCGGTGGCGTCGGCCGACCTGGGCGCGCCGTCGAGCACCGCGATCTCGCCAAAAATTTCTCCGGGACCGATCAGATTGAGAATGGCATTCCGCCCATCCGGCGACGAAGAGGAGATCTTCACCGTCCCCGAAATCACCGCGAATAAATTGTTGCCGGGATCGCCCTTGGCGGCGATCGTCGCACCGCGCTTCACGGTGGTGTGCTTGGCATAGCGGCAGAGCTGATCGAGCGCCTCCGGCTCCAGATCCGCGAAGATCGGGTGCTTGCGAAGGACCGATAGTTTGTTGCCCGCTGACTGTCGGGGGTCGCCGGTCTTGTCCTGAGGCACGCCGCTGGGCTCCTAAGACTGCGAGGCATTGGGGTTCCTGCGTAGTCAACGTTGCCAGGGTTTTCAACCGGAAAGCATGGGCACGGTTTGAGGCAAATGCCGCGAAAAAGCCGCGTTCGGACCGAAGCCGGCAGCTGGAGGATGCACCGATGCATTCTGCTCGATGCAGAGTTGCAGGCAGAGCACGTCGTGGTTGCGTTGAGGCGCTGCCTAACGGCCGAAGCTAGCCGGGGAAGGCCCGGCGGCCAGTGCGTCAGACCGGGCCATGATCCCAGGCGGTTCAGCGGTTGGAGTCGGGATCGAGCCGAATGCCACTGGTTTGCCGGTCCGCCCAAGCCAAGGCTGCGGCGAAAGCGACGAAGATCGAAACGACAACGATGGTCACCAGCAACGCGTCAGCGGGCATCACGCTCCTCCCGGATTGTTTGCGGCATTATTTGTGGCGGACCGAATTCGTCATTGATCGGGATCAAAAGCCCGAGAGCGTTACGGACAAAATTTCAGGCCGCAGTCAGGGCCTCGACGCGGGCGGGGTCGCGCAGGCTGATACCGCCATGAAGGATCTCGATTGCGCCGTGACGCTCCAGCTTGGTGAAGGTACGGCTGACGGTTTCGATGGTCAGGCCGAGATAGTCGGCGATGTCCTGTCGGCTCATCGGAAGCGGAACGGTGTCCAGCGATCCCCCTAGCGCCAACAGACGCTGGCGCCAGCCGAGCAGAAACGTTGCGACCTTCTCGTCCGCCGAGCGGCGGCCGAGCAGGACCATGTGATCACGCGCCTGGCTCAGCTCGCGAATGGCCAGCTCGTTGATCCGCCTGAGCAGCTGCGGCCGGCTCTCGATGAAACGGCCGAAAGGTGCTTTGGCGAACTGGCACACGGTCACAGCGCCGATCGCATCGGCCGAAAAATTGTGGCGGCCGGAAAGGTTCATCCCCAGGAAATCACCCGGCAAAGCAAAGCCCACGATCTGCCGCCGACCGTCAGGCAGCAACTTGTACAGCCGCATGACGCCTTCGATAACATTGTAGAACGAGGTCGTGATGTCCTCTTCGGAAAACACGGTCTCGCCTGAGCCAAAATGGACACGGCGCCCCAGATGTTCGAATTCCCTGAGCTCGGCTGCATCCAGCGACGAGCAAACCGCCGATGCGCGTACGGCACAATCGCTGCAGAAATGCCCGTTCGGCTCAATCGTGACCACGGAAGGCTTCATCCACCGCTCCAAGCGTCGGCCCAGCTCTGCCCCCGGGCCGAGTTGCCACGCACCTGCATTTTACTGCGCTGCGACAAACCCGATTGACCCAGATCAATTTTGGCCGAGGTCCCCGCCTTATTCTGTCCTTCCAGAGTTCGACAGGGATCACTTTCCATGCTGCAAAGCGCGCTGCGTCACGGCCTGATTGGGCTGCTCCTGATCACGCCTGCGCAAGCCGCCACGACCGCCGAGCAGCGCGGCAAGGCCTTTGCACGGGCAAATTGCGCTCGCTGCCATGCGATCGACCGTGTCTCCGAGAGTCCGCTCAAGAGCGCGCCAGCGCTGCGCAACCTGCATCGGCGTTATCCGATCGAGACCCTTGGTGAGGCGCTGGCCGAAGGTATCTACACTGGCCATGCCGACATGCCCGCCTTCGAGCTCAATCCGGACCAGATCCACGACCTCCTGTCCTACCTGAAGACCCTGGAATAGCAGGCATCACACCGCCTGCACGGTCCAGCCGATCAGCTCCTTTGCGATCCGGGCAAAGGCGGCATCGAACGCTACGACTGACGCGGCCGGCTCGACCTTGTCGAGGTTCTCGCTGGTCTCGACGAGGCGCGAGGCAATCACCTTGCCGTTCTTGTCGACGATTCGCGCCGACAGCCCGATCTCGACCCTCGCCTCACCGTCCGTCGCGATCCGAAAGCGTCTGATGTCGATCAGGAGCTGGTAGTCCGCCTGACCGAGATCGGTCGTGCGTAGCGGGGCGTGGGCAATGTCGTAATTCTCGAAACTGTCGATAAGGCGTGCCTGCACCAGTTTTGGAATGCTGTCGGCCCAGAGGAAATCGGCAAAGCCCGGATTGTCGCCGACCGGCGAGAACAGCATGCGCTGGGTCTGGAGCATCGCGACTGCGGTCGGCTCGGGAATGGCCAGTGACGCAGACAGCGTCTTTCCGGCCGGCCCCAGATTCTTCGGCGTGCGCAGGTCATAGGTGACCTTCTGCGCGGGCGCTCCGCCACCGGTCATCTTCTCGAGGCCCGCCAGAATGCCGTCGATCTTGCCGGTGTTGCGCGCGAGCCCGTCGGAGAACGTCTTCAAATTGGCGATGGTGTCCTTCAGCGGGCCGGAATTGTCCTCCAGCACGGTGTCGACCTTCCGCAGCGCATCGCGCGCCGCCTGCGTCATGCTCTGGCCTGCGCCGGCCTCGGCGATCAAGGTCAGCGGCTCGCCCGACTTGGCGACGATCATGCCGCCCTCCAGCGTCACCACCGGCACGCCGGTCAAGCCCTGGAAATCGAGTCCGACCTTGGTGTCGGCACGCACTGGCGTTGCCGCGGCCACCGAGATCGTCGCATTGACGAAACGCGGGTTATCCGGCGCGAGCCCGAGCTGGGTCACCTCACCGACGCGGATGCCGTTGAACAGCACGCCGGCGCCGACCAGCAGGCCCGGCACCGGTCCCTGGAATTGCACGTGGTAGTTCGTGCGCGGCCCGATGCCACCAGTGTTGTTCAGCCAATAGACGAAGCCGAACACCGCAACGATCGCAGCCAGCACGAAGCTGCCGATCAGCACGTAAGGAGCGCGGGTTTCCATGTGTCATCTCATTTCGTGTTGCAGCATCTGCGAGCGCTTGCCGTGGAAATAGGCCCGCACCCAGGGATGCTCGGATTGCAGCAGTTCGCGCATCGGGCCGATCGCCACGATCCTGCCGTCGGCCAGGGCGGCCACGCGGTCGCAGACCGTGGTCAGGCTGGCAAGGTCGTGGGTGACCATGAACACGGTGAGGCCCAGGGTCCTTTGCAGGGTCTTGATCAGCGCGTCGAAATCGCCGGCGGCGATCGGGTCGAGACCGGAGGTCGGCTCGTCCAGGAACAGGATCGGCGGATCGAGCGCGAGCGCGCGCGCCAGCGCCACGCGCTTGGTCATGCCGCCCGACAGCTCCGCCGGATATTTGTCCGCATCCTGCGCCCGCAGCCCGACCATCTCTAGCTTGGCAATCGCGATCTCGTCCATCAGCTCCTGCGACAGGACGAGATTTTCCCGCAGTGGAAACTGGACGTTCTGTCTCACCGTCAGCGATGAGAACAGCGCGCCCTGCTGAAAAAGGATGCCCCAAGTCGTGGCCGTACCTTGAGCGCCGCCGCCGACTGGCTGTCCCATGACTTCGATGCTGCCGCTTCGGCGCGGGATGAGGCCGATGATAGTGCGCATCAGCACCGACTTGCCGCCGCCGGACGCCCCGACCAGCCCGAGTATCTCACCGCGGCGGACGTCGAGCGACAGATGGTCGAGCACGGTCTGGCGGCCGAAGCCGACCACGAGGTCGCGGACGCGGATCGCGAACTCCTGCTGTGAGTCCTCCATCGTCACATTCCAATCGAAGCGAAGAAGATCGCGAACAGGCCGTCGAGCACGATCACCAGGAAGATCGACTTCACCACCGATGTCGTGGTCTGCCGTCCCAGCGATTCGGCGCTGCCTTTCACGCGCAATCCTTCGCTACAGGCGACGATCCCGATCACCAGCGCCATGAACGGCGCCTTCAGGATCCCCACCTCGAAATGAGTGATGGAAATGGCGTCATGCAGCCGTGCGATATAGATCGCCGGTCCCATGTCGCCGTAGAACTGTGCGACCAGCCCGCCGCCATAGAGCGCGGCAATCGATCCGACGAAGGCGAGGATCGGCAGCGCGATGACGAGCGCCGCAACGCGCGGCAGGATCAGGACGTCGACGGGGTCGAGCCCCATGGTCGAGAGCGCGTCGATCTCCTCGCGCATCTTCATCGAGCCGAGCTCGGCGGTATAGGCGCTTCCCGACCGTCCGGCGACCATGATGGCGACGATCAACACGCCGAGCTCGCGCAGCACCAGGATGCCGACCATGTCGACGGTGTAGGACTCCGCGCCGAACCTGCGGAAATGGAAGAATCCCTGCTGGGCGATGATGGCGCCGATCAGGAAGGTGATCAGCACGATGATGGGAATAGCCTGCCATCCGATGCGGTAAAGCTGATAAACCAGCGAGGTCAGCCGCAGCGATCGTGGCCGGCGCAGCACGCCGATCACGGCCATGAATAGCGCGCCGAGCATTTGCAGAAAGATCGTGACGTCTTCCCGCGCACCGATCGTGGCCTTGCCGAGATCGCCGAGCCTGAGCAAAACCGGATTCGGCACGGCCACGGGTGCCGGCCTGTCGCGGTTGACCTGGCGCACCTCGTCCATCAGCCCACTGAATTGATCGGCGACACCGACGAATTCAGCCGATCTGCCGGATGATGCAGCCCGGCGCGACAGCTTCTCCAGGACCCAGGCGCCGAGCGTGTCGAGCGCGCTGACGCCCGACATGTCCAGGGTCACGGCTCTGGATCGATCGACGTCCGCCCCGACCGACCGGGACAGCGTTTCGAGCGTCACCACATTCGCTGCGGTCCACGGCCCTTCCGGGCGCAATTTCAGCACATCGCCGGATGGCGTCGCCAGCAACAGCGGTTCGGGGTTCACGCTTCCACCTCATCGGGACGATTGGCGCCCATTCAGCCGGGATTTCTAGGCCAGCATGTGGCGGCCGGGTTGACCTGTCTCAAGACCAGGGCAACACCGCACCTCCTTGACGCATATCAAGTACGGTTGCGCCCGAGGATCCTAGATTCGCTGGCGATCAATGGGGGTATAAGCCATGTTCGACAGCGACAAGATGAGCGACGAACTGCGAGCGCTGAAGGTTGACGTCACGCGCCTTTTGAGCACCGCCGGCGAGGAGATCTACGACAGTTCGAAAGATCGGGCCGAGGCGCTGGCCGATCAGATCAGGGCTGCGCTCACCGAGCTTGGCGAGACCGTCGACGAAGAGCAGGAGCAGCTTCAGGGCCTCATTGCGGAGCGGCCGATCACATCGCTCGCCTCCGTCTTCGCGCTCGGCGTGATGGTCGGCTTCATGCTGAGGAGGCACTAGGTGAATACCGAGAATGTCGTCAAACATCTGCGCGTGCTGTGGCGCACCGATCGGATCATCGCGGACATCAGGCTGCGCCATCTGTTGATGGGGCTTGGCCTTCGCGCCTTCGCGGCGCTGATCGCGGCCTTCGGACTCCTGATGCTGGAGCTCTCGGCCTATTTCGCGCTGGTGCAGATCTGGAGTGCGGTTGCCGCCGCCGCCATCCTCGGCGCCGTCAACTTCGCCATCGCGGCCGCTCTGTTCATGGTCGCCGGCCGCGCTCCGTCAGGGCGTGACATCGAACTTGCGAACGAAATTCATGACGCATCCATCGAAGCCCTTCAGCTCGAGGCGCGCGCGCTCCAGGTCCAGGTGTCAGGCGCCGTGCATCATCCGCTCAGCACCGTCGTGCCGGTGCTGGTGCCGCTAATTGCGATCATCGTCAAGAATTTGCGAACGACGGCCAGGAAATCCACCGCAACGTCGGCTGAAGCGCACTCTTAAAGCACGCGCTCAGAGCTTCAGCCTGACGTCGCAGATATCAGGCTCGGCGGGATCCGGCTTGACCTCGAAGCCGAGCTGCCGGCACATCTCGAGCATCACTATGTTCTCCTGGAGCACGTCGCCCGATATGGTCTTCAACCCTTCCGACTTCGCGTAGTCGATGATCAGCTGCATCAGGGCCCATCCGAGTCCCCTGCCCTTGAGATCGGACCGCAGCAGAATGGCATATTCGCCGCTCTCGTAGATCGAATCCGAATGGAGCCGGACGACGCCGACCATCTCGCCGGTCTCCTGGTCGAATGCGATGAAGGCCATCGCGCGTGCATAATCGAGCTGGGTCAGGCGCGCGATGAACTCGTGGGTGAACTCCTTCATCGGCGCGAAGAAGCGCAGGCGGAGGTCTTGCGGCGTGACGTGACGAAGGAATTCGTGGATGGTCGGCTCGTCCTCGGGGCGCATGGGCCGCACGAAGATCCGCCAGTCGTCCTTGAGCTTGAGGCGGCGCTCCCATTGTGACGGATAGGCCCGAACGGCGAAATTGGCCGGGCCGGAGCCGGCGAACTTTCGCTGCGGCGGCCCCACGGCGACGCGGGCATCGACCGCGGTCACGCCGATTTCGTCCGCGAGCAGCGGGTTGATGTCGAATTCGCGGATTTCAGGAATGTCAGCGGCCATCTGCGCCAGCTTGACCAGCACCATAGCGACGGCATCCGGCTTCACTGCCGGCACGTCCCGGTAGGCGCGAAGCAGCCGTGACACGCGCGTGCGGTCGATCAGGTCGCGGGCGAGCTGCAGGTCGAGCGGCGGCAGCGCAAGCGCCTTGTCATTGATGATCTCCACGGCCGTCCCGCCCCGGCCGAACACGACGACGGTGCCGAAGGTGGGATCATCGGCAAGACCGAGGATCAGCTCGCGCGCCTTCGCCTTGACCACCATCGCTTGCACGATGACACCGCCGATGCGGGCTTCGGGTCGCAGCTTCCTCGCCCGGTCGAGAATGTCGGTGGCCGCCGCGCGCACCGCATCCGGCGTGGTCAGATTGAGGACGACGCCGCCGACATCTGATTTGTGGACGATGTCACGCGACATGATCTTCAGCACGACGGTGGCGCCTTTCGCGAACATGTCGTTCGCATAGGCCACCGCCTGCTCGACATCGGTTGCGGCATAGGTCGGCACCATCGCAATGTCGTAGGCTTCGAGCAGGTGCTTGATCTCGACGGGCTCGAGCCATTGACGGCCGTCTGCGATCGCGGCAGTGACGATCTGCCTCGCCGCCTTGGCGTCCGGCACGAACGTATCGGGCATCGCCGGCGGAACCTGGCTCAGCTCCTCCACCACTTCGCGGTGCCGGACCAGATGCATGAAGCCGCGCACGGCATCATCCTCGGTCGGGTAGTTCGGAATGCCCGCGCCGGAGAGCGTCTGAATGATGTTCTGGTCGGCTCCGACCCAGGCGGCAAGGACGGGCTTTGCCCAGCGGCGGTGCTGCTCGCGATATTTGCCGACGAGCTCCGTCACGGTCGTGGCGATGTCGGCCGCCGAGGCGATCGCCGTCTGCACGTTGAGGACAAGCACGGCGTCATTGTCGGGATCGGCGAGCAGCACCTCCAGCGCTGCTGCGTAGCGCAAGGCGTCGGCGTCACCTACGATGTCGACGGGATTTGCACCGGACCAGGTCGGCGGCAGCACGTCATCGAGTTTCTTACGCGCGTCCGCCGAGATCGATGCCGGAATACCGCCAAGCTCGACCAATCGATCGATGGCAAGGACGCCGATGCCACCGCCATTGGTCAGGATGGCGAGCCGCTTTCCCGCCGGCGATTCGACGCGGCCGAGCGTCTCGGCGCAATCGAACAGCTCGCGCAGATCGGAGACCCGGAGCACGCCCGCGCGGCGGAACGCGGCGTCATAGACGGCGTCGGCGCCGGCAAGCGCCCCGGTATGCGTGGCCGCGGCCTTCGCCCCCTGCGCCATCCGGCCCGACTTCACCACGACGACCGGCTTCACGCGCGCGGCGGCGCGCGCCGCCGACATGAACTTGCGAGCGTCCTTGATCGCCTCGATATAGAGCAGGATGGCGCGGGTCTTGTGATCCAACGCGAAATAGTCGAGCAGGTCGGCAAGGTCGACGTCGGTCTGATCGCCGATCGAGACGATGCCTGAGAAGCCGACGCCGCGCTGCGCCGCCCAATCGACCATGCCGGCCGCGATCGCGCCCGATTGCGAGATCAGCGCGAGATTGCCCGCGCCTGGCATATGCGCGGCGAAGCTGGCATTGAGGCTCACTGCGGGCATCATGATGCCGAGACAGTTCGGGCCGATCAGCCGCATGCCGTATTTGCGGGCCGCGGCGATTGCAGCCTCGTGCAGGGATCCCGGTCCGTGGCCGAGCCCGGCCGTGACGATCAGCGCGCCCGCCGAGCCGCGCCGTCCGGCCTGGTCGATGATGCCGGGAACTTCCCGCGCCGGCGCGGTGATGACCACGAGTTCGGGGACGAAGTCCAACCTGTCCAGACTCTTCACCGCGGCGATGCCGCCGATCTCGCTATGGCGCAGATTGACCAGCCCAAACTGCCCCTTGAATTCAGCGCCGCGGATGTTCTCCAGGACGGCGCGTCCCACCGAGACCGGGCGGGCACTCGCGCCGACCAGCGCGACCGAACGCGGTGACAGCAGATTCTTCAGGCGGTAGGTGGACATGAAAGCAAATGCGCCCGGTCGCTGGCGGTTCCGAGGATGGAAATCAGGCTGAAAACTGCGTGCCTAGTGCGAGATCATAACCCAGCACGGTGGCTGGCCAATGACGGTCTTTGTCACACCGCCCCAAACGATCTCGTTGAGGCGCGAATGATCATAAGCGCCCATCACGATCGTATCGATGGCATGGGAATTCGCCCAGCTTCCGAGCACTTTGCCGATCGAACTGCCCCCGCATTTCGCCGTTTCGAACGAGGCGTGAACACCGTGTTCCCTGAGATGGTCAACGAGAGCCGTTGCGGATTGCACGATCGCGTCGGTCTTCTCGTCCGCCACGGTCACCACGCGGACCGATGCGGCCGCCTGAAGGACCGGCAGCGCATCGCCGACCGCACGCGCCGCACGCGCGGAGTGATCCCACGCGATCATGACATTCTCGAATTCCGGTCGCAGCTCATCGACATGCTGTTCCGGGCAAAGCAGGAGCGGCCGCCCGGATTCGAACAGGAACGTCTCGATGATGTGTTCCGTTCGGCTGTCGTGCGGCCTCACCGGGAGCAACGTGAGATCGCTGAAGCGCGCATGCTCCGTCAGGATCGAGGCGATCTGGTCTGCAGGTGCCTTGGCCGATCGGCCGTGGGCGCGAATGTCGGCGCGGGACGATGCATCTGTGAAGGCATTCAGGAGCAGCTGCATATCGCCCGCCCCAAGCAACCCCGCTCCCTCGGCTGCAGCGGCATCGTCCGGCAGCAGCACTTTCGGCCGCACGAAAACATCTTCCTCGAGCGCAAGTGCGGTGATCCTGGCGCCGAGGTCCGCGGCGACAGCCACGCATTTCTCGATCGCGGCTAGAAGCGGCCGGCGCGGCTGGCCGACAAGCGGCAGAAGGACGTCCTTGATGGCCATCGGGATTCTCCTTGGCCGCCAGAATAGGCCTGGTTTCGTCGGGACGCTTGATCCTCGTCAAGCCTGCGGAACTCCGTCCGGTCGGTTGGCGACGGCCCGTTGACCAACATCAAGGACTGGCCGCTCGGCCATTCTATGAATAAGTCAGTCCGAGCGGTTCGCCCCGGAGAGGTTCATGCGTGCGATGGTGTTGCCGGCCTCACGAGCGCAGCTCCGCATGGAGGAGCGGCCCGATCCTATCCCCGGCGAAGGCCAGATCCGGGTGAAGGTCAGCGCCTGCGGAGTATGCCGCACCGATCTTCATGTCGTCGACGCCGAGCTGCCCGATATTCGCTATCCGATCGTGCCTGGCCACGAGATCGTCGGCCGGGTCGATCTCGTGGGTCCGAATGTTGCAACGCATGCGCCCGGCGACCGGGTTGGCATTCCCTGGCTTGGTTTTACCTGCGGCAAGTGTCGGTTCTGCCGGGACGGCATGGAAAACCTGTGTGACGCGCCCCTCTTCACCGGCTACACGCGCGACGGCGGCTACGCAACGCACACGATCGCTGACGCGCGCTACGCGTTTCCACTCGGCGAAAACGGCAATGACGTGGAGATTGCTCCTCTGCTGTGCGCAGGGCTGATCGGCTGGCGCTCGCTGGTAATGGCCGGCTCTGCCAGCAAGCTCGGCCTCTATGGTTTTGGCGCGGCCGGCCACATCATCGCGCAAGTTGCGGTCTGGCAGGGACGATCCGTCTATGCATTCACGCGGCGTGGCGATGCCGCTGCGCAAGGCCTTGCACGTCGTATCGGCGCCGTCTGGGCAGGGGCCTCTGACGAAACGCCGGACGAGCCGCTCGACGCCGCCATCATCTACGCGCCAGCTGGCGAACTCGTCCCAGCCGCGCTGCGCGCGGTGCGCAAGGGCGGCCGCGTCGTGTGCGCCGGAATCCACATGTCGGACATTCCAAGCTTTCCATATGAGCTGCTTTGGGAGGAACGGCAGCTGGTCTCGGTGGCCAATCTGACCCGGCAGGATGGCCTCGATTTTCTCAGGATCGTCCCGCAAGCTGGCATACGCACCGAGACCACAGCATTTCCGCTCGATCAGGCCAACGAAGTTCTGAGAATGCTGCGGAATGGCCAGATTCTCGGCGCGGCCGTGCTGACGCCCTGACGGTGACGCAGATGCCAAAGTCGATCAGAGATGAGACGGAGGCCCAGGACCGGATATTCCAGTTCCTGACTGGACGTCCTGGCGTGAGACGGATCGATACCCACGCGGCTTCGGTATTTCTCGACGGCGACCGCGCGCTGAAGATCAAGCGGGCTGTGCAATTTCCGTTCCTCGACTATTCGACGCTCGACAAGCGCAAGGCGGCCTGCGAGGAGGAGATCAGGATCAACCGGCCGCTGGCGCCGCAGATCTATCATCGCGTCGTGGCGATCACAGAGGCGCCGGATGGGTCGGTGAAGATCGACGGCCCCGGCCGGCCGATCGAGTATGCGGTCGACATGTCGCGCTTCGACGAAAGCCAGACCCTGGATCATCTGGCCAAGGCCGGCCCGCTCGATGAGAATCTGGCTTCGGCTGCCGCCGACGCGATCGTGGCTTCGCATGCGGCGGCGGGCCGCTCCGACGGCAAGGCGTGGATCTCCTCCATCCCCGGCCTGATCGATGGCAACTGCAATGGCCTGGGAAAAGGCAACCATTTCGACGCTGAAGAAATCGCGCTGCTCGGCAGAGCCTCGCACGCGATGTTTCTGCGGCTCCGCACCTTGCTCGAAGAGCGCGGCCAGCAGGGTTTTGTGCGGCGCTGCCACGGCGACCTGCATCTTGCGAACATCGTGTTGATCGGCAGGCGGCCAGTCCTGTTCGACGCGATCGAGTTCGATGCCCAGATGGCAACTGTCGACGTGCTCTACGATCTCGCATTCACATTGATGGACCTGTTGCACCACGATCAACCGCTCGCGGCCAACATCGTCCTGAACCGATATCTCGCTGCGACGCCATCCGACAATCTCGACGCGCTCTCGGTCCTGCCGCTGTTCATGTCGATCCGGGCGGGGATCCGCGCTCAGGTGGCGCTGGCACGGATGAAGCCGCCGCGTTCAGATGATGTCGGCATCCTTAACGATGCACGGCGCTATTTCGGCCTCGCCCGGATGCTGATCCATCCTCCCGCTCCGCGTCTGATTGCGGTCGGGGGACTGTCCGGCACCGGCAAGACGGTTTTGGCGCGCGCGCTCGCACCGGTCGTCGCGCCACAGCCGGGGGCGATCGTGCTGCGCAGCGACATCGTCCGCAAGCAAATATTCGGGATCAAGGACACGCAGCGGCTGCCGCCATTCGCATACACGCCAGAGGTCACGGCCCGCGTTTACGGGACATTGGCTCGTTACGCCCGGCGCGTGCTGGCGCAAGGCCATTCGGCGATCATCGACGGTGTATTCGCCGCCGAGGGCGAACGAGACGCGATCGCCGCACTGGCGCGCGAGCGCAACGTCCCGCTGAACGGCCTGTTCCTCGTCGCCGATCTCGCGACCCGGCAGGCGCGAATCGGAAGCCGCCGGGGAGATGCATCCGACGCCACGCAAGAGGTTGCCGCGCAGCAGGAGCGCTATAATATCGGTCATGTCGGTTGGGCGACCATTGATGCATCCGGGACACAGGAGCAGACGCTCCAGAGCTGCCGGGACGCAATCGCTGAGGGCAAATAAGGCAATCTGATTGACGCGGGCAAGGATGGCGCGACCCAGCACGACCTCGATGGCCGCCCGCGCAATGCCGGCAACGCGGCGCAATGCCCTGCCCGGCCGCCTCAGCCCCGGCATGGCCTGCGACACGGCGTTCCGGATCATCGCGCGCCGTCATCTCGATGCCGTCCTCGCCCAGCACGACGGCACCTGCCGCGGCGATCCCGACGCCCTGCACCAGATCCGGATCGCGCTGACGCATCTGCGCACCGCCATCCGCTTCTTCGCGCCGATGGTCGACGACGCGCTGCGGCCGAATGTCTGGGCCGAGCTGAAATGGCTCAACAGCCAGCTCGGCATGGTGCGAGACCTCGACGTGGCGATCGAGCGGGTCGTCGCCGAAAGTGGCAACGAGCTCGCCGTGATCGCCGAGCTCCAGCACTGGGACGAGAAGCGCGCCGAGAGCCACCGCCTGCTGGCGCGCGCGTTGCAATCCGCGCGCTATCGCCGCCTGGTCGAGCAGACCTCGGCCTGGATCGAGAGCGGCCCCTGGTCGACGCGGCGCAGCAAGGAAGCCATCAGACTGCGTCGCTGCTCGCTCGCCGACCACGCGACAGCGCGATTGACCGAGTGGGAGACGACACTGCTCAAGAAGGCCCGGAAGCTGAGCAAGCTCGACGTCGAGAAACGGCACAAGCTGCGGCTGCTCAATAAGCGGATGACCTATTCGGTCGAATCGCTGACGGATCTGTTTACCGACGGATCAGCGACGAAGCAGAAGTCCATCCTCAAGCAATTGCGCAAGGCGCAAAGATCTCTCGGGGAATTGAACGACGATGCGCGAGGGCAAACGCTGGCGGCGTCGTTGCACGGTGTCGGCTTCCAGGCCGGCACTCGCTTCCTCGACCGCAAACGGGAAAAGAAGCTGTTGCGAACCGCCGCGGCGGCTTACCGCAAACTGGACAAGGCCAAGCCCTTCCGCTCCTCGGACCTCGCGCCAAATGCAGAGCCTGAGGACTAGGTGCGGACGTAGTCTCCCGGCGCTTCGGGCAGGCCTGAAGGGGCATCGCCAAGCCCGATATGCGGCGGATCACAGGCCCCCCCGGAGCGCGCCGCCAGCCATCCGGCCCATTCCGGCCACCAGGAGCCCTCAACTCGCGGAGCCAGCTTCAGCCACTCATCTGCACCGACATAGGGCGCGTCCGCAGCCTTGGTCATGACCTGATAGCTGTGCCCAGGGTCATCAGGCGGAGCGACGACACCGGCATTGTGGCCGCCGCTGGTCAACAGGAACGTCACGTCGGCATCGACCTGATAGTGAATCTTGTAGACCGACCGCCACGGCGCCACGTGATCGGCTAGCGTGCCGACCACGAACATCGGCGCATGGATGTCCGAGAGCGAGATGCTCCTGCCTTCGACGCGATAGCGGCCTTCGGCCAGCTCATTCTTGAGAAACAGTTGGCGCAAATACTCCGAGTGCATGCGATAAGGCAGCCGGGTCGCATCGGCATTCCAAGCCATCAGGTCGCTTGGCGGACTGCTTTCGCCCATCAGATAGTCATGCGAGAGCCGCGACCAGATTAACTCGTTGGAGCGCAGCAGCTGGAACGCACCGGCCATCTGCGTCGTATCGAGATAACCACGCTGCCACATTATGTCTTCGAGGAAGGCGACCTGGCTCTCGTTGATGAAGAGCGTCAGCTCGCCGGCCTCGGTGAAATCGGTCTGGGCGGCAAGGAGCGTGATTGTGCCGAGCCGCCTGTCGCCGTCGCGCGCCATTGCGGCAGCGGCAATGGACAGCAACGTTCCGCCCAGACAATAGCCCAGCGCATGGGTCTTCCGACCCGGCATGATCCGGCCGATCGTGTCCAGCGCGGCCATGACGCCCAGCCTGCGATAGTCATCGAAGGCGACATCGCGGTCGTTGGCATCCGGATTGCGCCAGGAGATCGCGAACACAGTGAAGCCTTGAGCGGTCAGATACTTGACCAGCGAATTCTGCGGCGACAGATCGAGGATGTAGTATTTCATGATCCAGGCCGGCACGATCAGGATCGGCTCGGGCCGCACTTGCGCAGTCGTCGGATAGTACTGGATCAGCTCGATCAGCTCGTTGCGATAGACGACCTTGCCAGGCGAAGCCGCCACTGTCTTGCCGACGACAAATTGCGGGTCGCCCGCGGGTTTCGATGCCGAAAGCAGACGCATCAAATCGCTGCACCAATTCTGCCAGCCGAAGACGAAGTTTTGCCCGCCGCTCTGGAACGCCTTCTCCAGCACCTGCGGATTGGTCGCCGCGAAATTCGACGGCGCCAGCATGTCGAGCATCTGGCGCACCGAGAACTCGACGATAGCTTCATTTGCATGCGACACGCCGCGGACGCCGGTGGTGGCATCGTGCCACCAGCGCTCTGCGAGCAGAAACGCCTGCGCCAGCAGATTGAACGGCGGGACCTCCCATTGCGGTTGCCTGAAGCGGCGATCGCGTCCCTGCGGCTGAATGACGGACCACGGCTTTTGCGACGTCGCGTGCGCGACAGCTTCCAGCAGCCGGCCGGTGTCGCGAAGAACGTTGCGGGAAATCTCCATCTGGCGCTGCGGGGCTGCGGCGAGATGCGAACTCCAGTCGAGCCAGGCGAGCGACAAGGCCATTGGCGAAATCCCGCCCGTGAACCGTGCCAGCATGGCATGAAACGCGCGGTCGAGGGGATACGGCTCCGATGCAGGCGGGAGATCTGCGGCGGCCGGCTTCCCTGCGGGCTTTTCGAGGCTCGCCGCAGCAGCTCGAGGGCCGGCAACGGGATTGACGAGAGCCTGCGCCACCGGCTCGTCGACCCGTGGAAATTTCTGCACGACGCTCATGGCTGAATGTTCCCTGCCGGCTTCCGGTCTACGTCGGCAGCAGGATATGGCGACACTTCGGATGCGCGTTGAGCTGCATCAAATCCGGCACAGATCACAATCGCTGAACCAGGACCAAGCGGCGTCGTCCACTTGACCTAGGTCAAACCGCATCTCGACTTCCCCGCTAGGTTTTGCGCATCGACATTCGACAAGCCAGCGGAGTTCTTCATGCGCGCCCACCAGATCATGACCCGGTCGGTCATCTCGGTTACCCCCGACACCAGCATCGTCGAGGCGGCGAACATCATGCTGAAGCGGCATGTCAGCGGCCTCACGGTCGTCGACGATGCCGGTAAGCTGGTCGGCGTCGTCTCGGAAGGAGATTTCATCCGCCGCAGCGAAATCGGCACCGGACGCAAGCGGGGGCGCTGGCTGAGATTCGTCCTCGGTCCGGGCAAATCGGCCAGCGACTTCGTCCACGAGCATGGCCGCAAGGTCTCGGAGGTGATGACAGCCTCGGTCGTGACCATCACCGAGGATACCGCGCTCGCGGAGATCGTCGATCTCATGGAACGGAACAACGTGAAGCGGCTGCCGGTGGTGCGCGGCGACAAGGTCGTCGGAATCGTATCCCGCGCCAATTTGCTACAGGCGGTGGCGGGGCTCGCTCGCGAAGTGCCAGATCCGACGGCGGACGACGATCACATTCGCGGCCGCATCATCGACACCATGGAGAAGAACGACTGGTGCCCGTTCGGGCTGAACGTCATCGTTCGTGACGGCATCGTTCACCTCAGTGGCGTCATCACCGAAGAACGCGCACGGCAGGCGGCCATCGTCGCGGCGGAGAACGTCGAAGGCGTGAAGACGGTGCACGACCATCTTTGCTGGGTCGACACCATGTCCGGCGTCTATCTGAACTCGCCCGAGGACGACGAGCTCGCCAAGGCGAGCTGATCAAGGCGAGCTGATCAGGGCCGAACTCAGCGAGGAATGACGGCGGTGGCCTCGATTTCGACGCGCGCCGCCTTCTCGACAAGCCGGACCACCTGGACCAGCGCCATCGCAGGATAGTGCGCTCCGAAGACGTCGCGGTAAACCCTGCCCAGCTCCTTCAGATTGGCCAGGTACTCGTCCATATCGACGACATACCAGGTCAGGCGCACGAGGTGTTCGGGCCGGGCGCCCGCTTCGGCCAAGATCGCGGCGATGTTGACCAGGGTCTGGCGTACCTGCGCGACGAAGCCGTCCGCGAGACGCTCTTCGGCATCCCAGCCGATCACTCCACCGGTGACGACGATCCGCCCTTCGGCAGCCATGCCGTTGGCATAACCCTTCGGCATCGGCCAGCCGGACGGCTGGAGGATCTGTGCCTTGGGGCGGGTTTCGTGCTCGGCTGCTGTCGGCAGCACCGCGAGCTGCGGGCCTTTTGGCGTCGTCACGGACACTTCTCTATCCTTCTCTCATTCCGCAGCGACGCCTGAGGACGTCGCTGCGGCCTGCGCCAGCTGACGCAGGGCAAAACGCTTCAACTTGCCGGTCTCGGTCTTCGGCAATTGCGTCACGAACTCGATCGCGCGCGGATATTTGTACGGCGCGATCTCGCGTTTGACATGTTCCTGCAATTCGGCCACGAGCTGCGCGTCGGGCGTCACACCGGGCGCGGCGACGACATAGGCCTTCACGATCATGCCGCGTGCCTCGTCCGGCGCACCGACGACCCCGCATTCGACGACGGACGGATGCGTGAGCAGCGCTGCCTCGACATCCGTGCCTGCGATATTGTAGCCGGCCGAGACGATCATGTCGTCGGAGCGCGACTGGTACCAGAAATAGCCGTCGCTATCCATCAGATAGGTGTCGCCGGTGATGTTCCAGCCGTTCTGGACGTATTTCCGTTGCCGCTCGTCGGCGAGATAACGGCAGCCGGTCGGCCCACGTACCGCCAGTCGGCCCATCGTGCCCGGCGGCACGTCGTTGCCGGCATCGTCGACGATCTTGGCCTCATAGCCCGGCACCGGCTTGCCGGTCGCGCCGGGGCGAATCTCCTCCTCGGTCGCGCTGATGAAGATGTGCAGCAGTTCGGTCGAACCGATGCCATCCATCAGCTTGATGCCGGTGGCCTTCAGCCAGGCCTCGAATGTCGGCTTGGGCAGCGTCTCGCCCGCGGAGACGCATTTGCGAAGCGAGGAGATGTCACGGCCCGCGAGCTTGCCGAGCATGGCCCGGTATGCGGTTGGTGCGGTGAAGCAGACCGTGGTCTTGTACTGCTCGATCGCATTCAGAATGTCGTCCGGCGTCGTCTTCTCCAGCACCACGAAGGAGGCGCCAATATGCATCGGAAACAACACACCGCCGAAGCCGAAGGTGAAGGCGAGCGGGGCCGAGCCGACGAAGCGATCCTTCTGCTCGGCACGCAAGATGTTGCGCGCGTATCCGTCGCAGACCGCCAGCATGTCCCGATGGAAATGCATGGTGCCCTTGGGATCGCCTGTCGTGCCCGACGTGAAGGCGATCAGGCAGACGTCGTCGGACGCGGTATCGACAGCCCTGAACTCCGGGCTCGCATCCGCGATCAGCGCTTCGAGCGAATCGGGAGCGCCATTGCCCCAATAGACCACGTGCTTGAAGCCCGGCGCCGCGGCTTTCGCCTTCTCGATCTCCTCGGAGAGCTTTCCGTCGCACAGCGCGAGCGTGATCTCCGCCTTCTGGATCGGATATGACAGCTCCTTGGCCCGCAAGAGCGGCATGGTCGCCACGACGATGCCGCCGGCCTTGATGACCGCGAGGTAGGTCGCGACCATCATCGGATTGTTCGCCGAGCGCAGCAGCACGCGCCCGCCGGTCACGAGACCCAGCTTGCCGACCAGCACGTTTGCGATGCGGTTCACGAGGGCCTCCAGCTCGCGATAGGTGTAGCTGATCGCAGGACTGATGACACAAGGCGCATCGCCGTGGCCTTGCTCGACCCAGCGATCGAGGAAATAGCTGACGCAGTTCAATCGCGCTGGATAGCGCAGCTCCGGCCGCGTGAAGATGAATTCGGGCCAGAGCTCGCGCGGCGGCAGATGTTGCCGCGCGAACGTATCGACATGGGCCGTCACAGCATTGCCATCACACGAGCCCGACACTTGAACCTTGGCGGCGTTGGCCATCGCACGCTCCTTTCAGCATGGATTGCACCCGGCAGCACGATCTGGAAAACATTTTAGGCTTAAAACAATTTGGCGCAATAGCGGATTTTGGGCATTCCTTGCTTTTTCCTGCGGCAAATGGGTTCGGCGGCCCGCCCGCCCGCCTGCTTACGGCCGGCGGCGCGCGGCCGATTTCTGCGCCGACGCCTTGGTCCTGGCCAGGAGCCGCATCAATTCGCGCACATCCTTCGGCGTCAGATCGGCGAAGAGGTCGGCAATCCAGGTTTCGTGTTCCGCAGCCATTCTGCGAAACTCGGCACGCCCGAGTTTTGTGAGGCGGATCACCTGGACGCGGCGGTCGGTCTCCGAGGTGCGCCGGTCGAGGTGACCGGATTCCACGAGACGCTCGACGAGGCCGGTGACGTTGCCGTTCGACACCATCATGCGCTTGGAGACATCGGATAGCGTCATGCCGTCCGGCGCCTTGTCGAGCTGCGCCATCAGGTCAAACCGGGGCAAAGTGACGTCGAACCGCTGCCGCAGCCGGCCGCGGACTTCCCCTTCGATCAGGGTCGTGCAGGTCAAGAGCCGCAGCCACAGCCGAAGCTCTTCGGCATGGTCCTCCGGTGTTTCGACGGCCTTGGTCTCGGAGTCGAGCATGTTGATGCAGTCACTCACGGCCGGCATTGGCGCCGGCACGGATTCCCTAACGTTTTGAGCTTCAAATAAATCGGGGCCGGCTGCAAGTCCAAAGCTGCAACAATCGACCGCACGTCAACTTCTTTAGGCTTCAAATAATTGGCGCGCCGCTTGCATGCGCCGCTGCCCGCCGGATGCGACGTCTTGAGCTCGGCTTGCCGCGGCGACCACCATCGGCATAAGCTTGGATTGGAATACGCGGCTTGCAGCGCAAGCCGATCGTCATGAAGGATAGATCATGAAGACGCAAATGACCTTGGCCGCAGCCGCCATGCTGCTCGGCACCGCGATGAGCCCTGCCCTCGCCCAGGAGAAAATCAAGCTGGGTGTGGTCGTGACCCTGTCGGGACCTGCCGCTGCGCTGGGCCAGCAAGTCCGCGACGGCTTTGCGCTCGCGGTGAAGGATCTCGGCGGCAAGATGGGTGGCCGCGATGTCGAGGTCATCGTCGCGGATGACGAATTGAAGCCGGATGCGGCGGTAACCAAGGTCAAGGGCTTGCTCGAGCGCGACAAGGTCGACTTCGTGGTCGGCCCGATCTTCTCCAACATCCTCCAGGCGATCCACCGGCCCATCACAGAATCGAAAACCTTCCTGATCAGCCCCAATGCCGGCCCGTCGACGTTTGCCGGCAAGGACTGCAACCCGTTCTTCTATGTGACCTCCTACCAGAACGATCAGGTGCACGAGATCCTCGGCAAGGTCGCGCAGGATCGCGGCTATAAGCGCATGTACCTGATGGTTCCGAATTATCAGGCTGGCAAGGATTCGGTGGCGGGCTTCAAGCTCGACTATAAGGGCGAGATCGTCGAGGAATCCTATATGCCGCTGAACACGCTGGACTTCCAGCCGGAGCTTTCCAAGATCTCATCGCAGAAGCCCGATGCGCTGTTCACGTTCATGCCGGGCGGCCTCGGCGTCAACCTCGTCAAGCAATACCGGCAGGCAGGGTTGGCCGATAGCATTCCGGTGCTCTCGGCGTTCACGGTGGATGAATCGACCTTGCCGGCGCAGCAGGACGCGGCCGTCGGCATGTTCGGCGGCGCGAACTGGGCGCCCAATCTGGATAATCCGCAGAACAAGAAGTTCGTTGCCGCCTATGAGGCCGCCTATAACAGCGTGCCCGGCACCTACGCCTTCCAGGCCTATGACGCAGCGATGCTGATCGACAGCGCAGTCAAGGCCGTGAAGGGCGACCTCTCCAACAAGGACGCGGTCGGCGCCGCTTTGAAGAAAGCCGATTTCACCTCGCTGCGCGGCGCCTTCAAGTTCAACACCAACGGCTATCCGATCCAGAATTTCTACCTGACCAAGGTCGCCAAGCGTCCAGACGGCAAGTTCCAGACCGAAATCGTGCAGAAGGTCTTCGAGAATTACGGCGACCGCTATGCCAAGGACTGCAAGGCGGCGAACTAAAGGCGTGTATCGCGGAGGACTGCAATGAAGAGCGAAATCACCGGCATCACCCGGGCCAATGAGGGCATCCAGGGCATCTCCTGGAACATCCTCGGCCAGACCTATGTGCCGAAGAGCTACGCCGAGAACAGCTTCTCCTGGCATGCGACACTGCCGCCAGGCACGTTCGTGCCGCCGCACATCCATCCCGATCAGGATGAGTATCTCTACATGCTCGAGGGCAAGCTCGATTTCATGCTCGGCAATTCGGAGGCGCAGGCGACCGCGGGCGACCTGATCCGCCTCGGCATGGGCGTGCCGCACGGCATCTTCAACAAGTCGGAGCAGACCGCGAAGGTGCTGTTCTGGGTTTCGCCGAGCCGCAAGCTGTTCGACCTGTTCTGGGGCCTTCACAACATGAAGGAGCAGAAGCCCGAGGACGTGGTGGCGATGGCCGCCGAGTTCAACATCCACTTCCTGCCGCCGCCCCCCGGCGGCTAGCTAAAGTGGGATGAAGTTGGGCTCATTCGGTGGCTCGGGCTCCACCTCTCCCAGCGGGGAAAGGTGATCTCAGTCCCGGGCTAGCGCCGATTCCTCAAACTCATCCCGCTCTACCGCCGACTTCAGCGCGCACCGCCGCAAGTCCCGGCACTGCGGCGAAGCCTGCCTTGGTGGCATAGCCGCGCACGATGGCTTCGCGCTGGGAATAGCTCAGGACGTTGTCGACATTGTCGAAGCCATCAGGCGCGAGCTGCTCGACGGCGTCGATGACGCCTTCGGGGCCACCGCGCCGGTTGGAGCGGACGATCTCGGCCGTCATCGGCAGACGCTTCTTCTCGTATTCGAGCAGCGCCTGACGCGGGTGCTCGGCGCGCACCAGCACGTCGGCAAGGCAGCGCGCATCGAGGATCGCCTGCGAGGCGCCATTGGAGCCGACCGGATACATCGGATGCGCGGCATCGCCGAGCAGCGTGACGCGCCCGGACGACCAATAGGGCAAGGGATCGCGGTCGCAGGTCGGATATTCGTAGAATTCGGGCGTCGCCGAGATCAGGCTCTTCACGTCGATATAGGGCACCGAGAAGCGCGCGACATGCGGCATCAGCTCCTCGCGGCGGCCCGGCCGCGACCAATCTTCTTTCCGCGGTGGAGGTGCATTGCCTTCGCCCACTTTGACCAGCACCGCCCAATTGGTCAGACGGCTCGCCGGGCTCGATCCTTCCGCGATCGGATAGATCACCATCTTGGCGTTGAGACCGCCGGCCACGATCATCGATTTGCCGGTGAGGAATAGCGGCCAATCGCGGGCGCCGCGCCACAGCATCAGGCCATTCCAGCACGGCGGCCCCTCGTTCGGGAACAGTGTCTCGCGGACGCGCGAATGGATGCCGTCGGCGCCGATCAAGATATCGCCGCGCGCGGTGTGGACATGCGCGCCGACGCGATCGAAGAAATAGGCCGTGACGCCGCCCTCGTCCTGCGTGAACGCACCGAGCCGGCAGCCGGTGTGAATCGCTTGCTGCCCGAGCCGTTCCTCGACGGCGCGATGGATGACGCCCTGAAGGCGGCCACGATGGATCGAGAATTGCGGCACGTCGTGGCCGGCGTCGATGCCGCGAGCTTCGCGCCAGACCTCCTGGCCGTGGCGATTGAGGTAATAGAGCTGATCAGTGCGGATCGCGACCTCGTCGAGCTTCTGCAACAGGCCAAGCCCGGCCAACTCGCGCATGGCATGCGGCAGCGTGTTGATCCCGACGCCGAGCTCGCGAATGGTGTCGGCCTGCTCGAAGATCTCACAATCCAGGCCGCGCGAGCGCAACATCAATGCCGTGGTGAGACCACCGATACCGCCACCGACGATAATCGCCTTCATCGCCCTTACTCCACTCGAACCACAGGCAATGGGTTAAGGTCGCACGGGCGGTCACTCCGCCGCAAGCGGCTTTGTCGCCTCCGCCTTCAGCTCGGCCCGGGTCTTGGGCTTAGCCTTAATTCTCAGCTCCTCGAAGTCCTGCCGGTCGCGGACGCTGTTACGGAAAATCTGATCCTTTCCGGGCAGATATTGCGGCGGGCAGAAAGCGTCGTTTGCCCCGTACCAGGCCGCCGCCTTCATGGTGAAGAACGGGTCGACAAGATGCGGACGGCCGAGCGCGACGAGATCCGCCCGGCCGGCGGCCAAGATGGTATTGGCCTGGTCCGCCGTCGTGATGTTGCCGACGCACATTGTGGCCACCCGCGCCTCGTTGCGGACCTGGTCGGAGAACGGCGTCTGGAACATGCGGCCGTACACCGGCTGCGCATCGCGCACGGTCTGCCCGGTCGAGACGTCGACGAGATCGACACCCGCCTCGGCAAAGGCGCGCGCGACGGCGACGGCGTCGTCGCCGGTGATGCCGCCCTCCGCCCAGTCAGTCGCAGAGATACGCACCGACATCGGCTTGTGCGACGGCCACACCGCGCGTAGCGCCTCGAAGATCTCGAGCGGAAACCGCAGCCGGTTTTCGAGCGAACCGCCATACTCGTCCGTGCGGGTGTTGGTGAGCGGCGAGATGAAGCTCGCAAGTAGATAGCCGTGGGCGCAGTGCAATTCGAGCATGTCGAAGCCGCAGCGCTCGCCGCGCTCGGCCGCCGCGACGAAAGCGTCCCTCACCGCGTTCATGCCGGCGCGATCGAGCTCGCGCGGCACCTGGCTATCGGGGAAATAGGGCAGCGGCGATGCCGAGAAGACCTCCCAACCGCCCTGCTCCAGCGGCCGGTCCATGCCGTCCCACATCAATTTGGTCGCGCCCTTGCGGCCGGCGTGGCCCAGTTGCAGGCAGATTTTCGCGGCCGAATTGCCGTGTACGAAATCCACGATGCGTCGCCACGCGGTTTCCTGCTCGTCGGTCCAGAGACCGGCGCAGCCGGGCGTGATCCGGGCGTCGCGGCTGACGCAGGCCATCTCGGTGAAGATCAGCCCGGCGCCGCCGATCGCACGCGAGCCGTAATGCACCAGGTGGAAGTCGGTCGGCACACCCTCCCGCGCCGAATACATGCACATCGGCGACATCACCGCGCGATTGGCCAGCTCCATCTCGCGCAAGCGGAACGGCTGGAACAGCGGCACCATCGGCCGGTCGGTGTCGACATCGAAGCCGCTGCTGCGCACCTGCTTGGCGAACGACTTGTCGACCTCGGCCACGAAATCCGGCGCGCGGAGCTTGAGATTGTCGTAGGTGATCGCCTTCGAGCGCGTCATCACGCCGAAGGCGAACTGCACGGGATCAAAATCCCAGAAGCGGTCGACATGCTCGAACCAGACCAGCGAGACGTCGGCGGCATGCTGCGTCTTCTCGACCTCCTCGCGGCGGCCGTTCTCGTAGACCTCCAGTGCCGCCGCGATGCTGGGCGCCTTCTCCATCGCTTCGGCCAGCGCGATGGCGTCTTCCATCGCGAGCTTAGTGCCCGAGCCGATCGAGAAATGCGCGCTCGCCTTGGCATCGCCGAGCAGGACCATGTTGTCCTTGACCCAGCGCTTGCTGCGGATCATGGGGAAGTTGCGCCACATCGAGCGGTTGGTCAGCAGCTTGTGCCCATCGAGGAACCAGCCGAAGATCTCCGCCATCCGCGCGGCGGACTGAGCCTCGTCCAGCCCCGTCAGCCCCGCCCGCTCGAACGTTTCAGGGTCGGTCTCGAAGATCCAGGTCGAATGCCCGGCCTCATACTGATAGGCATGGGCGATGAAGGGCCCCCACTCGGTTTCCTGGAAGATGAAGGTGAAGGCATCGAGCGGCCTCGTTGAGCCCATCCAGGCGAACTTGTTGGAGCGGACGTCGACCTCGGGCTGGAAATGATCGATATATTTCTCGCGGAAGCGGCTGTTGATACCGTCCGCAAGCAGGACGAGATCGGCGTCGGCGAAGCGGGATTCGTCGTCGATATCCACTTCGAAATGCAGGGAGACGCCGAGCTCGCGTGCCCGCTCCTGAAGGATCAGCAGCAGCTTCTGCCGTGAGCAGCCGCAAAAGCCGTTGCCACCGACCCGGTGCACCGTGCCGCGGAAATGCACGGCAATGTCGTCCCAATAGGCGAATTCCTGAGTGATGCGGCGGTAGCTCGGAAGATCGTGCTTCTCGAAATTGTCCAGCGTGGCGTCGGAGAACACCACGCCGAAGCCGAACGTGTCATCGGCCCGATTGCGCTCATACACGGTGACTTCGGCACCGGGGCGCTGCTTCTTGAGCAGGATCGCAGCGTAGAGACCCGCAGGTCCGCCACCGATGATCGCGACTTTCATGGGAGCCTCGCCAATTCACCTGGTCACGAAAACTATTTTAAGCCTAAAATAATTTTGCGCAAGCCCCCCGTTGCCCGCTGTGCCCCGTAAAGACGAGCGTCCTAGTCGCCCCTGAAGACCGGCTTGACCTTGTTGGCAAAAGCCTCGAAGGCGCGCTCGAAATCCGCCGTCGTCATGCACAGCGCCTGGGCAACGGCCTCGGCCTCGATCGCCTCCTCCACCGACATCGCCCATTCCATCGCCAGCATCCGCTTGGTCATGGTGTTGGCGAAGGTCGGTCCTTCCGCGACCTGCTTGGCCAGCAATTGCGCCTGGGGCAGCACCTGCTCGGGCGTGACGAGGCGGCTGAAGAAGCCCCAGCGCTCGCCCTCCTCCGCGGTCATGAACCGGCCGGTGTAGAGCAGTTCAGAGGCGCGTGACTGACCGATGATCCGCGGCAGGATCGCACAGGCGCCCATGTCGCAGCCGGCAAGGCCAACCTTGTTGAACAGGAACGCGACCTTTGCCCCGCTCGCCGCGAGGCGCATATCCGACGCCATGGCGACGATTGCCCCGGCGCCCGCGCAGATGCCCTCGACCGCAGCCACGATCGGCTGCGGGCAGGCCCGCATCGCCTTGACGAGGTCGCCGGTCATGCGGGTGAAGGCGGTCAGCCCCTTGGTATCCATCTTCACGAGCGGGCCGATGATCTCGAACACGTCGCCGCCGGACGAGAAATTGCCGCCGGCGCCGGTGACGACGATGGATTTGACCGCATCATCGAACGCGCAGGCGCGGAAGAAATCGGTCAGTTCCCGGTAGCTTTCGAAGGTGAGCGGATTTTTTCGGTCGGGGCGATTGAGCGTAACCGTCGCGACACCGTCGACCACGGCCAGCAGGAAGTGCTGCGGCGAGTAATCTGCAAGCGGTATGGTGACGGGATTGGCTGGTCTGCTCATGCGATCTCCTTAGCTTCCTTGTTCCGCGCCTGCGCCATACACGCTAGATTTCACCACCGGCAACCGCGATCGCCTGTCCGGTGATCGCGCCGGCGCCCTCGCCGCACAGCCACAGCACGGCATCGGCCACTTCCTGAGGCGTGATCAGTCTTCCTTGCGGATTATGTTTCGCGAGTTCGGCGATCGCCTGCTCGCGAGTCCGGCCGGTCTTCGTCATAATGTTTTCGATGCTGCCGGCGACCAGATCGGTGTCGGTGAAGCCGGGACACACCGCATTCACCGTCACATTGCTCCCGGCCATCTCGAGGGCGAGCGAACGCACGAGGCCGACTACGGCGTGCTTGGCCGCAGCGTAGGCGCTGACATAGGCATAGCCCTTGAGCCCGGCCGTGGACGCGACCGCGACAATGCGGCCATAGGGACGGTCTTTCATGCCCGGCAACACAGCGCGGATGGCATGGACCACGCCCATGAAATTGACATCCATCATGCGGCTGAAGAGGGCGCTGTCCGATTTCGCGAATGGCGCCGATTCAGCGCTGCCTGCGTTGCCAATCAGGATGTCGATCGGCTTGCGCGCACTCGCTTCAAGGATGGCCGCCTTCAATGACGCTTCATCAGAGACGTCGGCAACGGCCGCAAAATGCGCAGCGCCTACGTTGACGGCCTCTGCAAGAGGCGCCGCATTCCGACCGAGCACCGTCACGGTCGCGCCAGCACCGACAAGTGAAGCCGCAATGGCGCGGCCGATGCCGCGACCACCACCGGTCACCAGCGCGTGCGGCGAATGCGGCAATCCGGACATGCGCTTGCTCCCTGAGATCCTGATCGTTCCCTCGATATATTTTAACCTTCAAATTTTTGCAACGAAAGCGCCGATCGATATGGGGAACGGCCGCACGGCGACCGGCCCGAAAATTGCTTTAAGTATAAAATTATCCCTTCCCATCGCCCGCGGGCCTGTTAGCATCAACGAGCCAAGCAAAAGGATGGTCGCGTGTCGCAGCCTGCGCCAATGATAACAAAGGACGGACGCTTCGCCTACGAAGCCGCGGGCGATCCGGGTGCGACACCTTTGATTTTCCTGCACGGCATTGGCGGCGCGGCGCGAGCCTGGCGGCACCAGCTCGCCACATTCGGCAATCGCTTCCGCACGATCGCATGGGACATGCCGGGTTATGGCGGATCGGCGCCGCTCGCCGGCGTCAGCATCGCTGCCCTGGCAGATGCGCTCCAGCAGTTCATCGAGCAGCTCGGCGCAAGCAGGCCCATTCTGGTCGGCCATTCGATCGGCGGCATGATCGTCCAGAAATGGCTGGTGCAGTCACCGAAACGGGCGCGCGCAGTCGTCCTGGCGCAGACCAGCCCGGCCTTCGGCAAGGCCGACGGCGATTGGCAGAGATCCTTCATCGCGACGCGGCTCGGGCCGCTCGACCGCGGGGAGACAATGACGTCGCTGGCGCCTTCGCTGGTGAAGGAGCTGGTCGGCGACGATCCTGATCCAAAGGGGATGGAGCTCGCCCGCGAATGCATGGGAGGCGTGCCCGAGGCCAGCTATCGCGCCATGATGCTGGCTCTCATCGGCTTCGATCAGCGCAGCACGCTCAGGGATATTTCCGTCCCGACACTGCTGCTGTCCGGCTCGAAGGACAACAACGCGCCCGCACCGATGATGGCGAAGACGGCGACCTTTATTCCGGGAGCTGAATATGTCGAGCTCGCTGGCGTGGGCCATCTCGCCAATCTCGAACGCCCCGATGCCTTCAACGAAGCGCTCGGCCGGTTCCTGAACTCTCTCGCGACCAAAGCCTAAGGTGATTGCGCCATGACCATGCAAGTCGGCAAGAATATCGGCGCAAGCGACAAGGCCGTGCTCGACGCGCCGATCTTCGATCCCGTCGCATACCGCCTGGGTGACGAGCAGGCCGGCATCATTGCGCGCGCCCGCGAGATCGGCCAAAGCGTCTTCGCCGGCCGTGCCGCGACCTACGATCGCGAGGCGACCTTCCCGACCGAGAATTATCGCGATCTGCACCGCACCGGCCTGCTCGGCATTGCCATCCCCAAGAAGCACGGCGGTCTTGGCGCGAACTACCAGACCTATGCCTTGGCGGCGGCCGAGATCGGCCGCTATTGTGGCGCGACCGCGCTGACCTGGAACATGCATGTGTGCTCGACGCTGTGGTCGGGCCCGCTGGCTGACGATCTCGACATGGACGCGGACACCCGCGCCGCGCACGAGCGGCGGCGCGCGGCCCACTACATGCGCATCGTCGAGGACGGCGCGATCTATTCGCAGCCCTTCTCGGAAGGTGGTGCGGCCGCTGCGGGCGGCGTCGCTTTCGGCACGGAAGCAAGGCCGGTCGAGGGCGGCTGGATCGTGAACGGCAAGAAGATCTTTGCATCGCTCTCCGGTCATGCCGATTATTACGGCGTGCTCTGCACCGAAATCGAGGAAGGCGGCAAGGCATCGCGCCGCAATACACTTTATCTGGCCATCCCCGCCAAGTCGCAAGGCGTCTCGGTCGTCGGCGACTGGGATCCGCTCGGCATGCGCGGCACCGTCTCGCGGACGCTGCTGTTCAAGGACGTGTTCGTGCCGGAAGACTCTGCGCTGATGCCGCGCGGCGTCTATTTCCAGGCCGCGATGCGCTGGCCGCACATGTTCCTGACGCTGTCGCCGACCTATATGGGCCTCGCGCAAGCCGCTTATGATTTCACCGTGCGTTATTTGCGCGGCGAGGTGCCGGGCATGCCGCCGGTCAAGCGCCGGATGTACCCGACCAAGCAGATCGCGGTCGCACAGATGCAAATCAAGCTCGAGCAGATCAAGGCGATCTGGTTCCAGGCTGTGACCGAAGCCCGCGCCAATCCGAGCAAGGAACAGGTTCTGCGCGCCTACGCCGCACAATATTCGGTGATGGAGGGTGCCAACGAGCTCGCCGCGCTCGCGATCCGCACCTGCGGCGGTCAGGCCATGCTGCGGTCGCTGCCGCTGGAGCGGATCTATCGCGACAGCCGCTGCGGTTCGCTGATGTTGCCCTGGACCGCCGAGCTCTGCCTCGACCGGATCGGACGCGAGGCGCTGTACGAGGCCGGCGAGACGGACGACTGACGGTGGACCTTTGTAGCCTGATCGACCGCAACGCGGCGTTCGCGCCAGACAAGACGGCCATTGCCTTCGAAGGCGAACGGCTGAGCTATGCCGCATTCGCCGCACGCATCGAACGGACCGCAACCGCCTTGAAGCAGGAACTCGGCGTCGGTCGCGGCGACCGGATCGCGATCCTGAGCCTGAACCGGCCGGACTACCTCGTTCTGCTCTACGCTTGTGCGCGACTCGGGGCGATGCTGGTGCCGCTGAACTGGCGACTGGCGGTCGCCGAGCAGCTGTTCATTCTGAGTGATGCCGGCGCCAAGGTCCTGATGCTCGAGCAGGCATTTGAGGGAGTGCTTGCCGAGCTTGGGCGGACTGCGCCGAGGACGTCTGTCGTCGGCCTCGACTTCACGCCGCCTGGCGGCACGACGTTCGAAGGTCTGCTGGCCCGCAGCCAGGGCAGCGGCCGCAACCCGCACACCGATCTCTCCTGCCCGCTCCTCATCGTCTACACGTCAGGAACGACAGGACGGCCGAAGGGCGCGGTGCTGCGGCAAGAGGCGCTGTTCTGGAACGGCGTCATGAGCCAGCACATGCACAACATGACGTCAGACGACCACGTGCTGACCGTGTTGCCGTTCTTTCATGTCGGCGGCCTCAATATCCAGACCACGCCGGCGCTGCAGTTGGGCGCAACCGTCACGATCCACGCCCGCTTCATACCTGATACGGCGCTCGCGGCGATCGAACGCGAGCGGCCGACGCTGACCGTGATGGTGCCGGCGATCATCCAGGCCGTGAGCGAGCATCCCGCCTGGGCGACGGCTGATCTCTCGTCACTCAAGGCCGTCGCCACGGGCTCGACCATCGTGCCGCCGCACCTGATCGACCGCTTCGTCGCGCGCGGCGTCCCCGTGCTTCAGGTCTATGGCTCGACGGAAACCTGCCCCATCGCAATCTACACCCGCCTCGGCGGCGATCTGTCGCGTGTGGGATCGACTGGACTCGCCGGCTTGTGTTGTGAGGCAAAAGTGGTCGATCAGGCCGGTGCCGAGGTGCCGGCTGGCACACCGGGCGAAATCGCGGTGCGCGGCGCCAACGTGTTTTTCGAATATTGGGGCAATGCGGACGCCACGCGCGATGCACTGCAGGACGGCTGGTATCGCACCGGAGATATCGGCCTGTGCGACGCGGACGGCTATTTCTGGGTGCGCGACCGCAAGAAGAACCTGATCATTTCCGGCGGTGAGAATGTCTACCCAGCGGAAGTCGAGCGCGTCCTGCTCGAACATCCCGATGTCAGCGAATGCGCCGTGATCGGCCGGCCGGACCCGCGCTGGGACGAAGTCCCCGTCGCTTATGTGATCCGGCGATCCGGCTCGCATCTCGAAGCGGATGAGCTCAGTAAGCACATCCAGGCGCAGCTCGCGCGATTCAAAGTTCCACGCGATATCGTCTTCGTCACCGACTTGCCGCGCACGGCGCTGGGCAAGGTGCAGCATTTCCTGCTGAAGCAGCTCGATGCGCAATCGCGCGCGCAAGGAGAAACATCTTGAAGATTGCGGTTCTGGGTGGAGGAAACGGCTCTTTCGCGGCCGCGGGCGATTTTGCGCTGTCGGGGCATGAGGTCCGGCTGTGGCGCCGCGATGCGGATCAGGTCGCAGCGCATCGCGCTGCCGGCTCGCGCATCCTGGTCAAGGACCATAACGGCCGCCACGACGTGAAGCTCGCGCTGATCACGGCCGACATCGCCGAAGCCGTCAACGGCGTCGAGCTGATCCTCTGCCCCGCGCCCGCCTTCGCACAGCCGGATATTGCCGGTCTGCTCGCCCCGCATTTGCGGGACGGCCAGGTCGTTTTTCTACCGCCGGCGACATTCGGCTCGATGATCTTCGCCCAAGCGGCCCGAGATGCCGGCAACCATGCCAAGGCCAGCTTTGCCGAGACCGGAACCTTGCCCTGGCTGACCCGCAAGCATGGACCGTTCGAGGTCGCAATCACCATCCGCGCCAAGCGACTGCCGGTCGGCGTGTTCCCGCTCGATCAGGCAGCGCATGCGCTCGAAGTCATTGGACGCGCCTTCCCGGGCGTGATCGAACCGTGCGGAGATGCGCTGTCCGGCGCGCTGATGAATGCAGGACCCATCATCCATCCGCCGTTGATCGTGATGAACGCCGGCCCGATCGAACATTTCGAGCGCTGGGACATCCACGGGGAAGGCACGCAAGCCGCGATCCGCCGGGTCACCGACACGCTCGACGCGGAACGCATCGCGGTGCGCGAGGCGCTCGGTTACGGCGCGCCGCATTTTCCGCTCGCTCATCACTACGCGAAGGAAGGCGAGATCTGGATGTATGGCTGCGGCTCGCACGACCGGCTGACCGATTCCGGCGACTGGCGCGAACGGATCGTGCTGACCGAGCACCGCTACATGCGCGAGGATCTGCGGCTTGGGCTGTCGTTGCTGGTCTCCGTCGCAGACCTGGCTGGCGTGGCCACACCGCTGGCCAAAGCGTTCCTGGCGATCGGCGGCGCAGTCTGCGGCGAGGATTTTGCGCGAGGTGGCCGAACGCTCGAGACGCTGGGCCTCGGCAATCTCAGCAAGGCTGAATTGCAGACGCTGCTTCGCAACGGATTCTGATCGATGACCAATCGCGTCAATATCGTCTGTCTCGGGGCCGGCCGCATGGGGCGCGGCATCGCCGTCGCATTCGCCTATGCGGGGCACAGGGTCACGATGATCGACATCAAGGCGCGCTCCGCGGACGATTTCGCCAAGCTGGAAGCGGACGCGCTCGGCGAAGTCAGGAAGACCTTTGCCAGCCTGTCGAAGCTGGGGCTATTGACCGAGGCGGACGTCGATCCGCTCATCGCGCGGGTCTCGGTGGTGGCAGCCGGCGAAAGCGGTGCAGCGCTGTCCGAGGCCGGTATGGTCTTCGAGGGGGTTCCTGAGGTCGTCGAGCTCAAGCGGGAGGTGCTGGCGGCCGCCTCAAGGCAAGTTGGCCCGGACACGATCATTGCATCGACGACGTCGACCATCCTCGTCGACGATCTCTCCGGCGCGATCGTGAACCCGCGCCGCTTCCTCAACGTGCATTGGCTCAATCCGGCCTATCTGATCCCATTGGTCGAGGTTTCGCCCGGCAAGGCCACCGATCCCGCCATCATCGACGAGGTCAAGGCGCGGCTTGAGAGCATTGGCAAAGTTCCGGTGGTCTGTGCGGCTACGCCCGGCTTCATCGTCCCGCGCATCCAGGCGCTGGCGATGAACGAGGCTGCTCGCATGGTCGAGGAGGGTGTTGCCAGCGCGGAAGAAATCGACAAGGCGATCCGCTACGGCTTCGGCTTCCGCTACGCCGTGCTCGGCCTGCTCGAATTCATCGACTGGGGCGGCGGCGACATCCTTTACTACGCGAGCCGCTATCTCGAGGGCGCACTCGGCAGCGACCGCTATCGGGCGCCAGAGGTGATTTCGCGCAACATGAGCGAGGGACGAATCGGCCTGCGGACGGGCGCCGGCTTCCTCGACTATTCCGGCCTCGATGTCGATGCCTATCGAGTGGAGCGACTCAAGGCTATGGTCGACCTGCTCCGCCACTTTGGCCTGGCGCGGCCGCCGGTGGTCGATCGCGGCTAGCCGAAGACGTCCTGGAGCACACCTTCGCGGACGACGGCAATGCCATCGAGTTCGATGGTGGTTCCCATCATTGGCAGATCGAAATGACCCGCCGTGTAGCGGCCTGCGAACTCGTTCGCACCGGTCGAGAACAGGAAATTTCCGGACACAGCGCGAAGCTCCGTGCCGTTGGTATCGCGCTGGTCGTACATCGAGAGCGCCTCGTACCGCGCGCCGGGGTTCATGCCAAAACCGACATGCGAGACCGCATAGGCTTCTCGATCGCCCCAGGCGGCGAGATAGCTGCGCATCATCGCCGCATCCGTACCTTCGCCTTCCAGCTCGATGACATAATCGTCCTTCAGCGTCATCTTCACCGGCGACGTCAGATAACGCTTGAAGGTCAGGTTGATGTCGCCCGGCGCCATCACCAACGTACCGTTGATGGTCCCGCTCTTGGGAAAGCTGACCACGATTCCGCCGGGCCAATGCGCCAGAGTACCGGGTTTGTCGGTCCAGCCCCACACGCCAACCGTGGAGGCTCCGACCATGTCGACGTCGAGCGCCGTTCCTGCTTTTGAGGTGACCCGCATCCGCTTGGTCCCGCGCAGCATTTTTGCCGCAGCACGAACACGCTTCTCGAGCGCGGGATCTGGCACCATCCGCTCCAGCGCCTCGGGATGCTCGTTCGAAATCACCAGAATGCGCGCGCCGGCTTTGAGAATTTCGGGTGTCTCCACCGCGTGCATCAGGCCCTCGATGGTGCAATCCACCACAAAGCCGGCCTGCTGAAGCGCGCTGATCACCGGCCCCAGCCGCTGGATCGCCTCGCTCGCCCCGGTCGAGCGAACCGGAACGACATTCCGGTTACGCGGTGTCGGCATCACCACATGAAACGGCCGCGCTCCCATCCGCAGCAGCGCGAGCTCCGCCAGATGCACGTTCAACGCGCGCGACTGGGTTTCCGAGAGGATCGCCGCGGTATCGCCGTCCTTGACGGCGCACCGCTCAAAGATTTTGCAAAATGCGTCGATCCATTTTGCCTCGATGCGATCAGCCAGCATGCTTCACTCCCGGTCGTCAGAATTCTTATTTGTCTGTTACGCTTCGGGGAAGCCCCGGAGCAGATACGATCGCACGGCCCCAAGTAAGCCGTTCAGGATCAAACCCAGCAGCGAGATCGTAATCAACGGGACGAACATGTCCACGGCCTGAAAGGTTCGGGCCGCCGTCACGAGCGCATGACCCAGTCCGTCCGTCGAGGTGATCATCTCGGCCAGAAACACCACGATGCAGGAGATGACAAGACCGATCCGGCAACCGGTCAGGATCGACGGCATCGCCGCCGGCAGCACGACCTTGAAGAGGATTTCATAGCGCGGCGTTCCCGCCGCCATGGCCGACCAGATCAGCTTCTGCTCCACGGTCGACGCGCCGTAGTAGGTGGACAACACAATTGGGAAGAGAGCATCGGCAGCCACCAATGTGATCTTCGACCCGTGGCCGAAGCCGAGCAGCAGCAGCAATGCTGGATAGAGGGCGACCTTGGGCAACGGCGCCAATACGCGTACGATCGGCCGAACCACGGCGTTGATCGCGGGATTGGCGGCGGCAGCGATGCCGATACTGACACCCAGCACGACCGCAATCGCGAACCCGGCAAACAGCCGGACCAGGGTGGCCGCGATCTCCTGCTGAAACGTCCACGTCGCGAGTTGCTGGAACAACCGGCTGAAGACGTAGCCTGGAGGCGGCAGCAAAATCGCGGGTGCGAAGCCGAATGACACCAAGCCTTGCCACAACGCGACAACCAGCACGATCGGGGCAATGCCAAGAACGACGTTTGGGGCGAGAAGGCGCGACATCATGAGAAGCTCAGCGGCATGTCGAACTGAGGCTCGGACCAGCGCACAAGGCGGGCACGAACCCTTTCGAAAATCGCGTCGAGGCAGATTCCCATTGCTCCCACGATGATGATCATCGCAAAGACGGTGTCATATTGGCCCATGTCGAGTGCGTTGAACAGGATGTTCCCGGCCCCGGACTGACGGGCGATCATCTCGCTGGTGATCATCGTGATCAGCGCCAGCACCAATCCGGTGCGGCAGCCGGTCAGAATTTCCGGCAGTGCCGCAGGCAACACGATGCGCATCAGGCGTTGCGCCGGGGAAAGCCCCATCGCGGCGCCTGACCACAGCATCTTCTCTTCCACAGCCTTGGCGCCTTCGAAGCTGTGATAAATCACTGGCAGGCTGACGCCGAGGAAGATCACCAACGTCTTCGTGACGTCGCCAACGCCCAGCCACAGCATGATGATCGGCATCAACGCCGCCTTCGGCACCGGATAGATCACCATCAGGAGTGGATTGAAGAAGGCTGCGACTGCGCGGCTACGTCCCATTAGGAGACCAAGTGGAATCGAAACAAGCACGGCCACGCCAAACCCGATCGCCATGCGGCGGAGCGAGGCCAGAATGTTGATCAGGGATTCCTTATCGCCAAGAATATCCGGGATCGCGCGGATCGCTTCGATCGCCGTCGGAAAACTGTCGTTCTTCAGCGCGAGTGACGCGACCTGCCACACCGCCAGCAATCCGATGCAGGCGAGCACCGGGGCAGCGCGCTTGACTATGGTAGCCGACGACATCATGCGGGCGCGCCGGCTCCGTCGCTCTCATCGAACATGCGCTCGATATCGACGACGTATTTCTGGTACCGTGGATCGAGCAACAGCTCGTTGCGGCGGCGCGGCCGCGGCAAATCAATGTCGATGACCTGCCGGATGCGGCCGGGCGATTTCGACATCATCACGACCTTGTCGGAGAGGAAGACAGCCTCGTCGACCGAGTGGGTGACGAACAACACCGTCTTGCGATCACGCTCCCAGATGTTCAAGAGATCGTTCTGCAAGCGGGTCCGGGTATGCGCGTCGAGCGCACCGAACGGCTCGTCCATCAACAGGACTTCGGGATGGTAGGCGAGCGTTCGCGCCAGCGCGACGCGCTGCTTCATGCCGCCCGACAGCTCCTTAGGATAAAAGTTCTCGTAGCCCTTGAGGCCGACCATTTCAATCAAGGCCCGGCTCTGCGCTTCAGCCTCAGCGGTGCGCACGCCTTGTTGGCGCGGGCCATAGATCACGTTGCCGAGCACGGTCTTCCAGGGGAATAATGCGAATTCCTGGAATACCGGTCCGCGATCCGGTCCCGGCCCCCTGATGGCCTGCCCCTTCATCTTTGCCGCGCCGCTGGTCGGGCTGACAAAGCCCCCGACGATGTAAAGCAGTGTCGACTTGCCACAACCGGAGGGACCGAGGATTGAGACAAATGCGCCCTCGTCAATCGTGAGCGAGATGTTCGATAACGCTACATGATCCTTGCGCGCCGAGGTTTGAAAAACCTGCGAGACGCGGTCGATCTGAATGATCGCAGAAGCCCGGTTTTGTGACATCACCGGTTTCACCCATTCACTCGATCTCGAAGGCACTGCCGTCATCCCGTCGCTCGCCTCACTTGCGCCTAAACATTACTCGACGAACCTGCCGAACGTTCACCTTCAGCGGCACGAGCTTAGCAAGAAACCTGCCAGACAGAGGTCGTTTTCGCACCCGACGGTGCGTCATTCGAACCAGGGCCATTCCGCCGGCCCTTCATGCGTGACAGCTCCACCGGGTGCCTGGCCAACCAATCGCGCATATTTCGCCAGCGCGCCGGCACGATGACGCGGCGGCCGAGGCTTCCAATCACGCCGGCGCGCCGCAAGTTCCTGCTCATCGACCAGCAAATCCATCCGCCGGTTTGCGGCATCAATCCGGATCCTGTCGCCGTCACGAACAAGCGCCACTGGACCGCCAACAAACGCCTCAGGAGAGACGTAGCCGATGCACATGCCGCGGGTCGCGCCAGAAAACCGTCCGTCGGTGATGAGGGCTACTTTCTCGCCCATGCCTTGCCCGTAGATCAGTGCGGTGACCCCAAGCATCTCGCGCATGCCGGGGCCGCCGACCGGCCCTTCATTGCGGATCACCAGCACCTCGCCCGCCTTGTAGCTGCGGTCACGAACCGCTTTGACGCAAGCCTCCTCGTCTTCAAAAACGCGCGCGACTCCCTCGAAGAACAGGCTCTTCAATCCCGCAACCTTGATCACTGCGCCGTCGGGACAAAGATTGCCTTTCAGCACCGCCACGCCGCCATCGGGCATGATCGGCGCGCGGGCCGCGTAAACGACCTCACCATCGGGCGCGTTAGCCGCACCATATTCTTCGGCAAGCGTGCGGCCCGTGATGGTGATGCAGCTGCCATCGATATGCCCGCTCTGGATCAGTTCGCGGATCACCACGGCGGCGCCGCCGATATCGTAGACATCCTTCGCCGTGTATTTGCCACCGGGCCGCAGATTTCCGATCAGCGGGGTCCTGGCAAAAACCTCGCCGACGTCATCGATGGTGAACGCGATACCCGTCTCGTTCGCGATCGCCGGCAGATGCAGAGCGGCATTGGTCGAGCCGCCCGTCGCAGCGACAATCGCGGCGCCATTCTCCAGGGACTTTCGCGTCACGATGTCGCGCGGCAGCGGCCCGCCGCGTTCCAGCATCTCCATGATCAACCGGCCGGCCCGTCGCGAGATCTGCGCGCGTTCGACGTAGACACCTGGCACCATCGAGATGTTGGGGATGGTGAGGCCCATCGCCTCCGACACCATGCCCATGGTATTCGCAGTGAACTGGCCGGCGCACGCACCGATCGTCGGCAGGCAGGCGCGCTCGATCCGCTCGAGCGTGGCGCCGTCGATCTCGCCGGTCATGAAGCTGCCGACGGCCTCATAGGAGTCGAGCACCGTCAGGGTCCGCCCGTCCACGCGGCCGGGCAGCGAGCTGCCGCCGTAGATGAAAATGGATGGCACGTTGCAGCGAACCATGCCCATCATCACGCCGGGAAGCGTCTTGTCGCACCCGCCATATCCGATCAGGGCATCGTAAGCCAGACCATGGACGACCGCTTCGATGGAGTCGGCGATCAGCTCGCGCGAAAACAGGGAGAACTTCATCCCCTCATGATTCATGCTGATGCCGTCGGAAACCGACACGGTGGAGAATTCCCGCGGCGTGCCACCGGCCTCCTCGATTCCGGTCTTGGCCGCGGCGACCTGAAAGTCGTGGGTCATATTGCAGGGCGTTTGCTCGCCCTTCATGCTGACGACGCCGACCATCGGCTTGGCGATCGCGGCTTCGTCGAGACCCATTGCGCGCATGAACGCACGATGCGGGGCTCGATCGAGACCGTCTGTGGTGACCCGTGATCGCAACTTCTTCATACTTGCATCTTCTTCATGCTGCGTTCCGGATGATCCGGGACGCCACGATCCCCTCCTCGGACAATTCGCTCGCTTATTGCAGCGGAGCGACGATGGTCGGATGCTTGAACTGTGAGACATCCAGTTTCGGCAGCATTCCTGTCTCTGCATAGATGTCCAGCATCTTCTGGATCGCGGGGAAATTCGGTGCCGCACCTGGATCGCGACCGAAATCATTGTCCTTGAGCAGATATGTTTCGAGCACTGGAACGGGCGCTTTCAGCACCTCGGACACGACCTTCAGGGTCTCTTCGCGGTTTGCCAGCACCTTCTTCATGCCCGACGTGATGTCGCGGACATAGGCCTTGACCAGTTCCGGGTTCTTGTCGACGAAATCGGCACGGCAGGCTTCCAGGATGTGCACGATATTCGGCATCGCCTGCGACAGCGAGAACAGCTTTCGGGTGCCACCCTTTGCCTCTGCGCGCGCGGCAAAGGGCTGGTTCATGTTGACCGCATCGACGCGGCCCTGCCGGAGCGCGTCTTCGGAGACGGCAAAGCCGACCTCGACCAGCTTGATATCCTTGGCCGGATCGACGCCATTCTGCTTGAGGAGCAGGTTGAATGGCCCCTGCGTGCCGCCGCCGATCACGGAAATGCCGACCGTCTTGCCCTTGAGATCGGCGATCGTCTTGATCGGCGAGTTATCCATGACAGCCCAATAGACCGAGAAGCCGCCGGGCTTCTCGAAGACGTGCTGTGCCACGATATAGGCCTTGAGATTGCCGCCGACCACGCCATTGGCGAGCGACAGCGGCGCCTGTGTCGCGCAATCCAGCGCCCCGGCCGCAAGTGCCTGCGTCATCGGCGCGGTGCCCTGAAACTGGGTCCATTCGATGTTGTAGGCCTTGCCGAGGTTGGGAAACTCAGCCGGGCGGCGCATCATCCAGTACTTGGATTCTTCGGCCGGGATCGTCCAGCCGACGCGGATGGTCTGCTGCGCCCGCAACGGGCCTGAGCCCACTATCACGGCCGCAACCGCGCTCAATGCTAGGATCCACCTCGAAACGGTTCGCATCTTGCCCACTCCGCTGCTCCGGCGCCGATGGGCGCCACCCAACCCGACCGGTCCAAATGTTTCATGGTTCAAACAATCAGGCAAGCCATGCATGCTCACCAGTGCAACCGGGCGATGCGCTATGTAAAGGTAAGGCGGCGATGCTGCGGCGTTGCGCTGCGACAGAAGGAGGCAACCTATGGCTGATGCGAGCAGGACAAACCCGCAAGAGGTCGAAAGGCTCGGCTATATCGGCCTTGGGCTCATGGGCGCACCGATGACCCGGCGTCTGCTCAGGGCTGGCCATCAAGTCACCATCTGGAACCGATCGCAGGACAAGACGGCTCCGCTCGTCGAGGCCGGCGCAAGCCGCGCAGCCACATCCCGCGACGTGATGGCGAGCTCGGACATCGTCTTCATGTGCGTGACAGATGCCGCCGCCGTCGAAGAGGTGATCTTCGGGCACGAAGGTCTTTCATCGGCCCCCGGCGCCGGCAAACTTGTCGTCGACTTCTCGTCGATTCATCCTGACGCCGCACGAAGCCTTGCAACGCGACTGAAAGACGCGAACGGTACCGGCTGGATCGATGCGCCAGTGTCCGGGGGCACGAAGGGCGCTGAGGAAGGCACCCTTGCGATCATGGCTGGCGGAGAAGCGGCCGATATCGAGAGGGTGCGGCCCTATGCGCTGGCCATGGCGCGCAGGTTCACTCACATGGGCCCGATCGGCGCCGGCCAGACCACGAAGCTATGCAATCAGGTGATCGTCGGATGCGCGATGGCCGTCCTCGCCGAAGCAACGCGCCTTGCCGTGAACGCCGGAATTGACGCGAACCGATTGCCCGAGGCGCTCGCCGGCGGCTTCGCGGATTCCATCCCACTCCAGCTTTTCGTGCCGCGGATGGTTCAGGGAATTCACACCCCGCCGCTCGGGCACATCGCCACAATGCTCAAGGATCTCGATACGGTCGCCGATGTCGCACAGGCGACGTCGACGCCGGTGCCGATGGCCTCGCTTGCGGGGCAACTTTTCAGGCTGGCCAAGTCAGCGCGAGGCGCGGAAGCGGACGCGCTGGAGATCTACAAGCTTTCAGCGTCTGAGCGTCAAGCTATCTAGGATGGCAGTGCGTTACGGCGCCTTGTTGCGCTCATCGTCGGCCAGAAAGCGACCAAACGTCCCGTGCGCGAAGAGCAGCGGCTCCTTCACGTTGTAGGTATAAGCCTCGACTGCGCCGAGAAAGATCACGTGGTCGCCGCCATAGTAGCGATTGACGGAGCGGCACTGGAAATTGGCGACGCTGTCTGCCAGCACCGGCGCACCGCCAAGCCCCGGCGCCCAATCGACGCCGGTGAACTTGTCGTCGGACGGTTTTGCGAATTTATTCGCGAGTGCCTGTTGCGAAACGCCAAGCACGTTGACCGTGAAATGACTAGCGTTCTGGAATACGGTCAGACTGGAGGAATAGACAACGAGGCTCCACAGAACTAGCGGAGGATTCAGCGAGACCGAGGCGAACGAATTGCAGGTTAGGCCATAGGGCTTCCCGTCAGCAGCCGCGGCCGTGATGATCGTCACGCCCGTTGCGTAGGTGCCGAGCGCGTTGCGGAAATCGCGAGGATCGATCGACGAGCTGTCGCTCGCGAATTCGTTGGCTGGATCGGGAACGGCCGGCTGCTTCGGCAGATCATTCATCGGCCGGCCTCACAGCGTGAGATTCTCGGACGGCAGGCCCAGCGCCACGCGTCCATAATTGGTCCCGGCCGCGTCGAAATTGAACGCGAGATGCGAGTTGATCGCGTGCGCATCGCGGAACTGCCGCTGCAGCACCCCGGTCGTGAACAGGCCGCGCGCTCCACTCGCGGCAAACAGCATGGAAACCGCCTCGGTGCACAGATTCACCGAAAAGGCTCCATCACGCCGATATCTGGTTTTGGTCGCCATATCAGGAATACGACCGCACCGAGCGTTCTCCATAGCATCCAGGCAGGCCGAGCGCATGATCAGGCGTGCCGCGTCGATCTTCGCCGAGGCCTCCGCGATCTTGATTTGCGTGCTTTGAAAGTCGCTCAGCTTGGCACGGTTGTAGGTCGAGATGCGATGACGCGCGACCTCGGCATAATCGTCGAGGCACGCCTGCGCGTTTCCCAGCGCGACGCCGGAGAGGACGTAAGGAAACAGTGAGAACACAGGGAGCGCATACAGCGGATTCGGATTGACCTTGCTTCCCGGCGTTGGGCCCCCGGCGAGATCGCCGACGGCGACCGTCATGTAATCAGGCACAAAGGCGTCCCTGACCTCCACGTCGCAAGATCCCGTCCCACGCAATCCAGCGACATTCCAAGTATCGAGGACATTATAGTCGCCTTTCGGCAGCAAAAAGATTCGATACGCGATGCCGTCGGCTTCGTCGTCGGAGTAAACAACGCTTGCAAGCATATTCCATTCGCAGGAGGCGACGCCCGAGGAGAACGGCCAGCTACCATGCAGCCGATATCCACCCGCGACCCTCGTGGCGCGTCCGGCCGGAAAAATGAACGAGGACGCAATTAACACGTCTGGATCGCCGTCCCAGACCAGATCCTGCGCCTTCTGCTCGAACATGCCGAGCATCCAATGATGGCTCGCCAAATTGGCTAGGTTCCAAGCCACCGAGGCATCCGCCGATCCGAGCAGCTCGGCGCAGTCGATCAGGGCGACATAGTCAAGCTCCGCGCCGCCAATCCGTCTCGGTTGGAGCATCCGGAACAGGCCGGCGTCGTGAAGATCCTTTTCAGTCTCCGGCGGAAGATGCCGTAGCTCCTCCGTCCGCGCCGCCCGCTCTCGCAGCCTTGGGAGGAGCGCCCGGGCCTTCGCGATCATTGCCGCATAGGCGCGTTCACCGGCTTCCAGTCCAGCGGGCTCGCTCATGCTCGGCTCTCGACCAGGCGCCATTCGTATCCCTCGCTTTCACACAGTTATGCGGCGGGACCTTCGCCAAATCAAGTCGGGGCCGCACTCGCAGTGCGCTCGCGCGGTACCTCGGCCGGACGAAAAAGCAGGATCGCTCGCGCGAGCATCGCAAAGCGGCGATCCGCGGGCATCGCCATACCTGCCCGGAGGCGGCCAACTGCCTAGCTCAAATCGGTCGAAGGCTTGGCCGATCCAAAGGCACCCTTTTCGGCGAACTCCGCGATGCGACGTTCGTCGTAGCCGAGCGTATCGTGCAAGACTTGTTTCGTATGTTCACCCAGCAGCGGAGCAGCCACGGGATCAATGGCCCCAGTCAGGCTCATCGCAATTGGCGGCTCGATGTTGGGCACCCATTCTGCTGTACGATGCGGAATCCGGCTCAAGCGATGGCGCTCGCGCGCTTCCGGCGCATTGAACCCCTCCTCCACCGTCCGGAGATAGCCGACCGGGATATTGGCCAGCTTCATCTTTGCCATCCAGTTCTCGAGGGTATCGCTTGCAAAGACCTCGGCGATAGCTGCCCGCAGGAGCTCCTTGTTCTCGGAGCGCGCTTTCCGCGTCGCAAATTGCGGATCGATAATCAGATCGGGCCGGTTGAGCACCTCGACCACGAGCCGGCGATAGAGCCGGTCGTTGGCGCAAGCCATGTAGAGCGGCCCATCGGAAGCTTCGTAGACGCCCACGGTGGGAGATCCGCTCGGCGAATTGCCAAACCGGCCAGGGTTCTCGCCGTTGATCAGATAGGCCATGCCGTAGAAACCGGTCATCCCCATCGCAATGTCGAACAGAGCGACCTCGACATGCTGCCCGCGACCGAGCCGGTCCCGCGCCAGTAATGCCAGCAGGATGGCGTTGCAGGCAGACATTCCCGTGGCCATATCTACGATCGGCGGACCGGTACGGACCGCCGGGCCGTCGGCAAACCCGTTGAGCGACATGAAGCCACTTTCCGCCTGCGTGATGGGATCGAAGCCTGGACGCGCAGCGAACGGTCCGGTGCGCCCATAGGCGGAGATCGAGCAATAGACCAGCCGTGGATTTAGCGAAGCGACAGATTCATAATCGAGGCCGAATTTCTTCATGACCCCGCTGGAAAAATTTTCGACGACAACGTCTGCCTTGCGGATCAGGTCGAGCGCGATCTCGCGAGCCTCCGGCACGGTAAGGTCGAGCACGATGCCGCGCTTGTTGCGGTTCAGGCTGAGATAGGCGGCACTCTCTCCACCGATTTCGGCGTGCTCATAGGCTCGTGTGTCGTCGCCGCCGTCGGGGTTTTCAATCTTGATGACTTGCGCGCCGAAATCAGCAAGCGTCTGTGTGCAGGCCGGCCCAGCGACGACACGCGTAAAATCGACGACCAGCAGACCATCGAGTGCAGTTGGCCCTCCCCTCGCCCGCGACGCACGTTCCGGCAACTGAGGCTTGGTAGGCATTGATAGCGCTCCTTTACATCGGCTTATAGCCGCCGAATTTCCTGCAAGATCGAACTTAAAGCCCGGCGCCACCGACTTCGCAAGTGTTTCACCTGTATCGCCTGAAAACGCAACAAAGCCCAGCAGCCATCGGGCTGCTGGGCCTCTCAACATTCCGCGCATGTAGTAGGCTGCGCCACATCTCTCACGGGCCATTCGATGTTGCAGGCCGCGTTCCGCATCACGGGAAACGCCGCTCACCGCTCATCTCAGCCACTTTTGCCAGTAAAGCGTATGCGACCGGGCCCAAGGCATCTCGGGCTCAACCTCAATCCGTAGTACGGAGACGTCGCCGCCGAGGAATCCTCACTTACCCAGCACGACCTGGACGCCTAACAAGACGGCCCCCATCAGGCCGGTGGCGATGACCGTGATGACAGCCTTCAACGTATACAGCTGCGCCTGGTCCACGCTTTTCCGCCATCGCCGCAGGTGTTGGAAGTCTGCCCTGAGCTCTTTCCGATCGTCATCCTCGATTCCAAAAGAAGCCAGCGACGACGCCACTGCCTTCGATACGATCGCATCGATGCTTTCTTGCTGGAGGCTGTGCTGCTCAGCCAGCGTCTCGGCAACAATGGCCTTGATTTCCTCGTCCACCATCTTCACTGCTTGATGATCCTTGCAGCGTTCTCGAAGCCGCGTTTGACGAAGTAGGGGACCACGAGATTGGCCGTGATTCCTGCCAGAGCATCCGTGGATGCCAAAGCCGAGGACCTTGTCCCAGACCAGGAGTTTTGCGAGATGTAGTGCCGCGCGATAGACCATCGGCTTGTCCGGCTTTTGCGAGTGCCCGATCTCGGCTCCTGGAGATCGCAGCGGCGTGAGCAAGGAGCGCAGCGCCGCGCGGGCCAGCACGTTCGCGCGTCCAAGGCCGGCTACGGTGCGGACGGGCGGCACGCTGAGCGGCGCTTCCTGAACACATGCCAAGCGAGCGCGTCGCCATAATGTGGGCCACCATCCGATTCTGGATCGAGAACTAAAAACCCACGGCAGATAATTTCCACGCGGGTGAACCAAATTGGTCTCAAGATGTCATCCTACCGGTGTGTTTTGCCTGACGTTTCAAACGAACAAATTCACGTAGCGTGCGTTTGGCGATCAGGAGGACGGGTTGATGACAGTTAAGATGACGCTACAAAAGACATCGCGAAATCTGCCGGGACCCAAGCCACGCATCGACACGGCGCGCGACACGCAAGAGTCGATTATTGAAGACGCTGGCGAGACAGAGGACAGCGGTCGCGACCTCGTGCACGGCGACGGCGGAACCATCGACCTCCCCACGAAATCCAGCGATTTGTCGAAGGACGATTAGGGGCACCGGCGGCGCGCGTTTGGATGATGCCATGCGGCCGAGGTTTTGCCCGTCGTGTCAAACGTCCGAAAATGCGACCAGAGCTTGCCGGGAACCTACCTGACGAGAGGCGCGTTTAGTCCTTCGTTGGAAGGAACTTTCGTTCGATGAGTCACACTGTCCTGGTTGTTGACGACGACCCCGCCGTCCTCGACGTGATCGTCGGCATGCTGGAGGATCTTGGCTGCCAGGTGATCAGTGCCCAAAACGGTCCGAATGCGCTCGATCAGCTCAACGAGAACCAGGACATCTCCATCCTGATCACGGACATCAATATGCCGGACATGGATGGCCATGAACTGGCCGAGTTGGCCAAACGGGTTCGCCCCGAGTTGAAGGTGCTTCAGCTGTCCGGTCGCGAACCCCGGCGCGGCGGCCTTCCGATGATCAGGAAGCCGTTCTCGTTTGAGGAACTCGCCGACATCATGCAGCGAACCGCCGGCATTTTCTGACGATTATGTTCAAAAGAAAACCCGCAGCGGATTGCTCCGGCGCGGGCTGAACCAAACTCTTTCGATGATGCCATTCTGCCAGTGTTTTGCCCGACGTGTCAAACACCGTCAAGGGCAAGACGACGAAACCCTTCCTCTCAGCTAGATATGTGGTGCGCGAGGGGCTTGCTTCAAGTCCCCGTCCCTGCCGTAGAACTCGTGGCCCAGCCGACACATCGAGGGGTCACGCCATGCCTGTATTGCTTCCCAGGTCCCGTTCACACCAGCATGTGCATCGCGCCGGCGCGAGGACCGCCGCCATGACCGATCATGCCGTGGTGATCGCCGGCGCTGGCCCAACTGGTCTGATGCTGGCTGCGGAGCTCGCGCTCGCCAATGTCGACGTCGTTGTGGTCGAGCGGCGCGCGAACCAGGAGCTGGTCGAGACGCGCGCCGGCGGATTGCACGCCCGCACCCTCGAGATCCTCGATCAGCGCGGCGTCGCCGATCGCCGCCGCTGGCGCCACAGCATTGCTGCCCCAGGCTGGTCAAGCCGCATTGCAAAGCGCGCCATTCTTTCCTGTGTCAGAGCTGCAAGGTCTACTCAGGATCTCGCGGTTTCGAATCGCTCTTGTCGTCTCAGCTTTGGTCTATGGCAGCCATGCTGTGCACAATGCGTTTGCTGTGATCAGGTGGAGACAAGCCGACATTAGCACTTCCGCGATTAGCTTCCTTTGGTCCGAGGCGGTACTTGCTGAAGTGTTGGTGTTCATGCTCGCCGGTCCAGAACTCCTCGATCGGCTTGGGGTGCGTAGTGCGGCCGTTTTGGCGGCTATGGCGGGAGCCATTCGCTGGTCTGTAGCCGGCGTAACCACCTCGGTGTTGCTGCTCTCAATAATACAGCCGTTACACGGCTTGACATTCGCTTTGCTTCACCTCGCTTGCATGCGGATGATGAGAACCTTGGTCGCACCAAGTGTTGCCGCAACTGCACAAGCTCTTTATGCATTTGGCTCGGGCGTGGTCACGGCTGCACTCACCTTCGCGTCTGGTGCACTCTACGTCTCGTGGGCCGGGGCCGCGTTCTTTCCCATGGCAGCCCTCTGCGCCGCAGCGCTCCCATTCGCCTGGTTTGGCTTCGCCAACGGGAGAGATTGATCCGTCGGTCGTGCGAGCGCAGACAGGACTTACGAATGCCGCCTACTTCCCCTGGCTGCTCCCCGCTTCTCGCGGATCGCCGGTGAAATGCATGCGGCGTCCGGTCCGTTACAGCTGCGTCTTCACGACCTCGTCGACGTCCGGCACCGCCGCTGCCGGGAACGAGCGGCAAGATGCCGCGTTGCATCGCCGTGCGCGGATCAATGCCCGATCCCTTGTTGGCGCGCGCCGATGCCGCCCTCCTCGAAGCCGAACGGCTTCGGCTCGCCTTCATAAGGGAGCGCGCGCTCGCCCAGGCCTTTTGCGCGTATGCCAGGCAAATCCGCGCGCTGCAAACCGGCCTGCTGCCGACAGTCGCGATCGCGCCGACGGTCAGCGCTCGTCCTCCGGCGAAGAGCTGGGCTCGCGGGGGAAGGGCTCATGTGTCCTACGGCCCAGAAACGTGTCCGGCACCGGCTGCTTCAGGATCTCGCACGATCGCGCGACGAGGTCGCGAATGTATGCACTCTGCCTCGCGATAGCGGCAGCCTCGTCGTGAATGCGGCGCGTATGATTGTCATTATCTGGCACGGCCGTGCTCCCTTGCTTTGCAGGCGGGAGCGCGCTCGGTCTCTCAGCCACCGACGCCTACGGACAGAGCCTTGGCCGGTGATGGCGGTCAACGACCTGAGGCTGCCTTTGTTCAAAACTGGACATTACAAATTGCCTGCACTCAAGATGAGTAAGTGGCACAAAGCATTGAACTTGCACTCGAAAATTAGCTCGCGCAGCATATCAAAAGATACAGACTCTCCGCAGCTGCAGGCGTAGGGTTAACCTATCACCGCAAGGTTCGTGGCATTTATCGGTGATGAGAACGCCTGATTGCGCTCCCGCCCTACTTCGAAACAAGGGAGAATGCGCCATGCGAACGCGGCGACGCTTCAAACAAAGCAAGACACTTTCCGAACGGCTCGCAGACGAGGCCGCGCGCTGTCGCGAGGAAGCCCGCGCGCTGGCGCCGGGGCGCCGCCGCGAACTGCTGCTGCGCAAGGCGCGGCAGGACGAGACCGCCATGCAGATCGATGCCTGGCTGCATTCGCCCGGCCTGAGGACCCCGACATGACCGATCACTGCCATCAATATCGCGCTTACCTCGTCGGCGATGACGGCGTCTTCCGCTCCGCCGAGGCGTTCGAGGCGGCGTCCGACGCCTCCGCCCTCACCTTCGCACGGCAGTTCACCCGCCACGGCAAGGTCGAAGTCTGGCAACTCGGCCGCAAGATCGCCGTGCTGGAGCCCGATCAGCCGCTGCCGACCGCGCACACGCGTCAATGATCGCGCGCGTGCGATCGCGTCGTGTAACTCTCGATGGCGAACGAGAACGTCACCTGCATCACAGGACCGTCGGAGTCGCGAACGTCGATCGCCATCGTCTGCCTGTTGCCTGTCAGGGGCGCGGAGAGCACGGCATCGCGCGCCATGTCGGCCAGCGACCTGGCGGCTTCGGCCTGAACGGCGCGAGTGTTGGCCAGTTCCAGCCCTTCCTCGTCGAGCGCTAGACCCTTCTCGTCGCGAAGGTCGAAATAGTATCGGGGCATCTTCGCAATCCTTTGCCTTGATAGACCCGGGGCGGGCAAAGGTTGCTCGGCGGAACGAAGAAAATCGATTGAATCGACGGGTGGTTCCGGGCGCGAGGGCCCGTCAACCCTCGGCGCCCACGCGCTCCTCCGCCAGCTTGCGTGCAATGTAGGCGTCCACCGTCTCCGCGAACGAGCGCTGCACGCCGACCGCGGCCCCGTGCTGGTCGCTTGCGTCGCGCTGAAGCTCGCACAGGCCGCGTCCGCGCGCGCCAGCCGGCGTGATGGCAAGATACTGATCGATGGCATTCTCGGCGAGCGGGATCGCCTGGGGGTCTCCCCTCGCGATCAAAAGACGCAGGAGGCTCTGGCAGTCGGCCAAACCCGACATGGGTTTCGCGCCTCACCCGCGCGAGGATTTCGGCTTCGGCTTCCTGACCGGCTGAGTGTGGGTGCCGAACAGCGCCAAAAGCAACGCGACTTCTTCCTTCGAACCGATTTGGATCATGATTTTCTCCTTTTTCGATCCGTTGGTCGAGGCCCGCGGCTGAGGAGTTCAGGACAATCGGGTTTCAGGACTGTTTCAGCGGTGTTTCGTGAGCGGGCTTCACATCGTCTCCCGCCTGCTTGTGTGCACAATGGGGCGCTGATCCCCGCGAAACGGTGCTGCGGCACTTCGCATCGTCGAACCGACCAACCAATCCGAATCTGACTTGTTGTCGCCGGCGCATTCACTCGCAGGAGACAAAAACATGTCACGTCTAACTCTGCTGGCGGCAACCTTGTTGCTGCTCGCATCTGCGCCTGCGCGCGCCCAGTCGCAGCCCCTGGCAAAGCGGGCCGGGAAACAAGCCGTCAACAGCTCCGATCAGAACAACTCGAACGCGCCGTTCGCGGGCCGCAACAGCCTCGCTGACGGACAGGCGAAGTCGCGGATCGAGGGCCCGGGATATTCCAATGTTTCCGGCCTGCAGAAGGACAATGAAGGCGTCTGGCGTGGGAAGGCCGACAAGGCCGGCACCAAGACCGATGTCAGCGTTGACTTCCAAGGCAACGCGAACCCCGCGAAATAAGGAGCAAACAGCATGACGATCACCGTCTCTCGTCTCTACGACAATTATTCCGATGCCGAGCGGGCCGTCACCCGGCTCGAGAGCGCCGGCGTGCCGCACTCCGATATCAGCATCGTCGCGAACAATTCCGACAATTGGTGCGGCTCGTCGCGCGGCAAGGTCGACCGTGACCGCGACGGCCTCGACGATCGCGCTGAAGGCGCCGGCACAGGTGCCGGTGTCGGCGCCGGCCTCGGCGGTGCGGCAGGCCTTCTCGCCGGCCTCGGCCTGCTCGCCATTCCCAGTCTCGGACCGGTCGTGGCTGCGGGATGGCTCGCCTCCACGGCTGCCGGCGCGGCCGCGGGCGGCATCGTCGGCGCGCTCCCCCAACGGCGTCTCCAGGGAAGACGCCTCGCGCTACGCGGAGGGCGTTCGCCGCGGCGGCACGCTCGTGATTTCGCTTCGGCGAGCTACTTCTCTCCCCGACTCTTGTTTTTAGGCTCATGTACGTGATGAACCGTCTTAGGTGAGCGTCAGGTGCGACGTAAATGGTGCAAGGTTATTTCCGGCGGGCAATTGAGGCGCACGGGAACGACGCTCGAGCCCGCACCAACGGAAGTATAGCCGGTCATATCGCCGTACTGCCAAGGCCCCGCCCCCATCCGTCTTGGCAGCACCGCCTCGAGCTTGATTGGAATGGATCCGGGGAGACAAATCTGACCGCCGTGGGTGTGTCCGCTCAGCATGAGATCAAAATTGGCATGGGCAGCCTGGCGATAGACCTCCGGTGTGTGAGACAACAAGATCGAGAATTGACCGCGGGGTATCGAGAGAGCGGCTTTTTCGATGTTATCCACTCTGTAGAAATGTGCATCATCGATCCCCGCCAGATAGATCCGTTGGTCCCTACGAACGATTGTTTCGCATTCATTGAGCAGCACGCGAATGCCCATGGCTTCGAGCCCCGGAACCATCTGAATCGTGTCGTGGTTGCCGAGCACCGCGTAGATTGGCTGTTTCAGATGATTTCCCAATCGCGCGACACCATCCAGCGCGGGCTGGAAGGGCCCAAAAGTCCGACCCCGATAATCGCCAGTCAGGACACACACATCGTACTGCATGCTGCCAACGAGCTCGCTGAGTCTGTTCATGGCAACTTCATTCATATCCACGTGAAGGTCGCTAATGTGGAGAATGGTGAAGCCCTCAAAGAGGGGCGGTAATTTCTCGAACCTCAAGTCATTCCGCCTGACAAGAATGCGTTCTGCATTCTGGCGTGCACGCCAATAAAGCCCCATTGTCCGCAGAACATTTCGAATGATCCACTCGGCCCAGGATGAGTTTTCAAGGTGAAAGAATGTGAGGCCCTGGCCAAACACCTGCGCTTCATGATCTCGCTCAATCCCCAATCGCTGCCGGGCGTGGAGCGGCCCGAGACGGATCTCGAGTTTGCGCAGAATCTCGTCGTCCACCAGCTAGCCCCCTTGATCGGCCTTCGGGTAGATATAGCGTATTCCCATGAGGCTAGAATCAGCCCGACCCTGGCGGATGCAACTATAAGCTAAGCTGAAGAAATGCAACTTGTGCATATTCTGCAATTGTTGGTTTTAATGACGTTGGCGAACGGCACACCGATCGTTGCGAAGAAGATTTTTGGCTCACGTTTTTCCTTTCCGCTGGATGCCGGCACCATATTTTTTGATGGGCGGCCGTTGTTTGGGCCATCGAAGACCATCCGCGGTATCTTGATTTCTTTCCTCGTCACGACAGCAAGCGCCCCACTTATTGGTCTGGATCTGACGATTGGTGCAATCGTGGCGGTTGCGGCTATGGCGGGCGATTTGTTCTCCAGTTTCGTGAAGCGCCGCCTAAACTCTCCGCCCAGCAGCCAGGTACTCGGGCTCGATCAGATTCCCGAATCCGTATTCCCGATGCTGGCATGCCGCGGCGCACTTTCATTGACGATCGCAGACGTCGCGCTTGGCGTCGGGATCTTTTTTATTGGCGCGGTAATTCTGTCTCGTTTTCTATTCCGGGTCCACCTGCGCGACGAACCATATTAGCCCGCCGTTAGCCCGAACGAAGGCAGTGCAGGGTGATTTCTGGTGGACAGTTGAGGCGAACAGGAACGACGCTCGATCCAGCACCGACAGAGGTGTAGCCGGCCATGTCATGATACCGCCAAGCTCCTGCCCCCATCCGTCGAGGCAATACTGCATCAAGTATGATCGGAATAGATCCTGGCAGACAGATCTGCCCGCCGTGCGTATGCCCGCTCAGCAACAAGTTAAAACCGGCATGAGCCGCCGGATGATAGATCTCCGGTGTGTGTGACAGTAAGATGGAGAACTCGCCAAACGGTATCTGCAACGCAGCCTTTTCGATATCGTCGGCCTTGAAGCAATGAGCGTCATCGATTCCAGCTAAATAGATTTGCTGATCGCCGCGCACGATCACCTCGCTCTCGTTAAGCAGTATATGTATTCCCATGGCTTCCAGCCCCGGAACCATTTGGATGGTATCGTGGTCGCCTAGAACCCCATAAACGGGCTCCTTTAGATGAGCTCGCACTCGTGCAACGCCGTTCAAGGTAGCCTCAAACGGTCCAAGATTCTTCCCCCGATAGTCCCCGGTTAGGACACATAGATCGTAGCGCATGTCACCGACGAGTTCGATAAGGCGCTGCATGGCAGCTTCATTCATATCCACGTGCATGTCGCTGAGGTGGAGTATGGTGAAGCCGTCGAACAGCTGTGGCAGCTCCTTGAACACAACATCATTCCGTTTGACGAGAATACTTTCTGTATTTCGGCGTCCGCGCCAGTAGAGACCAGTCAGCTTGAGTGCATTTCGGACGACAGAATGGACCGGATACCAGTTCTCTATGTGAAAGGAGAGAAGGCCGTGGCCGAAGATCTGCGCCTCATGAACCGTCTCGATAGCCATTCGCTGTCTCGCATGGAGCGGTCCGAGGCGGCCCTCCAATTTGTGTAGGATATCTTCGTCCATGGAACGAATTCCTCCGCATCGGCTCAACCTTCCATGGGAGCACCAGGGCTTGCCAACTCTTCAGGATATTCCTTTCGGCTGGCTGCTTGGCAGCACAAAATCCAGGAAGATCTTCCGGCTTTTTCTTATAAACCTGCTGAACGTGGCTCGCCGCACCTGCGTCCCAGGCCGGTGGCTTTTTGTATTTAATTCCGGAATTTTGCGCACGAACCAGGAAGACCGGTCCCGGAGAGAAGGTTATAGACTTTTTGGTACCCCACCTTCTGTTCATTCCAAGCTCTCTACTTACTTCCTCTCGATCTCCCGGCCTTGCTTGGTGGATGAAGGTTAGAGCAGAGGACATAGGCAAGAAATCCCGACGCTTGCGCATCGAGATCCTTCCCGTGCCCTCAGCGAGCTTGCTCGGCGGAGCCAGGCCGTCGCGTTCGGACCCTGCACATGCGATGGCGCTATGCAGGTCGCGTCTACTTGCGGCGATCTCCATCTCGGCGGCGGCCGCCCTCACGCTTAAGGACGGGTTTGCCTTGGCTGCATCCCATGGTAGGCATCTATCAAAGCGCACCGCCACCGCCACCGCCCAAAACCTTCGAAAGATAGCCAAGCTGATCCCGATCCCCACCCCGATGCCCACCCCGAGCCTCGCATAGGTCGGTAGAGCAGTTCGGCGACGTTGCGACGGAGCTACTACAACGAAATACTGCCGGCCTTTTTCAACAGAATCGGTCAAATTCGGCAAAACTCAAGGTGAGCATCGTAGGTCTGGTTTCGGGCGGATAGCGTCCCAACGCCGGCGCGAATGGGTCAATGCCCTAAGCCGCGTCGGGACAAATTGGCAATCCCGTCAAACTTTATCTAAATCCGGCACATCGGATTTGGCGGAATGAAAGCTCTTCGCGCCATGCTGGGACATGTCGCTTTGCTCCCGTTGCGAAGGACGCAATCGGGACAGATTCGGAGAGACCACCGATGTATTACGTCGCCGCTGCATTGCTGGGGCTGTCGGGACTGTTCTACTCCGCGGGCCGTCACGAGCTCGGCCAGTTCGGCGCAGACGTGTGCCGCTATGGCAGCGCGTTCTGCGACAATCCGGTGCTCGTCTTCGCGGGCGCAGCGCTGGCCGCGGCCTGGGGCATGTTCGTCAGCATCAAATAGCACCCGGCCACGACTTGGCTTCCGGACCTGCGAGCAGGCCAAGCGAACACAAGAAATCGCACCGCAACAGAAAGCCCGCGGCCGGGGCGGCGCGGGCATCGGCTATTTCTGCGATGATGGCACTCTATATCTGTTTTGCCCGACGGGTCAAAGGGAAATTCGCATTATCAGAATCAAATCCTCATGGGCCCCGCTGCGGGAACTTTCCGGCTACAATCTGGCTTAATCGTTGACTTCGAAATTACGGAAGGCTCCCCTGTCGACCCGATCAAAACACCGCCCCGCCAAGCATGGCAGCGCCGACGCCTCGACTAAGTCCGTGCCGGTCCTGCTGAAAAGGCTGGGGCCGGGCCTGATCACCGGGGCTGCCGACGATGATCCGTCGGGCATCGCCACCTATTCGCAGGCCGGCGCGCAATTCGGCTACGGGCTGCTGTGGACGGTGTTTCTGACCACGCCGTTCATGATCGCGATTCAACTCGTCAGCGCCCGGATCGGCCGGGTCACCGGCAAGGGGCTTGCCGCCAACGTCATGCAGCTGGCGCCGCGCTGGGCGGTGCTCGCGCTCGTGTCCATGCTCGTCGTCGCCAACACGTTCAACATCGCGGCCGACATCGCCGCGATGGCGGAGGCGCTCGCGCTCGTGATCGGCGGGCTCCAGCACGAACACGCGCTGATCTTCGCGGCCGGCTCGACCCTGCTCGAGATCTTCCTGCCCTATCGCCGCTATTCGCCGGTGCTGAAATTCCTCACGCTGGCGCTGTTTGCCTATGTCGCCACCGCTTTCACCGTGCAGATCCCGTGGAGCACGGCGCTGCTCGCCGCGGTGTGGCCCAAGGCGAATGTCAGCGCCGACTATTTTCTGATGGTCGTTGCCGTGCTCGGCACCACCATCAGCCCTTATTTGTTCTTCTGGCAGGCCTCGCAGGAGGTCGAGGAGATGAACCAGGGCAAGCACGACAGGCCGCTGCGCGATCTGCCGAGCGGCGGCGATCCCGTGCTCGCGCGCATCCGGGCCGACACCATCTCCGGCATGCTGCTGTCCAACGGCATCGCCTTCTTCATCATCCTGACCACCGCAGCGGTGCTGAATGCCAACGGCGTGACCAAGATCAATTCGGCGACGGAGGCCGCCGAAGCGCTGCGGCCGCTCGCCGGCGACTTCACCTTCGCGCTGTTCGCGCTCGGCATCATCGGCACGGGCCTCTTGGCGATCCCGGTGCTGGCGGGCTCGGCGGCTTACGGCGTCGCCGAGATCTTCGGCTGGCGCGCCACGCTGGAGGCGAAGCCCGAGAAGGCGGTCGGCTTCTATACGATCATTGCGGCCGCAACCATCATCGGTTTCGGCCTCGGCTTCACCGGGATCGACTCGATACACATGCTGGTGTGGAGCGCGGTGCTCAACGGCATCGTCGCCGTCCCGATCATGGCGATGATGATGCTGATCGTCTCGAGTCGCGCGATCATGGGCCGCTTCAGGGCCCGCTCATGGCTAATCGCGCTGGGCTGGCTCGGCACCGCACTGATGGCTCTGGCCGTCCTCGCCCTGCTCGGCTCGTCCCTGATCGGCTGATGCGAGGGACGAAAGAGAGCCGGAAGAGCACGAGATCAACGTCGATAAGGCTACGGTGTCACGGGATTGACCGTCGGCGACGTCTTCGGCCCCGGCCGTGCTGGCTCGACCGGCGACTTCGGTTCGGTCGGAAGCACGGCAGCGCCCGCGGCGCGCGCAGCCTCCCCGGTGGTCGCGTACATCGCGATATGGGCCGGCTGGGTCTTGGCGCGGCTCCAAGGGCCGTGGTCGACGATCAGCATCGCTGCAATCGTCATGCCCGCCACGATCAGTGCGATCACGCCGGGATGACGAAGCGCCGTAGAGATGGAATCCGCGAAACGATCAGCCGTCATCATCATCAGAAGCGTCCGCAATTATCCTATCGTAGGTTAATTCAGTTGCGCCCCCCTGGTTCCCGTCCTGGCTCCGGTAAGTTCCCGGCCAAGGCCGGGGAGACACACCTCCTTTCATGGTTCAAACCGGTTTCACTCGCCCGGCGCGATGGCATTGCTCGGCGTCGGCCGGTCGGTGATCTGCTGACCGAACAGACTACCAATCAGTTCGACCGCGGTACGCGCGGTCCGGCCGCGCTCGTCGAGGAACGGATTGAGCTCGACAATGTCCACCGACCCCACCAGCCCTGAATCGTGCAGCAGCTCCATGATCAGATGCGCTTCACGATAGGTCGCGCCACCGGGCACCGTGGTGCCGACTCCCGGAGCCACGCACGGGTCGAGAAAATCGACGTCGAAGCTGACATGAAGCACGCCATCGCTCGCCTTCACGCGCTCGATGACGCGCCGGATCAGCACGGCGACGCCGAACTCGTCGATCTGGCGCATGTCGATGACCCTGATCCGGCGCGCGCGCATCAACTCCTTTTCGAGCTTGTCAACCGAACGCGCGCCGAACAGATCGAGCCTATCGGGGTCGATCGAGGCGCGCGGATCATCGCCCAATAATCCGTCGAGGCCAGGCTCCCCGCACAGGAACGCGGCCGACATGCCGTGCATATTGGCCGTGATCGTCGTTTCCGGCGTGTTGTAATCGGTATGGGCATCGAGCCAGAGCACGAACAGTTCGCGGCCGCGCTCCTTCCAATGACGCGCCATCGCATTGACCGACCCCATGGACAGCGTGTGATCGCCGCCGAGGAAGATCGGCAGTGCGCCGGTTTTCGCGATCTCATAGCCTCTGTGACTCAGCACGCGCGTCCAGCGCTGGATCTCGCGGTAGTGATTGGCTTTCTCGGGCGGCTTGTCGGCGAGGTCCCGGACCTCGGCCACGGAAAGATCGCCGTAGTCGACGACCTCAAAATCGAGGCTCTCGAGCAGTGTCGCAAGGCCCGCGGTGCGGAGCGCAGCAGGGCCCATCAAGGTACCGCGCTGCGAAGCTCCCATGTCGATGGGAGCGCCGAGCAAGGCGATCCGCCGGGTTCGATCCGTCACGGTCCGATCGGTCACGGCAATCTCCTGACGTCAGCAAGGATACCGTCAGCCTAACAGAGATTCGCACCCGTCGTTTCCCGGGGAGGTCCGCTGTGGGCATATCATCCCGGAACAAAATCCCGCGCGCCGAATTGCCTATCCAAGGCCGGCACCCGCCGTAAACGTAAACCACGGCGCCTGTCGCGGATAGCCAAAGGTCGTCAGACCCGCTGTTCAAAACGAGCGCTCGCGCGGATAGCCAAAGGTGCCGGCCTCCATCATCGGGTCTGGAGATCGCGCGCTTGAGCACCGAGATACCGCAATCCAATCCCCAACCTGGCGTGGCCGAACGCGCCGTCGATGCAGCGACGGATGTATCCCGCACGATCGGAGAAGTCGCCGGAGGCCTGCATGCAGCGGTCGACCGTCTTACCTCTGCGATCGAGGAAGCGCGAAAGCCGGGCCGGCCGCTCTCGACGGTTGCGGCGATTACGCGCGAAGCGCCGCTCACCAGCCTGTTCGTTGCTTTCCTGTTCGGCGTCGCGGTGGCGCGCCGGCGCTGACGACCTTACCGGATACGCACCCGTCTAGGCGGCGCTGACGATGGCGCGCTCGATCGTGAGGAATTGCCGTTCGAACGCCTCGGAAGGCATAGGGCGGCCGAAGAAGTAGCCCTGCCCTTCCGCGCATCCCATGCTGATCAGGAAGTTGGCCGTGGCGCGGTTCTCGATGCCCTCAGCTACGACCGTGAGCCCAAGCTGTTTGCTGAGACCGATTGTGGAGCCGACGATCGCGGCATCGTCGGAATCGGTGAGCAGGTCGAGCACGAACGACCTGTCGATCTTGAGCCCATCGAGCGGAAATTTCTTCAAATAGCTCAGGCTCGCATAGCCGGTGCCGAAATCGTCGAACAGGACGCGGACACCGAGCTCCTGGATCCGCTTGAACATGTCGAGGACGCGGGCCTCGTCGTGTAACAGGATGTCCTCGGTGACCTCGAGCTCGAGCAGCGAGGGTGTCAGCCCCGTCGCATCGAGCAATTCGGCAACCGAATGCGCGAGGTCACCGGAATCAAGCTGGGACGGCGACAGGTTGATCGCCACGCGGACCTCGTTGCCGGATATTTCCCAGGCGCGCGCCTGACGACAGGCGGTCTCCATCACCCAGTTCGCGATCCGCTCGGACAGGGCCGACGTGTTGACCACCGGCATGAACTCCGCAGGCGAGACGTAGCCGCGCACGGGGTGCCGCCAACGGATGAGCGCTTCGGCTCCAACCAGGCTGCCGTCGACCAGACGAACCTGGGGCTGGTAGAATAGCTCGAACTCGCCGCGATCCGCGGCAAGCGCCAATTCGCTCTTGAGCGTCAGCCGGTTCTCCAGCTCCTGCCTGATCGCACTCTCGAAGATCACGTGGCTGCCGCGCCGCGTCAGCTTCGCCTTCGTAAGTGCGAGGTGGCCGTTACCGAGGAGATCATCGGCGTTGCGCCCGCCGTCGGGATGGACGGCCACGCCGATGCTGATTCTGACCCGGTGCTGCCTTGCGCCCGTTGCGAGCGGCGTTTCGAACGCGCGCGCGATTCGCTCGGCGAATTCGGCAATCGGCTCGCTCGCGTCCGCGCAATCCAGCGCGATGGCATATTCGTCGCCACTGAGGCGCGCGACGATCGCCCCGGCGCCGGCATCGGCCGTCAGGCGCTCGGCGACCGCCCGCAGCACGCGGTCGCCCGCGGCATGCCCGAACATGTCGTTGACTTGCTGGAAGCCGTCGAGCCCGAGCACGAGCAGTGCGACATTGGAAGACCGATGCTCTGCCTCGGTGATCAGACTGGCGAGCGACGCATGTAGCATGTTGCGGTTGGCAAGCCCTGTCAGCGCATCATGTTCGGCGAGATACCTGACGCGCTCGGCCTCGCGCTTGCGCACCGAGATGTCGCGCAGGATCGCTCCATACTGGAAGCCGTCCGTTCCCTGCCAGCCGGAGAAGCTCGCCTCGACCGGGAATGTCTCGCCGTTCTTGCGTCGCCCTTCGAACTCTACGACGACGGCGCCACCGGGAACCAGGAGCGACTGGCGCGCGGCATCGTGCATGGACGGCCTTGCGTCGCCGTCCGCCGGTACGGCACACAGCGTTTCGAATGGGCGACCGATCATCTCGGCCGGCATGTAGCCAAAAATCGCGCTGGCGCCGGGATTCCAAACCGTAATCCGATGATCCTCATCGGTGCAGACGAGACCATCGCCCAGCGACATCGCGATGCGATGGAAGCGGCTCTCGGCGATGCGACCCAGGAGACTGCGGAAATCGATCTCGTCCAGCGCGATCGCCGTCAGATAAGCGATGATCGCGATGTGGAACAGCGACGTATCGATGACGAAGGGCCATCTCGCCTGCACAAGTGTCGCAACCAGTTCGATGGCAGCGCCGGCTGCGATCAGGATTGCGACGCGAAGTCCCGGTGCGAAGCGGCGCCACGAAGTGATCATCAAGAGGCAGATCAGGCCGAGGCCGAGCATCATGCCGGCATCGGAGGTCCAGCGCAGCATCCGGTTCTGGAGGATCGATTCCGCCGCGAGCGCCTGAAGGACGGGTCCAGAGACGATGCGGCCATTCGGAACGCTGAACCGGTCGCCCAGTTCGAGCGCCGTCGCACCAACAATGATCTTCTTGCCTCTCACCTTATCCAGGGTCGCGGCATCGCCGCGCAGCACGTCGACATAGGAGACACTTGGGATGGAAGCCGCCCGAATACTAAAATCGATCAGGAAGGGCGTCCGCCGATTGGCGTCCTGCCCAGCCAGCACGACGGCCATCGACGGCATCAAGGCGTCACCGAGCTTCTCGCCGAACGGATAACGGCGCACGAGTCCGTCGGATTCGACCGCGACATTGACGACGGCCGGCCAGGACTGGTTGCCGAACGGCTTCAGGGGATGATTGATGTGAGCCGCACCGCCATTCGGCGCCGGCTGCTTGAAGGATGGCAGGACGGTCGAGCCGCCGACGTCCCGAAGCGCTTTGACGAAAGCCTCGTCAGAGGCCGGATCTGACGGCGTGCTGAAATCGACGTCGAAGGCCACATCCTGTGCGCCGGCAGCTTCAAGCCTATGCAGAAGCTCCCCGTGCAGCTGGCGAGGCCAGGGCCACACCCCGATCTGGTCGATCGAGGGCGCGTCGATGGCCACTACGACGACATTGCCGCTGGCAGCACGCGATTGCCAAGCGAACCGCAGGTCGGTGAGCGCATTGCGGAGCGCGCCATGCCCCCCCGTGGACAGCACGACCGCAAGCGCGATCACGACCAGAATATGCGGCCGATAGCGTTTCACCTGATCCTCCCCCGCGCCCGCCGCTTCAACCGGCGAGCTCCCGTCATCCCCTAGGAAATCGCCTTAGTGTCTGTTGTAAGCCGTGGCCGTTGCTGCCGTTACCGCCGCCACGCCCATCGCCGTTGTTGCCCCTGCCGTTACCGGTGGCGCCATTGTTGCCGTTGCCATTATTGTTGCTGCCATTATCGGAATTGCCGTTGCCACCGGAGTTTCCGTCATTAACTGCCGCTGCGGATATCGCTGCGCTTGCGGCCGACGAGGCACTGCTGCCAGCCGTTACGGCACCGCTAGTCGTTGCCGCGGTTTGGGATGCTTGCGTGCTGGCCTTGCCATCGCTCCAGACCGTCTCGGTACTTGTGCTGGCATTCGCGCTGCGCACCTGTCCGGGGGCAACGGCGCTATGGGCAAGCCCGCGCGTGACCTTTTGGAAATTCAGCTTGACCTCACCGAGCGAGTTCGAGATGCGCACGACGCCGGCCTTGGGGGCGTGCCCGCCAGTCGCCTGATGCGATCGCATCGGCGAACCGACCATCTTGATCCCCTTGTCGATCGGACCGAGCGCATGGATCGCATGACCATTCGCGGCATTGTGCGGTGCGGACAGTCCCGATTTCGGCACGGGAATGCGCTCGATGGTGGAGGCGCGGGGCTTACCCTGCTCGATCGGATTGAACGCCCCCGCACCGCTCAGGCCGAGACCAGGCTTGCCATGTTCGAAGACGGTGGCCACTTGCCCCGGCATGACCTGCGCGATCTGTCCCGTCTTGAAGTCGGAAACTTCAACTTGGCCGCGGAGCACGCTGACCTTGGTGCTGCCCGCACCCACCGTGACGCTGAACTGCGTTCCCTTGACGACGGCGGCGAGGTAGGGCGTCTCGACCGCGAAATGCTTGACGTTGCGCTTCTCGACCTCGAGCAGGATCGAACCCGCCTGCTGGATGATGGTGGTCGAGAGTCCCTCCTTCTTTTCGGCAGGCAAGCCGACGACCGAGTTGGGAGAGATCAGGATCGTTTCCTCGCCGCGGACGAGTAGCACGCGGCCGTTGCGGCCGGTGCGAATGGTGTCGCCAGGCTTGAGCGCCTCCTCCTGATTCAACGACACCTGCTGCGCGCCGTTGGTGGCGACCCAGACCTCGCCGGTGGCCTTGCTGACCGACCAGACGCCATTCTCCGCGCCGGATGCACCGGATGGCGTTCCAAGGATCAGCGCTGCCAGCAAGGCGTGCCACACTCCAACTCTACCGAACATGACAATCCTCAGTCCGCGTTACAGCCAGACCTGAGGCCTATCCGAAATCACTCAAGAGAAAATTAGCGCGAAGTGGCGAGCCAAGAAGCCGCATTAACCAATCATTGACCATGAAAAACTATGGAAAATCATGCAGCTAACGAACCCTTACCGCCTTATTGGCAAATCCCCGTCAAACTACGGAGACACGTTCGCTGCGCGTATTGAGAAGCGACACTTCCTTACGACATCGGTACTGCTGGCAACGATTTTTACGGGAATTCCGCAGTCCTTCGCGCAGCAGGCGAACCAGCCAGGCTTTAATCCACGCCAGCCCGAGAAGTACTTTGAAAACCAAACCGCGCGGGAAACGCTGAACCGCCCCCCGGTCAGGCTACCGACGGTCGGCCAACCCAACACCGGCGGTGATACCAAGCCGCAATTCGTGCTGCGCGGAATCGACGTCGTCGGCGCCCACGCCGTCTCCCGCGACCGCATCGCTACAGCCTATCAATCCTATCTTGGAAAGAAGGTCTCGCAGGCGGATCTCGCCGCGATCGCCGGCGCGATCAGCGATCTCTATCGCGAAGCCGGATTCCACTTGAGCCGCGCGATCGTGCCACCGCAGGATATCGCCGACGGCCGCGTCCGGATCCAGGTGATCGAAGGCGCCATCGTGCAGGCCGAGCTGAAAGGCGACGGCGCCGAACAGTTCGGCGTAAGGTCGATGCTCGGGCCGGTTCTGGCCGAGCAGCCATCGCGCCTGGCAACGCTCGAACGCCAGCTGTTCCTCATCAACGGCAGGCCGGGCGTCCGGATCACCGACACCGCGCTGGAAGAGATTGGCGGAGCGACCGGCCGCTTCCGCCTGATCGTCTATTTGAAGGCCTGGCACGTCTTCTCGTCGTTCGGCATGGACAATCTCGGATCTTCCTCGGTCGGTCCGTGGCAGACCTACGCGACCGGCGCGTTCAACTCCTATCTCACGCCCGGCGACACGCTCGCGGTCAATCTGTCGACCATTGCCAATGATCCGCGCGAGCTCGGTTTCGCGCGGATGTCCTATGACGCACCGGTCGGTGTCGATGGCGTGCGCCTTGGCGCTTCGATCCTGTACAGCGCAGTCCGGCCTGGCGATGCTCGTCGTCTCGACAGCGACATCACCACCACCGAGGCGTTCGAGCTGCGTGCCGGCGTCGTCCCATTGCAGTCGCTGTCCTCCTCGCTGACCCTGACTGCAGCGACGACCTTCAGCAATGTATCCGAGCACGACCTCTATGGCTCCTGGTACAACGACCACATCAGGACGGCGAGCCTGACTGCCGACTACAGGCTCCAGGATCGCTTCGGCGGCGCCAATTTCGCTACGCTGAGCTACCGGCAGGGCCTCGACATCTTCGGCGCTTCGCATTTGGACGACGATCTGTTGTCGCGCGTCGGCGCGTCATCGAACTTCTCGGTGCTGAACCTCTGGTTCACACGCTATCAGACGCTCAACGACGCCTGGTCACTCAAGCTCTCGGCAGCGAGCCAGACGGCATCGCGGCCATTGTTCACCTCGCAGCAATTCTATCTCGGCGGCGCGGCCTTCGGCCGGGGTTATGGCGCGGCCGAGATCAGTGGCGACAACGGTCTTGCCGGCTCGCTCGAACTGCGCTTCGACCAAAAGCTCAATTTTCGCGACTGGACCGGCTATCAATTCTACGCCTTCGGCGACGCTGGCGCGGTCTGGAACGACGGTTACCGCCTGAGCGACGGCCTCGCGCTGACCTCGGCCGGGGCGGGCGTGCGGTTCTTCCTGCCGGACGATCTCCAGGCCGATCTCGGCGTAGCCGTTCCCTTGAGCTACAGGGCGCCGGACAACGAGCGCCGCAGCCCGCGCTTCCTGCTCACACTGTCGAGCGCGCTCCGGCTCTGCCCTGAACGAGGCAAGGCCGGCTGTCTCTAGCCCTTGCGCTTCGCCCACAGACCTGCATGCGGCGCTTTTGCGGCTTGCTCACAGACTTGCCTAAATTTAATCCCGTAACTTGCTCACGATCGCTCGATCCGCGAGTTCCCAATGACCATGTTCAGCCAAAGGTGGTTTGAGACGAAGCCATGAAGAGGGTGTTTGCAATCCTGGCGTTTCTCTGCGTCCTCGCCGTCGGCCAGTATTTCATCGTCAGCCGGTTCGCGATCCACCACGAGACTTTGAGCATGTTCGACGCCTCGCGCCAGCGGCCGATCTCGGTCGACATTGCGGTGCGGCGTGACTATGAGACCAAGGCCAATCTCGGCCTCTGGAAGCTCCCGCTCGCCATCATCAGCAACGGCAACACCGTCAGGGCGACCGAATATTCCTTCCTGGCCAACGTGCTCGCCGCACGCGGCTATCTGGTTGCCAGCATCCAGCAAGATCTTCCGAGCGATCCACCGCTGATGAGCCATGCTGGCCAGCAATATGTCGGCCGGCGTGAAGTCTACATTCGCTGCGAGGCCAATATTCTGTTCGTGCTGGGCGAGTTGAAGAGGCGGCAGGAGAACGTCGACTACGACCACATCACCCTCGTCGGCCATTCCAACGGCGGCGATGTCTCGATGTATGTCGCCCATCAGCACCCGGAGCTGGTATCGAAGGTGATCACGCTCGACAATCTGAGGGTACCCTTCGTGCTCAGCGATAATATGAAGATCCTGTCGTTCCGCTCGAAGGATCCGCATTTCGTGACCGATCCGGGTGTGCTGCCGACGCCGGAAGAGGCCAGGGCGCGCGGCATCGACATCGTCCATACTGGCGCACAGCACACCGAGATGAGCGATCGCGGTCCCGACGCGGTCAAGGAGAAGATCCAAGCGACGCTCGACCGCTTCCTGCGTGACAGCGCCAGCAGCGCGCTCGCGCCGGCCGATACGAAGAGTCCGATGATCATGAACCCCGGCGACTATTAGGCGAAACCCTTTGCGGCAGATCAAGGCAGCTCCGAGCCGGCCACGATAGGAAGGGCCTCGCCATCTCGGAGAGGCACGTGTCGCACTATACCGAAAGTCTTGATACGAAGAGCCTTGATACGAAGAGCCTTGATAGGAAGAGCCTTGGGTTGCCCGCGGCAAGGACGCCGGCGTTCGTACGGCTCTTTTATCGTTCGACCCGCAGGCTGCTGCGGTCGATCATCGCCCGCATCGATCTCTCGCAATTTCCGGGATCGTGTTGCGGGTGAGCGCGTCGGCCGCAAGGGAATGCATGAAGGTTGCCCGATGCACCGATATTTGAGCCGAATTTTCCTGTTGCTTGCCGGCGCCACCGCGGGCTTCGGCATGTCGCCTGCCCTCGCCGCCGATGCCGAGCACGGCGCCGATCTCGCCAAGCGCTGGTGTGCGAGTTGCCACGTGGTGGCGAGCGGCCAGACACAGGCTAGCGCCGACGTCCCCTCCTTCGCATCCGTTGCGCGCCGGCCAGACTTCAGTCCGGAGCGGCTCGCTTTCTTCCTGCTCGACCCGCACCCGAAGATGCCGAACTTTCCCTTGAGCCGGACCGAAGCTGGCGACATCGCGGCCTATATCGGATCGCTGCGCCAATAGAACCCCGTCAATCGCGAGCCTGCTAAAAACTGCAAATCCCTGCCGGAAGACCGACAGGGATCAGCAGAAAGGATGATGGACGGCGAATGGGGATCCATTCGGTGGCCCATCATGGACCTGCACCAGGATCAGAATGCGCATCTCGCCGCCGCGCAAGATCAATTTGTGGGCATGCCGCACGGCACCGACAGAATCAGGACTTGTCCTTGCCCGGTTGCATGAAACTGCCGGTCATCTGGCGCATGTGGTCCCCGGCGCTGGTGAATTGACTGCGCAGGAAGTCGGACTGAATTCGCATTGCTTCCTGAAGGTCTGTGGCGTGAACGAGCTTGCGCGCGTGCTCGAACGCCGATTTCATGTTCTGTTCGGTGAAAGCGAGCGCCTGCTTCGACACGTCCGTCCCCGCGCCCGGGACGGACGACATCGATTTGGTGGCGGCTTCGAAAAACATGCCGAATGCTTTTTCCGCCTGGTCAATCGTCTTTTCGGCCAAGTCGCGCAGTTCGGCCGGAACTTCGAGTTTCGGTTCGATCATGGTCGCATTCCTCCCTTTTTCTGACTGAATACCACACTTGCCGGATCGCCTTCCAGCGGCCAGCCCCCGGGCAAAGGTTGCCCGGTGGGCCGGATCTGGGAGGAAACGAGGGACGAGGTGTTGGCCGGCGCGGCCAGACTCAGGACAGGGGGTGTTCGGGAAGAGTTTCTTCGGTGGCGAGGTCTTCGACGAGCTTGATGACCTCGAAACGCTGCCGAGCCTCGAGCTTCAGGAACGCACGGAGCAAGCGCAGACTTTCGACGGTACCGCTCGCAGGCGCGCCAAGCTTGAGGTGCAGTTCAGCCGCGAAATTGAGGTTCTTCATCCCGCACCTATGACAAGCATCGGCCTTCAGTTCTTGCGTCGAAGTCGCACTTGAGGAGCAAACGTCGCAACCCAATACAATGGCGACAATCAGCTGTCGGCCGGCAGGTCCCGGCGGGCTAGCAGGCCGAACTCCATAGCCGAGCCGATGGGCCCAACCGAGCAGGTTGCAATTATGGCAAGGAACAACCGATCCGGCAAGCCCAACAACCCGCGTAGCGATACTTCGCCCGCATCGCGCCACGGCAATTCCGGATAACAGGAATATCGAGCGCCGTCACCCACCTGCGTCAAGAAGCGGCATCAATCACGCATACAGCCGAGATCGCTTTCAATCGGCACTGCGTTTCGCCTTGTTTTCCGATGTGAACAGACATTTGCGGAGACGAACTGGCGCCTCGGCAGCATATACACGTAATTGTTGAGTAGCGTCCCAGCGGTTGTACAGCAGCGACATGAACACCCGTCAATCTTCCGATTGGGGCACCGGTGAAGCCGACCAACGCGGCAAGCGCCTTGGGATCGGTCGCCTTCCTCATCTCGTCGGAATGCGCCCCGCTGGCACTTTTCCCAGCGAGCCTCATCGGTTCCGATATGTTTTACGCCCCGTGAACCGTTGTTCAGGAGCGAACGACAAAGCGGTTGCGGAACGGCCACGCGGACGACGGCGCCATGGCTGATAGACTCATGATTTGGGCGCGTGTCACCACCAAAGGACGACGGCATGCTTTCTCGCTGCGATCTGATCAAGGGCGCCGCGGTCGCGCTTCTTACCCTCTCGATACAAGGCGCATGGGCGCAGGAGACCAGGATGAACCTGTTCAAGATCGTCACCATCAAGGACGAAATCATCGTCGGATTGTCGGCGGAGGAGCTTCAGGCGCTCGGCGGAAATGATGCGAGCACGCTTGCGCATGCGCTGGCGCAAAAAGGCGATCTCACCGTCTGGCAGTACAACGTGCACCGCGGCCCGAACGGCGAATTGCAGCAGGCGCCGACCGCCAAGATCGGGCTCTTGGCCAACGCCTCTCTCCGTGTCGAGCCGTATTCCACGCCTTACCAGATCGTACCGCATCCGTAAGCAGCAGACGGCATGCCCGCGGGCGTGCCGCATTTGCGCTGCTCTGCCCGTGGTGTCCCCGTTTCCATCGCAAAACCGTAGATCAGCGCCAGCCGGTCCAGGCATTCACGAAAACGCCGCGCAAAATAGTCGTTCCAGCGCTGCGTACGAACGGCGCGCCGCTGCCCGATCTGATCCATGGTCAAGCCCAGCACGAGCACGTCGTGCACCAATGCTGCGCCGTCGGTGCCGAGTTCGCGTTCGACTCGGTTCAGCCGCAACACCGCCTGGCGCTGGCTTTCGGTGACCGGCTCGCGCGTACGCGCGCCATCGACATATTCGCGGGTCGGATCCATCGCCTGAGGGCCCCTCTCCGCTCTCTCCCAATCGCTCTGGAAGGCGCGCCCGCCGCGATATTGTGCTTCGTCGATTTGATGGTGCGCGTGAAGCCGGCCGAGCGGGTCACTACGGACGGACCGGACGGGCACAATCTTCTCGCCGGCATCGAGCGCCAGCGGATTGTCGACCTCGACTTCCGCCACATCGGCATTGAACGGCACGTCGCGGGACCGCCGGTCGTAGATTCCAGCCAATTTGTAAGATTTATTGCGTCGAGCACGTGCCACTCGGATACTCCTTGCAAAGTTGGCGATTGCAAAATCGATAGTCGAACGGGGTGGCCGCCTCCTCAGCCGGCCGAGACCAGCCTCAACACGACGGGACCGACGACGCGGGCGGACGCAACCCCGGATGGCCGCGTCAGACCTGCATGCGGCGCGCAATAGCTGGAGCCGGGCTGACGCGGATGGCCGCAAAACGTGATCTCCTTCCCGTCCTTGTCGCCGCCATAGGGATAGCGACAGTCGCCTCGCGCGAGTTCGAGCAGCGGGATCAGGCGTGGCTGGACGCCGACACAGCGCAATTTCACGCGCGCCGCAAGTTTCATCGCGGATTTTGGCTGCAGGTTCAGGCTCGGTAACGCCGGACGGCGCGGCGAAGGCAGACAGGCCTCGCCCGGCAAAGACGGCACGATCGGTGGGCTCGTCATCCGCGCCAATGCGACGAGTCCCAGCCGCTTGGCGCGGCCAGCCACCGCGTTGCGCGTGTAAGCCGTTCCAAACCTTGCGTTAATCCCCGTTGCGATTGCCGCGTAAGACATTCCTTTGAGAAAATAGTCGCAAAGCGCGTCGGAGTGCTCCGACGGCCAATGGCCCGGTTCCATGCTGTTGTCCTGTGATGCGCCTGCTTCGATCGCACGATCGGGCGGTGGGAAAGCACATTCCGGTATTCCGAATCGAAAGTCAAGCGATAATTCTGATATTCATAATTGCATCAATTCCGAATTTCGGATTATAAGAGGGCAAGACGGTGCGCAATCGAGGGAATCACCATGTTGGACGTTGCAATGATCGAGCGGGGCCTGGAAAAGACGGGCAAGAGCAAGGGCGGCCTGGCGGCGGCCATGGGCGTGCGGCCCGGCGCGGTCTCGGAGATTCTCGGCGGCGAGCGCCTGGTGAAGGCCTCGGAGATCATTCCGATCATGGAATATCTCGAGCTCAACCTCGCGCCGATCATGGGCCGCGTCGGCGCCGGCGCCGTGATCGAGCCCGATTATGAACAGGTTCCGCCGGAGGGACTCGGCGACATCACGCTGCCCTTCCCGATCATGGAAGAGACGGTCGCCTTCGAGATCGTAGGCGACTCCATGCTGCCCAAGTACGAGAACGGCGACGTGATCGTGGTCTACAAGGACCAGCGCCATCCGCTGTCGAGCTTCTACGGCGAAGAGGCCGTGGTCCGGCTCAAGACCGGCGAGCGCTATTTGAAGACCATCGAGCGCGGGAAAAGCCCGTCCGTCGTCAATCTCACCAGCTTCAACGCCAAGCCGATCGTCGGCGTGAAGCTCGACTGGGTCGGAGAGATCTGCCTTTCCATGCCCAAGGGACAGCTCGAGCGGCTGCGGGCCAAGTCGGCCCGCCCCCGCAAGAAGGGCAAATAGGACCCTGATTTACGATTTTTGGAAATCGCCCTTGACGAACTTCTGATTTTCGGAAATACTCTGCCGCGCCTCCCGACTCACGAGGGCGGCAGGTTCATTCCATGCAATATTTCGTCGTGATGATCGACTATGGGCGGCGCGGCCGCGAGGCGGTCGTCGATCCCGAAATCACAAGGCGCGAGGTCATCTCGCGCATCGTTTCGGGCGAATACCAGAACGTCTCGTTCATCCACGAAATCGCCGAGAATTCGGTCGAGGACGTGACCGAGGCCATCCTGGCCGAGGCTGCGCTACCCCAGATCCCGCCCGAAGACATCGACCTCCAGGCAAAGCGCCTCGATCACGCCCGCGACCTGCGCAAGCACGAGCGGACGTGACGGAAGCCGGCAGCCTCTGCCCTACCGTCTCGGGTGAATATCACACCATGAGCACGGTCGATCCCGTGGTCTTGCGCGCCGCGAGATCGGCATGCGCCTTGGCGGCGTCCTTCAGTGGATAGGTTTGGTGCACCTCGATCTTGACTGCGCCGGACTTAACGACGTCGAACAGCTCGCCTGCCATCGCGACCAGACTTTCACGCTTGGCGGCATAAGTGAACAGCGTCGGCCGCGTGACGTAGAGCGAGCCCTTCTGGGCCAACAGGCCGAGATTGAGCGGCTCCACCGCGCCGGAGGACTGGCCGAACAGCGCGACGACGCCGAGCGGCGCGAGGCAGTCCAGCGATTTCAGGAACGTGTCCTTGCCGACGGAATCATAGACGACCGGCACCTTCTTGCCGCCGGTGATTTCGTCGACGCGCTTCACGAAATCCTCGCGCGTGTAGATGATGACATGGTCGCAGCCATGCGCCTTGGCAAGCTTTGCCTTCTCGTCGTTGCTGACGGTGCCGATCACGGTCGCGCCGAGATGCTTGGCCCACTGGCTCAGGATCAGACCGACGCCGCCGGCTGCGGCGTGGAGCAGGATGGTGTCGCCGGCCTTCACCCGATAGGTCTGCCGGATCAGATACTGCGTCGTCAGTCCCTTCAGCATCATCGCCGCCGCGGTCTTGTCATCGACGCCGTCAGGCAGCTTCAACAAGCGGTCGGCGGGAATCAGCCGGGCCTCGGAATAGGCGCCGAGCGGTGAGGCGCCATAGGCGACACGATCGCCCGGCTTCAGATCGGTGACCCCTGGGCCGACCTCCTCGACAACGCCGGCCGCCTCGCTGCCGAGCCCGCTCGGCAGTTGCGCCGGATACAGGCCGGAGCGGTTGTAGATATCGACGAAATTGAGACCGACGGCGGTGTGGCGGATGCGCGCCTCGCCCGGTCCGGGCTTGCCGACGCTGACCTTCTCCCAGACCAGGACTTCCGGGCCGCCGGTCTTGTGAAAGCGAATGGCATGCGTCATGGGCGTTACTCCCTTATCGTTGCAGTGAAGTTCAGAGCACCTGATCGTCCCGTGAAATAGGCATTTGGTCCGGCCGTTACAGTACAGACACGTAACAAGAATGTCACAACGGGCAACAAACGCCCGCCGTTCCGTCTCTGTTCGGAAGAGTTGATGACGGGCCTGGAGCGAGTGGCAGTAGCCTTCACGCGGGGTTTGGTAGTCGCCTGCGAAGGAGAGCCGAGATGCCAGCTTATGTTCAGCATCATCAGGATGTCGAAATCGCGCCAGTGAATTGCCCCACCTGCATGGGGTTCCTGCCGATGTATGTGCGCGAGGTCGAACCGCATTGGAGCCTTGCCAAGATCGACTTTGTCTATGAATGCGCCGATTGCGGCGCCGAGGTCAGACAAACCATCCGCAAGCCGGAGCAGCTGCGGCACTGATCGCGGGGCCCGCGCACCGCTCAACTATTTGCGTTAAGCGGAAAAAACGCCGTTCGCGCGGGTCTGATGTCTCCCAAACGAGGCTTGTTCTTTGCCCGGAACGCAGGCAGAACAAGCCTCAAGCAAGACCTTTGGGAGCGCCCTTTCGTGGCTGATCAGAAGGCCTCGACCTCGATCGAGGCAGTGGAGAGCGGCCTCGCCGCGCAAGGCTATATCGCGAGCCGGCAGATCGCGACCGCCGTCTATCTGTCGCAACAGATCGAGAAGCCTATTTTGGTCGAAGGCCCCGCGGGCGTCGGCAAGACCGAGCTTGCCAAGGCGATTGCCGCCTGGCGCGGCATGAAGATGATCCGCCTGCAATGCTATGAAGGCCTCGACGAGGCCAAGGCGCTCTACGAGTGGAAGTATGCCAAGCAGCTGCTCTATACGCAGATCTTGAAGGACAAGCTCGGCGAAGTCCTGGGCGGTGCGCAGACGCTGCATGCAGCGCTCGACCAGCTGCACGATTTCGGCGACGTGTTCTTCTCCAAGGAATTCGTCGAGCCGCGCCCTCTGCTCCAGGCGCTGGAGCACCCGGGCGGCTGCGTGCTCCTGATCGACGAGATCGACAAGTCGGACGCGGAGTTCGAATCGCTGCTGCTGGAGATCCTGTCCGACTTCCAGGTCACCATCCCCGAGCTCGGCACCGTCTCCGCGATCACGCCGCCGACCGTGATCCTCACCTCCAACAGCGAGCGCGATCTTGGCGATGCCCTGAAGCGGCGCTGCCTGCATCTGCACATCGGCTTCCCCGAGCAGCGGCTGGAGGAGCGCATCGTCGAGAGCCGCGTGCCCGGCATCTCGCAGACGCTGCGCCGGCAGATGGTCGGCTTCATCCACGAGATCCGCTCATTGGATCTGAAAAAGCTGCCTTCGGTCAGCGAGAGCATCGACTGGGCACGCGTGCTGGTGCTGCTCCAGGCTTCGGCGCTCGACACCGAGATCGTCAAGGACACGCTCAACGTGCTCCTGAAATACGAAGCCGACATCGAGGCAGCAGTGCCGCAAGTTACGACCTTCATTGCCAAGGCGGCACGGTCCAACGTCTTCGGTTGACGCCGATGCGCGAGAATCTCCATCGTTTCTTTCGGGCGGCGCGCGGCGCCGGCGTTCATGTCTCGCCCGCCGAAAGCATCGATGCGATGCGCGCGGTCAAGCAGGTCGGTTTCTCCGACCGCGCCATCTTGCGCGACGCCCTGCTGCTAACGCTCGCCAAGTCGCAGGATGAAAAACTCGCACTCGGCGACTGTTTCGACCTCTTCTTCAGCCAGCCGGAACCGCGGCAGGATCAGCCCGAGGCCGGCAGCGACGACGCTTCGCAGGACTCAGATCAGTCGTCCGCATCGGACGCGGCCGGCGAAGCCGGTGAAGGTCAGCCTCCCAAGGAACTCGGCCCTCTTGCGCAGATGCTGCTGTCGCAGGATCGCAATGCGATCGCAGCGGCGATCGCCAGTGCCTCCGGTGCTGCCTCGCTGTCCGACATCCGCTATTCCACCCAGCGCGGCATCTTCTCCAGCCGCATCCTCGACGCCATGGGCCTCCAGCGCCTGCGAGACGATCTGGACCAACTGACCGCGACCAACCCGTCCCTGGCCGAGCGTCTGCGCGCCGCGCTCGATGCCCTGCGCGAAGCGGTGCGCGACGCGGTCTCGCAGGGGCTCGCGCTCTACGCCCGCGAGGAGGCCGAAAACCTTCGCAACGAGATTCTGCGCAACGCGCCGCTCGCGCGCATCGAGCGGCGGCAGGTCGCCGAGATGCGCGCTCTCATCCGCCAGATCGCCCGCCGGCTGCGCGAGCGCTACTCGAAGCCGCGCAAGCGCCAGCGCCGCGGCCATCTCGACGTTCGCCGCACGCTCCGCCGCAACGCAGCCTGGGGCGGCGTACCGTTCCTCACCGCATGGAAGCGCAAGCATCGTGACCGACCCAAGATCGTGGCGCTCTGCGACGTCTCCGGCTCGGTCGCTCAGGTCTCCGACTTCTTCCTGCTGCTGATCCACTCGCTGCACGAGGTGGTCGATGACGTCCGCTCGTTTGCCTTCTCCTCGCATCTGATCGAGGTCAGCGAGATCCTGGAGAACAACTCGCCGGAAGAGGCGATGGCCGAGATCATGTCCAAGGTCGGGTTCGGCTCGTCCGACTATGGCTCCTCGCTGGTCGATTTCGAGAAAGAGTTCATGAGCACGCTGACGCCGCAGACCACGGTGATCGTGCTCGGCGATGCCCGCAGCAACAATCTCGACCCGCGCGCCGACATTCTGCGTCGCATCTCTGAACGGTCGAAGCGACTGGTCTGGCTCAATCCGGAAGGACGGCTCGCCTGGGGCTTTGGCGATTCCGAGATGCCGCGCTATGCGACCTTTTGCAGCGTCGTACGGCAATGCGCCACCGCGCAGCAACTCGAGCGCGCGGTATCCGATATCGTGGCCAGTTATCAATAAGGGGCGATCGCACCCGCCTCTATCGTCAGGCGGCGGTGAGCTCGGCGTGAGCAAGATTGCACTCGCGAAAGTGATGCGCGATTTCGTCGACAGCGCGCTGCTTCCACTCTTCCGCCTGCGCGAGCCAGAAAACGCGGCGCTCGAAATCGAGCGCAGCGCGCTCTCGGCACAGCGATTCCTGACGGCGAATTTCGACCAGCCTATTCATGTACTCCACTCCCTGCCTGTGAAGCCATTCACCGCGAACGAGGCTAACAGAGTCCCGAACGCTCCGTCTCATTGTTTCTGCATATTGCGGCGCGAAATGGGACAGCAGCACTTCCCGTGCAGCGCGGCGGTTCGCAGCGCAACATCAAGCCGACATCATCAATAAGTGATCGAGGTCCGGAACGATATTCGCGGCGGAGCGATCTTAACTCTTGTGGCGCAACGAAGTGCGGCAATTTGTGAAGAGACGTTCCAAACAACGCACCGAATTCCCGACTCATTGTCGTCGCATGGTTTTCATGCAGCGTCGCTAACAGAGACGCGCGAACGGTACTATCGCTTGAGGCAACATGAGCAACGACGTCGACTTCGATCTTTCACCGGATCAATGGGAAGCGCTACGCACACTTCGCAATCCGGCATCGAACGGCCTCTCGAAGGCCTACCTTCTCGAAAGTCTCGTCAAGCTCGGCCTCGTTGTCGTCAATGATGGCTTGCCTGAGATGACGCCCACCGGACGCAAGGTGCTGGTGCGCGGATCATGCCGGCTGCTGGATCTCGTGGCTTAATGCGAACGATGGGCCGCACTCGCCCGATCATCAAGTCTTGCCTAAATCGGATTAGATGACCCTGGCAGCAAAACTGCTCGAGGGTGGTCCCGCCGACTGGTTAACCGACTTGCGGATCAGTCATCCCACGGAGGAGCGATGTTCCATATGCCCTCCTCCAGACAGAGAGGAAGCGGGGAAACCAGGAATGAGCCACGGCGCCCTTATAAGCCCAGGTGCGATATTTCAGACCCTGCTCCGAGATCAGTTCCTGATAGCCGCCATGGACCTCGGTTGCAGCCCGAATGTCATCCAATATTCCCTGGGCGCAGGCCCGGTAGGTGCCGCTCCCCGAGAATTCGTCGAAGTCCAGCATGCGATCTGCAAACTCGACGTTGAATGTCGGCCAGGATGAGCGTCCCTGGTAGGCGGGAGCCGCGATCTTGTGGATCATCTTGGTCCGCGGATTATCCGCCGACACCAGGAAGTGGAACGTGCTGGGGATGCGGAAGCGCGGCTCCGCAATGATCAAATCCGCCGTGGCCGCGAACAGGGCGCGCTCGCTTCCCTCGTTCAGGTCCCAGAAGCCGCGATGCACGCTGACGAAATCCAGCGCAACCGAGGACGCTGGCGTAGCCGCCGGGCCGTCCAGGGAATGTCTGATGTAGCCGTCCTTGCCGAACAGCCGGAGCAGGTCTCTCTTGTGCTGCGCGAGGTCGCGCCCGAGCAGCCGTTTCAGCTCGTTCTCGTCGACGATTCCGAGCTGCACGCCCCACACGAACGTCGTGTAGACACAGGCATTGGTTACGAAGCGTCGGCGCTCGGCGCGGGTGTCCGTTGCCGCAGAGCGCGGGGCACGGGCATCGCACAGCAAACATCTGGTGCCGTCAGCCTCGAACGGCTCCAGCTCGCTTGCGAGCTGGAGGATCGCCCGCTTCAGGTCGGCGCCGTATTCGGCCAGCAGCAGGCGGCCAGCATGCGCGCATTGCGACATTGCCAGAAAGGACGACGCCCTGTCCTCGGCGGACAGCATCTGCTGGAGACCGGCAAGGATGCCGAGCAGCGTATCCGAGGGCCGCGAGAAATAGTTCACGCCGAGATACCGACCGCGTCCCGCCGGCACGATGGTCGTGGTGACGACGCCAGCGCGAACCGCCTCCAGCAACAGACGCACGCTCTTTTCGAGCAGACGGGCCCGTCGCACCGCGTCCTGCGAATCCATGATGGTTTCAGGATCGAGAACGTCGGGATAGAACCAGGCGAAGTCGCGCGGATAGTACGCGGAAGCGTGCGGCGCCCCCGTGACGAGGAATGCCTCGGTCACCGAAAAGGCGCTGTCCATCGCGTGCCGGTAAAGGTCCGCAATGGCAGTGAACGGATGATGCGATTGCCGCAGGAATCGATCGCCGAGAAAATTCACCGCCTGAAGCGCGTTGGCAACGAAGGTCGCCGTCAGCCCCTGATAGAACCGGCTTTCGCGATGGCGCGGAAAAGAAATGTCGCTGTTCATATGTCTCGTCGAATTGTACCTCGTGGTCCGGCGGAAGGCCGTCACCATTTTAGGCGTGTCTGATTCGTGTCTCTATCCGGTGACTTGCGGGCTCAACTGAGTGTCCCGCGGCCTGAAATTCTCGATCACCCGCAGCAGCACCCGCGCGCCGGTGTCGGCATCGGCGAGTTCGACATGCTCGTCAGGATGATGGCTGATCCCGCCGCGGCAGCGGACGAAGAGCATGCCGACATCGGCAATGTCGATCATCGCCATGCCGTCGTGCCCTGCCCCGCTCGGCAGCTCGAATACGGAAAAACCTTCGGCTCCGATCGCCTGAGCGATCTGCTCCTTGAGCCAGGGCGCACAAGGTGCAGTGCGGTTCTCGTGCGTGACATCGAGCTGAAGCACCAATTGCCGGCGCTTGGCGATCGCCTCGATCCGGCGGACGATGTCGGCGACTGCACGCTTGCGATGCATGTCCGTCGGCGCGCGCATGTCGATGGTGAAGGAGACCTCGCCCGGGATGACGTTGGTCGCGCCGGGCCTTGCCTGGATGTATCCGACGGTGCCGACCAGCCCGCCCTCGTCGGTCCGGCAAAACTGCTCGATCGCGCCGATGCATTCGGCCGCGCCGGCAAGTGCGTCGCGCCGAAGAGCCATCGGCACCGTGCCGGCGTGACCGGCCATGCCGGTCAGCCGCGCGGCAAGGCGCGTGGCCCCTGCGATCGCGGTGACGACGCCGACGGGCAGGTTCTGTGCTTCCAGCACCGGCCCCTGCTCGATGTGCAGCTCGAGATAGGCAAGCAGCTCGCGCCGCGCCCGCGCAGCCGCGCCGATATGATCGGGATCGAGGCCGAATCTGATGAGCGCATCGCGCATCGACACGCCGTCACGGTCGCGCGTGTTCAGGACGCTCTCGTCGAATGTGCCGGCCACCGCACGGCTGCCGAGGAGCGTCGAGGCGAAACGTACTCCCTCTTCATCGGCAAAGCCGACGACCTCGATCGCGAACGGCAGGCGCTTGCCGCGGCGATTGAGGTCTGCGACGCAGGCTATCGCGGTGATCACGCCGAGCGGCCCGTCCCATTTGCCGGCATCTCGCACCGTGTCGTAGTGCGAGCCGAGCATCAGGCAGGGCGCACCCGGCCGCTCGCCTTCGTAGCGGCCACAGACATTGCCGATCGCATCGAGATGCGCGCTCATGCCGGCCTCGCGCATCCAACCCAAGATGAGGTCCGCAGCCTCGCGCAGCTCCTTGCTGAGATAGATGCGGGTGAGCTTGCCAACCTCTTCCGATATCGCGGCGAGCTCGTTGATGCGGCGCACGATCTCTTTGCCGAGCGATGTCGTCTGAAAGGCGTTCCCAGCAACCATCTCGGCGGGCTTTCCATCTCTCGCGGACCGCTGCTGCGGCGGTCCTGATGACGATCGATACAAGTTCGGTGCCAGCGAAAATCACGCATCCGGCGCCGTCCCAATCCGCACGTGGTTAGCATGAATGCGAGTGGCCGGCCGACCGTCCCGCTCCGTCATGCACACGCGCGAACCGGTTAAGGCTGCTTAACTCCATTGCATACAATTGGGAGTTGCTGCCCATAAATTAATCTGTCGATCCCCTGACCAGGATTCGGGCAGCGCGCAAGCTCCATTATTTTCAATAGCTTACACTCAAATGAAAGCTCCGCAGCCTGTGGCACGAAGCTTGCGACCAGGCTCCGCCAGACCGGCGGTAGCCGCGAGATTGAGGCGGGGCGTCCGCCAAGGGGAGCAAGCAATGGATTTTGGCAGGATTTCACGACGGCATTTGTTGCAAGGCAGCGCGGCCCTGACCCTCGGTGCCGCGGTTCGCGTCCGCCCGGCCTTCGCAGCCGAGACGACCATCGGCTTCATCTATGTCGGCTCGCGTGACGACTACGGCTACAACCAAGCGCATGCGCAGGGCGCGGCGGCGCTGAAGAAGATTCCCGGCCTCAAGGTCGTCGAGGAAGAGAAGGTGCCGGAGACCGACGCGGTCGAGAAGACGATCGAGTCCATGATCAATCTCGACGGCGCCAGCCTGCTCTTCCCGACATCGTTCGGCTACTACAATCCGCACATGGTCAAGATGGCCAACAAGTACCCGAAGCTGCGCTTCGAGCACTGCGGCGGCCTGTGGAGCGACAAGGATCCGAAGAACGCCGGCAGCTATTTCGGCTATATCGACGAAGCTCAATACATCTCCGGCATCGTCGCCGGCTACACCTCCAAGAGCGGCAAGCTCGGCTTCGTTGCGGCGAAGCCCATCCCGCAGGTGCTGCGCAACATCAACGCTTTCACGCTCGGGGCCAGGCTCGCCAATCCGAAGGCGACCACGCAAGTCATCTTCACCGGTGACTGGTCGATGCCGGTCAAGGAAGCCGAAGCCACCAACAGCTTGATCGACCAGGGCGTTGACGTGCTCACCTGCCATGTCGACGGTCCCAAGACCATGGTCGAGAACGCGGCGCGCCGCGGCGCCTTCGTCTGCGGCTATCATACCAACCAGTCGCCGCTCGCGCCGAAGGCGTATCTCACCGGCGCGGAGTGGAATTGGGAAGCGCTCTATCCGAAGTTCGTGAAGATGATCGCCGCCGGCGAGAGCATCCCGAACTTCTATCGCGGCGGCCTCAAGGAGGAGATCGTCAAGACCTCGCCCTATGGCGAAGCGGTTTCGGCAGAGGCCCGCAAGCACGCCGACGACGTCAAGGCCAAATTCCTCTCGGCTGACGGCTACGCCATCTTCAAGGGCGGACTGGTCGACAACAAGGGCAAGACGGTGATCGCGGCCGGCACCGATCGCGGCCAGAAGGATCCCGAGCTGGAGAAGATGAACTATCTCGTCGAAGGCGTGATCGGAGCGACTTCGTGACGACGGAAGCGGCGGATTCTGCCGAGGCGGTCGGGACAATAGCCCCGGCCGCCGCTTCCGGCTTTCTGCAACGGCACGGCGGCACGATCGAATATGTCCTGATCCCGGGCGCGGCGCTCGTCGGCGCGCTCGTGGTATTCGGCATCTTCGTCGCGATGTTCGGCAAGAATCCGCTCGACCTTTATTTCTACATGTACTACGGCGCGTTCGGCACCTGGTTCTCGTGGCAGAACACCCTGACGCGCGCGGCGCCGCTGATCCTCACCGCACTCTGCACCGCGTTGCCCGCGCAACTCGGCATGGTCATCATCGGCGGCGAAGGCGCGCTCCTGATCGGCGCACTCTCGGCAACCAGCGCCGCATTGGCGCTTCAAGGCATGCCGCCGCTCGCCGTACAAATTACCATGGTCATCGCCGGCGTGATCGGCGGAGGCTTGTGGGTCATGCTGTCGGGCGGCTTGCGACAGTATCGCGGCGTCAACGAGACCATATCGAGCCTGCTGCTCGTCTACATCGCGCTTGCAATCCTCAACCATCTCGTCGAAGGCGCGATGCGCGATCCCGCGAGCCTCAACAAGCCCTCGACGCGCGAGATCGGCGCCGCCAACATGATCGGCACCATTCCGGGCACCGACGTGCATTGTGGCCTCTTGTTCGGTCTGATCGCCGCCATCGCCGCCTACGTCCTGATCTATCACACCGTGTTCGGCTTCGCCGCGCGGGTTGCCGGCGGCAACATCCGCGCCGCGAAAATCGTCGGCCTCGGCGTCAACAAGCTGATCCTGACCATCTGCTTTCTCGCCGGCGGCGCCGCGGGCCTTGCCGGCATGGTCGAGGTCGCCGCCGTGCAGGGACGCACCAATGCCAATCTTGCTGCCGGCTACGGCTTCACCGGCATTCTCGTTGCCTTCCTCGCGCGGCAAAATCCGCTCGCCATCATTCCCGTCGCGATCCTGCTCGGCGGCATCAGCGCCAGCGGCGGCCTGCTGCAACGGCGCCTCGGATTGCCCGATGCATCCGTGCTGGTGCTCCAGGGCATCATCTTCGTCTTCGTGCTGGCCAGCGATGCGCTCTACGGCCGCATCGGATTCCTGAAGGGAAGATCCTGAGATGGCAGACGGATCGATCGGACTCTGGACCGTCCCGCTCGCCGTGCTCGGTGGCGCCATCCGCGTTTCCACGCCGTTCCTGTTCGTGAGCCTGGGGGAATGCATCACCGAGCGCTCCGGCCGCATCAATCTCGGCCTCGAAGGCACGCTGGTGATGGGCGCGATGAGCGCCTACGGTGTCTCGTACCTTTCGGGCTCTCCGTGGCTGGGCGTGCTCGCAGCCGGCATCACCGGCGCACTGCTGGGCGCGCTGCACGCTGGCATCTGTTCGCTGCCGCGCGTCAACGACGTCGCCGTCGGCATTGCGTTGATGCTGTTCGGTACCGGCCTTGCCTTCTATCTCGGCAAGCCGCTGATCGAGCCCACTGCGCCGCGGCTGCCGGCGATCGATTTCGGCTGGTGGAGCGACGTCCCGCAGGTCCGCGCCGCGCTGCGTATCAACGTGCTCTTCCTGATCGGCGTCGCACTCGCACCGATCCTGTACTGGGCCTTCCGCACCACGCGCTGGGGCTTGCTCATCCGAACCGCTGGCGAGAGCTCGGATGCCGCGCGCGCGATGGGCCACTCAGTGCTACTGATCCGCCTGCGCGCCACCATGGTCGGCGGCTTCCTCGCCGGCATCGGCGGCTCGTTCCTGTCGCTGTTCTATCCCGGCAGCTGGAATGAAGGATTGTCCTCGGGCCAGGGCATCACGGCAGTGGCGCTCGTGATCTTCGCGCGCTGGGATCCCCTGCTCTGCCTATGGGCCTCGCTCGCCTTCGGCGGCGCCGCGGCGCTGGGGCCGGCGCTGCAATCGGTCGGCGTCACCTCCGGCTATCACCTTTTCAATGCCGCGCCCTACATCCTGACGCTGGCGATCATGATCATCACCTGCTCGCCCAAACGCACGCTGACCGGAGCCCCGGCGGAATTGTCGATCACACGCTAGAGAGCAAGATCATGCCCGAGCGACACATCAAGTCCGAGCCCTATGCCTGGCCCTATAACGGCGACCTCCGTCCCGAAAACACCGCGCTCATCATCATCGACATGCAGACCGATTTCTGCGGCGTCGGCGGCTATGTCGACAAGATGGGCTACGACCTCTCGCTGACGCGGGCACCGATCGAGCCGATCAGGAAGCTGCTCGCAATGATGCGAAGCCAAGGCTTCCATATCATCCATACCCGTGAAGGCCACCGCCCCGATCTCTCCGATCTTCCCGCCAACAAGCGCTGGCGCTCGCGCCAGATCGGCGCCGGCATCGGCGATCCCGGCCCCTGCGGCCGCATCCTGGTGCGCGGCGAGCCCGGCTGGGACATCATCCCGGAGCTGGCGCCGCTGCCGGGCGAGCCGATCATCGACAAGCCGGGCAAGGGCTCGTTCTGCGCCACCGACCTGGAGCTGATCCTGCGGGTGCGCGGCATCGAGAACATCGTGCTCACGGGCATCACCACCGACGTCTGCGTTCACACCACCATGCGCGAGGCCAACGATCGCGGCTTCGAATGCGTGCTGCTGCACGATTGCTGTGGCGCGACCGACAAGAGCAACCACGAGCACGCGCTAAAGATGATCAAGATGCAGGGCGGCGTGTTCGGCGCGGTCTCGACGTCGGACGCCTTCATCGGAGCGATTTCGTGATCATCGGCGAAACGCCACCGCCCTCCGGCGCCTTCGGCGTCGATGCCGTCGCCATGACCATGCGCTTCGGCGATTTCCTGGCGCTCGACAATGTCGAGCTGAAGGTGCGGCCGGGCTCGTTCCACGCGCTGCTCGGCGAGAACGGCGCCGGCAAATCGACCCTCGTCAAATGCATCATGGGCTATTACCACGCGACCGAAGGCGACATCCTCGTCGGCGGGCGCGAGCAGGCGATCGGCAATCCGAAGGACGCTCACGCGCTCGGGCTCGGCATGGTCTACCAGCATTTTACGCTGGTGCCGGCGATGACGGTCGCGGAAAACCTCGTGCTGGCCCGCGACGATGTGCCGGCGGTGGTGAACTGGCCGAAGGAGATGAAGGAGCTCGAGGCGTTTCTGAGCCGCATGCCCTTCAAGGTGCCGCTCGGCGCCAAAGTCTCGGACATCTCTGCCGGCGAACGCCAAAAGTGCGAGATCCTCAAGCAGCTCTACCTGAAGCGTCGCTTCCTGATCCTGGACGAGCCGACCTCGATGCTGACGCCGGCGGAAGCCGACGAGGTGCTCGGCATGCTCCGCGGCCTGGTCGTCAGGGGTGAGCTGACGATCCTGATGATCACGCACAAGTTCCGCGAGGTCATGGCGTTCGCCGACGACGTCACGATCCTGCGCCGCGGCAAGCTGGCGGGTCATGGCAAGGTGGCTGAGCTCACGCCGGACGCGATGGCTCGCACCATGATCGGCGCCGAGGAGTTGACGGTGCAGCCGCCGCGCACCGGTAAGGCTGGCCAAGCCAGGCTCGAGCTGCAAAAGCTCCGTGCGCTCGACGATGCCGGCGCAGTCGCCGTGCATGACGTTTCGCTCACTGTCCGGGCCGGCGAGATCGTCGGCATCGCCGGTGTCTCCGGCAACGGCCAGCGCCAGCTGGTCGAGGTGCTGGCCGGCCAGCGCGAGGCCGAAAGCGGCGAGATCCGTGTTGCCGGCGATCCCTACCGCGCCAGCCGCGAGGAGATGCGGCGCCACAAGATGTCGCTCCTGCCCGAGGAGCCGTTGAAGAACGCCTGCGTCGGCGGCATGAGCGTCGCCGACAACATCGCCTTCCGCGAATTCGATCGTGCGCCCTTCGCCCGTGGCGGCTGGTGGCTCAATCGCGGCGCATTTCGCGACGACGCCAGGACGAAGATCGTGCAATACAAGATCAAGACCCGCACGCCGGATACGCCGATCTCGGCACTGTCCGGCGGCAACGTGCAACGCGCCGTGCTCGCCCGCGAGCTTGCCGGCGACGTCGAGGTGCTGATCGCGGCCAATCCCTGTTTCGGCCTCGACTTCGCAGCGGTGGCGCAGATCCACGCCGAGATCATGGCCGCCCGCAACCGCGGCGCCGCCGTGCTGCTCGTCAGCGAGGATCTCGACGAATTGCTCGAACTGTCCGATCGGCTGGTGGTGATGTTCCACGGCGAATTCGTGTATGAAGCACGGACCAGCGAGGCCGACCTCACCGTGGTGGGCCGGCACATGGCGGGGCACTGACCAGGGAGCAGCGATGAGCGGCGCATCCGAGCGGGACGAGCACTTCCTGCGTCTGTCCTTCGCGATCGCCCGCCGCTCCCTGACCCATGGCAATCACCCTTTCGGCTGCATCGTCGTCGATGCGGATAGCAACGTGCTGATCGAGACGGAGAACGGCTACATGCCGGATCACGACGGCACCGCGCATGCCGAGCGCCTCGCGGCCACGCAGGCCTGTCGCACGCTCAGTCGCGAAGTGCTGGCGACGGCGACGCTCTATTCCTCCGCCGAGCCCTGCGCGATGTGCGCCGGCGCGATCTACTGGGCCGGCATCGGCCGCGTGGTCTACGGTCTCAGCGAGCACCGCCTGCGCGGCGTTACCGGCAACCATCCGGAGAATCCAACGCTCGACCTGCCCTGCCGCGAGGTCTTTGCCAGCGGGCAGCGGCCGACCGAGGTGATCGGGCCGTTGCTGGAGGATGAGGCCGAGGCGCTGCACGAGGGCGCGTGGACGGAGTAGCAGCACATCCAAAAGGAGATGACGCCGCGGAGGTTTGACGCGGCGCCATCGTCACCTGCAGTACCGTAGGGTGGGCAAAGGCGCGCATGCGCCGTGCCCACCATCGGAGTGCTACAGAAGCAGAAGCGGTGGGCACGCTTCGCTTTGCCCACCCTGCGACTACCGAGCGTTAGAACTTCACGGTGATACCGGAATAGAGCGAGGACTCGGTGCAGGAGCCGGTGCTCACCGTCCGGCCACCGACGGCCGTGGTACAGCCGACGGCAAGGTTGTGATCGAGGCCGAACTTGTTCTGCCAGTAGCGGTAGGCCACCCAGACGTCCACGAAGTGGGAGTACTTGTCACCCCAGGCCGCCTTCGAGGCGTCGAAGGTCAGACGGATGGGTTCCGAGTTCAACTCGACCGCCGTGTTGTAGACGCCATTCGCCGGGCTGTAGGGAAGCGGCTCGGTGTCGGTGCCCTTCTTGCCGTACCAGCCAGCGCGGCCGCTGATCGAGAAGTACTGCATGTTCGGCGGCAGGAAGCCGAGGTCCATGTAGTAATTGACTTCGACAGCCCAGGTTGGCTTGAACGACGTGTTGCCGTCCGCGAGACACGTCACTCCGGGAACGCCCGGACCGAACAGCCCGCACTGGCTGAAGGAATTGTGGTTGGCGAACTCCCAATAGACCAGCGGCGCGACGTTGATGTAGCCCTTGTAGGGCAGGTCGAACGCAAACTGCAGGCCGCCGACGACGTCGCGCTTGGCAGCGCCGAAATACCTGTTCTCCGTATTGGCATCCATGCCGACTTCAAACGAGATGTTGTGCAGCGGCCCCGCGGTGAAAGCCTTGGTGTTGAAGAGCTCGTTCCAGCCGAAGGTCGAGCGGAACAGGCCATAGATTTCGGTCGCTCCGGCGCAGGATGCCGGCGCGCCGAAGATCGTGCCCGCGTTGGTGCAGGGTCCCGCCGGGTCATTGTGATCCGACTTGAACATGGAGATGGTGAAGAAGTTCGTGCCGTATGCCCAGAGGTCGAAATGGGTGAACGAATAGACCTGCTTGGTGGTCTTGCTGTTGATCGATCCATCCGGCCGGAATGACCACGCGCCCGGCTGCGAGGCGTTGAAGATGTACGAGAACGTGACGCGGTTATCGATGACCAGGAAGAACGGAAGGTCCGGCGCCTTCTTGACCGCCTTGACCGGCAGATCCGCCGCTTGAGCCAGGCCACCGGTGGCCAGCGTAGCAAGTGACAGCGCCGCTGCTGCCATTGCCGTGTAACGAAACGACATCCTGAATACCCCCAAGTTTGGACACGTAAAAATGAACGTCCCCTGGGTGCGACACTTGCGCCGATCTTCCGGAGTGAGAAGCCTCAACTTTTCACACGGCGTGCCGCTTGTTGCGGCAGCACGTGACGAGTCATCGAGGAGATTGCAGAGTGCCCGCACGTAGTGAGCACGAGAGGCAAGGGATCGCTATTGCCGAACATTCCCGATTGTTTTTATTCGGATTTTCTGATCGCGCCCCGATGCGAGGCCGAGTTGGGAGCAGCCGTCGCGACCGCTGCGCTGCAAGCGCTGGACGGACCGACGCATCATTGCTCAACATGGCATCAAGCCTGCACAGCGGGTTCCGATTTGGTTTGAACCGTCACAAATTTGCAACAGGCGCGGCTCGAAGCGCGATAGCTTCCGCTGTCCATGTTTGCGCTCGAAAGCGCGGAACGACTCAACCGGCACCGCTGCACCTGCCGCAGCGTTGAGCAAGGGATGACGCTTTTTCACATCTTACGCGGCGGCTCAAACTAGCCCACAATTGAGGCACTTCATCCATGCCAGCGCATCAGCGAATGTTAGATCAGACGCCTAACGGCCTGCATTCCGGCGAGCCCCCTCTGCTTCAGGCGATCGGGCTCACCAAGCGCTATGGTGATTTCCTCGCCAACGATGCCATCGACATCGAGATCCAGCCGAGGGAAATCCACGCGCTGCTCGGCGAGAACGGCGCCGGCAAGTCAACGCTGGTCAAGGCGATCTACGGATTGATCCAGCCCAGCGCCGGCGAGATTCGCTGGCAAGGCGAACGACTAGTGCTGTCCGGTCCCTCGGACGCGCGCAGGTGCGGCATCGGCATGGTGTTCCAGCATTTCTCGCTGTTCGACAATCTCACCGTCGCCGAGAACGTCGCGCTCGGCCTCGACGGGAAGGAATCGTTCAAGGACATGTCGGCACGGCTGGAGCGGGTCTCGAAGACCTACGGACTGCCGCTCGATCCCCGACGCGAGGTCTGGCAATTGTCGGTCGGCGAGCGCCAACGCATCGAGATCGTCCGCGCGCTGATGCAGGATCCGAAATTCCTGATCCTGGACGAACCCACCGCAGTGCTGACGCCTCAGGAAGCCGACCAGCTTTTCATCGTGCTGGAGCGGCTCAAGGCCGAAGGCCGCGCCATCCTCTACATCAGCCACAAGTTAGAGGAAGTGAAGCGGCTCTGCGACACCGCAACGATCCTGCGCGGTGGCAGGAAGGTCGAAACCTGCAATCCCCGGCGCGAGACCGCCGCCTCGCTCGCGCGCATGATGGTCGGGGCTGAGATCAAGGAAGTGAAGGCCGCATCCGGCCGCAAGACCACCGTGCCGCGTCTCGTCGTCAACGATCTCTCGCTCTCTCCAAGCGAAGCGCATGGCGTACGTCTCGAGCACATTTCGTTCGAGCTGAAGGGCGGCGAGATCTTGGGCATCGCCGGCGTCGCCGGCAACGGCCAGGACGAGCTGTTCGCCGCACTCTCCGGCGAGCGCCTGTCGAAGGACCCCGGCACCGTCGTGATCGAGGGCATCGCCGCCGGCCACCTCTCGATCACGCAGCGGCGCAAGCTCGGCGCCGCCTTCGTGCCCGAGGAGCGTCTCGGCCACGGCACCGCGCCGCGCATGAAGCTGTCGGAGAACGCGCTGCTCACCGGGCATGCCGCCAGCGGCATGGTCCGCCACGGCTTCATCGACACCGCGGCAACGCTGAAGACGGTCGACCGCGCGACCGAAACGTTTGACGTCCGCAAGGCCAGACGCGATCCGGAAGCAGCATCCCTCTCCGGCGGCAATCTGCAGAAATTCATCGTCGGCCGCGAGATCCTGCGCAACCCGGCGGTTCTGGTGGTCAGCCAGCCGACCTGGGGCGTCGACGCCGGCGCAGCCGCCGTGATCCGCCAGGCGCTGCTTGATCTCGCAACAGCTGGCGCCGCCGTGCTCGTGACCAGCCAGGATCTCGACGAGCTCACGGAGATCGCCGACCGCATCGCCGTGATGTTTCACGGCCGGCTGTCGGCTCCGATTGCCGCGAGCGAAGCGAGCCGCGAAAAGCTCGGTCTTCTGATGGGCGGCAGCAGCCTGGAGCCGAAGGAGGTCACGCATGCAGTTGGTGCTTGAGAAGCGCGCCGAACGCTCCAATACGATCGCGCTGATCTCGCCACTGATCGCGATCGGCCTCACCATCGTGACCATGGTCATTCTGTTCGCGATCCTCGGCAAGAATCCGCTGCTCGCTTTGCATGCCTATTTCATCGCGCCGCTAACCGACGGCTATTCGCTTCAGGAGATCGCGGTGAAGGCCACGCCGCTGGTGATGATCGCGATCGGGCTGTCGCTCTGCTATCTCGCCAACGCCTGGAACATCGGCGCCGAGGGACAATTCCTGATCGGCGCCGTCGCCGGAAGCTGGATTGCGGTGAAAACGCAGGGCACCGATGCTGGCGCCTGGGTGCTGCCGGCCATGCTCGTGCTCGCCGCCGCCGCAGGCGCGCTCTATGCGCTCATCCCCGCGATCTGCAAGGTGAAGTTCGGCGCCAGCGAGATCCTGACCAGCCTGATGCTGGTCTATGTCGCCGACCTTTTCCTCGACTATCTCGTGCGCGGCCCCTGGCGCGATCCGCACGGCTTCAACTTCCCGACCACGACGGAGTTCGATCCGGTGGCAACGGTCCCGCTGCTGATCGAGGGCGGCCGGCTGCATCTCGGCTCGATCATCTCCCTGCTCGTCGTCGCTGCAGCCGCGATCCTGCTCGCACGCACCATCAAGGGCTTTGAGATACGCGTGGTTGGCGCCGCGCCGCGTGCCGCGCGGTTCGGCGGCTTCAATGCCGACCAGCTGATCATCCTGACCTTCGCCGTCTCCGGCGCGTTGGCGGGCCTTGCCGGCATCATCGAGGTCGCAGGACCCGTCGGGCACCTCCAGCCCGGCATCTCACCTGGTTACGGTTTTACCGCGATCATCGTCGCCTTCCTTGGCCGGCTGAACCCGCTTGGAATATTAATTGCAGGACTTTTTCTCGCATTGACCTTTATCGGCGGGGAGCAGGCACAGATCGCAATGAAGATCCCATTGGACGTCACCAAGGTCTTCCAGGGCATTTTGTTGTTCTACGTGCTCGCCTGCGATTCCCTCATCCTCTACCGCTTCAAGCTGACCTTCCCGAACCGAGAGGTGCCCCGTGGAGCTGGTTGAGGCCATCATCCTCGCGATCCTCGCCGCATCGACGCCGCTGCTGATCGCGGCGACCGGCGAGCTCGTGACCGAGCGTTCCGGCGTGCTCAATCTCGGCGTCGAGGGCATGATGATCGTTGGCGCGGCCTGCGGCTTTGCCGGCGCCTGGCTGACCGGCTCGATCTTCATTGGAGCGCTGTTCGGCATCGTCGCGGGCACACTGATGTCACTGGTCTTCGCGCTGATGACGCTCGGGCTCGCCGTCAACCAAGTCGCGACGGGTCTCGCGCTGACCATCCTCGGCATCGGGCTCTCCGGGCTGATCGGCGCCGGCTTCGTCGGCGAGCGCATCACGCCGGCCGCGCATCTCACCATCCCCGGCCTCACTGACATTCCGCTGATCGGCCGGGTGCTGTACGGCGAGGACGCCTTTGTCTATTTTTCGGTCGCGCTCATCGTTGGCGTCTGGTGGTTCCTGTACCGCACGCGCGCGGGATTGATCCTGCGCGCCTGCGGCGACAATCATGTCTCCGCGCATGCACTCGGCTACCCCGTGCTCCGCATCCGCACCTTCGCCGTGATGTTCGGCGGCGCCTGCGCGGGTCTTGCGGGCGCCTATCTGCCGCTTGCCTATACGCCGTTCTTCATTCCCGGCATGACCGCAGGCCGTGGCTGGATCGCGCTGGCGCTGGTGGTGTTTTCGTCCTGGCGGCCGGGCCGGCTCGTCATTGGCGCTTACCTCTTCGGCGCGGTGACGATCCTGCAACTGCATGCGCAGGGCTGGGGCGTCGGCATTCCCTCGCAGTTCATGTCGGCGCTGCCGTACCTCGCAACCGTCATCGTCCTGGTCCTGCTCTCCCGCGCCCGCACTGGCGGCTCGACCGCGCCCGCCGCGCTCGGCACCGTGTTCGTGCCTGACCGCTGAGTTTCGTTTCCGCAGCGTGCGCGATGGGGCGCGCGCGTTGCGGATCGTGGCTTTCCCCTGATGTTTGGAGATTGATGATGAGGAAATCACTTCTTGCGCTGGCTGCCGGGCTTTTGCTCGCCGGGAGCGTCGGTGCAGCCTCCGCCGCCGAAAAGCTCAAGGTCGGCTTCATCTATCTGGGTCCGATCGGAGATCTCGGTTGGACCTATCAGCACGATCTCGCGCGGCAGGCGCTGGTGAAGGAATTGGGCGACAAGATCGAGACCACCTATCTCGAGAACGTGCCCGAAGGTCCCGATGCCGAACGCTCCATCGAGCAGCTCGTCCGTGCCGGCAACAAGCTGATCTTCACGACCTCCTTCGGCTACATGGATCCGACGCTGAAGGTCGCCAAGAAGTATCCGAACGTGCATTTCGAACACGCGACCGGCTACAAGCGCAACCCGAACATGTCGACCTATTCGGCCAAATGGTATCAGGGCCGCTACATTCAAGGCCTGATCGCGGCCAAGATGTCGAAGTCGGGCGTGCTCGGCTATATCGGCTCATTCCCGATTCCCGAGGTCGTCTCCGGCATCAACGCGACGATGCTGGCGGCGCAGACCATCAACCCCAACATCAAGGTCAAGATCATCTGGGCCAATACCTGGTTCGACCCGGGCAAGGAGGCCGACGCCGCCAAGGCGCTGATCGACCAGGGAGCCGACGTGATCATGCAGCACACGGATTCGCCGGCGGCGATGCAGATCGCCAGCGAACGCGGCAAGCTCGCCTTCGGCCAGGACTCAGAGATGATCAAGTTCGGACCCAAGACCCAGCTGACCTCGATCCTTGACACCTGGGGCCCCTACTACATCGAGCGCGTCAAGGCCGAGCTCGCCGGCACCTGGAAGTCGGAGGACACCTGGGGCGGCCTCGACAGCCACATGTTCGCGATGGCGCCCTATACCAACATGCCTGACGACGTGAAGAAAATGGCCGAGGATGCCCAGGCCGCGATCACAGCAGGCAAGCTGCATCCGTTCAAATGCCCGATCGTTGGGCAGGACGGCAAGCCGGTCGAGTGCAAGGGCGGCGATCATCTCGACGACGGCCAGATCCTCGGCATGAATTTCTACGTGAAGGGCATCGACGACAAGCTTCCGGGCAAGTAGCACGCTTCTTGCTTTAACCAGATCACCTGCTCCTCCCGGAGGAGGTTCGGAGGGGGTGGCCAGAAGCACCCGGCACTTGTGGCTGCCCCCTCTTTTATCCCAGCTGCATGCTCCGCGCCGCCGAACTGTGGCGGCGGATGACGTCCGCGACATCGAGGCCCGGGATCGCGCCGTCGACCACGGCCCATTTTCCTGCCACCATGACGCGGTCGGCCCGATGCGCGCCGCATAGCACTAGTGCCGCCAGGGGATCGCCATGGCCGGAGAAGCGCAGCTCGTCGAGCTTGAACAACGCGAGATCGGCGGCCTTGCCGACGGCGATCTCGCCGAGCTCGGGCCGGCCGACGCACGCCGCCGAGCCTCTGGTGACCCAGCGCAGAGCGTCCTTGTGGCTGACCTTCGTCACGCCGTAGCGGGCTCGCTGCAGCAGGAAGGCGGCACGCACTTCTTGCATCAGGTTCGAGCCGTCGTTGGAGGCCGAGCCGTCGACCCCAATGCCGATGCCGACGCCGGCCTCCTCCATCTCGCACACCGGGCAACAGCCGGAGGCCAGCAGCTGGTTGCTGCACGCGCAATGGCTGATGGTCGTCCTGGCCTTGCCGAGTCGCTTCATCTCCTCGGCGTTGAAGAAGATTCCGTGAGCGAGCCAGGTCCGCGCATTGAGCCAACCACATTGTTCGAGATAGTCGAGCGGGCGGCAGCCATACATCTGCTCGCAAAACTTGTTCTCGTCCTCGGTCTCGGCGAGATGGGTGTGCAGGCGCACGTCGAGCTTTTCGGCGAGTTCGGCGGTGGCGCGCATCAGCGAGGTCGTCACGGAGAAGGGCGAGCACGGCGCGAGCGCAATCTGCACCATCGCATCCGCGCTACGCTGGTGATGCTTGGCGACCACGCGCGCGCTGTCGGCGAGGATGGTGTCCTCGTCCTGCACGACGCTATCAGGCGGCAAGCCGCCGTCGCGTTGCGACAGGTTCATCGAGCCGCGCGTCAGCAGCACGCGCACACCGAGCCGCTGCGCCACCGCCGCTTCGATATCCACGGCGTCCTCGAGTCCTGCCGGGAAGACGTAGTGATGATCGGTCGTCGTGGTGCAACCTGATAGCAGCAGCTCGGACATCGCCACGGTGACGCCGAGTTCCAGCGCCTCCGGCGTCAGCTTCGCCCACACCGGATAGAGCGCCTGGAGCCAGGGAAACAGCTCGCGATCCATCGCCGCCGGCAGGGCCCGCGTCAGCGTCTGGTAGAAGTGATGGTGCGTGTTGATCAGGCCAGGCAGCACGACGTGGTCGCCCGCATCGAACACCGCGACATCCGCAGTCGCAGGCGCCCCGCCGGCCGGCACGAGCTCGACGATCCGGCCATCCTTCACCACGACCCCGCGCTCGGCCCCGTCGGCGAGGATGGCCAGGGGATCCCTGATCCAGATCGGACTTGCGTCGGTCATGATCCTGCTTCTCCTCAGATCCGCTGACGGCAGGCCTGCAAGGCGGCGGCCGGTCCGACCGCGTTCTTGCCTGCGACTTGTTGTTGCGACTTGGCTCCGGTCTTGCAAGACTTTCTCTTGTCCGATTCACCCGGCGGAAGCGTTGGCGCAGCCATGGATTTGAATACCATCACAGCAGTCGCCCATCCGCAAACACGCGCGCAACTCCCTGCCTGGACGGCAGGCGATGCCTGGCTCGCGGGCGGCACCTGGCTGTTCTCGGAGCCGCAAACGCATCTGAGGCGGCTGATCGATCTCACCGACCTGAAATGGCCGGCGCTGACGGTCACCGAGAGCCATCTCAGCATGGCGGCCACCTGCACCATCGCAGAGCTCGATGGTCTCGCCTGCCCGTCCGACTGGCTCGCCGCGCCGCTGATCGGCCAGTGCTGTCGGGCCTTCCTTGCTTCGTTCAAGATCTGGAAGACGGCAACGGTCGGCGGCAATCTCTGCATGTCGCTGCCGGCGGGACCGATGATCTCGCTCACATCAGCGCTCGACGGCGTCTGCACCATCTGGAAGGCCGGCGGTGGTGAACAGAGGATCTCCGTCGCCGACTTCGTCACCGGCAACCAGCGCAACCGCCTGACGCCAGGCGACCTGATCCGGCAGATCGATATCCCGATTGCCGCTTTAAAGCGCCGCACCGCCTTTCGCCAGATCTCGCTGGCGCCCGTCGGCCGCTCGGCGGCGCTTCTGATCGGCAGCCTCGATCCGGACGGCACGCTGACATTAACGGTCACCGCATCGACGGTGCGGCCGATCCAGCTGACCTTCCGCAAGGCCCCCGACGCGAGCGCGCTCCGCGATGGGATCGCGCAGCAGATCACGGACGACCTGTACCATACCGACATCCATGGCAAGCCACTCTGGCGCAAGCACATGACGCTGCGGCTCGCCGAGGAGATCCGCGGCGAACTCCTGGGCGGAGTGCCGTCATGAGCTTCGAGATCAACGGCAAGGCGTTTTCACAAGAGCCGCGCGCCGGCCAGTGCCTGCGTACGTTTCTGCGCGAGCTCGGCCATTTCGGCGTGAAGAAGGGTTGCGATGCCGGTGATTGCGGCGCCTGCACCGTGCTGTTGGATGGCGAGCCGGTCCATAGCTGCCTGATCCCGGCGTTCCGCGCCGAGGGGCGAAGCGTCACCACGATCGAAGGCCTTGGTGGGGACCACGGCGCCCATCCGATGCAGCAGGCCTTCCTCGATGCACAAGGCTTTCAATGCGGCTTCTGCACCGCCGGCATGATCCTGACCTGCGCCTCGCTGAACCAGGCGCAGCGCACCGATCTCGGCACGGCGTTGAAGGGCAATATCTGCCGCTGCACCGGTTATCGTTCGATCGAGGACGCGATCCTCGGCAACAACAATGTCGAGGCGAGTGTCGAGGCTGGCGCCGCATTTGGCCGTAGCCTTCCGGCCCCCGCGGGTCCCGACATCGTGCGCGGCAAGGCGCGCTACACGTTCGATACCGCCATCGACGGACTGTTGCACATCAAGCTGCTTCGTTCGCCGCACGCGCACGCCAGGATCGTGGCGATCGACAAGTCGGAAGCCCTTCGCGTCGCCGGCGTGCACGCCGTGCTGACGCATGAGGATGCGCCGTCGGTCCTGATGTCGACCGCGCGGCACGAGAAGGAGTGGATGGATCCCGAGGACACCCGCATCCTCGATAACGTCGTCCGCTTCATCGGCCAGAAGGTTGCGGCCGTCGTCGCCGAGAGCCAAGCCGCCGCTGAGGAGGCGTGCCGGCGGCTCAGGGTCGACTACGAGATATTGCCTGCGCTGATCGATCCGGAGCAGGCGATGGCCCCGGGCGCGCCCGTCATTCATCCTGATCGCACCACCGCGAACCGGGTCACTGATGCCCAGCGCAACCTCGTCGCGGAGACGCACGGCGAATTCGGCGACGTCGCGGCTGCGCTCGCCACCTCTGCCGTCACCTATGAGGGCACCTTCCACAGTCATCGTGTGCAGCATGCCGCACTGGAGACCCATGGCGGCGTCGCCTGGCTCGATGAGGCCGGCGTGCTCAATGTCCGCACCTCGACGCAGGTCCCGTTCCTGACCAGGCGCGCGTTGTCCGATATCTTCAAGCTTCCCATGGACAAGGTCCGCGTGTTCTGCGAGCGCGTCGGCGGCGGCTTTGGTGGCAAGCAGGAGATGTTCGTCGAGGACATTCTGGCGCTTGCCGCGCTCAAAACCGGGCGGCCGGTGAAGCTGGAGCTGACCCGCGAGGAGCAGTTCATCGCGACCTCGACGCGCCACCCGATGCGGGTCCACATCAAGGCCGGCGCCGATGCCGCCGGCAAGCTCGCCGCGCTCCAGCTCGACGTGCTCTCCAACACCGGCGCTTACGGCAATCACGCCGGGCCCGTGATGTTCCACGCGCTGGCTGAGTCCATCAGCGTCTATAATTGCCCGAACAAGCGGGTCGACGGCTTTGCCGTCTACACCAACACGGTGCCGGCAGGGGCGTTTCGCGGCTATGGCCTGCCGCAGGCGCTGATCGCGGTGGAGGCCGCGATCGACGAGCTGGCGAAGCAGCTCGGCATCAGCCCCTACGAGATGCGCCGGCGCAACATCGTCAGGCCCGGCGATCCCATGCTGTCGCCGCCACCGTCCGAATTTCACGACGTCGACTATGGCTCCTACGGGCTCGACCAGTGCCTCGACCTCGTCGAGCGCGCGATGCAGGCCGATGGCCCGCAGCCCGAGCTGCAGCCGGAATGGCTGATCGGCGACGGCATCGCGCTGACCATGATCGACACGGCGCCGCCGGCGGGCCACCTCGCCGACGCCATGATCGTGCTGCGCGATGACGGCGGGTTCGACCTTACCGTCGGCACCGCCGAGTTCGGCAACGGCACCAGCACGGTGCACCGACAGATCGCGGCGACGACGCTTGCGACCAACGTCGACAGGATCCACCTGCGCCAATCCGACACCGCCCATGGCGGCCACGATACCGGCGCCTATGGCAGCGCGGGCATGTTCGTCGCGGGCAAGGCGACTCATGCGGCGGCGCTCCAGCTTGCGACCGAGCTGAAGGCGGCGGCCGCGGACGCTTGGCTGTGCGATGCCGCGATCTGCACGCTCGAAGCTGACGCCGTCGTCAGCGGCGTGCGCCGCATGTCCTTTGTGGAGCTGGCAAGGCTCGCACGCGACCGCGGACAGCCATTCGCAGGCACCGGCAATTCCACCGGCACGCCGCGCTCGGTCGGCTTCAACGTACAGGGCTTTCGCGTCGCCGTGAACAAGGGCACCGGCGAGCTCAGGATTCTCAGGAGCGTGCAGGCGGCGGACGCCGGCGTCGTCGCCAATCCCATGCAATGCCGCGGGCAGGTCGAAGGCGGCGTCGCGCAGGCACTCGGCGCCGCGCTCTACGAGGAGATGGTGATCGACGCAGACGGCCGGGTCACCAACCCGAAGTTCCGCGACTACCACCTGCCCTCCTTCGCCGACGTGCCCCGCACCGAGGTGTTCTTCGCCGAGACGTCCGACACGATCGGACCGCTGGGCGCGAAATCGATGAGCGAGAGTCCGTATAATCCGGTCGCAGCCGCGCTCGGCAACGCCATTGCCGATGCCACCGGCATCCGCTTCACCGCGCCGCCTTTCAAGCCGGACCGGTTGTTTCCGGCGCTGCTCGACAAGTTCGGTGATTAACTGCCGCGATAGGTCGAATAGCTCCATGGCGTGACCAGGAGCGGCACGTGATAGTGCCCCTCGGGCTCGCTGATGGCGAAACGCAGCGGGATCTCGTCGAGGAACGGCGGGTCGGATAACGGCACGTTACGCTCGGCGTAATATCTGGCAACGCTGAACCTGAGCTCGTAGCGGCCGATCGGCAAGGGGCGACTGCCGATCAGCGGTTGATCGGTGCGGCCGTCCGCGTTGGTGACAGTGCGCGCAATGACGCGGCTCTCGCCGAGGCGCGCGAGCTCGACCAGCTCAACCGGGATGCCCTGCGCAGGCTTGCCCGTGTGATTGTCGAGCACATGCGTCGACAGCCGGCCGTGCACCTTCAGCTTGTCGTCGGCAATGATGAGTTGATCGAGCCGCAGCGCGGAGATGCGGCCGATCTCCTCGATCGCGCGCCTTATCTCGGTCTTGACGATGTTGAGCAGCCGCGTCTCGAAGTCACGCAGGATGGAATCCCTGGTGTGACGGCGCACGCAGACGATATAGGGGAAGCCGAATTTGGCGCGATAGGCGGTGTTGACGCGCTCGAACGCGGCGTATTCGGCGTCCGACAGCCGGTCGAGGCCGGCGCTGTTCTGCTCGTCGGTCGACTCTGCCGTCAGCCCTGCCGCACGCTGGGTCTTGTTGGCGAGATCGGGATGCGCTCGGATTAATGCCAGCTGCACGTCCGGTTCGGCGCTCTGGATCGCCGCCATCAGCGCAGCATGCAACTGGTTGATGCCGTTGAACGGCCGTTTCCCGGCGAGCTGCTCGGCGATCCACGGTGAATATTCGACGACGTTGGCGAGCGCCGCGACGAAATCGGTTTTGCTTGCAGCGTTGAGATCGGCCAGCGAGATCTGCGACATCGCTCTCTCACCCGATCTCGAATGCATCGGCCGCAAGGTGCGCGTGCTTGTCGTGCCAGTGCTGTGCGATCTGCAATCGCGTCGGCACCCAGACGCGCTCGTGCTTGCCGATGTAATCCAGGAAGCGCATCAGCCCCGCAGCGCGGCCGGGCCGGCCGGCGAGGCGGCAGTGCAAGCCGACCGACATCATCTTCGGCGCGGTCTGCCCTTCGGCATAGAGCACGTCGAAGGCATCCTTCAGATAGGTGAAAAACTGCTCGCCTCCGGCAAACCCCTGCGGGTTGATGAAGCGCATATCGTTGGCGTCTAACGTATAGGGAATGATGAGCTGCTTGCCGTTCGCGCCCTTCACCCAATAGGGCAGATCGTCCGCATAGGAATCGCAGAGATAGAGGAAGCCGCCCTCCTCCATCAACAGACGGTTGGTGTTGATCGAGGAGCGCCCGGTATACCAGCCGAGCGGCCGCGATCCGGTCGCCTCGGTATGGACGCGGATCGCTTCCGCGATCTCGGCGCGCTCCTGCGCCTCGGTCATGTCCTTGTGCTCGATCCATTTCAGGCTGTGGCTGGCGATATCCCAGCCCGCCTCCTTCATCGCCGCGACGATCTCGGGGTTGCGCTTCAGCGCGGTCGCAACACCGAACACGGTGGTCGGCCAGTTGCGTTCGCCGAACATCCGCCACAGCCGCCAGAAGCCGGCGCGGGAGCCATATTCGAACATCGATTCGATGTTGGCATGGCGCTGGCCCGGCCATGGCTGCGCGCCGAGCACATCGGACAGGAAGGCTTCCGAGGCGCGGTCGCCGTGCAAAATGTTGTTCTCGCCACCTTCCTCGAAATTGACGACGAACTGCACCGCGACCCGCGCATTGCCGGGCCACTCGGGATGCGGCGGGTTGCGGCCGTAGCCGCGGAGATCGCGCGGGTAGCTTGTCTCAGTCACTCAGACTTCCTCGAAGCGGATCGGCAGGGCGCCCTTCCACAGCACGCTCTTGCCCAGCGTTGCCAGATTCTCCAGACCCGAGGTCAGCGTGATGAAATGGTTGCCGGCGAGCTGGCCCATCTTGCTCGCGAAGTGCACGCCGCCATAGGCGAGCAGGATCTCGGTCTCGCTGATGCCGCCGGGATAAAGGATGATCTGGCCGGGCGCTGGATAGCTTGTGTGGTTCTCGTAGCCGACGCCGAAATCGAGGTCGCCGAGCGGCATCCACACCCCCTCGCCGCTCCAGCGCACATGGATGATGTGGCTTTCGAACGGCAGCGCCTTGCGGAATGCGGCGACGGTCTTGGGTGCCAGCTGCTCCTCGAAGCGAGCATCGAAGGTGAAATCGCCGGCGCGGATAACGAGTTTGCTCATCTCATCTCTCTGGGTCGGGGGCGATGGGCCCCACGGTGGATTCCTCGGCAAAGAGCATTCCATCGGGCTTCGCGCAAGGGGCGCGGCCCTCACCTGCGGTCGTAGGACCAGCCGAAAATGCCGCTCCGCCGGACCTCCGGCTCCGGCTCCGCGACCGGCGCGGGTGCCTCCTTCAGTTCCGCCTGCGGCGGCGGGGGCGGCGCCGGCAGGGTCTCGCATTTCATGGAGTAGACCAGCTTGCCGTCCGCGGTACGCCCGATCGGGGCACAGGGGTCGGGATGCGCCGCCGTGGTCTTCGGCGTCATCTTCACTTGCGCCGCCGCCGGCGAGGCGATCAACAGCAGGACCAGCAGATATCTCGACATCATTGTCGCCTGGAAACTCGATTGGCCCCATTGAACCGGATTGCAGCGGTCAAGTCCATCGGCGCCGCGGGCACGATTGCCGAATATTTAGCCGGCATGCGCCAAACACTCTGGGCGGAGGCCAGGACGAATTCGGGGAGCGCAACTGCTTCAACGCCGTCATTGCGAGCGTAGCGAAGCAATCCAGAGTCTTTCCGCGGAAAGACTCTGGATTGCTTCGTCGCAAGGGCTCCTCGCAATGACGGAGCAAGGCGCATCGCCGCCGTCCTCCAAATGACGCTGTCATTCCCCGCGAAGGCGGGGAATCCAGTAGGCCGCGGCCTCTCGATTGAACCTCAACCGTCTCGGAATACTGGATCGCCCGGTCGAGCCGGGCGATGACAGCGAGTGTGTGGTTAGCGCTCGCCTCAACCTCGTCATTGCGAGCGCAAGCGAAGCAATCCAAAATCCCTCCGCGGCAAGACTCTGGATTGCTTCGTCGCAAGGGCTCCTCGCAATGACGGAGCAAGGGGCAATGGCGTCGTTCTCCAATTCGCATCTGCGTTGCAGACACGCCTTCGCATCCTCGCGGCGCGTTTCGCCCGAGCTTTGCTTGATCGCTCCACCCTCTTATCCAAGAGCAACTGTGGCGAAGTAGCCCGGCGAGCGGGCGGCCTCAAGGCTGGCGCTGGCGCGCCCCCGCCTACGGCGGCTGGCGGCCTTGACCCCGCCCGCTCACCGGTCTGTTGGCTTGGCAAGCGCT